>Ga0210409_10001734_pt1 | contig 27597 bp, 25 predicted proteins | sample IncBWH17MmetaG_FD_161649 | JGI IMG/M metagenome (GOLD analysis project Ga0210409, IMG submission 161649) | Forest soil microbial communities from Barre Woods Harvard Forest LTER site, Petersham, Massachusetts, United States - Inc-BW-H-17-M | ecosystem: Environmental > Terrestrial > Soil >...
AAGCGCCTCGCTTGTCGCGGACACGCTGACCGCCGCGGGCTTACCCGTTCAGGCTTCTGTTTTTGCGCGCGGCACAATTTCTTGCACCGGGTCCGAATTTTGCAAGCTAGCGCTTACCGAAACCAAAAGCTTCGCGCGCTGGCTCACCGAAGAACTCGAAGACCGCTTGCCCGCTTTCGAAGAGCAACTCAAATTGCACATCACCGGCTGCCCCAACAGTTGCGGCCAGCACTGGATCGCTGACATCGGCATTGAAGGCAAGAAAATCAAACAGAACGGCAAAATGGTCGACGCGTACTACTTCTGTGTTGGCGGCAGCGTGGGCCAGTTCGCTACTATCGCTCGCCCAGTAGGCTACCGCTGCACCGCCGACACCGTGCCCGACGCGATTGAAAGGCTGCTCGAAGCTTTCAATACCCAACGCGAAGGAAACGAAAATCTGCGTCAGTTTTTCGCTCGCCATTCCAACGAAGAACTGCGCGAGTTGCTGGCCGGCACCTTCATCGGCGCCGTCGAGCGCGATGTTTCACTCGGTCCCGTGCCCCACGGCGTTGAAGGGTAGCGGTGACAAAGCCATGAGCCTCTTTCCCATATTCGTAAAGCTGCAAGGCCGACTCGTCGTGGTCGTCGGAGGTGGCGACATCGCCGTCAGCAAAATCCCCGGCCTGTTGCAAGCTCAAGCCCGCGTGCGCGTCATCGCTCCGCAGATTAATTCACAGATTTCCGCATGGGCGGACGCAGGCGAAATTCAGTGGCTTGAAAAAGAATTTGCGCCCGCTGATTTACAAGACGCCACTTTAGTCATTGCCGCGACTTCTATTCCAGAGGTAAACGCCGCCGTGTTTCACGCCGCCGAATCCCGCGGTATTCTCTGCAACGCCGTCGACGACATCGCCAACTGCCATTTCTACTATGGGTCCATTGTGCAGCGTGGCGATTTGCAGATTGCCATCTCGACCAACGGGAAAAGCCCCGCGCTCGCTCAGCGCTTGCGAAAAGAATTGGAGCAGCAATATCCCGCCGAATATGCCGCGTGGCTCGATTCCCTGGGCGATGCTCGCGAGAAACTCCGCGCCAACTCGGATCCGAAAGAAAACTTCGGAGAGAACAAAGCCATTCTTCATCGCCTCGCGAGCCCGGAGATGTTTTCCCGTTTTGTTCGTTCGCAAGCTCGTGAATCCGCTGCAACAAAATCCGGGCATCGCGCTCCAGGCACGGTTTATCTAGTGGGCGCTGGTCCCGGCGATCCAGAACTGCTCACCGTAAAAGCCACGCGGTTGCTGGCCGCTGCCGACATCGTCTTGCACGACTCGCTCGTCAGCGCCCAAATTTTAGCCCTGATCTCCCCGCGCGCAGAAATCATTGACGTCGGCAAGCGTGCCGGTCGCAAACTGCTCACCCAGGACGAAATCAATTCGTTGCTAGTCTCTTACGCGGAAACGAGAACAACGGTTGTCCGCCTCAAAGGCGGCGATCCATCCATGTTCGGGCGCGCCGGCGAAGAATTGGAAGCGCTCCGCCGCGCGAATATTCCGCACCAGGTCGTTCCCGGCATCAGCGCCGCGCTCGGCGCCGCCGCAGCCGCCGGAATATCGCTCACGGACCGCCGGGTAGCCTCTCAAGTGCTCTTCAGCACCTTTTCGCGAAGCCCCGAGCACGGCGAGCTCAAATGGAGCGCGCTCACAGCCGATACCACCTTGGTGCTTTACATGCCCGGCACGGATTACGCTGAAGTTGCCGAGCGTTTGCAAAACAGCGGTCTGCCTGCCGATTTGCCCTGCGTCGTCGTCTCGCGCGCCACACACGCCGAACAACAAGTGCGATGGTCCACGGTCGGCAGCCTTGCAGCAGAAGAAAAACTACCCGCGCCCGCGCTGTTTATTGTTGGCCGGGTCGCATCGCACCAAATCTCGGAACTAAGCAAAGCTCTCTGGATGCCGCGCGAGTTAGAAACACCTCAGAAAGTGAAATCCATCGCTTAGAAAAATATTGGAGAAGAAAAAATGACCACGACTGACGCTACGCTCGACAAAAAATCAGACAAATCATCCTCTAAGAAAATTTCATGGGACACCTGGGCGGTCCTGGCTGCTTTCGTGGCAGCACTATTAATCCGCTTCGGCGTCGTAAAACACATTCCCTGGTGACCCTGGCAACCGAGTAGCCACGGCCAGCAAAACTATCCGCATTTGAAGGAGAGAATTAATGTCAGAGACTTTCGCAATTCCGCAGATAAAGCAGGTTCAGGTAAAGCAGGCGCAGCCCAACCTGCAATTCCTTCGCGTAATTCCAGGAATTCTCCTGCTGGCCGCCATCGGCTACGCGGGAAAGCTGCTCGAGCAAAACGTGGGCAAATACGCCAAATCCCACCACTGGATTTTCCCCAACATCGAATACGTGTTGTGGGCCATTCTGCTGGGCCTGGCGATTTCCAACACGGTAGGCGTTCCCGCGATTTTCCGCGCCGGCGTGGCCACCTATGAATTCTGGCTCAAGATCGGCATCGTCCTGCTCGGCGCGCGCTTCCTGCTAGGCGATGTTCTGAAACTCGGAGGCGTCAGCCTCGCTCTAGTAGCCATCGAAATAACCGGCGCCATCGCCTTCATGACCTTGCTCGGCCGCCTGTTTCACCTCAAGCCTAAACTCACAACGCTCCTCGCAGTGGGCTCCGCGGTCTGCGGCGTCAGCGCCATCATCGCCACGCAGGGCGCCATCGACGCCGACGAAGAAGACTCTTCCTTCGCCATCGCCGCCATTCTCGCCCTCGGCGCACTCGCCCTATTCACTTTTCCGCTGATCGGCCACGCACTCCATTTGAGCGATCATGCCTACGGCCTCTGGGCCGGCCTCGCAGTAGATAACACCGCCGAAGCTTCCGCCGCAGGCGCCCTCTACTCTGACGCCGCTGGCAAGCTAGCTGTCCTAGCCAAGACCACCCGCAACGCCATGATCGGTTTCGTCGTTCTGGCCTACGCGATTTACTGGGCGAGTCAAGGTCAGGCCAAAACCGTAAAAAACAAGGCCGCATTCCTCTGGCAGAAATTTCCCAAATTTGTTTTAGGTTTTCTGCTGATCTCCGTCCTCGCCACCTATCACTTCTTCTCAAAGGATCAAGTCACCGCGCTAGCCAATCTTTCCCGCTGGGCCTTCCTGTTCACCTTTGCAGGCGTTGGCCTGCGCACCAATTTCCGCGAAATGCGCAAACAAGGCCTCCGCCCCTTCGCAGTAGGAGCCATCGGCGAAGTAGTCATCGCCGTTTTTACTCTGGGCTTGGTAATCGGAGCGCAAAAAATCTGGGGCTGGTAACCGAAGCCAAAAAATATCGTAGAAACACGCTCTAGTCAGCCAGAGGCTGCCACAGTTCGAGGCGGTTGCCGTCACAGTCCTTGATCCAGGCGAAGCGGCCATAGCTGGCGTTCTCGCGCTTGGGATCGATCCAGACTCCGGCGGCGGCCAGCTGAGCGAGCAGAGCATCGAGGTCGTCGACGCGATAGTTGATCATGGTCGCCTGTGCGCCGTCGCCGAAGTACTTGGTGTTGGCGGGGAAGGCCGACCAGGTGGTCATGCCGGTGCCGGCGGGGCCTTCGTCGGACCACGGAAAAGTGGCGCCGCCGAAGTCGTTCAGCGTAATGCCGAGATGCTCGGAGTACCACTTTGCCAGCGCCTTTGGATCTTGCGAGCGGAGGAAGACGCCGCCGATGCCTGTGATTCGTGCCATGGGATGCTCCAATGGTTAGTCGTTAGACAGTTTCAAACGTCTCTACAGTCCTAGCACCGTCACTAATTCCTTCACCGAAGCCGACGACTTCTGCAGCATCGCATTTTCTTCCGCACTCAGCTTGATCTGAATAATTTCCTCGACGCCCTTCGCGCCCAGTTTAACGGGCACGCCCACGAACAAGCCCTTAATCCCGTACTCTCCCTCAAGATAAACCGCGCAAGGCAATATTTTTTTCTTGTCCTTCAAAATCGCTTCCACCATTTCCACCGCCGCAGCCGAAGGCGCGTAATAAGCCGACCCAGTCTTCAGCAAATTTACAATCTCCGCGCCGCCCTTGCGCGTCCGTTCCACAATCGCGTCAATTCGTTCTTTCGGCAATAAATCCGGGAGCGGAATCCCCGCCACGGTCGAGTATCGCGGCAGAGGCACCATGTCATCGCCATGCCCACCGAGCACAAACGAATGCACATTCTCAACGCTTACTTTGCATTCCATCGCCACAAACGTGCTCATGCGCGCCGAATCCAAAACGCCGGCCATGCCCAACACGCGATGTTTCGGGAATCCGCTTATTTTAAACGCGGCCTGGGCCATCGCGTCCAGCGGATTGGTGACCACGATAATGATGCAGTTCGGCGAATGCTTCACAATCTGCTCCACGACCGCCTTCACCACGTCGTAGTTGGCTTTCAACAAATCATCGCGGCTCATTCCCGGTTTGCGTGGGAAGCCCGCGGTGATCACCACAATGTCGCTGTTCGCCGTCCCGCTGTAGTCGCCGGTGTTAGTGGAAATGCCTATCGCATGCGAGTCCGTCCGCGTGATCGGCCCGGACTCCATCATGTCCAAAGCTTTTCCCGCGGGCACGCCATCCAAAATGTCAGTGATAACTACATCGGCCAGATCCGCATCCACAATTCTTTGCGCTGTCGTCGAGCCCACAAATCCGCTGCCCACCACTGTAACTTTCTTACGCATTCCCTGAGTCCCCCAATTTAATGTGCAATATTTCTATGCAATATAACGTGCGATTTTGCGATCAATGTCACGTGCGCGATGAAACCGCCGCCGCCGCGCCCATGTTCTCGATAATCGCCGATGCAAAAGCCGCCGTGCCCACCTTAGTCGCGCCAAGCATCAACCGTTCCAGATCGTAGGTCACGCGTTTCTGCTGGATCGTCCTGGCAATACCGTCTTCAATCAGCTTCGCGGCCTCGCCCCAACCCAGAAAATCAAACATCATCGCGCCCGACAGCATCACCGAACTTGGATTGATCACATCTTTGTCCGCATATTTCGGCGCCGTGCCGTGCGTCGCTTCGAAAACGCCAAATCCATCGCCAATATTTGAACCTGGCGCCATTCCCAGCCCGCCCACCTGCGCCGCGCAAGCATCCGAAAGATAATCGCCATTCAGGTTCGACGTCGCCAGCACGCTATACTCATCCGCGCGCAGCAGCACTTGCTGAAACACCGAATCCGCGATGCGATCATTAATCAATAATTTTTTCTTCCACTGGCCTTTGCCATGCGTGCCGTAAATCGTATCGATGGTGTGCTTCACTTCGGCATAAATAGTTTTCTTGAAATCTTCGGTGGCCTGCTCCAGCCCCGGTTCCACCAGCGCGGCATTCTCTTCGACGCTCAGTTGAGGATTCTTGTCGAGATTGTCGATGATCCAGCTTTCGCGTTCCGTGATGGTCTGAGCACGAAATTCTTCTCGCGCCAGGTCATACCCCCAGTCGCGAAACGCGCCTTCCGTAAATTTCTGAATATTGCCTTTGTGCACCAAAGTCACGCTGGGCCGCTTGTTCAGCAGCGCAAATTTAATCGCGCGCCGCACCAGCCGCTTCGTGCCGGTAGGCGAGATCGGCTTTATTCCCACGCCCGAATCCCAGCGAATCTGCTTTTTTCCGTCCTTCAACATGTCGTGGTTCAAAAATTCCAGCAGCTTCTTCGCGTCCGCCGTGCCGGACTTCCACTCAATCCCGATGTACACGTCTTCCGTGTTTTCTCGAAATATGACAATGTCCATTTTTTCCGGTTGCCGCACAGGGGAGGGAACTCCCGCGTAATAGCGCACCGGCCGCTCGCACGAATACAGATCCAGAATCTGCCGCAGCGCTACATTCAACGAACGGATCCCGCCGCCCACCGGCGTCGTCAGCGGCCCCTTGATGGCCACGCGAAAATCTCGAATCGCCTCTACGGTGTCGTTGGGCAGCCACTCCTTAAACGTATTGAACGCTTTTTCTCCCGCGAACACTTCGAACCACGCCACACGCCGCTTCCCGCCATAAGCGCGCTCTACGGCCGCATCAAAAACGCGGCGCGAGGCCTTCCATATATCCCGTCCCGTGCCATCGCCTTCAATAAAAGGAATCACCGGCACATCCGGCACTTGCAACTCGCCACCGGAATATCCAATACCTTGACCGCCCGCAGGAACCGCTTGCCCGTTGTACGAACTCTTCATGAACCCAAATCCTCCGAGGATTGCTTCATAAATTCCACGACCATGCGTGATTTTGCGTCACTGTAGGACTAAAAAACATATCACACCTGCGGAGAATTCGCCCAAACATGAACCTTAAAAAAAGTTAAGGGACAGCATGAAAATTTGCTGCCCCTCATGAAAACGCCTTATTAAATTATTCGACTAATCGCTTCTAGAACATGTTCCACAGAAACTGGTTATACACTTCGTGGTGATACTGCACTTCCGGCACCTTAACGAACGTCCCCAGTTGCCGCGAACAACGATCCGCGGCTGCTTCCTTCAAATCCACATATCTTCCTTTGACATCCTCGCCCAATAACTTCGTGGCCCAATCCGATTTCCGGAAATGGTCAATCGCGGTATAAATGTTGTCCGGCAAATACCGCTCCGCCTGCCGTAGGTTCTTGATCTTCGCCGTATCGCCGTCCAAGCCGCTTCTGAAAATCGAATACATCACCAGATAAGGATTGGCGTCCGGCGCGACCGACCGAACTTCCACGCGCGAGCTCTTCTCATTGCCGATCGGGATTCGAATCATCGACCCGCGATCCACTGGCGAAGCCTTGATCTGGTTCGGCGCTTCAAAATGCGGATCCAAACGCCGGTAAGCATTCACACTGGCATTCAACAGCAAACAAATATCGTTGCCATGCGTCAAAATGCGATCCACGAACGCCCATCCAAACTTGCTAAGTTTTTCCTCGCCCTTCGGATCCCAGAAAAGATTTTTCGTCCCCTTACTGATGGAAACGTTGGTGTGCATGCCGTTTCCATTCACGCCCACCACCGGCTTAGGCAAAAAGCTGGCCGTCATTCCCATGCCCGTCGCCACCTGCCGGCAAATTAATTTGTAGAGTTGGATCTGATCCGCGGCCGCCACCACTTCGCCGTATCCATAATTAATTTCAAACTGCGACGGCGCAACTTCGGGGTGATCTTTCTCATTCTGGAATCCCATGGCGCGCTGCACTTCCGCGGTCGTATCAATAAAAGTGCGCAGCGGATCGCCCGGCAGCGAATGATAATAGCCGCCGGTATTCACGTACTCGAATTTGCCCGTGTCGTGATACCGCGCCTCAGCGTCCGCGCCATTGAATAAAAATCCTTCAATTTCGTTCGCGGCGTTCAGCGTGTAGCCATCTGTTTTATTTAACTCATTGGCATAGCCCTTCAACACCCCACGAATATCCGCGCTATACGGCGAGCCGTCCTTATCAATCACCTCACCGAACACCAATACCTTGCCCGCCCCAAAAATATCCGACGGCCCCCAATAAAAAGCGCCCCAATCCATGGCCAATCGCAAATCGCTCTCGCGCTGCGCCGTAAATCCGCGAATCGACGAACCGTCAAACGTGAGGTTGTCCCAGCTCTTGATCAAAAATTTCTTGTCGTAGTCCAGCATATGCAGTCGGCCTTCGAGGTCGCTGAACAGCACCGTAACCGCCTTGATTCGCTTTTCATCGGTTAGATACTTGATGCGCTCTTCCTGGATTTTGTGCGGCGCCACGCGATGCTGGCGTTGTTCTTTAGCCTTCAGATTCATTTCCTCGAGTTCGTCATAGGAATGAGTCAGAAAATTGCGCAGTTCGTTGGGCATGATGCTCCTTGAAAAGGGAATTGTAAGGAAATTGGCGCGATTATTTGCGTTGGCGGCGTTCCTGCCTCGGCGTTAGGGTAATCCCGGCCGTCGCCACCGTCAAAACAGAAAATCCAAATCATCAAATCGAAATATTTAATGATCACTGTTCGTTTCGAATGTAAACAAACTAACCCTTAATCGTAATATTCCTGCCCCAGGTGCGTTATCAAATCTTCGCCCATCATCCAGCGCAGCGTATTCTTCAGTTTCATCGACTGAATGAACAGGTCGTGCTCCGGATAAAGCCCCGGCGCGGTCATCGGCGACTTGAAGTAAAAACTCAGCCACTCCTGGATCCCGCGCATCCCCGCGCGCTGCGCCAGGTCCAGAAACAATACCAAATCCAGCACAATCGGAGCCGCCAGAATCGAATCGCGGCACAGAAAATCCACCTTGATCTGCATCGGATAGCCGAGCCATCCAAAAATATCTATATTGTCCCAGCCCTCTTTATTGTCCCCGCGCGGCGGGTAGTAGTTAATGCGCACCTTGTGATGCATCTTTCCATAAAGCTGCGGATAAAGTTCCGGCTGCAAAATATATTCAAGCGCCCCCAGCTTCGATTCTTCCTTGGTCTTGAACGACCCCGGATCTTCCAGCACCTCTCCGTCGCGATTTCCCAGAATGTTGGTGGAGAACCAGCCATCCAGCCCTAACATCCGCGCTTTAAAAGCCGGCGCCAGCACTGTTTTAATCAGCGTCTGCCCGGTCTTGAAATCTTTTCCCGCGATAGCCACATCATTTTTCTGCGCCAGGTTCTGAATCGCCGGAATATCCACGCTCAAGTTCGGCGAACCATTCGCATAAGGCACACCGCTGGTCACCGACGCCCACGCATACAGCATCGACGGTGCGATAGACGGGTGGTTCGCTTTCATCCCCGCTTCAAATTTTTCCGGCGTGGAGTGCACCTCTTCCGGCTTTAAAAACGACTCGGTCGATCCGCACCAACACGTTACCAGTCGTGAAACTCCCGACGTTTTGCGAAATTTCTCAATGTCCTCTTTGATCTGCAACGCCAGTTCGTACTTGTTCTTGCCCTTTTTAATATTCGGCCCGTCGATCAACCTTACGTAGTTGTGATCGAACGCCGCCTTCATGGGCTTAATGGTGGAAAGAAAAGTTTTGACCTTGGCCAGGTCCTGCGGGTTCAATACGCCAGCATTCGCCGCCGACTCGTAAGCGTTGTCGTTGAAAATATCCCACCCCGCAAACACCAGGTCATTCAACTCGCTGAGCGGCACAAACGATTTGATCGCTGGCGTGCGCCCTTCCGTGCGTTTGCCCAGCCGAATTGTCCCCAGCTGCGTCAGCGAACCCACAGGGTTCGATTCACCTTTGCGAACCAACTCCACTCCAGCCATAAATGTAGTGCTCACCGCGCCCATTCCCGGCAGCAACACGCCGAGTTTCCCTTTGGCCGGAGCGATTTTCCCAGGCTTCTTCATGCCTCTCCTTTTAAATTGTCGTTTGCCCTGAGGCAATCGCGCGCAAACCCATCATAAATTGACATCATTGATCGAATCGATGCCGCAGAAGCGCCTCACCACCCCAAACAAACCAGTAATGATGAGCGAACCGTCTCGGATTTGCAAATTTCGCCGCTAATGAAGGTATCCGAATCGCGAATTTACCGGCGCAAATAAAACTTGCAACGGTTGCTGACCCTCATACATCAATATCAAAACTGTACCGTGTTCCCGAAATCTCGAAGTAGCATCGAGCAAGGGACACCAAGTTAGCTGAGTGAGTTCAATGGCTATCAACACCATTGCGGAATACGGAGGCTACCTATGTCCAAATTAAGCAAGAAAGTGGCGCTAGTTACCGGCGGCTCACGTGGTATTGGTGCCGCCATCGCCAAACGCCTGGCCTCCGATGGAGCGACTGTGGCGATCACTTATTCAAAGGACGCAAAGGCGGCCTCCTCGGTCGTCAAAGCGATCGAAGCCGCCGGCGGAAAGGCCATAGCCATTCAAGCAGACGCCGCCAATGCCGAGGCCGTCAACGCCGCGGTTCAGAAGACCGTAACTACCTTCGGCGGCATCGATGTGCTCGTCAACAACGCTGGCACCGCCATCCCAAAGGCATTTGAGCAGACCACCCTCGAAGAACTCGACCGCGTGTTTGACATCAACGTCCGCGGCGTAATGGTCGCAACCCAAGCAGCTCTAAAGCACATGAAGACCGGCGGTCGCATCATCATGATCGGCTCATGCGTGGGCGAGCGGATGATGACCCCCGGATTGGTGCCCTACTCAGCCACCAAAGGAGCCGTCAAGATGTTCACTCAGGGATTGTCCAGAGAGGTTGGGAAACGCGGCATCACGGTGAACAATATTCAACCGGGTCCCATCGACACGGATTTAAATCCGGCCACCGGCGATTGGGCCGCGCCTCAGAAGGCGGCCACAGCGCTCGACCGCTACGGGCAAGTTGACGAGGTCGCCGCATTGGTCGCGTTTGTTGCCAGCCCAGAGGCCTCTTATATCACCGGCGCCAACCTCACCGTCGACGGCGGCACCAACGCCTGACCGAAAAAAGGCAGTCCTTGTCGGGACAAAAAAGAATCGCGGCATTATCTTTGCTGGAATTTCAAGGAATAGCGAAACCGGAAAAGGCTCAAGGAGCCTAAACTTGCATCGGGGAATTTTACGCGCGGTGAGTCAGATTGCGATTATGCGATGAACCGGGGGGCAGCGCAGTTCGACCCGCTAGCGGCTATTGGCTACTCACCCAACGTCGCGAAACACCATCGGTGGTAGGCATTGACAGCCTGCCGTAAGCGGTCGGCCAGTGTTGGATCTGCCTGCCTTGTGATTATAGTGTCGACGATAGGGTCCACAAATCGGCCGTATTTTTCCAGGGTTTCGTGATCGCCGGAAAGAAGAGCAGCTTCGACGGCGTTTTCAGTGGCCGGAGTGACAAGCTCCATGCGACCTACGAATACGCGGATAACTCCCGTGGGCGTCGGATGGATTGACAGGGGCAGGACCGTGTCGACGAATCGGCGCGGAACAATGTAGAAGAGGCGACTACCTTCCCCGAACCACGAGTCACGCCAGGTTTCCAACATGGCGTGAGCTTCGTCACGGTAAAGACCTTGCGCGACGAGCGTGTCTTCAAAATCCGAATAAAGAGAATCAAGCGTGCCACTAGTCGAGGGCGTCTCCATGATGGCGTCTCCGTCGAGTGATGAGACGCGATAACCGAGCTTATCGCCGCGCCGTTCGAAGAGAATAATCGTCGTGCCTTCGCCGGCATTACTCTTGAGCTGTAGCTGGCCAGCAGCTAGCACCTTCGCGGATAGCGGCGGAGCAACCAGCGAGACTCCCCGGTAGAAAAGAAATTTCTCCAGTTGGTTGCCTGCTGAAGTCTGCACCGAGACGATGTTGGCCGATGTTTCGCGCCCTGCATAGTAGTGGCTGGATGTGATTTCGTGGCGCAAAGTCGCGGTTGCTGTCGGCGAGACGGTGATGGCATCCCAACGGATACTGCCAGTAGTTTGTGGCTGGAACAGCAACGGTTGTGAATCCGCAGGCTGAACCTGACTTGCGTGCGGAAACCACTCGGTGATCAGGCCCGACAAAAAACTCACGCGAGCCGCAACCGTGACTTGCCGGACTGAATAGAAATAGATGACCGGCGTTTCCATTCGCACTGTGCCGCGCAGGCCGCCCTTCACATTGGTGTTGCGAAAATGCTCGACAAAGGTCGGCAGGTCTGATTTTGTCGCGATAGGAAGCCACAAGAGAGCCTTTCCATCGTCCCCTGCAATCGATGTGAACGTACCCCATTCGTGCACGATTAAAGGCGAATCCGATGACTGTTGTGCCCGCGCGATTTGCGGTAATAGAAAACCGAACAGTGCAACCACTAGCGTGCTTCCAAGCACACCAAATCGCGTCGCGGGCCAGGAATTGTAAGGTCGGAACGGCCTCATTGCCGCTCCGTAACCGTTATCTTCGTCAACATCTCGGCCATGGTCGGGCTTTCGGTTCCGTTGAAACGGTTGGCGAGATTACGAGCGAGAAGCGGATCATTTTTTGCGCCAGCAATCGCTCTTTGCGTATGAACCTCATGTTCCGCTGTTGGACCGGATAATGTAATCAAGGCAGCTGCGAATTCCATTTGCGGGTCGCTGCCTCGAAGCTGAATTGCTTCCTTAATAAGCGCGTAACCGTCGAGGCCGATGGCGGGATTCTGTGAACCGGCGCCGAGCCATTGCTTGTAGACTTCGGCAAGGTAGCCAGTGTCAAAGTATGTGAGCGCTCGCGTTTCCTCGGTATTTGCGGATTTTGTGCCCACGGTGATTTTCGTAAGCAGTTCTTTCGCGGCGGCGGGATTCTTGCGCGCGTAAAGGGCCGCGCGTCGCAAGGTTTCCATATGAACGATGACGTTGTGGTCTGCCGCGAGAATCGCCACAGTGTCGGAGGCCAGTTTGGAGGTATCGTACGTTTCGGCGCCCGACAAATTCCAGTTGTGGCTGACCCATGGCAGGGACTTTGCCGAACCAATGTCAAAGCTATGACAGACCAGCGGCGGCCCGGCAAATACCGCTGTGGCTATGAACGTCACCAGCGTGGAAATGGTCAGTAATCGCAACAATGTTGAACTCTGGATTTTCATGTCAAGCTCCTCGCGATAAATTGCAGAACACTTGAGGAGACGTTCGAACGCACACAGCTGTTAACAACTACTTCTGCCGCATCTCCTGGCCGGTCCACGATCGCTCCCAGTGCCGCCACAGCCCAATATCGCCAAGATCGAGAGCGTTCCACCAGGAGTCCAGCATCGTGCGGTCCAAGCGAAGAATGCCTTCACGCGTCACGCTCGCAGGAGGAGGGATCAGCACAGACAATCGATCGAACACCGCCTGCCGATCGACTTCACTTACGCGCGAAAGCAGATGCCAGAGGGTCAGCCCATCACGCGCTCGAGCCTCACGCAGGATCACCTGTTGTGCCGCGAACCGTTGTGCGGAACCTTCTTTCGCCGAATCAAACTGAGAGACCGCTGACCGAAACTCCTTTGAAGCATCCTCGAAAAAAGGCAAGCCAGGCCCGGACTCCGCATACGTTGCAGCCGCCGCCCCTGCGGGAATCAATGATTCGTGTCCATTGCTCTGGAACCCGACCCATCCGAGTGTCGTACGTAGGAGGCCGTTGCCGTTTTCTTCGATCCTCAACGTGTACATGCAACCGAGGTCGACAGCGACGGCGGACGAGGTGTCCACCACAAACTCTCCCGGCGGAGCCCAAATGGCCACATGAATCGTTCCACGATCAAGGGCGATCCGTTTGCGTCCTGCGACGGATTGCAGTAAACGCAAGCGCGTCATGGGCCCCAGTTCAAGGCGTCCGATATCGGCCACGGCGATATTGGCGGTGGAAACACGATTCGTCTCAAATGCTTCGCCGACTTGCATCTGCATTTTTCTTTTCAGCTTGCTGGCCGCGGGCGAGCTGTCTGCTGGCGCTTCCATTAGCTCGACGCTCCAACCAGTGTTGCTGTCTGGAAGCGTCAACTCCCGCAACGAAAGTAATAGGGCAATTGTAAAAGCGGTCAAGATTAAGGTCGCGGCCGCGGACCTTGGGACCCAGGCATTCGAAGTAACCGCCAGCCGCGATGACGGGCGTCGAGCCGCATAAGCGATCATTGGGAACACCGGAGGCACGAGATTGGTAGCGCGGAACTCCTCCAGGGCCTGCTCCAAACGCTGAATTTCAGCGTCGGGTTCCCCGGTACCTTCCCAGAGGTATTCATTGTGGTCTGTCTGTTTTTTATATCGTTCACTCATATCAGACCGTCATCCGGTTTTTGCGATTATTCGGATTCCGCAATTCGCCGAGTGCGAGTTTCTGCCGCAATTGATTCATACCGCGATGAAGATTGACGCGCACGGAACCTGGCGATAGACCTGTCTTCGCTGCAATTTCCGGGCCCGTCATGCCTTCCACTAGTCGCAAAATTAAAGTTTCGCGGTACGCTTCGGGTAGGCTCCGGATGCAATCGAGAATCTCCGCAGCTTCTCTGTTTGCGGAGACGCTGAACTTCGCGGGCTGTTCGTCAGGATCGGAACCCTCATCGGGCCTTTCAGGCCTTGTTTGTGCGTGGCGGTAGTGGTCGACCGCCAGATTTCGCGCGATGGTCGCAAGCCACGAGCCAAACCGTGAAGTGTCCCGCAACTCGCAAACGCGAGGAAGCGCTCGTAGGAAAACTTCTTGTACCAGGTCCTCGACCTCAACATGACGCACCCTGCCAAGCAAAATGCCGTGCACCATCCGGACGTAACGCCTGTAGAGCTGTCCAAACGCTTCGGTATCGCCCTGCTGCGCGGCCCTCACAAAGATGGCATCGGAGTCGTGTGGGCCAGCCTGCTCTTCCGTGACCAAAAGATGCTCCAGGACTCGGGGACCGAAATCGAGTGTACTTTGCATGGCTGCATTCCGCAGCGACGAGGCCCTCCATCAATTAGGACGTTTCGGACACGTTGAGTGTTAACAAGGTTGGTCTAAACGGATCGGCCGCACGCGTGGCACTGCCGTGGGGCGTTCCTTCCACCTGCATTCCACTCGTCCGATCCTTGCAGTGGCAACGTCGTGGTACGAAATGGATGAACACTCTACCGCCCCGGCCAAGGCAAAATTAACAGTCCAAGATGTTAGTGCGGGTCCAGCAAACAGCAGCAGATTCCCATCGGGATCCTTGGCGACGAAATTCTGGGCGCCCCAAGGCTGCTTTTTCAGCGCGTGGTGAAAGACAACACCAGCGGACTGAAACTCAAGAAAGAGCAGCTTGATCTCGTCCGCGGTAGCGGCGGTCATAGAGGCCGACAGCAGTTCCTCCCGATCACGGACCGTCGACCACCATTACCGGTCGCTCGACACACCTTAAATCGAGACGCGCCGCGTCGCGTCGCGACTCACCTGTGCATAGTAGGGAGGTTTGCCGTAACTGAATACCAGCGAAAAGCCTAACTTTTCACGGAAAAATTCGCATGCTCTTTTGATATCGCTGACCAACAATTGCGGCTCGGCACTGACAATCGTTGGCTTGCATGGTGATGATTTCACTTTGCGCGACGTGGTCGAAAGTCCGGCTTTCAAGGCCTGCCAACTATCGAAGCCGTGCTGTCTTGCGACCATTTCCTGCGCATCGCAGAGCTTAAAGTTCGCCGCAAGAATCTCCGAATCAGGCATATTCAGGAAACGAGGCAAGTGCCCGAGGATTTGTGCGGCGACGGGGTAGTGGCGTTCGCGATGCCACCGCAATATGAGCTTGGCTTGCTTTTTGAGGTCGTCTAGATTGGGCATGTAGGCCTCCACGATGAGATCGTAGGTGGGCATTGCCCTTCGGCGACGTGCCGTTGCTCCTACATGCGCAGATTGCAGTATTTGCGACGTTGTCAGCAGTTGTCAATTGAGACCGACGCCGCGCTACTCATTGTTGAACCGCACTTGCGCATTTTGTCGTATCACGGGCAACTGACATAACGCGGTTAAGTAAGGTTTGCCGACAATGTGAAGTTAAGCCGCGGCCTCTACTTTATTGGCCGCGACCCTTTGATCAGGATGTCCACGAGTCTCCTGGCGCTTTCCTGCCAGTCAGGGCCGCTGCCTACGTGGGAAACGCCAATCAGCGCGCGAAGCAGATCAAACGGCTCGAGGTCTTTGCGTATGTCGCCGCTCTTCATGGCAGTCTTCACAAGCGCATCGATCGCTCCCGAGACCTGAACGCGGGAAGAATCGTACAGCCTCGAAGCACCGCCGCCGACGCTATTCAGCGCCGATGCGATGATCTGCTTTGTAGCAATGTAGTCAACGAAAAGCATCATCCAGGACCGCAACGCCTCGATCGGAGGCAGGTTCGCGGACAGTTCCCGTTGTGCCGCCGCCAACTTTTGCACCTCAGTGTGATAGACGGCCTCGATCAGGGCATCGCGCGTCGGGAAATGGCGATATAAGGTTCCCGGCCCCACATCCGCCTGTTTGGCGATGTCGTCCAAGCTGGCATCCGCGCCTGACCGGGTGAATGCCGCCTTGGCCACTTCCAAAATGCGGTCGCGATTCTGCTGCCCGTCTCTGCGCGGCTTCCGCCCGACACATTGGGAATGTTTCTTAGGCATGGCAAAAATTTCATGTAACCGGAGATAGTCTCCGATTATCCAATTATTCGGAGACACTCTCCGTTTTACCGAAATCGTGACGGCCCGTCAATACCGGTGGCCTAGGCACGGCATTCGAACGGGCCGGTACAAGGAGGAACACAATGGTGGACGTATTTGGGGCAACCTCAACAACAGAAGATGTTTTGTCCGGGATTAATCTGCACGGCAAGCGGATTTTTGTTACCGGTGTTTCGGCTGGACTGGGCGTAGAGACGGCGCGCTCACTCGCCGCCCATGGCGCACATGTTGTGGGTGCGGCACGGGATTTAAAGAAGGCCGAAGCGGCAACCGCACAGGTGCGAAAGGACGCTGAAGCCAATGGCGGAAGTTTCGAGCTCGTTACGCTTGATCTTGCCAATCTGAAGAGCGTACGAGCTTGCGCCGAAGGACTGCTCAAAAAGGGTGAACCCTTCGATGTGATCATCGCCAACGCCGGCATCATGGCCACCCCGTTTACTAATACCGTAGACCACTTCGAGGCGCAGTTCGGCACCAATCACTTGGGCCACTTCGTCCTCGTGAACCGGGTTGCATCGCTGATCCGCGCCGGAGGAAGGTTGATCAACCTGTCGTCCGCCGGTCATCGCATATCCAACGTAGATCTGCAGGATCCCAACTTTGAGCGGACTCCCTACGATCCGATGGTTGCATACGGCCGCTCGAAGACCGCGAATATCCTCTTCGCTGTTGCTTTCGACCAACGGCACTGCAAGCGTGGCGTGCGTGCAGCGGCTGTGCATCCGGGAGTCATACAGACCGAGTTGGGTCGTCACATGGACCCGAGCATCCTCCAAAACTTGATTCAGCAGATAGATCAGCAGCTTGCAGCCGAGCGTAAGGGGCCGTTCCAGTGGAAGACTATTCCTCAAGGCGCCGCAACTTCGGTATGGGCCGGTGTCGTGGCACCCGCTGACGAGATTGGTGGCCGATACTGTGAGAACTGCCATGTCGGCCAGCTCGCGCCGGACCACGTGACCATCACCGGCGCAAGCGAGGGAGTCCGCGGATATGCGCTCGACCCAAAGAGCGCTGAGGCACTTTGGAAGAAAAGCGAAGAACTCGTTGGAGAGTCTTTTTAGTCTGCGGATTTCAGCTCAGGAAAAAAGAAGTTGTTCATCGTCATGAACTGACGTAAAGGGAAAGGAGAAATTGTGATGCGTGTATTCGTAACTGGTGCTTCTGGTTTCATAGGCTCCGCGATCGTTCGGGAGCTAATAGATGCGGGACATAAGGTGTTCGGCCTGGCTCGCTCGGATGCGGCTGCCGCGTCCGTTGCCGCCGCAGGAGCCGAGGTACATCGCGGTTCGCTCGAAGATCTCGAGAGCTTGCGCAGCGGAGCGGTCGCTGCGGACGGGGTGATCCACACTGCTTTTATCCACGACTTCTCGAACTACGCGCCTGCCGCCGAGACTGACAGACGCGCCATCGAGACACTGGGAGCCGCCCTCGTGGGTTCTAACCGCTCGTTGGTCGTCACTTCTGGAACCTTGCTCCTTCAGCGCCAAGGCCCGCTCGCAACCGAGCAGGATGCGCCCATCCCCAGTTTTCCGCGCAAGTCGGAACAAGCAGCAGCGATGGCCTCGCGTGGCGTGCGCGTCTCCGTGCTGCGCCTTCCTCCATCGGTCCATGGGGACGGCGATCATGGCTTCGTTCCGGCTCTCATCAAGATCGCCCGTGAGAAGGGGGATTCAGCGTACGTGGGTGACGGTCTTAACCGCTGGCCCGCGGTGCACCGGCTCGATGCTGCTCATCTCTACAGGCTCGTACTGGAGAATGGTTCCGCGGGAGCAAGCTACCACGCCATTGGCGACGAGGGCGTGCCCTTCCAGAACATCGCTGGCGTGATCGGCCGCCGCCTGCAAGTGCCAGTTGTCAGCAAGTCGTCTGAGCAAGCCGCCCATCACTTTGGTTGGCTCGCACACTTCGTTGGTGTCGACTGCCCGGCGTCAAGCAAACTAACTGTGGAAAAGTTGGGATGGCAGCCGAAGCAGCCGGGGATTATTGCCGACCTTGAACGAGGGACTTATTTTGACTCTGAACAGACCACTCACGCGGCCTCTTCACACCGTTAAGGACGCGGACTGTACAAAACACATGCCGCAAGATCATGCCGTAAAAAACGCAACACTGAGCAGCCCCCCGGCAGGGAATCGAAGGATTAAAACCAGTCGCTGCGGTATGCAATCCACCAGCAAAGGCAACCAATCGGAACGGTCGCAGCCAGCGCCCACCACAGCGGTAGCGCCAAATCCGCTATCGTTCCGATGACCGAAAAGCTGATCCAGAAAACCTTGCGTTGCATACTTTGATTTTAGCGCGAGCGGCAGCGAATCATTCAACGTAAGAAGGGTAATTTGCGTAATGCGCAATGGAGCATTCTACGAGGATAGACTTTTACTTTTTTGCAGAAAGGGCAAATCTACCTGAAGGCCCACTAAGACAAAGCCGCCGCACTCGACTCCCGCATTTCCATGAACGGCAGTTGCGCCTTAATGGTCGTTCCCAGCTTGTTCGAAACAATCTGAATCGTGCCGCCCAGCTTTTTCACCCGCTCGTACATTCCCATCAGCCCAACACCGCCTTGCCCTTTGCCCACTTCGCTCAAAACTTCCTGCGACATCCCGTGCCCGTCATCGGTGATCGTGGTATTAATTTGTTTCTCCTGAATTTTCAACTCCACGCAAGCTTTTTGTCCCCCGGAATGCAGGTGCACATTGGTCAGACCCTCCTGCACAATGCGAAATAGCGCCGTCTCCAGTTCGCGATTGAAGCGCGGAAACTCCTCAGCTAAGTCCAACCGCACATTAATTCCGCTGCGTTGCGAAAATCCTTCCACGTACCACCGCAATGCCGAAACCAAACCGAAATCATCCAGCACCGGCGGGTGCAACAAGTACGACATGGTGCGCACTTCTCGGATGCAATCGCCCACCAAATCCAGCGATTCCTGCACCAGCTCCTTATTCCTGCTATTGGACTCCGACAAACGCCGCGCCAGTTGGCCCAGAGTAAGCGTCACCGCGCTCAAGTATTGTCCCGCGCTGTCGTGCAACTCTCGCGCGATTCTGCGCCGTTCTTCGTCCTGCATCCGCACGACACTCTGGCTCAATTGGCGAAGCGCGTTTTCCGCGTGTAACCGCTCGCTTACTTCGCGTCGCAAATCCGAATTCGCTTTTGTAAGTTCCAGAGTGCGCTGCAATACGCGGCGCTCCAGTTCCTCGCGGGCCTCTTGCAGTACCTGCTCATTTTGTTCGCGTTGTGTGAGTAAGTCGCGCACCTCGTATTGACGCCCGCGTGCGCGCATCGCGGACCGCACCGCGCTGATCAGCGTCGGCACCCGCACGGGACGCTCCAGCATATTCACGTTCCCGTGTACCCCGAACAGATGCACCAATCCCGAGCCGACTTGCGAGCTTTCTTCGCTCCCGTTCGTCAGCAAGATTACGGTCACATCCGACCACGCCCGCTGATTCTTCAGAAAGGCGAACAATCGTTCCACGCCGCGCGGTACCAGCGCTTCTTCCGCGATAATTACCGCTTGCACGCTGTCATCCAGCGCTTCAGCCAGCCGCTCAATCGATTCGTAGCAGACGCTGTGTATCTGATCTTTGAACAGGTACCGCTGCAACAGCGGACCGTCTCTTCCGGTCGGAGCGCAAATGAGTACGTTTAACGCTGGCATGGGACCGCTCATCCCGCGGTCGCGCCTTTGGAGCCGGGCTTTGGCGCCCGGTTCAACAAATCTTCTGCTTCTCCCAGGAATCTGGGAATGCCTGACAAGATGCCTTCGAATTGTCGTAAGGGCGTGCCGATTTGAAGCCCGTTTTCAGTAATCTCAAATTCGCGAATGCTTGTTTCGTGTGCTGACAAGCGATTCTTGATTACCGAAATCGCTTTACGCACGCTTCCACCCGCTTCGAAATACCGCAAATAAATCACCACGTCCGCAAGGTAGGTGAGTTCAAATGACGTGGTGTCCGTCATGTTCACCATTCCGTGCTGCGCCGTCGTCATAATCGTCAACACACCATGTGCGTTCAGGTACGCCAACAACTCATGCAGTTGCGCCAACAGAAAGCGCTCGCTGGTCATTGCCGTCAGATAGCCATTAAGACTGTCGATCACCAGCACACGAACTCCGTCGTCTTCCACTTTTTTGCGAACGCGGTAGGCGAATTCCCCTGGCGACTGCTCGTTAGGATCAACCTGGTGAATCTCAATCGCGCCGTCTTCCATGTGGCTAGCCAGGTCCAGGTTCACATTTTTCGCCCGCTTCAGGTAAGTAGCCTTGGCTTCGTCAAACAGAAATGCGCAAATTTTGTATCCCTGCTGCGCCGCAGCCGAAACAATCTGAATTCCGATCGTGGATTTCCCCGTCCCCGCCGGGCCTACCAGCACTAACCCCGTCCCCCAGCGCACCCCGCCACCGATCAAGCGATCCAACTCTTCATTATTTGTTTTGAGAATCCCGCCGGCATCTTTCGGCGGCACACCATTCAAGGAGTCGCTGGCCATCAGCCTTCTAAAAACCTGCAAGCCCCCGTGGCGAATCGCGAAATCGTGACTGCCTCCAAGCGATGGCCCAGCACGCAATTTGGTAACTTGTAGCGTGCGCTTCATCGAGCCGTACTCGGATTGGTTTTTTTCCAGCAGCACCACGCCATGCGCAATGCTTTGCAGCAGCAAGTCCGGATTCTCAACGGTATAGTCTTCAAGGAAAAAAAACGTGCAGTCACACTCCGACAAGATCTCTTTTAACGCCAGAATCTGTCTGCGGTATCGCAGCGGATCGCGCGCCACCAAACGGATCTCCGAAAGGGAATCGATCACCACCCGCTGAGGCATTAACCGGCGCACATCGTCAATCACCCGTTGCACGGTTTCGCTGAGCTCTACATCCGCCGGTTGGAAAACGGTGTATTGCTCTTCATTTTTTAGGCGGTCGCCCAGCGTGCTCAGTTCTTGCAGGTGAATTCCATCCAGCGTCCAGCCGTGCGATGCCGCGACTGCGCGAATCTCATCCTCGGATTCCGAGAATGTGACGTAAAACCCTTTCTCGGAATTCTTCACCCCGGCCAGAAGGAATTGCAGCGCCAGTGTGGTTTTGCCGGAACCCGGTGCGCCTTCTATCAGAAAAAGGCGATTGGCTGGAAATCCACCACCAAGAATGTGGTCCAGTTCTTCAATTCCACTGCTCAGCCGGTTTGTCGTTTTGCTTTTCTTGGCATCTTTGGATGACGGCATTTGCGATCCCGCCTCCTTATGTGCCACTGGCTACCGATTTTGCTCGCAGCCCATCGGTATCAAAAAAGTTTTCCCCTTCCAGCAGGGTTTCCATTGCCTGCGTCAGCAACTCTTCTCCGCTGGCCTTGCACACGTACCCATGAGCGCCGCTCTTGCTGACATCTTTCGCAAATTGCGGCGAATTATGCATGGTAAACAAAAGTATTTTTACCGCTGGCATGCTCATGGAAATGCGATGAGCGACTTCCAAACCATTGAGAATAGGCATGGAAACATCCAGAATCACCAGGTCAGGTTTTAGTAATTTAGTTTGTTCGAACGCTTCGAGCCCGGTGGTGGCCTCGCCACAAACTTCCCAGCCGTGGTGCGGCTCTATGGCGGTGCGCAAACCCTTGCGCAACATCGCGTGATCGTCGGCGATCAGAATTCTGGCCATCTCTCCCCCGTCGGGCTATCCATATCATCGCCGTGCGGCCAGTCTTCAATACATCCGTATGTCCCTGTATTTTCAACCTAAGGTGGGCGAAAGGCGCTTGCGAGTTCACTAACGTTTCGACTTGGGTGGCCCTAAGTCTAACAAATCTATAGTCTCATTTTGAAAAGGCTAATTGCCGTGCGGGCTCCCTATGACGCCGGAGTTCGAGCGCCAAGTACCAAACCACCGCAACGTTAATCAGCAGCAACGCAATTTTCGTGATGTTGGCATGGTGGAAAATCTGGTAGATCTCCAACGGAATGAATGACGAAGTCGCGATGATCGTGAAATATTCGGCCCACCGTTTCCCCAATGCCAGCCCCACCCCTTCGGTCAGCAGCAGCGCCGCATAAAAGAACGTGCCAAAGCTCACTTCCATCAGCCGGTGTGGGTTAAGGTCCGCGATTCGTTCCAGCAAGGCGTGAAGGTAATAGTTGTTCGGATCGATGCGAAACACATTTACCCAGTGTTCCAGGACAGCTGCAAGGTCTTTATTCATCAGCGTGTGCGCGCCGATGCCCACCGCCAGCAGTGCCAGCCCTTTTAGAAGTTTAAATGCGGCGATAATCAGCAGGCCGCGGGAAGTATGCTCACGCTCAGACATGGTTTCTTTAGCCAATCGCGATTATGCCTTCGCTCCGTGGCTTATTCCTTTTTCTCCGACAATTCAGCCCAGCGTGCATAAAGTTGTTCCACTTTGTTTTGAGCTTCTTCCATCCGCTTGCACGCTTCCATTAGTCGCTGCACGTCACTTGCCAACTCTGGATCGGCCAGCTCGGCGCGCGTTCCCGAAAGCTCGGCTTCCGCTTGTACCAGGTTATCTTCGATGTTGGCAAATTCCCGCTCCTCCTGGTAAGAAAGTTTCCGCTTCGTTGCGGTCGCTGCCACCGCTTGTGCATTAACACTTGAGCGCCCGTTCGAACCCTGCGGCCTGCTGCCACCGGGCCCTTTGCTGGACCCTTTGCTTGAGGCTGTGCCTCGCGACAAAGTGTGTTTGCGCTGCCACGCATCCCACTGCGAATAATCCGCGAAGCGCTCCGCGCCCCCGCGTCCATCCAGGCCCAGCACAATCGTCGACACCCGATCTAGCAAGTACCGATCGTGCGTGACTAGCAGCAACGCTCCTTTGAATTCCAGCAAACTTTCTTCCAATATCTCCAAAGTCGGAATGTCCAGGTCGTTGGTCGGTTCATCCAGCAGCAGCACATCCGCCTCTTGCAGCATCAATTGCGAGATCAAAACACGAGCGCGCTCTCCGCCCGACAATTTACCGACACGTTGATTCAGATCTTCTGGGTCAAACAAAAATCTTGCCGCCCACGCCGCCACATGGATCACGCTGCCTTGATAAATCACTGCGTCGCTGTCCGGAGCTAGCGCCCGCCGCAGGGTTAAGTCGGGGTCGAGTTGCCTGCTCTGGTCAAAATACACCATGCGCAATGGCTCAGCGCGTTGAATTCTACCGCTCGTCGGCGCCATCTCGCCCCGCAGTAATCGCAGCAGCGTGGTTTTGCCGCTACCATTCGGACCCACGAGGCCCACGCGCATGCCCGCGGTCACCGCGAAATTCAAATCCTTGAACAGCGTGCGCCCGCCTAATTCGCAAGTCACCCCATCCAGCGTGATCAGCTGCTTGGTCTGGCGATTGGTCGCCGAAAAATCGATGCGCGCACTCGTGCTTCGCGTTCTCGCATTCATATCCGCGAGATCGCCAATCAGTTCGTGCGCCTTATCTATCCGCGCTTTCGATTTGGTAGTGCGTGCTTTCGGTCCGCGCTTCAGCCATTCGATTTCCGCGTGCACTCGATTCGCCAGCGCCGCTTGCTCTTTGCGTTGCGCGTGCAGGTACAACTCTTTCGCCTCCAAAAATGTGCTGTAATTTCCTGAGACGCGCAGCAAACCATCCGCATACAGGCGATTCAGTTCCACCACTTCGCTGGCCACATTTTCCAGAAAATATCGGTCGTGGCTGACCACTACGCACGCGAACGGCGCATTCCTCAGCAAGCCCTCCAGCCACGCAATTCCCGCCAGGTCCAGATGGTTCGTCGGTTCGTCAAGCAGCAGCACATCCGGGTGCTGCACCAGCGATTCCGCGATCGCCAACCGTTTTCGCCATCCACCCGACAGCGTTGTCGCCAGTACCTCGCGATCCGTAAATCCTACGCGGCCCAAAGTTTCCGCAATGCGCCCGGCTCGCTCCGACTGCGGCACGCCAGCGCTCTGCAAAGATCGTTCCACCACGCTCAGCACCGTATCCGCGGCGGCAAATTCAGAAATCTGTGACACGCAGCTCAGCTGCGTCCCCTTGCGCACTGCGACGTCTCCGGTGTCGGGCTTCACCCGCCCGGCCAGAATTTCCAGCAGCGTGGACTTGCCCGAGCCGTTTGGCCCAATCACACCAATGCAGTCGCCACTCGAAACCGTAAACGAAATGTCTCGAAACAATGGCGTGCTGCCGTATTTCTTGGATAATCCCTGTGCGCTGATAATCGGTGGCAAATTCCTGGGGTCTGCTCCTGTACTTAGTTTACCCTGCTACGGTGCAAGCGCACGAAAACGCTAAAATGGTCGTTCGCCCAATTCTCAAATGGCTCACAACTATGATGCGATAATTCTCGGCGCTGGTGCCGCAGGCCTGATGTGCGCCATTGAAGCGGGGAAGCGCGGTCGGCGCGTTGCCGTCCTCGAGCGTGCCGCGCGCGCAGGCAAAAAAATCCTCATCTCGGGCGGCGGCCGCTGCAATTTCACGAATCTTCATTGCCGCCCCGAAAACTTCATCTCCGCGAACCCCCACTTTGCAAAATCAGCACTGGCCCGCTACACACCCGCCGACTTCATCGCGTTAGTTGAAAGCCATTCCATTCCGTACCACGAAAAAACTCTTGGCCAGCTTTTCTGCGACCGCGCAGCCCGCGACATTACCGACATGCTTGAAGCCGAATGCCAGGCCGCCAACGTTGACCTTTTCCTCGACACCGCAATCCACGAAGTTCGTCATTCCACGGAATTTACTTTGCATGCCACCGACACGGAATTTTCAGCGCCCGCCCTGGTCGTTGCCACTGGCGGACTAACCATCCCCAAAATGGGTGCCACCGATTTCGGCTATCAACTCGCCCGCCAGTTCGGAATAAAAATTCGTGAACCGCGCCCAGCCCTCACGCCACTCCTATTTGAAGCTGCCGATCGATCCACCTATTGCGATTTAGCCGGCGTCTCCACTGAAGTGATCGCCTCTACCGATCACCACGCATTTCGCGAAGCCATGCTCATCACCCATCAAGGGCTAAGCGGTCCCGCCATTCTTCAGATTTCTTCCTACTGGAACAAAGGTGAACCGCTCCGCGTTGATCTCGCTCCCAATCGCGAAGTTCTCGCCTCATTACGCGAATCCTCAACAAGAAACGCCGCCACTGCACGCGTTGCTATGCAACTCGCGCTGCCCAATCGTTTCGCAACCCGCTGGCTTGATGCTCATCTCCCGCCGCGCTGGACCAACGAAGACTTGGCTCGCCTAGAAAAAAAGCTGCATCAATGGACCATCACCCCCGCAGGCACAGAAGGCTTCGACAAAGCCGAAGTCACCCTCGGCGGCGTAGACACCGACGAGCTCTCCAGCAAAACAATGGAGTCGCGCAAAGTTCGCGGCCTATTTTTTATCGGAGAAGTAGTCGACGTCACCGGCCATCTAGGCGGCTTCAACTTTCAATGGGCCTGGGCCAGCGGCGCAGCCGCCGGTCGCGCACTCTGAGTCTTTCGATTTGCAAGAAGTAGTCAGCTATCCTAAAAATTTACGGCAGCGCGAACGCCAGCACATAATCCCCCTGCTTGGTTCCCAGCTTCCCGTGTCCCCCCGCGGCGATCACCAGGTATTGTTTACCCTTCACCGTGTAAGTCATGGGCGTCGCCTGCCCGCCTGCCGGCAAGTCGTATTTCCAAATCTCTTTGCCAGACTCCTCATCGAACGCTCGAATTGCGTTATCCATCGTCGCCGCCGAAAACACCACGCCGCCCGCTGTAACAATCGGCCCGCCCAGGGTCACCGTGCCGGTATTCATTCCCGGCACAAAGCTCCCCAGCGGCACGTCCCACGCCTTCTTCCCCGTAAATAAATCCACCGCAGCTACCGTTCCCCACGGCGGCGGACTGCACAAAGTTAAAGTCTCGCTCGGCCCGATCAATGGCGTGCGAAACATCGCGTACGGCGTCCCCGCTTGCCGGCCCCATTCACCATGCAAGCGGTCGTTAGTGCTCGACGCTTTGAAGTCCTCATCGTATTTTTCTCGCGGGATCAGCCGCACCAGAATCGCCAACCGGTTGGTGTCCATTACCAGCAAATGTCGTTGCGGATCGTAAGCCGCGCTGCCCCAATTCACCCCGCCGACGCTCCCCGGAAACACAATCGAGCCCTTCACGCTAGGCGGAGTAAAAATCCCTTCCGATCGCGCGGCTCGTATCTTGTCCGCGCACGCCTCCTTTTCTTCCGGCGTTCTGCCCCAGGCATCCTCGGGACTCAATTTCTCCGGCACCATCGATATCGTCGAAGCCGGTTGCGTCGGCCAAGCATCTTCGCCCGGAATATCGCTCTTCGGTGCCGCCCGTTCCTCCACTGGTAACAGCGGCGCCGCAGTCAATCGATTCAGCACAAACACACGCCCCATCTTGGTAGTAATCGCCACCGCTGGCGTCCCATCGCGCCAAGAAAATAACGTCGGCTGCGAAGCTACGTCGTAATCCCACAAATCGTGGTGCACCACCTGAAAGCCCCACACAAATTCGCCGCTGGACGCATGCAACGCCACCACCGAGTTTGCCCACTTATTATCCCCGCGCCGCAAACCGCCGAAATAATCCGGGCTCGCGCTTCCCGTAGGAATGAAAACCAAATCGTGCTCCGCATCCACGGAGAGCGTCGACCACGCATTCCCTGCGCCAGTCCGCGGAGAACTTTTCGACGCCCACGGAATCGGATCCCACGACCAGCGCTGTTTCCCGCTGCGCACATCAAACGCCCGCACGATCCCGCGCTCCAACTCCACCGCGCGATTATCCCCAATCGACGATCCGGTGATCACCAGATCCCCAGCAATCGCCGGAGCGGAAGTCACCTGGTATTGCCCCGCGTCCCGCAAATTCACATCTTTAGTTAAGTCGACCTGCCCGCCAGCGCCGAAATCCGCGCAAGCTTTACCCGTCTCCCCATCCACCGCGATCAATCGCGCATCCAGCGTCCCAATAAATATCCGCAACCGGCATGGCTGCCCCGCCTTTGCCGCGGAATCCTTCCACGCCGAAACTCCTCGCGAAGTAGTCTCCGAAAATCCGTGAGTATTCAGCTTCGGGTCATACTCCCAAATTTTCTTCCCAGTCTCCGGCTCCAGCGCAATCACATGATCAAACGGAGTCGACAAATACAGCCGCCCATCCACCAAAATAGGCGTAGCCTCAAACGCCGCATTCCGCTTCACATCATCATCAACTCCATCCAACGCCCCCGTGCGATAACTCCAAGCCACCTTCAACTGCCCCACATTCTCCCGATTAATCTGCGTCGCAGACGAATACCGAGTCCCACCCGCATCGTGCCCATAACTCGCCCACCCTGACTCAGGCGGGGGCAAATTGAGTTCGCTCGTATGGCTTGTTTGTGCCGGCGCCTGCTCCGGCGAGATCAGAACCAACGCCCCGACACACGAGAACTGCAAGAGTGCAGCCGCCCGCCACAATTTTGAATTTTTCATGCGCACAGTAATATCCCAGCACAGCAGGGAACGCAACACGCCCAGTTATAGCGTGGTGCGCCTTCTCGGAGCGTTGACCATCTCGCAGGCCTAGCATCCGT
>Ga0210409_10001735_pt1 | contig 27597 bp, 27 predicted proteins | sample IncBWH17MmetaG_FD_161649 | JGI IMG/M metagenome (GOLD analysis project Ga0210409, IMG submission 161649) | Forest soil microbial communities from Barre Woods Harvard Forest LTER site, Petersham, Massachusetts, United States - Inc-BW-H-17-M | ecosystem: Environmental > Terrestrial > Soil >...
TCGTGGCTCGGGGGAGTTGTAGTTCAAGGCGCAGACGATTACGCTGCGGAGGCCGGTCATTACTCTTTGCGGATCGCTGCGGCGCTCGTCTGCGAGATACTTCATCTCACCGGCATAGCCACGCGCAAGCCACTCTTGCGCGGGGTTCAGCTCGGGAAACTTCTCCGCGCACACCACACCACAGAGATCGAACCCCAGCGCGCTTGCCCGCTCGACAATCCACGCGGTGTCGGAACCGTTTCGCACGGATGTGGTGTGAGGGGCCATAAAGGAATTGTGCCGCAGGAACGCGCTCGACGCGAGCGGTGGAGACGCAGGTGACCGGCTTCCGGGTTTAGTGAGGGCAGATTACGCAGATTGCTGAAAACTGTTCAGGGCGGCGCTCTCTTCGGTATAGACGTCGAAGACGGTGTATAGCTTTGTGAGCTGGAGCAGATCGTGCACTTTCTTTGTCAGATGCAGCAGCTTTAGCTCGCCGCCGCGGCCCTTCGCTGTGGTGTAGGCGCTGACGAGCTCGCCGATACCCGAGCTATCGATGTAATCCACATCCGCGAGATTGAGCACGATGTGGATGCGTTTATCGTCCAGCAGACCGCGGATAGTTTTGCGAAGCAGTGCGCTGCCTTCGCCCAGAGTGATTTTGCCGCTGAGGTCCACCACAGTGGATTGACCGGCGTCTCGATGTGTCGCGCGCAAGGGCATGATTTTGTTTAGGCTCCTTGATGTGGGGAAGCGCCCTGGCCACCCTGGCCATTCGTTCCCTGGTTGTCCTGCAAAGGCAGCTTTTTCGCCATTACAATTTCCGCGCCGCCCGTGCGTCCCGGCAGCACGTCGAATTCGTCCATAAATGCGCGCATCAGGAAGATTCCGCGGCCGGAGGTGCTCAAGAGATTTTCTTCGGCCAGCGGATCGGGCACGCTGGCGAGGGTGAAGCCATTGCCTTCATCAAGTACGTGGATGATCATTTTCTCGCCGGTCAGATCGACGGCTAGATGAATTTTCTTTTCCGGGCGCTCTTGATTGCCGTAGTGAAACGCGTTGATGACGCCCTCGCGCACGCTCATACCGATTTTGTAGCAATCGTCCTCGCCGAAACCCGCGGCTTCGGCTACGCGAATACACATCTCCTCAGCTAGATTTACGCTTTCGACTTGCGTCTCCAGCGTGATTTCGAGGTGCTTAGGATCTGTGCCCATTCGTGGCGCCTTCCTGGAGGCAAATTGCACCCAAGACAGCGCACTTATCGGTAACACAGCGGCTAAACCTAAGTCAATGGAGCACTTGATGTATGCCAGGGACGTGCGGACCTTAAGGTGAACCTACGGTTCGGCTGAATTCCGCAAGTAGGAATCCTGGAAGCGGCTAGGCCCAGTAGGAGCGGTCCAAGGTGCGATATTGGATGGCTTTGCCGAGGTGCCGCGGATCGATATTTTCTCAGGCATCCAGGTCGGCAATCGTCCTAGCGACCTTCAGGATACGGCCGTGGGCGCGTGCGGAGAGGCCCAGGCGGGTGATGGCGTTCTCCAGGAGTTTCTCGCCATCGGCAGAGATTGCGCAATGCTTGCGAATCATCTTGGGCATCATTTGGGCGTTGGCGTAGGTCTTTTTTTCTGTGCGGAAGCGGTCGAGTTGCCTATCGCGCGCCGCTATTACGCGCTGGCGGACCGCCGCTGAGTCTTCGGAAGCGGAGGGAGCGCGCAGCTCTTTGTATTTTACCGCGGGCACTTCGATGTGAATATCGATACGATCGAGAAGCGGTCCAGAAATTTCGAGACGTAACGCTGGATCATTGGCGGCGTGCAGTGGCATTCGCGCATGGGATCACCAAAATAGCCGCAGGGGCAGGGATTCATGGCTGCGGCCAGCATGAAACGCGAGGGGAAAGTTACCGATACGGCTGCGCGAGAGATGGTTACGGCGCCGTCTTCGAGCGGCTGGCGCATGACTTCCAATACGTTGCGTTGAAATTCGGGGAGCTCATCGAGAAAGAGAACGCCGTTGTGGCCGAGCGAAACTTCGCCGGGGCGGGGGACGGCGCCACCGCCGATCAATCCGGCGTCGCTGCTTTGCCGCTTGCTGGCCGTGCACGTCGCGCAGGTCGACGAAATACTGCGCGGCTTCCGAAAGCATCTGCTTGGCGTCGACTACGATGGGCTGGAAAGATTCCGGCGCGTTTACCAGATCGACGGCTTGTGGGAGCGTCTTGAGAGCGAAGACGTTGACGCCCTCGACTACCGCTGCTTCGCGAGCGTTGGCTTCGGGCACGGCAAGAGACTTAAGGCCGAATTCTCGAGCGGCGAGTGCCGCGGAGAGCGCGCCGCGGACGGACCGTATGCTGCCGTCGAGCGACAACTCGCCGAGGAACATGCATTGGTTGAGTTGCTTGCCAAAAAGTGGCCCATGCAGCCGACGAGGCCCAGCGCCATCGGTAGATCGAACGCCGAGCCTTCTTTGCGAACGTCGGCGGGAGCAAGATTGATGGTCACGCCTTGGCCATGAGGAAACTCGAAACCGCAATTGCGCAGTGCGGACTTTATGCGTTCGCGGCTTTCCTTGACGGCGTTGTCCGGCAGGCCGACCACGTTGAAATCCTGCATGCGGGCGGAACCCACGTCGACTTCCACCTCGACAAGATAGGCGTCGATGCCATAGACGGAGGCGCTTTGTGTTTTGAAGAGCATGGCAGAGGCTGGCGGATTACGCCGTGGGCAGCATAAATCAATCAGATACTATACGCCAGAGATAATCGTTGGCAATGCGCTGCTTGTAGTCTCAGCTGAAACCAAGGACAGGATGCGGAGTATACGGCTCCTCGAGAGAGGCAATCTCTTCGGGTGTGAGGCGCAGCGAGAGAGCTGCGACGGCGTCCGAAAGGTGGTGCGGTTTTGTGGCGCCAACAATCGGCGAAGTGATGAAGGGTTTGCTGAGCATCCAGGCAAGCGCGAGTTGGGATCGAGGAACGCCGCGTTTTTCGGAGAGTTCACTTAAGCGGTCAACAATTTTGTGATCCGCGTCTTCCGTTTTCGAGTACAAGGTCTTGCCGAACTGATCCGTCTCGAAACGCTTGGTGCTTTCGGCCTGCCATGGGCGGGTCAGGCGGCCACGCGCGAGCGGGCTCCAAGGAATGACGCCTATGCCCTCGGACTGGCAAAGCGGCATCATCTCGCGCTCCTCCTCGCGATAGAGCAGGTTGTAGTAATTCTGCATGGAAACGAAACGAGTCCAGCCGTGAACGTCAGCGAGATAGAGGGCTTTGGTGAACTGCCACGCATACATGGAGGAAGCACCGATATAGCGCACTTTGCCTGATTTCACCACGTCGTGCAGCGCCTCCAGTGTTTCTTCGATAGGCGTTTCATAATCCCAGCGATGAGTCTGATAGAGGTCAACGTAATCGGTGCCCAGGCGGCGAAGGCTCTGGTCGAGTTCGAAGAAAATAGCTTTGCGGGAGAGACCGCGGCCGTTGGGCTCGTCGCGCATGACCCCGTGGGCCTTGGTGGCGATGACCACGGATTCGCGGCGGGCATTTGCCTTGAGGAAGCGGCCGAGGACCTCTTCGCTGACGCCCGCCGAGTAAACGTTGGCGGTGTCAAAAAAATTGATGCCAAGTTCAAGCGACTGGCGAAGGAAGGGTTGGCTCTCTTCTTCGTTGAGAGCCCAGGCGTGGCTGCCGGGCTTGATCTTGCCAGTCGCAGGGGCCCCATAGGTCATGCAGCCAAGACAGATGCGGGAGACTTTGAGGCCAGTCTTGCCAAGATTGATGTAGTCCATTTTTTCTCCAAAGAGAGTTCTGTGGTTCGGGCCACTGTGATTGGCAGAGACTCGCGCGGTCAGAGTTGCCGTTCCAATTATGCTTTCTCGGGAGACCCGACACCATAGAGGGCCAAGACATCCTTCAAGGTGACAATGCCTTCGAGTTTGTGAATATTGGCGCGGCTGACTACGGGCATGGCGTTGATCTGACATGCGCCCATGCGTTCCAGCGCCAAACTGAGAGGGTGGTCGACGTGGAGATGCGGGAAGTCTACTCCATCGATGAGTTCTTCCAGTCGTTTAGGCTCGGGACCGGCCGCGGCAGCTTGCTGAAGCTTGCCAAAACTCAGGACGCCGATCAGACCTTGATTGTCGCTCACAGGCCAAGCAGTGGACTCGCTCGAGCGTATCTTTTCTAAAGCTTCCTCCACCGTCATATCTGCGGACAGAATCTCTTTTGCAGGCCGCATGGCAAGTATCACTTGCCGGTGCCCTTCCTGCTGGCGAGTCTCAGCCGTGGGCAGGTGGATACCGTCCTGACGCGCCAAGGCTTCGTAGATGGGTTGCTTCTGCAGGCGCGACGCGATGAAAAGGCTCACCAGATTTGAGATCATCAAGGGAACAATGACTGCATAGTCGCGCGTGATTTCAAAAATCATGACCACGGAAGTCATCGGCGCTCGGACAATGCCTGCAAAGACGGTGCCCATTCCTACGAGAGCATAAGCTCCCGCCGTGGCTACATGGTAAGGAAACAGGTTGTGGGCTACGGTGCCAATCGTTCCTCCCAGCATGGCTCCAAGGAACAGGCTGGGGCCGAAAATGCCGCCGGCGTTTCCAGAGGCATAGCTGGCTGTGACCGCAAAGAATTTAAGAACCAAGAGCAAAACCATGAGGCGAAGCGCCATGCCTCCGTTCAATACCGCGCCCACGTGCTCATAACCCACGCCCATAACTTGCGGAACGAACCAGCCCATCAAACCGACCACTACGCCGCCGATTACGGGTTGAAAAGGAAGCGTCCTGCGCGGAAATCTCAGAAAGCGTTCGCGCATGCCGAGCAAGAGCTTGGTGAAGGCCACGGAGACGAGGCCGCCGGCGACACCGAGTATGGCGTAAATGGCGAATTCCCAAGGGTTGACCAGCTGGTATTGCGGCACTTTAAAAAGCGGATCATTGCCCAGCAAGAGCCGCAGCACGCCCCAGGAAGTAGCGGCCGCGAGAACGACCGAACCCAACACGGGAGCGTGAAGATCGCCCACGATTTCCTCGAGGGCAAACAACACAGCCGCCAAGGGGGTGTTGAACGCAGCGGCAATGGCCGCAGCCGCCGCCACAGGGATGAGCGCTTTGACCTTTTCGGGGCGTAGCCCAAGGTGGCGGCCCAACACAGAAGCGATACCGGCGCCGACCTGCACGGTTGGGCCCTCGCGTCCCAGCGGGATTCCGCTGGCCAGCGTCGCGGAAGTGCAGAAGAATTTTCCAAACATCGTGGCCGCAGTGATGCGTCCTTCGCGCGCATAAAGAGCCGCCTTCGTTTGCGGAACACCACTGCCGCGCGCATCCGGAAAATAGCGGTACAGCAAATACCCCATGACCAAGGAGCCCACAACTGGAATAAGGACGCGATGCCAGGCCGCTCCGCCGACCGGATAGAGCCGCATGCCGACCCGTTCGGTTAGCAGAATGAAAGTAACGGCCATCAGGCCCACCAGAGCACCGATCAGCAGCGTCAGGATCAGGAAGACTTGTTCTTCCCGTTCATTGAGCAGCGCATTCCAGTGCCGCGCGGGGGATTTCCACCAGCTTGCGGAAATCTGTTCAGAGGCTTGCGTCATTGTATTGGCGGCTTTCGGCGCGAATTTTCCTGCCAGTCTTCCCGCCTAGCCTGATTTCATGGTTTTGGTCAGTCACGTCTCTCGCACTTCTCTCTTGGCTGTTTTTTTCTGGCTGTTGGCGTTGCGCCGGCCGCGATCGAGGAGGGCTTCGATTGCGCCGACCAGGGCCTCTCCGCTGGTGCGCAGTTCACTGATGCGGTTCTGCGCGACCTGTTCGAGCAAGCGCTCACCTCGTGGCAGCAACGTCACAAATACGCGGCGGCGGTCGTCACGGCTGCGGGTTCTGCGCACGTAGCCGTTCGTCTCGAGGCGGTCGATGAGCTCGACGGCGCTGTGGTGTTTTAGTGCGAGCCTCTCCGCAAGCGTCTGAATGGTGGCCTCGCTGCCTTCGGGGAGGCCGCGAATAGCTAGCAGCATCAAGTACTGCTGAGGCTCGAGACCGACGGCGCGCGCCTTGGCATCGCCTTCACGCAGAAAATGGCGGATGCGGTAACGCAACTCGGCCAGCGCGCGGTATTCGGCGGGGGTGATATCGGCTGCCACAGGCTAAGTATATCGTAGTGCGATATACCTTGCCATGCGGCACGGCGGACTGGTTACTGGCAGCAATCGCCTGCAAATGCGGGGGAAGATTTACAACGGCTTTCGGAAAGCTTTCTGGGTTTTGTAGTGTTCGTATCCCCGCCGTTCGTAAAATTTGTGGGCGCGTTCTCGGATCACGTTGGAACGCACGGACATGCTTGGGCAGCCGCGCTTGCGTGCCCAATCTTCGGCGGCTTCTAGCAGCCGCGCGCCGACTCCGAGACTCCGCTGCCCTTCCCCAACGATCAGCCCGTTCAATTCCGCGCGCGTGCCGACTTCGACGAGATGCGTAACACTGACGTGCGCCCAACCGACGACTCCTGCGTCCGCTGATTCCGCGACGAACAACGCGTTTTGCGATGCGGGTTTCAGTCTGCGCATTCGTTTCGTGATCTCCACGGCCGTCGTAGGATATCCAAGCTGGCCGCTAAGCTCCGCCAGCCGACGCGCGTCACTGCCGCGCGCGCGGCGAGTTATGACACTTCGCTTCACGGCTTTCTTGGCCATCTCTCAGTCTGCTTTCTTGCGCAGCCGTTTCTGAACCGCTTCGCTTTTTAGTTCACGCAGCGCGTCTGCGGCGATCCATCGCGCGGTCCGAGAATCGTGTTGCCGAATTCGCTCTGCAGAGCGGATTGCTGCCGCGTTGAGGTGTAGATTTCTTTTTCCAATATTCCGCAGCGCCCAGTTGACCGCTTTCCGCACGAAATTCCGTTCGTCGTTAGCTTCGCGCTCGATCACGGGAAGAAACCGCTCGAATCGCGCATCTTCCGCAGATTTGTCTTTATAACTCAAATACGCGGCCAGGGAAAATGCGGCGCGCTTCTCGAACTCCGGGCTCCGATTGCTCCACTCGTAGATTTTGTCCCAGGCAGGCTCCGCGGCCGCGTAGAGATAACAACAAACTGTGTCGACCACATCCCAGGAGTTGAAATCACGCACCCATCGCTCCATTTGGGCTGACGTGATTTTCTCCGATTCTCCGATCAGCGGGGCGAGGATTCTTGCATCGTGAATGCCGGAGGACCAGAGCTCCTCCGCCAGCGCTTGATCTTTCCCTATGTGTCGCGCGAACGCGTGTAACACTGGTGCTGAAATCCCATAAGCCTTCGGAACGTTTACGCCGAAATAGGCCAGTTGCGCGCGTGCCTTCGGATCGGCATGCTTTTTCAATTCGCTCAGCACCTCGGCTTTCGTCCACTTTCGAGTGGCTTTCGAGCGGCGCGCAGGGCTAGAACGTTTTGTCGGAGTCGAGGAGGATTGTGACCGGCCCTTCATTTACCAGCTCCACGGACATCATGGCTTGAAAAATTCCTGTCGCGATGCTTACACCTAGTCCCTGCAAGGCTGCGTTGAACTCTTCGTAGAGCGCCTTGGCTCTTTCTGGGGGAGCGGCAAAGATAAAGCTGGGCCGACGTTGTCCGCGCGCGTCACCGTACAGCGTGAATTGCGAAACGACGAGGGCCGAGCCTTTGACGTCCAGTAGCGAGCGATTCATTTTTTCCTGGTCGTCCTCGAAGATGCGCAGGTTTGCAACTTTCTCGGCCATAGAAACGGCAACCGCGGCGGTATCCTCGCGGCCGACGCCGAGCAATATCATCAGGCCAGCGGCGATTTCGCCCGTAACGCGCCCTTCGACCGTCACACTCGCGCGACTTACCCTTTGCACTACGGCTCGCATCCGGCTTTCCTATTTGGCGGTCTTCGCCGACTTTCTTGGCAGCGGCAGCGCGGCGCAATCCCGCGGCGCCGGCTGACACTTTGGGCAGAAATAGCTGCTCCGCCCTGCGACAATCGCGCGCCGGATTGTTGTACCGCAGCGGTAGCAGCCCTGGCCTTCGCGGCCATAAGCCCGATGGTGCCGCTGATATTCGCCTGGCTGGCCTTCGGCGTCAAGAAAATCGGAAATCGACGAACCTCGCAACAGGATTGCTTTTTCGAGGATTTCGCGCAGCACGCGATGCAGTGTCGCTGCATGTTTCTTTTTCAGCGACGCGCCGAGGCGGGCCGGATGAATCTTCGCACGCCACAGACTTTCGTCCGCGTAGATGTTCCCGACGCCCCGCAAGAAGCTCTGATCCAGCAGAAGGGCCTTGATCCTGGCGCGGCGGGTTCGAGCCTGCTTCACAAATTGCTCGGCGCTTACTTCCAGCGGATCGGCGCCGAACAAGCGCAACTCTTGCGCGAGCGGCTCCGCGGAAAGATAGGCAAGCCGCCCGAATCGCCGCGGATCGGTGTAGCGTAGCTCGCGATCATCGTCGAGCACGAAACACGCATGCGTATGTTTTTCGAGAGGCTGGGCCGCAGGATTGGGAGCGATCTGTCCGGTCATTCCCAAGTGCACGAGCAGTGCGGCGGGCGCGGCATCGCCACTTGCAGCCGAAATCCCGGCGCCATCCACCGGCGAAAGCCGCAACAGCATGAATTTTCCGTAGCGTTCAACGGCTTCGATTTGCCTGCCCGGGAGATGCTGCTCAAGCGCAGCAGGGTCATCGATGAAATCCGTTTTTCCCAACCGCACGGACAGAATTCGCCGGCCCACAATTGTTCGCCGCAGCCCGCGCGCTACTGTTTCGACTTCAGGAAGTTCTGGCATGAAGGGATCGCAAACAAAATAGCACATCCCATCGCCACGACGCAGGCCAGCGACACGAATCCAAAGAGATCCGCGACTTGCGGTGACTTTTTCGAGTCACTTCTTCTGATAATTCGGGGCAGGCGGAGGTCCGGGGATAACAACCGGATGCGCCTTTAACGCTTCCAAGGTCACCTGGACGGCTTTCTCGAGTTGTGGATCATGGCCGGCCGCGACGGAAGCCGGATCGTTCTCGACTTCGATGTCCGGAGCAATTCCATGATTTTCTACTTCCCACTCGTTGTGCAAGCCAAATATCGCCACGCGCGGAGCCGTAACGCCGCCCCCATCCAGCAGCGGTGGGTAACCGTAAATGCCAACGAGGCCGCCCCATGTTCGCGTTCCGACCAACGGTCCTACCTTGTCTTGTTTGAACATCCACGGCAACGCATCGCCGCCCGAGCCGGACATTTCGTTGATAACCATGGTCTTAGGGCCGTAGATCTGCGCGAGCGGCGAGCAGAATTCCTCGCCTTCGCGGGTAATGGCGCAATTGCGGAGCGGCCGTTTGAGCAGGTCGATGATGTAGTCCGCGATGTCGCCGCCGTGGTTGTAGCGCTCATCGATGACGGCGGCTTGTTTGCCAACCTGCGCAAAGTAATAGCGGTTGAAATTGATGAAGCCTCCGGTTGCTGTGTCCGGCACGTGAACGTAAGCGACTTTGCCTCCGCTCATCTGATCTACTTTACGGCGATTGTCTTCTTCCCAAGCGAGGTTGCGTAGCGGAAATTCGTTCGGCAGCGGCACGACGGTCACTTCGCGAGAGTCCTTGCCGTCCGGGTTCGGACCGACCTTGATTCTGATTTGCGTGCCCGCCGTGTTTTCAAAGTAGCTGTAGAGGTCGATTGGCGGACGCACTTCGCGACCACCCACTTCCAGGAGATAGTCTCCGACCTTGACGTCGACGCCCGGCTGGGTCAGTGGCGCGCGCAATTCAGGATTCCAATTTTCTCCATTGAATATACGCGCAAAACGATACCGCCCGTTCTCCACTTTGTAGTCCGCACCCAAGAGTCCGCCCTTCACCCGCTTCGGCTGCGGCACATCGCCTCCGCCGATGAACATGTGTCCGACGGTAAGCTCTCCAAGCATCTCATCGAAAAGATGATTGACGTCAGCCCGCCCTCCTGCACCTTTCAAGTACGGCGCATACTTCTTCTCCTCCGCGTTAATATTCAGCCCGTGATGGTTCGGGTCGTAGAAAAAGTCGCGCTCGATGCGCCAGACTTCGTGGTACATCTGATTCCACTCGACGCGCGGATCGGTGTACACCTCCATCCCATCGAGATTCAGTGCGCCATCTCCCGGCTTAACCACAACCGCGGTCGCGGCGATGAACCATGGCGCGCTAGGCCCGGGACCTTGGCGGTAAAGAACCTTTTCGCCATTCGCCGAAACTACGAACGCACTCACGCCGCCGACAAACGGCTCTGTCTTCCGCGTGCTCAGGTCAAATTTGGAAACCGAGATCATTGTTGGCTCGGACAGGCTCGGCACGCCCGGGATTTCACTCAGAAACAGCACGCCGGTCTTGCCCGCATCCAGGCCGACGTAGTTCGAAGCTTTGATGGGCATGGCCACGATGCGCTGGCCGATTCCATCGAGGTCGATCGTCACCTTCACTTCGTCTTTCTTTTCGCCCTCTTTTTTCTCGCCTTCTTTTGCTTTATCTGCGCTCTTGTCGGCTTCTTTTGCTTTGTCGGCGTCCTTGCTCTTTTCATCGCTGGCCGATTTTTCCTCGTCGCTCTGCGGTTCGACGGGTGAAGAATCGCCCTTCTTCAGCACAACCGCGTAAATGCTTCTGGATATGGGGTGTTGGAAGCTCGAGAGATCGAGCCACCCGATGGAGAGTCCCAGGTCCGTGCTGGCCGCGAAATAAAGCGACTTTCCATTCTTGTCGAACACCGGATACCGCGCATCGCTGGTGCCGTCCGTGATCTGTGATTCCTTCCCCGTTTCCAGTGAATACACGAAGATGTTACGCATGTGGTTTTCGAGATACTTCGCATACGTCAGCCACTTGCTGTCCGGCGACCATGTTTCATTCACCGTCGAGGACGGATCCTCGTACCGGTCGGACGTCACCTTCACCGGTGTGGCTTTTTCTACGTCCACATACCAAAGATTCAGGCGCTTGTCGGTGTAGGCAATCTTCTTGCTATCCGGAGACCACAAGGGTCCATAAAAAAACGAAGGGGGATTGCCCAGGTTGATTTTCTTCACCGCGCCCAATCCGGTTTGATCCACAATGTGCAATGCGTATTCGCCGGATTCATCGGAGAAAAACGCAATGGACTTTCCGTCCGGCGACCACGCAGGATCCCGTTCCGCAACTGCCGTCGTTCGCGTGAGATTTCGCACGTCGCCCTTCTCTGCCGGAACGCTCAGGATTTCGCCGCGTGCTTCAAAGACCGCGCGAACACCAGTTGGCGAAATTGCGGCGTTCTGAATCTTGTCCCCCACCTTTTCATAGTGTGGGCGTGTCGCCGGCAAATCGCCGGAGATATGGATTTCCACTTTGCTGGCTTTTTCGCTTTTCAAATCGAGTGTATAGATTCCGCCGAATTGTTCATATACAAGCGCATCCGGTCCGGCGGAAAGCGATTTAACGTCGAGGCCTTTGTTGTCCAGCACCTGCTTTACATTTTTTGTTTTTGTGTCGTAAGCAAAGATTGTCACGGCCCCTTTACGGTCCGACAGAAAATAGACAGTGTCGCCGATCCAGACCGGATCATCGTCGTTCGAGTTTTCGCGAGGCACTTTCTCGAGTTGCAAGTCGCTCAACCGCAGCACATAGACGGGCGTTGTTTGGCCGCCATGATAGCGCTTCCATGCGGTTTGCCATTTCAGGTTCGGCACATAAGCGATGTGTGTAGCATCTGGCGAGTAGGAAGCCGCTTCCCCGCGCCACATAGGCAGAACTTCCGGAACGCCGCCTTCGACCGGAACTGTGTACAAGCGGTCAAAGTCCGCGTATGCCTCGCGGCCCGAACTTATCAAAACTTTTTTGCCGTCTGGGGTCCATCCGACAACAACGTCCGGGTCGGGATGCCAGGTTAGACGTTTTGGTTCACCGCCGTCGGCGGGCATGACGTAGGCGTCGATATTGCCATCGTACTGGCCCGTGAACGCGATCCAATTTCCGTCGGGAGAAAATTTCGGCCGACCCTCGTGGCCGCCGGTCGTAAGCTGGCGCGCCTCGCCGCCTTCTCGTGGTACGCTCCACAGGTATCCGCCGTAGGCGAATACGATTTGCGTCTTGCTCATCGTGGGCGCCTGCACGAGAAGCGGAGCTTCGTCCGCCGCGCTGGACCAACTCGCCGTGCACAACATCGCAAGCAAAAAGGCCGCTATCATTGCCGAGATTCGAAAACGCATCATTCCTCCTGAAGAACACAGCATAAACTGTTTGCGACAGCGCGAACCCTAACGCACCTTGCTATTTCTGAGGTGCTGCCGGTGGCGGCCAGAAGCCAGGATCGCCAATGGGACGCTGGTCTATCTTGTCGGCGTACTTTTTTATGGCAGGCCCGATGGCAGATGCGTTTCCAATCAGCACAAAAACCAGATTATCGAAAGGAAAATGCTTCTCGATAATTTGCTTGGCGATGGCCGGGGTTACTGCGTCAACGCGAGCTTCCAGTTGGTTGACCTCGTCGTCGCCGAGCCCGTAATACTCGTTGACCACAATGCGACGGGCAAGCTGGCCCGAAGTTTCAATGGTCGGTGGAAATTGCCCCTTGATATAACTCTTCGCCGACTTGAGCTGTTCTTCGGTCACGCCGTTCTTGTGAAGCTTTTCCAAAACCTGGAGCGCAAGATCAATCGCCGGAGTCGTTGTTTCGTTCTTCGTGAAGCTGGTTATTTCAAACGGTCCGGGCGCCTTGCGCGAGTCAAAAAACGACCGCGCTCCATAGGTGTAACCCGATTCGACGCGCAAAGCTTCATTCAGCTCGGATGTAAACCTGCCGCCGAAAATCGTGTTGACCACGCGAATCGCGACGCGGTCGGGATCGTTCAGGGCGGTGCCGATGTTTCCGACGGCGAAATAGGTCTGCGTCGCGTCGGGCTTATCGATTAAAAGCAGTCTTTTCCCTTTTGCAGGCGGAACGGCGGTGATGGATGTCGTTGCAACCGTCCGTGCGGGCCACGCGCCTAGCGTCTCTTCGAGCTTCTTCCGCATTTCCGCGGCATCGAACTCGCCGGCGATACCGAGAATGGTGTTCCCCGGCGCGTAGTTCGCTTCATAAAATTTCACAATTGCATCCCGCTGGATGCGCTTTAACGAAAGTTCATCACCATCCGATGGATGCCCGTATGGATGCGAACCGTAGAGATAGCCGCCGAAGTACAAACCCAGCACGGACTGCGGCTCGTCTTTCGCGGCTTTCACGCCGTCCAGGCTTTGCGCCAGGACTTTGTCGCTCTCGGCTTGGGGAAACGTCGGATGCAGCATGGCATCCGAAAAAAGCTCCAATCCGCGCGCTAGATCCTTGGTAAGAAATTCTGCATTGACGCTCGTGAAATCAGCGCCAGCATCTGCACCGAATGAGCCGCCAATGTAATCGAAATCAGCGGAAAACTGCTGGGCGGTGCGCGTCTTAGTACCCTTGCGCAATAGCGCGGCCGTGACCGAGGCAAGACCTTCTTGTCCTGCGGGATCAGCGGCAGCTCCAGTTTTGACGATAGCGAAGACATTGATCAGCGGGACGCCGCGCTTTTCCATCAGTAGCACGGTCAATCCGTTTTTGAGCACGAATTTCTCGTGCGGGGGCAGCCGCAGCGATTGCGCCGGCACGGCTGGGCAAATCTGAAGAAAAAATCCAAAGAGTGCAAGAAGGCGCAAAATGTTTCTTTCGCGGGTCATTGTTTTGCCTTCTCCTGGTTCTCGGGAAGCAGCGTTGCGACCGTGCGGTTGTTCGCACTAAAGTATTTTTTCGCCACGCGCTGGACGTCTTCTTTAGTCACAGCGGAGTAGCTCTTCGCCGCATCAAACAGCTTGTTATAGTCGCCCATGAAAACCTCGTAGGTTCCGATCGTATTTGCGCGCCCGTTGATCGTCCGCATCTCCCTGTAAAACTCCACGAGCCGGGCGTTTTTGGCTTTCTCAAGTTCCTGATCGCTGATCGGTGCGCTTTTTATTCTCTCCAGTTCCTCGTAAATCGCCTTTTCGCAGGCCTGAGGATCCACCCCCTGCCGCGGCTGCGCCGTGATAATGGCCAGGGTGGGATCAAACGCCGGCTCAACATAGGAGGAGACGTCGAGCGCTAGCTGGTCCTTGTCCACGACCCGTTGATACATGCGCGAGCTTTCTCCCTGAAACAGAACGCTGCGGAGAATGTTGATCGCGTAGAAGTCTGGATCGTCGGTCTTTGAGACGTGATAACCGATCATCACAAGAGGAAGTTCCGCGGGCTTGTGAACCACCAGCCTCCGCTCGCCCATCTGTTCAGGCTCGACGGTGGTTACCGGAGGCGGCGGCGCATGGGACGGAATCGGCTCGATGTATTTTTCGCAAAGCTGAAAAATCTCCTCTGGCGAAACATCTCCGACCACTACCATCGTGGCATTGCTGGGCGAGTAGCCCATTTCGAAATGGTGCTTCAGGTCTTCCATCGTCCAGTGCTCGATGTCGCTCATCCAGCCGACGACAGGCCATTGATAGGTATGCGCGATGAACGCGGTGGCCCAAAGCTGCTCGTCGAGCAAACCTCCATTATCGTTATCTACGCTGAGCCGCCGCTCGGAAGCGACTACTTCGCGCTCGGAAGCGATTTTCTTCGGATCGAAGGTTAGATCGCGGATGCGGTCGGCCTCGATGTCGTAGATCAGCGGCAGGGCCGAGCGTGGAAACCAGTCTTGGTAGACAGTCACGTTTTGCGTGGTATAGGCGTTGTTCGAACCCCCGTTGGCTTCCATCACCTTGTCTAGATCACCGGGCCCGTATTTCTTTGCGCCGTTGAACATCATATGTTCGAAAAAGTGCGAGAGGCCGGTCGTTCCCGGATGCTCGTTGCGCGACCCGATCCGGTAGAAAATATATAGGGCCACATTTGGGATGCTGTGGTCCGGCTGCACCAGCACCTTCATTCCATTTTTCAAAGTACGAGTGCTGACCGGAAACTCTTGTGATTGTGCCCACACCGGCGGAGCAGCCACAGCTATGGCGCACAACAACAGTAATGCGGTCCTGCGGTACCAGATTGGTTTCATGAACCCCACCCTCACCCGAACTCTTTATCTAAGACGTATGTGGCCTAGGAAATGTTTACGGCTATCTGGGCCTCTTCACGGCAACAGCGCAAACACGCGGACTGGACCGCCCGATCCGCCCTCAAGCTTGATCGGCGCTACAACAAGAAACGCACCTTTTTCCGGTAGTTCGCTTAAATCCGATAGATTCTCGAGGTGATAGAGACCCGCTCCAAGCGCCAATCTATGCACCGCAAACTGCTCTGAAGCGCCGCAATCCACGCTCATTGTGTCACATCCAATGCCGCTGACCTTGTGCTCGATCAGCCGTTCCACGGCTGCCACGGAAAATCCAGGAAAATGCATACGCCCTGCTGCATCCTGGTTGAGGTAGCTCTTGGTATCCGGCCAGCGCGCGGCCCATCCGGTTCTGAGCAGCACAACCGATCCCTCTGGAACGCGCCCGTGCCGCCTTTCCCACTCATTAATTCGCGAGGCAGGAAGTTGGTAATCTGCGTCAGCGGCACCTTCAGCTCGAACATCGAATACCGCAGCCATCCCCAAAAATTGCCTCGGCGGGATCTGGTCAACCGGCATCTTCCCTGGAGGAAAATGGATCGGCGCATCTAGATGCGTCCCGTAATGCTCAAGCATCCAGAAGCTGCGCGTGAAGTAGCCGTCCTTCTCCACGCTGGCATTATTTTTGGCCTCGAAACACCGCTCATCGCCAGGCCACGGAACCAGTTTGTCGTTGATAGCGTAAGCGAGGTCCAAGACTCGCGTCTTCCCGGAGAGGATCCCCTCAAGCATAGCGTCAGGGAAGCGGTATGCCAGGCGAAGCGACAATTCCAGCCATGCGCAGGATTTCCTGGTACTCGGCTTCCGTAATCTGCGAAACCAGCACGCGCACGTTTTTTAAAAGCTTCATTTTTTTCAAGGCGGGATTGGCGCGTAGTTCAGCCAGTGTGACTTGCCTCGGCAACCGGTCAAACGCCCTCAGGTCCGCGACGAGGTTCTTCTCTTTGTGGTCGTGCGGATCGGGATATGGATCGCGCGTGATTTCCGCGATCGAGTAGAGCGTCCGTTCCGGTGCGGAGTGGTAACAAAGTACGCGGTCGCCTTTACGCACCTGTTTGAGGGCACGAATGGCGTCGGGCTTCGACTCCGCACCGTGCCACATTTCCTTGCCCTTCACGAAGAGCGTGTCCCAATGGTAGTGGTGCGGGTCGGCGCTAAATATCCAGTAGTGTCGTTGCGAGGTCGGAGTTGCCATCGAGGCGTCGAGTCGGCAGCAATATACACGGGGACGGCCAAAAAGCGAAACAAAATGTTAGGGTTAACTGCGATTCGGCATGTGCTGAGGAAATCGACGCAAAAGCGAGAAGGGGCTCTAATTCTAAAGTATCCTCTTTGTTTTTATAAAGTTAGATGAAATTTCAAACGATGTCGACGAACACCTCTTCACCACGGACTTCTGTCGGATAGCAGGGAACCGCCATACTTGGGTTCTGGAGGAGCTTTCCTGTGGTCACGTCGTACTCCCAGCCGTGCCAGGGGCAGGTGACAATCTTGTCCTGGAGCGACCCTTGCCCGAGCGGCCCGCCCCTGTGCAAGCACGTGTTGTTGATAGCGAAGAACTTACCCGCCACGTTGGCGAGCGCGACGGCTTTGCCCGCGACCTGAATTTCGTGGATGGAACCCGCTGCTATTTCGGAAGCCTTGGCGGCTCGCACGAACGGCATAATCTCTCCTCAGTGATGACCTAGGAAACGGCAATCGCTGTCGAACATTTCGCCGCGCAGTATAGTGCGGCCTGGTATCCGCGTCAAAGTAGGCTTAGGTCCGAAACAGGGAGCCTCGCCGTTTCGCGATCCTGGTTCGGCCGCTCCATATCCAAATTCTCCTCCGGACGAACAGGAAAATTGCCAGTCCTATCAGGATCCATCCGCACCAAACAAGCCATTCGCGCCATATTCCAAGCTGTGCGGGAAAGACCCGCGCCAAAACAAGGAGCCAAAAGCCTCCGATTAAGAGGCTTCCCACGAGTTTTGTATTGTCTTGTAGGTCGCGCTCAAAGTTAAGCAGGACCTTTACCAAGAACTGGACGAGATGGATCACGTTTCCACGCCTGTGGCTTTCTGATTCTACTTATACGCAGGTGGCCCGACGAGGGGCGTACAGGGTCAATTCTTCCTAGGCCAGTGGTCCCTGGCTCTTTTCGCCATCATTTTCCAGTACGTAGCGGGCCGAAGTCTTTGAACAATGTCTATCTTGCGAGCATCGCTGCCGATTAGGATGCGCGGTTCTCGCCGCTCGACACCTTTGAGGATGCGGGCCGCGGCTGCTTCCGGAGAAGTGGGAGTTACTTTCTCAAAATAGGCGACCGCGGCTTCCCGCTTACTCTCGGAGGCATGGGCCCCCAGGCGCGCACGCTTCGCGATCGGAGTATGAATTCCGCCGGGGTGCACGCACGAAACAAAAACAGAGGAGCCTTCCAGTTCGTGCCTGACCGCTTCGGTGAATCCACGCACGGCAAATTTGCTGGCGGAATAGGCGCTTTGCCCCGCTGGGGCAATAATCCCGAACACGCTAGATAAATTTACAATCTGCGCGCGCGGCTGTTGTTTCAAGACTGGCAGGAAATACTTCACGCCGTGTACGACGCCCCAAAAGTTGATTCCCAGCAGCCAGCGCAAGTCGTCGAGCGATATTTCTTCAAAGGTGCCATGAAGGGCCACGCCCGCGTTATTGATCAGCAGAGTTACCCGTCCGTAGCGTGCAACCACATCTTCGGCGAAGCCTTTGACGGCTGTTTCATCAGAGACATCGAGGACATGCGTGGAAAGCGCGGCTTGTTTGGCCGTCAGCGAAGCCGCCGTCTCGGCTAGCCCCTTCTCGTCAATGTCCGCAATGGCCAGCGCGGACCCCGCAGCGCAGAGCTGCTGTGCGAGGGCGCGCCCGATCCCGCTCCCCGCGCCCGTAACGACAGCGACTCCGCCGTGAAGAAACGACACCTATGCGCCCGCGCCCTGCACTTTGGCCAAGAGTTCGACGAATTTCTGTTTGCGTTCCGCCTGGTCGTGGCCGCCTTCGGCTTCGGCAAGCTGGGTGATGTTCATCGAGCAGAACTTCGGCCCGCACATCGAGCAGAACTTTGCCTCTTTGTAAAAATCGTCTGGAAGATTCTCGTCATGCATAGCCTTAGCTGTCGGTGGATCGAGCGAAAGCTCGAACTGCTTGTTCCAGTCAAACAAAAACCGCGCATAGCTCAAGGCATCGTCGCGGTCCCGTGCTCCGGGCCGGTGACGTGCCACGTCCGCGGCATGCGCTGCAATTTTGTATGCAATCACGCCTTGCTTCACGTCTTCCGGATTCGGCAGCCCGAGGTGCTCCTTCGGAGTAACGTAGCACAGCATGGAAGCCCCGTGCCATCCGATCATTGCCGCGCCAATGGCACTCGTGATGTGGTCGTAACCTGGAGCAATATCAATCACCAGTGGCCCCAGCGTATAGAAAGGCGCCTCGTGGCACCATTCCATCTCTTTGTCGACCTGCTCCTTGATCTTGTCGAGCGGCACGTGTCCCGGGCCCTCGATCATTACCTGAACGTCGTGATCCCAAGCTTTTTTCGTAAGTTCGCCCAGCACCTTCAGTTCCGCGAATTGCGCTTCGTCGCTTGCATCCGCAATGCACCCTGGCCGCAACCCATCCCCGAATGAAAAGCTCACGTCATGCTTCTTGAAAATTTTGCAGATCTTCTCGATATTCTCGTAGAGAAAATTCTGCTTCTTGTGGTGTTCCATCCAGTGGGCCATCAACGATCCGCCGCGGCTCACAATACCTGTGATCCGTTTCCGAACCAGCGGCACATGCTCGCGCAGCACGCCCGCGTGAATCGTCATGTAATCCACGCCCTGCTCGGCCTGCTCTTCAATCACCTCGAGCATCAAGTCAATGGTCAAATCCTCGGGACGCCGCACCCGCGAAATCGCCTCGTACACGGGTACGGTTCCCACAGGCACTGGAGATGCATCGATGATTGCCTTTCGGATCACGGGAATATCTCCGCCCGTCGAAAGGTCCATCACTGTGTCCGCGCCATAGTGCACGGCGTGGTGCAGCTTCTTCAGCTCTTCCTCAATATTCGAACTCGTGGCCGAATTCCCGATGTTTGCATTGATTTTGCACTTCGTGGCGATGCCGATCGCCATCGGCTCCAGGTTGCGGTGATTCACATTCGCTGGAATGATGCAACGCCCCCGCGCCACTTCGCTGCGAATCAGTTCTTGCTCGATCTTTTCGCGGCCAGCCACAAACCTCATCTCTTCCGTGATGACGCCTTGCCGCGCGAAATGCATCTGCGACATATTACGATTCCCGTTCGCTGTCGCAGCTTTCGCTTCTCTAGTTTCGATCCAGCTATCGCGTATTGCCATGGAGCCCCCTCAGAAACCGCATCAAATGACCCGTGAAAGAAAATCTTTTCTCGTCCTGCTCATTTCGCGGCAACAGTGTGGATTATGGCACCGGGGGAGAGGTGCCGCAACTAACGCGGAGAGTGGTTTCAAAGCGAAGAAAAAAAGGAGGGTTTACCGCCGCGTCGAAGTATCTGTCCAACAAAGACCCAAAAAAAGACAAAGCACGGGACCATAATCCCGTGCTCGGTCGATTCTTATTCCGGCCGGTTTCACGGCCAAGAGTTAACTTTACTGAAGCGCCGGGCTAGCTGCTGTGGCGCCCGCACCTGAAGGGTCGTAGCGAATCACACCAGACTGGTCAGAGAAGAACATGCGCTGACCGGTCGTGCCAACCGTGACAGGGGTGCCGGTGATGGAGTAGCCGACGGAAGGAGTATTGCCGTCCGTGGTCAAAGCGAACACGTAGCCGCTCTTCGTGCCGCCTGCCAGAACTGCGTCAAGCAAGCAAGCGTTCGACGAGGTAGCCGTGCAGGGCGAAGGACCACCCAAAGACGCCAACGTAGCCGGGAAACCATCGTTCGGATACGTGGACGAATACGTCACGGCGGAGGTATTGATCGTACGGATCGAACCGACCGCAGACGCTTCGTTGGCCGCCATGCGCGACCGGAGGAGGTTAGGAATTGCGATAGCCGCGATGATCAGAATAATCGCGACGACGATCAATAGCTCAATAAGAGAGAAGCCTTTTTGCCGAGTACGCATTACTGTGATTCTCCTTTTTGGGACCTTGGCTTGGGGCCCTACCCTGTGGTGGGCCTCCTAGTTCGACCATTATGCAGTCACGACTCAATCGGGGCAATGGGACGTATGCCCCAATTTAGGACAGCCCAAACGATTCAGACCAGAAGAGCGTTTTGCTGGACAAAAGTTCTAGTACTATGTCTGCAAGTATAGCTTTACGAGCGATTTGGATTGAGGAAGAATCTCCTCACAGAAGCACTCCCAAAAACGCATGCCGTCTATGTAACTTATTGAATACACATATCTTATATTCATTTTCTGGTTCGAACGTCCTTTGTCTCCCTGAGTACCGCGTAATTCGCCAAAATTATGCGAAGGAAAATTATCGCGAGTCAGATAAAGCGTGAGCGTCCAGGGAACGACAGGAAGTGTGGCCGCTAAGAGCCAATGTAAGATCGAGATCTGCGAGAAGATTCAGAACCACATCGCGCACACCTTGTTCACCGGCAACCGCGAGCCCCCAGGTATAGAGTCGTCCAAGCAGAACGGCGCGCGCACCCAAGGCAAGCGCCTTGAAAACATCGGACCCGCGGCGAATGCCTCCATCGATCAGCACGGGAATTCGTCCGTTCACCTCGCGCACGATGGCAGGGAGAGCGTCGAGTGTGGCGATCGCGCCGTCGACCTGCCTGCCGCCGTGGTTCGAGACGATCATGCCGTCGACACCGGCGTTGAGAGCGTGGGCGGCGTCGTCCGGATGCAAAATGCCCTTCAAAATAATAGGGAGAGACGTGTGCTTCCGTAGAAAGGAAATGTCGCTCCAGGTCAAGGCGGTGTTGGAAAAGAGGCCGCTCCAGAGTTGAATCGCCGCGGCCGGATTCTGCTCCGGCGGCTGAGCAAGAAGCGCGCGAAAGACGGGATCGCTGAAATAATTTGAGAGACCATGGCCGAGTATAAAAGGCAAATAGGCGTGCTGCAGATCGCGTTCTCGCCAGGCGAGCATGTTCGTGTCAAGAGTAACCACCAACACCTTGTATCCCGAGCGTTCGGCGCGTTGCAGCATACTGGCGGTCAGATCGGGATTCTTTCCCCAATAGAGTTGAAACCAGCGGACACCGCTCCCCGCGCTACCGGCTGCTTGCGCGACTTCTTCGATGGAACGGCTTGCGGCAGTGCTCAAGGTGAACGGCAATCCAAGCGCGGCCGCCGCGCGTGCCGATGCGAGTTCCCCTCCTGGATGAAGGATGCCCTGAACTCCTACTGGACCCAGAATCACCGGCGCTGGCAGTTGCGCGCCGAGGAGCTCGACGCTCAGGTCGCGCTGGGATACATCGCACAACATGCGTGGCAGGATCCGCCACCGGTAAAAGGCTTCGCGATTAGCGCGCACTGTGTCCTCGCCGCCCGCTCCGCCAGCTACATAGTCGAACGCAGGCGGAGGAAGCGTTTCCTTCGCCTTCTGCTCGAGAAGAGAGTGAGAGATCGGAATCGAAAGACTACCGCCAGTCAGACCGAGTGTATAAATCTGCTGCTGGCGCTGCATGCCGGAGGGAACTGGTGAATTCGGAGTTTGCTCGCTCATGGCGGAGCAGGATTATACACGCAGGCTAAACGCGCGCGCCTAATTTGAGATTAAGGTGTCCTTGGCTGGGAAGGAGAAGGCACGCCCGGAGGTAGTCTGGTAAGACACCACTTGCCGATTATGGGGTAGCCAGCCCACTCTCCATGGTTCGCCTTGATGCCGTACACGATGCCGAGAATGACGTTGGCAACCCACCCAAGCCCCCAAAACAACCAGAAGAAAGGAAAGACAAAGATAAATGCGGGCGGGGGACCATTCGGAGCGTGCCCTCCAGAAGCGCTGCTAAAAACAGTGGCGAAGATCGTAAAAATGAAAATAATCATTCCGCCAAAAAAGAGTGCCATGTAACAGAGCTGCCAGATCAGGGATTGTAAAGCGTGAAATTTCACGAAGCGGGAATCCTGCTTGACGCAGTAGATGATGAGTGGAGCGATGAAACCTGTGAAAACCTGAAGTAAGTGCGCAAGAAATGCTATGCTGCGCTCGTCCTGCGTAGGCTCGGGCAAGTCAGTAAGAATCGGCTGATCCGCCATGGCTTTACACTACCCCATCCAGTTACAAGGTAGCTTGAAATCATCGCTAACACCGCAGGAACAAAAGGCATTGTGCGCAATCAGAGATTAATGCGTGGCCGGCTTCTCACCGAAATGAAGGAGAGCCGCAGGAACCGCGGGAACGAGTGTGGAATCGATGGGCTTGACAGTGCGATGAGGGCTGCTCAAGATTGAAAAACCTTGAAAGAATCTCTAAGCAGCAGGCTCGCAGAGATCGCCCTTCCCGATTGCGATGGGCGGGAAATCCGACTTGGCTCTTTGTGGGCCGGGCAGGCTGCCGTGCTGGTTTTTCTCCGCCACTATGGCTGAATTTTTTGCCGCGAGCACGTCGCGCAGTTGCGCGAACACGAGCGAGCCTTCCGCGACAAAGGAGCCGCCCTTGCTGCGATCGGATTGGGCGACCGCAATTATGCGCGAATATTTCGCGAAGAAACGAGCATCAACTTTCCTCTTCTGATCGACGAATCTCGCCGGGCTTATGGCGCGGTGGAATTGAAGTCCGCGAATCTCCTGCATCTTTTGCGGAGTGAAAATGCCGCGGCGAGAAAGCGCGCGCGTGCCGGCGGCCATCATCAGCACAAGTTAGGGCAGAATCCATTTCAGCTCGGCGGAAGCTTCGTCTTCGGTCCGGGAAATGTGGACCGGTTCGCCCACATGAGCCAGACGTTCGGGGACAACGCCACTGTTGCGGAGCTACTGGGAGCGCTTCCCTAGCCTTAGCTGTTGCGGATCCCACACAGCAGCTTAGACGATTACAAACGCGGGATGAACCGCTGATAAAATGGAGGTGTGAAGACGTCTCGCTCAATCAGGGGCTGGCTGGCGCTGCTATGTGCGTGCTTGGCGGCAACCATCAGCGTTGCACAAACCAGGCCGGCGAGCGGGAATTCGCGCCAGGAATTTCTCGAGAAACTGGTGGCAGCAGCAATTGAGCGCACAAATCATTCCGTGAAATACATTTCCGCGTACGTCCACATAGCTTATCCCGGTGGCGACGTGCCCGCGGACACAGGGGTCTGCTCCGACGAAATTATCCGCGTCTACAGAGCCGTCGGCGTCGATCTGCAAAAAGAAGTTCACGAAGACATCGTGAAAAATTGGTCGGACTATCCGCCAAAGTCAAAGTGGCATCAAGCGCATCCGGACCCGAACATCGATCACCGCCGAGTGCCGAATCTTATGGTGTTTTTCGCTCGCAAAGGAGAGGCCTTGCCGATTTCGTTGCGTGCCGGAGATTATTCGCCAGGTGATATCGTCACGTGGGACTTGGGCGGCAATGTGCCACACATCGGGATGGTCGTAAATGTGAAGTCCGCCGAGAGCCGCCGATTTCTGATCGTTCACAACATTGGCCAGGGGCCGAAGATGGAAGATGTGTTGTTCAGCTGGAAAATTACGGGACACTACCGGTATTTTGGACCGCTTTCGCAGCAAGCCCGCTGATTCTTCAACCCGCAAGAAGCGAACCCTTCCATCATGCGAGCGATTTGGACATAACAATGTAGTGGCCCGGCACTTTTGTCTGCAGCGATGGCGAAAACGGCGCTGTGCCGGTTTCGACGTACCCGAGGCGGCGGTAAAACGGCGGAAGCGGTGTACGTTGACTGATAACACGCAGGTCAACAGCGCAACAACCCGCAGCGCGAAAATAATCTTCCGCGGCAGCCACCAACTTGCGGCCCAGACCTGAACCCTGGCGCGGCGGATCCACCGCTAGCAAACCTAAATAGCCACGGTCTTTACGTATTTCCAGATAGACGCACCCCGCGAATCCGGCAGAGTCGTGCGCCACCAAAAACTTGCCTGTTTCCATGAACGTTTGCGTCTCCTCGGCGTTAATACGATCGCCGTCGAAAACAAATTGCTCGACAAGGAATGCTGCGTTGATGAGTTGGACGAGCGCGGGAATGTCACCGCGGCTTGCGCTGCGGATATATACGCCTTCACCATGCGAGGAAGATTTTGGCGCTTGCGTCATGACGTCACTCGGGCAACAGCCCCGGAGCTACCGCTTTTGGTTTGCCGCCGCTCTCTTTTTGCGGCGACGCATCTTCCGTTCCGAGGGCCGGTGAAGGCTTCAACCTCCGAGCATGAAGCAGGCGCAGCGGTCTGCGCCCCAAATTGAGTAAGACCTTCGCCTATCCGAGGGCGGCCTTCCCATTGAACCGGGCTGCCGAGCCTAGTTCTTCCTCGATGCGCAGGAGCTGGTTGTATTTCGCGATCCGGTCCGTGCGGGAGGCCGAGCCCGTTTTGATTTGGCTAGCGCCTGTGGCAACAGCGAGATCGGCGATGAAAGTGTCTTCGGTTTCGCCGGAGCGATGCGAAATGATCGAGTTGTAGCCGGCTTTGCGCGCCATTTCGATGGCATCGATGGTTTCCGTCACGCTCCCAATCTGATTGAGTTTGATGAGAATCGCGTTCGCAATACCCTCTTTAATGCCGCGCGACAACCGCGTCGTGTTAGTCACAAAGAGGTCGTCGCCCACAAGCTGAATCCTTTTCTTGGAAGACTTCGCGCCGACCGATTGTGTCAGCGCCTTCCAACCGGGCCAATCGTCTTCCGCCATTCCATCTTCGATAGAAACGATAGGATATTTCTCGACCCAACTCGTCCAGTATGCCGCCATCTGCTCCGAAGAGTGAGCGGACTTATCCGACTTTTTGAAAACATAATTCCCGCTAGCTTTGTCGTAGAATTCGCTGGAGGCCGGATCGAGCGCAATGCTGACCTGTTCGCCCGGCTTGTAACCCGCCGAGCCAATCGCTTCGAGCACGATCTGAATCGCTTCCTCATTCGATTTGCAGCTAGGCGCGAACCCGCCTTCATCTCCTACCGCAGTCGAATATCCGTGCCTTTTCAGAGCAGCTTTCAGCGCATGAAATATTTCCACGCCCCAGCGCAGGGCTTCCGAAAAGTTCGGCGCCCCAATGGGCATGACCATAAATTCCTGGAAGTCGACTGAGCTATCGGCGTGAGCGCCGCCATTCAAGATGTTCATCATCGGAACAGGCAGAAGATTCGCGCTCTTGTCCGTGGAATAGTGCGCCAAGTATTTGTACAGCGGAAGATTCTGGGCAGCCGTGGCTCCGCGCGCCGCGGCCATCGAAACAGCGAGGATCGCGTTAGCCCCGAGCCGCGACTTGGTAGGAGTGCCGTCTAGTTCGATCATGCGCTTGTCCAGCCCCCGCTGGTCGGCAGCGTCCAGGCCCACAACGGCCTTGGCAATTTCGCCGTTAACATTGCCCACGGCCTTTAGCACGCCCTTGCCGAGATACCGCGACTTGTCCCCGTCGCGTAGCTCCAGCGCCTCATGTTCCCCGGTGGATGCACCAGACGGGACCGCGGCGCGCCCCTTAGCGCCGGTTCCGACGTACACGTCGGCTTCGACAGTGGGATTCCCGCGCGAGTCGATGACCTGCCGCGCGCTGACGCGAGTGATATTCGTAGACATATCTGTCTGTTCTCCTGGATAAAAGCGAATTAATGATTTTACAGAAGATTGCCCCGGACGCACAGAGGCAAGGAGAAACAAGAGATCGATGAGTTGGATTGCCCGCTACCTTCGCTGCTAAGCGGTTTCAGGTTCTTCGATAAGAGATTCCTGTCGAACGACGACCACGATCCCCGAATCCGTCACGTGGAACCGACGCCGGTCGGCCTCGGTGTCGTATCCGATCTCCGTTCGCTCGGGAAGGCTAACGTGACGGTCAATGATCGCGCGGCGAATGCGTGAGTGTCGCCCGATATTCACGTGGTTGTAGATGATCGAATCGCTCACTTCGGAATAGCTGTTCACGCGAACGTTGTTCCCGATCACGCACCGCTGCACTCGTCCGCCGGAAATCACCGAGCCTCCAGCCACGATAGAGTCGAGCGCCACGCCCATGCGCTCGGGATCGGCAAACACAAATTTCGCGGGCGGATACTGGTGCTGCCAGGTACGCAGCGGCCAATTGTTGTCGTACAAATTGAAAACCGGCGATACACTCACCAAATCCATGTTCGCTTCGTAGTAGGCGTCCAGCGTCCCTACATCGCGCCAGTAAAGCGCGTCCTTCTGATTTTCATCCACGAAGTTGTAAGCGAACACGCGATGCTTCGAAATAATGCGCGGGAGAATGTCCTTCCCAAAATCGTGGGCCGATTTTGGATCTTCGGAGTCCGCGAGAAGTATGGGGATCATCAGCTGCGTATTGAAAATGTAGATCCCCATCGAAGCGTTGCAATTACCCGGATGATGCGGAGAATGCTTGGGCTCGGCAGGTTTTTCTTCGAACCCGATGATCCGCCAATCATTATCGACTTCAATCACGCCGAATTGCCGCGCGGCCTGCGCGACGGGGTGTAGGATGGTCGCCACTGTCACATCCGCAGTAGACTCCACGTGCTGCTTCAGCATCTTGGCGTAATTCATTTTGTAAATGTGGTCGCCGGAGAGAATAAACACATACTTCGACCGTTCACTGCCGATCGAGTAGATGTTCTGATACACGGCATCCGCCGTCCCCTGATACCACTCCTTCGACACGCGCATCTGAGGCGTAAGCACTTCGATGTAGTCGCCGAGGCCAGCCAGTGGCGACCATCCCGCCCGCACGTGCCGGTTAAGACTCAGCGCTTTGTACTGCGTCAGGACAAACACGCGCCGCAAATCGGAGTTGATGCAGTTCGAGAGGGTAATGTCGATGATGCGATATAAAGCCCCAAACGGAACCGCGGGTTTCGCCCGGTCGCGCGTCAACGGCCACAGCCGTTCGCCCTGGCCTCCGGCGAGGAGTACTCCTATGGCATCGCTCATCGCGGACATGGCTGGCCTCCGGACACATTTTTGAAAAGCGGCCCATTCTAACAGCACTTGCAAGACGGAGTGCAAGGAAGCCAGGAATAGAAGAACAGCCAATCCTTTGGCGTAAATCCTTCCCACCCGTTGTTTACTTATAAATTAGCTCAGTAACTACAGGGATACTAAATCCTTGCCTTACCCTGCTCTCTGCAAAGATTCCTTGACTTCCATGCCCCCAATTGATTAGAAGATGCCATCTACCTCAGGGTGAGTCCAAACCGTGCAATGGTGCGCAAGTCAAAATGCAGTCCATGGAGCATGTTTTCGCAAGAGGCTCTGTGGGAACCATCAGTTCGCTATCGTTTGCGGTGTGCGTGACCGCATGGCGGCTGGCGTGCGATAATGACCGGGGCGGTGTTCGAACCAAGCAGTGACGCCGCACGTAGCCAATCCGAACCGGATTGGGGGTGAATGTAAAAGTGGCTGAAGTCATTATCCAGGAAAGTGAATCTCTGGAA
>Ga0210409_10001736_pt1 | contig 27595 bp, 20 predicted proteins | sample IncBWH17MmetaG_FD_161649 | JGI IMG/M metagenome (GOLD analysis project Ga0210409, IMG submission 161649) | Forest soil microbial communities from Barre Woods Harvard Forest LTER site, Petersham, Massachusetts, United States - Inc-BW-H-17-M | ecosystem: Environmental > Terrestrial > Soil >...
GGCAACGACCGGTATTGGCACGCCCCTGCGGCACGCGGTATCCACGGCGATCAAGCCCTCGACCGCCCGTTGCTGCAGCAAGCGCGGGTACTCCTCGATCAAATCGGGCCGGTGCCGATGACTGACAACAAAATAGAAGTAACCCTCCTCCAGCAAATGGTCTTCAATTCCAGACATTACCAGCGCCGCATATCCTTCGCTGATTTCGGGCACCACCACGCCGATGGTGAAGCTGCGCTGCGCCCGGAGCGAGCGGGCCATGAAATTCGGGCGGTAGTTTAGCTCGCGGGCCGCGCGCCGGATGCGCTCCTGGGTGCGATGCGGAATTGATTTTGCGGCAGGAGAGCGATTAATGACGAGCGACACCGTGGCAGGCGAGAGCCCGAGATGCTCCGCCAGGAATTTCTGGCTGACCGATAGCGCGGAGGTGTTTCCGCGCGGCGGAGAAGACGCAACCGTTTTCGACCGCGGCATGGGGTGATAGCGGGCGTAGTGTGGCACAACGGAAGTTGCGACAGCAAGCGGTAAGGCGAAATTTTTCTTAAGCGTCGTGGTGTACCAGGTGTGAGAAAAATCGATTTATTATGGGACGGTCCTAGTACGGCGCGTGGCGAATGCCTCCTACATTCCGCTTGACAGGGCTGCTCGGCCGGGTGTCTCATGCTCGGCAGGGGTGCGGTAAATCGATTTAGTGAATTTATTTTTTCCAATGCTTGAAAAAAAATCGATCCTGAGGTGATGCCATGCGCTTGAAGACTCTTCTTATTCCGATTTTCTCTCTCTGCGCCGTCTGCACTTATGCGCAATACCGGGCTTCGATTCAAGGAGTGGTGACCGACCCGGACGGGGCCGTTGTTTCCGGGGTGACGCTTACGTTGACAAATCTGGACACCAACCAGAAACTGACCGCTACGACCGACGACAACGGAATTTACAATTTCAACGCTCTTCCCCCCAGCAGGTATTCTCTCTCCATCGAGGCGACGGGCTTCAAGAAGAAGGTCCTCGAGAATGTAGGAATCATCGCGGAACAAGCAAACGCGTTGAATATCCAGCTTGAAGTCGGGCAGGTCACCGAAAGCATCACGGTGACCGGCGATTCGACTCCACTAATGGATACGGAGACCGCCTCGGTCAACGGCACCGTCTCCAGCAACCAAATTCAACATATGCCCTCGTTCGGGCGAGATGTATATCAACTGCTGCAGTTGGCGCCGGGCGTCTTCGCCGATGGCGCCCAGGGAAATGGTGGTGGCAGTCAAAATCTTCCCGGCACGCAGGGCCCCGGGGGAACCGGCGGCAACACAGGCATTTTTGCCACGGAAAACGGTCCGCAGGTTCTGGCCAGTGGCGGACAGTATGAAAACAATGGCTATCTGATCGACGGTATCAGCACGACGAGCGCCGTGTGGGGCGGAACTACAATCATCACACCGTCTGAAGATTCCGTTGAAAGCGTAAAAGTTGTCTCCACTGGTTATGATGCCGAGAATGGGCGCTTCAGTGGCGCCCAGGTTCAGGTCACTTCCAAGAGCGGCAGCAATCAGTTCCATGGCAGTCTCTTCATTGATGCTCACCGTCCGGGCCTGAACGCTTATCAGCGGTTCAATGGCACAGGCAATAAAGTATTGAGAGACAACAACAGGTATAATCAGTTTGGCGGCAGTGTCGGCGGACCGATTTGGAAGAACAAGATCTTCTTCTTCTTCAACTACGAGACTGTTCGCAACCCCAACTCCAGCAGCACTGCCAACGGATGGTACGATACTCCGGCTTTCGACGCCTTAGCACCTTCCGGAAGCATCGCCGCGAAGTATCTCACCTTCCCTGGATCCGGCGTCGTCAGCACGGGCATCAATAATTCCACCTGCGCTGATGCCGGCCTTACGGAAGGGGTAAACTGCCGAACGATTCCGGGCCAGGGGCTGAATCTCGGCACGCCTTTGACCACGGGTTTGGGCACGCAGGATCTAGGCTACCATACTCCCTCGAACCCCGGTTGTGGGGGGGCCGGCACAGGTTGCGGAACCGCTGGCAGCCCCCTGGGTACCGTGGCCGACATTGCGAATTACCAAACCTCTAGCACGACCACCTCTACGAAAGCCCAGTACAATGGCCGTCTCGATTGGGATGTCAACCTGAAGGATCACATCGACTTTGCGATCTACTACGTTCCACAGTCATCCAGTTTCCTTAACGGCGGGGCCCGTGCCTACAACTTTTTCCATCACGATCAAATCAATGAAGCGTTCTCTGCTATCTGGAACCATACCTTCTCGCCCACGCTGCTCAACGAATTCCGAGTGAATGCTGCCGGATGGCGCTGGAATGAAGTCAACTCCAACCCGCAGTCGCCGGTTGGGCTGCCCTCCGACACCATTGGTAACCTTGGCAGTATAGGCGCGCCAAATTCATTTGGACCTAACGTCGGCAGCATCTTGAATCAGTGGACTTACACCTTCAAGGATGTGGCCACCAAGATTTACGGACCCCACACCATTAAGTTTGGCGGTGAAGTTACACGCCTCTTTTACCTGCAAGACTGTGCCGGTTGCGGCGTGCCCAACTACAACTTCTTCAACATGTGGGACTTCCTCAACGATGCGCCGCACAACGAAGGGGGAGGCTTTAATCCTTTTACCGGGATACCGACGACGCTTCGCCAGGACGACCGCGAAGATATCTGGGGCTTGTTCGTCCAGGACGACTACAAACTACGATCGAACCTGACCCTCAATCTCGGCATCCGCTGGTCGTACTTTGGTCCGCTCTCCTCCAAGGAAGGCAACATGTTTGTCGCCATCCCTGGCCTCGCGGCGAATTACCTGACTGGCCTGACCGTTCGGAAGGGAAATTCTTGGAACGCGCAGAAGGGTAACTTCGGGCCCCAGATCGGTCTTGCCTGGAGTCCGACACGCTTCCATAACAAACTCGTCGTGCGCGGCGGTTACGGCCTGAACTACAACCAGGAAGAAATCGCTATTTCGTCTAATATTGCGGGAAATCCCGGGTTGGTGGTGTTTCCGACGTTGAGCCAGAACACCCCGGACCCCACGAGTTGCGCCCAGCCGCTGCCGAACTGCGGCATTATATATGCCGTATCGTCGGGTGTGCACAACCTTACCGGCTATCCGGCGAACCCGAACGCGACTTTGAGTTTTGGCTCGAATGGACTACCCACAACCGGCACGGTTAATGTCAGCATCTTCCCTCGCGATCTTCCGACTATGCTTACCCATCATTACTCGGTGGATGCCCAATACGATCTGGGTCACCAGTTCGTAGCCTCGTTGGGATATCTGGGAAGCTTGTCGCGTAACACCTACTTTCACGAGAACCCGAACGCCGCCCCTGCGGCCAATGGCTTCCCCCTGAACCCGCAGATCGGTGGCGGGGATTTCTGGGGCGTCTCAGGTAGCGGTGAATACAATGCTATGCTCGCTGAATTGAAGCATCAGTTCTCGCGCCAGTTCATGGCCGATGCTCAATTCACCTGGGCCAAGAGCATGGACTCTAGTTCCGCGCCGTACTCGGAACAGGACTACCCGTATAACCCCAGCCTGAATTACGGACGCTCTGACTACAACGTAGGCAAGGCGTTCAAGATCTTTGGCATGTGGCAGCCAGTCTTCTTCCACGGAAGCAACAGCTGGATGGAAAAGATCGCCGGAGGCTGGTCGCTCAGCGGTATCTTCAACATTCACTCTGGATTCCCCTGGAGCCCGGTGGTGAATTTTGGAGGGAGCGGAAGCCTCTATTGCGGAACTTGCGGTTATACGCAACTGCTCCCAGCGGCCTACCTGGGCGGCGCGGGCACCAGCACCAGCAACGATCAATTCAAGACTGGTTCGAACTATCCCAAGGGTGGTGCGGCGTATTTCTCGACGCCAACCTTCACCCCCTACGGAGGCGCCAACTTCGGATCCGCGCTTCCCCAGACCGGCATACGTCGCAACTCGCTCAACGGTCCTGGATACAAGGACGTGGATCTGACGCTGGCCAAGGCCTTTGGCCTGCCTAATATACCGGTGCTCGGCGAAAACGCTAAGTTTGAGTTCCGAATGGATGCCTACAACCTGTTCAATAATTTGAACTTCGACCCGACTAAAATCGTGAACGACATTAACGCCACGGGCTTCGGCCGGGCTACGTCTGCTCTGGGTGCCCGTACCGTCACGTTGTCAGCCCGGTTCAGCTTCTGACGCTTTCCGGAGGCGCTTTACCCCGGCGCCTCCGTTTGTGTAAGCCAGTGAGCTGCCAACGAGTTCCCCACACCCCGGGAAGCTCTCTCGTTGGCAGCCGTTTCACTTCGACTTCTTGAGTGCTCATGAGGGAAAAGAAGCCTTATGAAGAAGTTGTGCCTTTGCTTCGCTCTGGCAACCATTCTGCTGCTGCGTCCTGCCTCTGTTGAGTCTTCGCCGCGCGAGGACTCGCGCGCCGCGGAGCAGGAGATCACTGTAGATGCCAATGCCCCCGCGCATCCCTTCCCTCATTTTTGGGAAAAAATGTTTGGTTCGGGGCGCGCCATCCTGAGCCTCCGCGAAAGCTATCGCAACGACCTGCGCGAGACCAAGCGCATCACTGGCTTCGAATATGTGCGCTTTCATGCAATTTTCCACGACGAAACCGGATTTTACGAGGAGGACGCGAACGGCAATCCCATATATAACTTTTCCTACGTGGACCAGATCTATGACGGCTTGCTTGCAAATCACGTTCGTCCGTTCATTGAGCTGAGCTTCACGCCGAAGAAGCTCGCTTCCGACCCCAACGCGCTTCATCCGTTTTGGTACAAGCAGAACGTCGCTGCCCCGAAGGACTGGAGCAAGTGGGAGCAGTTGGTCGAAACTTTCACGCGGCATCTCGTGGAGCGTTACGGCATCGAGGAGGTCGCGCAGTGGTACTTCGAAGTCTGGAACGAGCCCAACCTTGATTTCTGGGCCGGCAGCCCAAAGGAAGCGACCTACTATGAGCTCTACGACCGCGCCGTTCGCGCCATCAAACGCGTGAACTCGCGCCTCCGCGTTGGCGGTCCGGCCACCGCGCAAGCTGCGTGGGTGGACCGCTTCCTCGCGCACTGCAAGGAGAAAAATGTGTCGGTGGATTTCGCATCAACCCACGTCTATGGGAACGATAGAGCCCAAGACGTCTTCGGCACGCATGAGAATATTCCGCGGACGCGCATGGTCTGCCGCGCGGTCAAGAAAGTGCATGACCAGATCGCGGTGTCTCCCTACCCGAACACTCCGCTGATCTGGAGCGAATTCAATGCCAGCTACATGAATGAGCCCGCGGTGACGGATACCGCTTTTATTGGACCGTGGATGGCCGACACCATTCGCCAATGCGACGGCCTGACGGAAATGATGAGTTATTGGACCTTTTCTGACGTCTTCGAGGAGCAGGGCGTTGTGAAGACTCCCTTTTACGGCGGCTTTGGCATCCTCGCCGAGCGCAGCATTCCTAAACCGGCTTTCAACGATTTCGCGCTACTGCATCGTCTCGGGGATACGCGCCTCGACGTGAATTCGGATTCAGCTCTTGTCACACGCCGCGAGGATGGCTCTTTCGCAATTGCAGTCTGGAATCTGTCTTTGCCGGAGGAAGCTGGCTCGCCCAAGACTTTGACGCTGCGTTTCAAAGGGCTGCCGCAAGCGAGCTCCGCGCGCGTTTCAATGGTGGATGACGAGCACGGATCTCCGCTTCTCGTTTACAAACAACTAGGAGCTCCGCAATCTCCCACGCCCGCGCAAATTGCCCAGTTACGCAAAGCCGCGGCTTTGCCAGCTACTGAGTCGAAAGCCATTGAGCATGAAACTCTTACTCTCACGCTTCCGCCGCGCGCGCTCGCACTAATCGAGATAGCGAAATAAACCCACCGCGACATTCGTCGCTCACTGACCTTTCCATCCCGAGCAACCCTCAGGCAGCTTCGGAGGCGCCGCCTCCTCCGCCGGCGTAACAGCATGGAATCCGGCGCGTGCCATGCCGTTTCGCGCCGCGTCGTTCTTCATGAACTGTTCCCACACAAAACCGGTTCTGGCATTTTCCGCCATTAACAAAGTAACGCCCAGATCGATCCCGATTACGTCCGGGTTATACCAGCCCGTCAGCGGATTGAAGGCGTCCACGAATCCATACCTGCCCCAAACGCGCTGTTCGTACTTTTCACGAATGTTTTTGAGCACCCGCACAGTTTCTTCCGGCAGAAACGGCAGCGAACCGCCGGCCGCGCAGGGAACGATGCTGCCGTCAATCTGCCCCATGCGTGGAGGACCGCCCCAAGCGGTATATCCGCGCGCGGAATCAGAAGCGGTGATGCCCCACAGATCCTCGGCATAGTCCGGAAACTCGCTCGACAATTCGAGGCACCACAGTTTGTGCACCTTCGTAGCGATCACTGAATTGCTGAAATAGTCCGCGTACTCATCGCGCTTGCCTCGGAAATCAAACCACGCATGCGAATACTGATGCACGAATAAAGGAGCGTAAGAGCCGATGTAACGCGCTCCGCGGAATTCAAAGCACGGGCGCTTCCAGGTGTCCCAGTTCTGCCTCGACATGGCCGTTGCGGACGAACCTAAACCCAACAGGTATAGCATCATGAGTTCGCTGTAACTGTCCCAGCGGCTGTGAATAAATCCGTGCTCCGGCGTCCAGCCCATCGACAGCGTCTTGTCTCCGTTCAACATCCAGGTCCAATCCATGCGCTCGTAGATTCGCTTGGCTGCAGCCTGGATTTCCGCATCTTGAAAATAGGCACGGCAGGTGAGCACGCCACAAACAAGGATCGCCGTGTCGATTGAGGACACTTCCGACTGAAAGGCACGTTCGCCGTTCTCGATGTTCTGAAAGTGGTAGAAAAAGCCATGAACTTGGGGCAGGCTCGATTCGATGAACCGCAATGTGGTCGCCACACGGTCGCGTATCTTGGTGGAATTCATCCACCTGCGATGATCCGCAATGCACAGCGCGGTCAAACCGAACCCTGTCGCGGCGATGCTGCCCACATTTCGAGAATCTGGTCCACTAGTCCGGCTGCGGTCCTTCACCTGTCCGGTCGCTGGACTGGCCTCATCCCAGAAAAATCGAAAACAGGCTCGTTCCAGTTCCTCCAAGAAGCTGTCCTCTTGCGGGGTGAATCGGTACCGCACGGGATCATTGCTGGACAGCGAATGCGAACCCTCCGCAGTTGGAGGTGTTGCCTGGGCCAAAAGCGCGATGGAATCTTGCCAGGCTTCGGCCCCCTGCGATTTGAAGAGCGGCGTGAATCCCAAGGGCCCACCGGCCGCAACACTCGAAGCTAGCCGCAGCCAGTGGCGTCGTGAAAGCTTTTTAAGGTTCATCCGCAACTCCGGCAAGAATCAAGCGTGCGGTCCCCCCGAGCCACGGTCGGGCCGCATAGACCCTGCGCACGCGCTTGTTCGGATATGGTGCCGGCGGGGGGAATCGAACCCACGGCCTAGGGATTATGAGACCCTCGCTCTTCCACTGAGCTACGCCGGCACAAAAACAATTTTCCATGCTACGAAGTAGTACGCAAAGGTGTCAAGGGCATCGCGGGACGTAGCGCCGTCGTAATTTGAAATACTCTGGAAGCGCAGAGCACTGAACAGACCGCCCTACGCCATAGAATTGCCTCCATGTTTTCCCTTTCCCCGCTTTCACTTTTTTCTTGACACCCGCTATCGAATCAGTTACATTCACACCTGTGTAAATTCATGCTCAAGCGGCAGGCAACTGCCGCTTTTTTATTGCCGCTCGCTTGTTTTCGCTGCTAAGTCCTTTAGAATTCGCAGTTCCGAGACACGGCCGATTCTGCACTATTTTGGTGCAGATAAGTCCTTTAGATTCTGCACTTACAGACGGCCCTCTAGTAAGTCCTTTAGAATGCGCAATTACAAAAACAGGGGGAGGGGGGCCCCCGCCGGAGTACAGACCGGGCACAATCCCTTACAGAATGGATCGGGAGCATTCCTGACACCGTTCTTTAGTGGCCAGAACGCGAAAAAAGGCGTATACAATGGAACGCGGGCAGCGCGGGGGAATGAAAGCTGCATTCGGTGTTTGAGAACGAGTTGGGCGAACAGAACCGATGTCTAGTACTACCGTACCGTTGACCCTACAAGTTCTAAAACCTACGATGCCCCTGCACGACACCCCGGGAGGCTCTGGCGCAGGCGAAAGCCCGGCGAAGAGTTCAACTTGGGGGACGTGTACTTTTACGGAACAGACTCATCTTGTGAGCTGCTTGACATTGGTGTAAATAGATATAGAGTGCTCCCGGGGTTTCTCTCCCTTGGAGGCACTCAATGTCGCGCAAACTCACGTCACTTCTCCTCGCCATGCTAGTTCTGGCAGGAGCGATGGGTCTGAGGACGGTAGTGGCGTCGCACAGCGATGGCGCTGTGATGATGGCCAACGGTGGGGCGCCGGTTCCGCCGCCACCTATGTTCAACGGTGGGGCGCCAGTTCCGCCGCCGCCTATGGCCAACGGTGGGGCGCCAGTTCCGCCACCACCAAGTGCCCAATAAATAGCTCGCGGATCTGAAAAGGCGAGCTGGGCACAGGAAAGGGAATCGTGCCCGCTTCATTGGGTTATGCGATTTGGTTGCTTGCGACCTTGCTAGAGGTTGCGGTGGTGGTGTGTGCGATCAGGCGGCATTGCTTCGGTCGCTATCTTTGTCTAAACCTTTACATGGTGTTTTCTCTGCTGGTGAGCCTTGTCCGTTACTCGGTGCTCAGTCAGTTTGGCCTGCGCTCGAGCCAATATCTGTATTGTTACTACTACTCGGACGCGGTCCTGACTATTCTGCTCTACCTCACGCTGATCACCCTCTACCTCCATGTCTTCGATGAAATGAAAGCCGGGAAGTATGTGCGTCTGGCGGCGGTAATGCTTCTCGCGGGTACGGCGCTGTTTTCTTATGCGGTGGTTCAGCAGTCATCCCATCGGATGTTTACGAGCTTTGTGTATGAGCTTTCGCAGAACCTGTATTTCGTGGGGCTCGTACTTACTTACGTCCTGTGGGGCGCCATCCTCAAGCTCCGCGAAACGCGCACACAACTGATTCAGATAGTGCTCTCGCTGGGCGTATATTTCAGCGCGTTCGCCGCGACTTTTGCGCTTGGAAATATGTTCCCGAACCTCCAATCGGTCACCTACATCACTCCTTTGTTCGGCTGTCTGTTACCGCTGGCATGGGCGTACGCGTTCTGGCGATTGGCCCCCGACGCGCGCATGGCGCCGGCACGGCTCGCGGTGGTGCCACGCTAATGGCTACGCTCATATTCATTCTGTCCGCCGCGGCCCTGCTGCAGTTCTTCATCTCATACTGCCGCTCGCTCATCGCCGCGTCCATCAAGCAGCCTCTTTCCGCTGAGGTCCGCGACGTCGCCGGCATCCCGAATACCGCTTCCGGCGAAGACTTCGCGCGCGTCATCCAGCTCCTGGATCTTTGCCCCGAGCGCCCCGAGGAGCGCGGCCGTATACGCGCCATCAACGCTTACTTCCGGCTGCTAAATTTTGTGCGCTCCACTTTGGCACGCATCATCCCTGCTCTTGTAGCATGGACCGACATGGAGCGCGGTCAATGTACGTACTTTGCGGCTGTAACCTTGGACAGGCGTATTGCGTTCAGCCGCGACATGCTTGCGCAGGAGATTGACGTTTAGCCGCAACCCTCCTGCTCCTGACGACCCTGCTGCCGGATACGAAACATTCCCTTTAAACCTTGACTTCCCTGGCCTTTCTTCGTGCTATTCTTGCTGCGTTTCACTCCTCACCGGAGTGGGAGCGTCCGCAGCGCAAAACGCACCGGTGACAAAAACATGTTCGCAGTGTGGCGCCGTACTGCTTTCGAGCATGCGCGCCTGTAATTTCTGTGATTCTTCTTTTCCCTCAGGCACATTATCCTGTGAGGATTCCTCCGCCTCTCCCCCTCGGAATACGTCCGGTCAAGCGGCCATGTCAGGGAACGGTGACCCGGACGCCGTCGCGGATATCCCGCTGATTGCCGCTCAAACGGATCAAGGTTCAACGTGGCGGGGCGAACTCAGCGTCCGCATGGAGGCGTATCGTGCGCGCAAACGCCGGCGCCCCGCAAACACGGCCCAATCACGCCTCCCGTTTGAGCGCAGCCCGGTGGCCGCCGGCACACAAGCGTTGGCCCTCGACGCAGCTGCCGACATCGCGGCCGACGATTTCTCGTTCACCATTGCCATTGGCCGCGACGCGCAGACCCACGAAAAATCCGACCGCCGAATGGAAATCGATGTCACCATTCCGCCCGCATCGCGAACCGATAGCCCAGCGAAGCCCCTCCAGGAAGAGCTGCCGGAATCCTACGGAGCGTATCCCGTGGCTTCGCTCGAAGAACGGCGTTTCGCCGCTGCCATTGACATTGCGTGCCTGCTCTTCGCTTACGGCGGCTTCCTCGCGCTATTTGGTTCTCTGGGAGGGCAATTCACTCTCAGCAAGTTGAGCGCCGCGGTCTATGGCGTGACATTCGCGATCGTCTACTTGCAATATTTCGCGCTGTTCACCGTTTTCGGAGGCACCACGCCGGGCATGATGTTCCGCGGCCTGCAAGTCGCCAGCTTTACGGGCGATCCGCCGACACCGCGGCAAATGCTGCTGCGCAGCGCCGGTTACATTCTTTCCGCGGGAACATTTTTCCTTGGATTCTTCTGGGCTTGGTGGGATGAAGACGCGCTTACCTGGCACGATCGCTTGTCGCATACCTATCTGGGCGTGCTGCAAACTCACGAGGATCTAGAGCCCTCCGCAATGGCTCACAGCCACAGCCGCTGAGCAAGCACGTAAGATTCGGGCTGGCCGGGGATACTACGACTAGCCGGTTCACCACCGGCGTGAATTACTTCCGAGTTGCCCGTCATTGGTCCGAAATCGGCGTCACGCACCAGGACTCCAATTTCGCACGGCGGTAAGCTTGTGGTGCTTACTCAATCTCCCGCACCGGCTTCTGGAACGAAGCTCCAGCGGCAGCCAGCACCATGAGTCCTCCAGCGAGCAGAAACATGAGCTTCAAGCTCCACGCAACCAAGAATCCTGCAACCGCGAGGGAGATGGGGGTGATTCCGAAGGAGGCTAGCATGAGCACGCTCGCAACTCGCCCGCGCACCGCGAGGTCGATCCGCTGCATGATCCAGGCGCCGATGTGGATGTTGACCATTCCCGCCGCTGCGCCCATGACCAGCAGCACGCTGGCGATGCTCCACGCTTTTCCCAGCAGGCCGATGGATCCCAAGCAGACACCCAACACCAACGACATCAAAAGAATCATCACACCGCGTTGGCGAATCTTCCAAACACCGGCCAGTAGCGCGCCTAGCAAACTTCCCCCGGCAACCGCCGAGATCACAATGCCGTACACGGCAGGCGAACCGAATGTCGTCTTGGTCAAGTACGCCAGACCAATCGAAACCGGACCGGCAATGCAGAAGTTCAGAATCGTGGCCAACAGCATCAGCGAGCGCAGCGGCACATCTTTTCCCACGTAGGAGATTCCCTCCGCGATCGAGTGCAACATCGCTTTCCGGGCAGTCTGAGACTCAGGTGGATCCGGCAGCTTCCATAGTGCGCCAATGATAAACAAGAAACTGATCGCATCCACGAAGAAGGCCCATGCCACACCCAGCGTTTTGATCACAAACCCGGCTGGAACTGGACCAACAATGGTGGTCATCTGCGCCGTGCTTTGGCTGACCGACCTGGCCGCGACCAGTTGTTCGCGCTTCACCAGCGAGGGCATGTAGGCCGCTTGCGCAGGAACGGCAAATGCATCGGCCACCCCGAAGGCGAGCGCCACAGCGTACAAATCCCACGTCCGCAAGATGCGAAGCCATACTAGAACGCCAATCACCGTGACGCAGATAGAGCGCGCCGCGGCCGCGGCAATCATGATCTTGCGCGCGGACATGCGGTCACTGACGGCGCCGCCCACAAGCATAAGAAGAGCACGCGGAATAGCGCCTGCCATCATGATTGCGCCCATGGCCACCGCGGAGCCTGTCTGCTGCAAGACCAGCCATGGCAAGACCACCAGATAGAACTGGTCGCCCAGCAGAGAAATGGTGCCCCCGATCAACCAGAGGCGATAGTTCGGGTTGCGCAGCGGGTGCTGGACGGTTGAAGCGGAAATGCCTTCGGCGGGAACGGACGCGTTGGGGACGGTTGCAGTGGCCATAAACAATCTCCTCAATATCTTTGTCGACGGGGAAAACCAGCAAGCATCTGGTGAGCGTCCCTCCGCCCATAAACGTAAATGTAAATTTACATTTACATTCGTGTCAAGTATTATTTTGCCGAGCGACATAAGGAAAGCTATGGCCAACAAGACACTCGCTCCACAACAAGCCCGCAGCCGGGAATCGATGCGTAAGTTGTTGAAGGCAGCGGCGGAAGTCCTGGGACAGCACGGACTAGAGGGCACCACTATTCCGCGCATCGCCCAGCACGCCGGGTTGACCCCGGGGGCCGTCTATCGCCGTTTCCCGGACAAGGACGCGCTGCTGGAGGCTGTGGTCATCGGCATCCTGGAGCGGCAGGAACAGAGGTTGCGCATGGCGCTTACGCCCGACATGGTCCGCCAGATTCCTCTGGCCGTGTTTGCCGAGCAGCTTGTCAGCAGTATGCTCGTCAGCTACCGCGCAAACGCCGGCCTGTTGCGTGCGCTTCGGCAATTCTCGCAGGGGCGCTTTCACACGCCGTTCTGTAAGCGAGTCGCCAAACTGGAGATGCGCAGCATCCAGCACCTCGTGGAGTTGTTCTTGCTGCATCGGAATGAGGTCAAGCACCCCGACCCGCCGCTCGCCTTATCCTTCGCCGTGATGGCGCTCACCAGCACTCTCGTCGAACTAATCCTGGCCGATCACGATTTGAAGTACTGGCAGGCCGTCATTCCAAAGGATGACCAGTCACTCAAGCGCGAGTTGCTGCGCACCTTCCTCTGTTATTTGGGTATCGATCAGAAGAGTCGCTGAGCGCAGTCCCGAACTGCTTTGCAACCTAGCCTTTGGTGTCTGGAACCTTAGGCTGCCACAATTCGATCGGATTTCCCTCAGGGTCATGCACGCGGGCAAACCGGCCGGTGGGATCGGGCGGGTACATCTTGATCTCGATTCCCGCAGCTTGTAGCTGGGCTGCCATTTTGTCGAGATCGCGGACTCGAAAGTTCAGCATCCAGACCTTTTGGGCATCCCCGAAATATTTGCTCGTCTCAGGAAAAGGAGCGAAAGCGGTGGGGCCTGCCTCTTGCTCCCAAACGGGATCCCCTTCGCTCGATGGTATGAGCGAGATTCCTAGGTGCTGCTGGTACCAAAGCCCCAACGCTTTCGGATCTTTGGCTCGAAAGAAGAATCCTCCGATTCCGGTCACTTTTTCCATTTCCGTTCCTCCAGCGATCCCATCACGAACAGCGGTCCCCGCAGGGGGAGGGGAGACCTTTGGCTGTGTGGCTGTCTGCGCGGCTATGCCGAGTTGGTTTCGGCTCCAGATGAAGTTTGACCCGAAAGCGAGTGACAGAGTTCGAAGCAGTTGGCGTCTTTGAAAATGCATCCCATCTTCCTTCCGAGAGAATCGCGAATCGGTCTACGATACCTGCGCAAACGGGGTTCTGGGAAGCGTAAAGATGAGGTTCTGGACGAGTTGCCGGCAAACGGGAAGTTATCGTCGGACCCGATTTTCCCGCTGCGCGTTGCATCACGGCGCTTCCCGCGTCTTGCAATTGCACGTAGCTATCTTTGGTACCCGCTTACACTCCGCATGCGCGTGCGACTCGCACCATGGCCTCGAGACTGCGATCCACGTCCTGTTCGGTTGTCGCCCACGACGACACGCTGATGCGCATCGCCGTCTTTCCCTGCCATTCCGTGGCGCCGCACCAGCACGTGCCGTCCTCCTGGATGCAGCGTATGACTTCGCGCGTTGTCGCGGCGTCGCCAAACGACACCAGCACTTGATTGATTGCCACCTCGTTCAACACCTCGAACCCGGCCGTGCGCAGCCCGCTCTCGAATCGCTTCGCCAGCGCGCATGTCCGCTCGATTAAATCGCACAATCCGGAGCGTCCCAAAGACTTCAGCGCCGCCCACAGCTCCACTCCGCGCGCCCGACGAGAAGCCTCCGGCGTATGGTGCGCGGGTTCACGGCTAGTTCCAGGGACGAGGTAGGCTGCGCTCATGGTCATGGCCGCGCGCAACGCCGCGCCATCGCGCACCATCACGATTCCACTGTCGTAATTAACGTTGGGCCATTTGTGCGCATCCGTTGCCCAGGAATCCGCCAGCTCAAAACCCTGCGTAAGATGCCTGTATTTCGGCGAGACCCGCGCCCACAATCCAAACGCGCCGTCGACGTGCACCCACGCGCCTTGCTCCTTGGCGCGACGGCAGATTTCCACGGCGGGATCGAACGAGCCGGAGTTCACATTGCCGGCCTGCATGCATACGATGGCTCGCTCGCGTAATTTGGGCAATTTGTCCGCGCACATTCGGCCTTGCGCATCAACCTCTACTATAGTGACGCGCTTGCTGCCGAAACCGATGAGACTCAGCGCTTTCAGCATCGAGGCGTGCACCTGTCCGCCGACGACTACCTGAATCGGCGGCGCCCCGAACATTCCGTCTTCGGCTACGTTCCATCCCGATTTTGCGAGCAACGCGTAGCGTGCGGCGGCAAGGGCCGTAAAATTGGCGGCCGTAGCGCAGGTCACCAAGCCGCCTTCACATTCCGCAGGCAGACCAAGCGCTTCGCAGATCCAGCGGAGAACGACGTCTTCCAGTTCGGCGGCGACGGGAGACATCACACGCAAGCAGGCATTCTGATCCCATGCGCCGGCAAGCCAATTTGCGCCCATCACCGCAGGCAGCACTCCGCCAACCACAAATCCAAAATATCTTCTCCCCGTCGTCGCCACCGTCGCGGGCGACCCCAGTTCGTCCAACATTTTCACGACTTCTCGAGGATCGCTGGGCGTTGCCGGAAATCCCTCGTGAAACTTGGCCAATGCCGCGACGTCGTCTGGCGCAGGCGCAACGCGACGCGCACCAATCTCTCGAACGTAGCGCCGCGCGCATTCCGCAGCCAGATTTAACGCGTCATCGCTGGCGCTGCGCTTAATTTCCCGTGCTTGGCTTTTCATGAACCCGCCTCTTGGGCGCAGGCCGGCATAGCCGCGCCATTTTGCAAGGAACACACTAGCTGCGCGGCACGGGCAGGAAAAGAGCCGAATTGTCCGGTATGACTTCTATTTCTTTACGGCTTGGTCGGAAGCGATTTTCCCGTCGCGGATGAAGATGATGCGGTGGGCATGTTGCGCGATATCGTTTTCGTGAGTAACCAAGATGATGGTGTTTCCCTGGCGATGGAGGTTTTCGAACAGCGCCATGATTTCGTCGCCGGTCTTGGAGTCCAGGTTTCCGGTGGGCTCGTCCGCCAGCACGATGGACGGCGAATTCACCAACGCTCGCGCGACCGCCACACGCTGCCGCTGTCCTCCGGATAGCTCGTTGGGCTTGTGATGCATGCGATCCACCAAGTCCACGCGCTCGAGCGCCTTCTTCGCGCGTTCCAGCCGCTCTTCTGAGGGAGTACCGTTGTAGATGAGCGGCAGCTCGACGTTGTGCAGAGCGGTCGCGCGCGGCAGCAGATTAAAGGTCTGGAACACAAATCCAATTTCCTTGTTCCGGATGTACGCCAGTTCGTCGTCATCAAGGTCGCTGACCAGCCGACCCGCGAGCCAATATCTTCCGGAGCTCGGCGAATCCAGGCATCCAATCAAATTCATCAGCGTCGATTTGCCGGAGCCCGAGGGCCCCATGATGGCCACGTACTCGCCTTTGCGAATCTCCACGTCCACGCCGCTTAACGCGTGCACCTGCTCGGCGCCCATCTCGTAGACCTTGGCAAGCTCCTCGGTCTTGATGACGATTCCGGAGCTGACCAAATCCTCGCGGTAGGAATCCGCCGATACCGTCTCCACCGGCATGCGTTTCTCCTTGCTGCTTTGCTCTGCGTCAGCTCTGATTCTCTTCCGGTTTCTTCGGCGCAGAGTTATCGACTTTGACGTTCGATTCGGGTTTCAACGTGCGCAGGGCCTTGTAGCTTCCCACCACAATCTCGTCGCCCTGCTGCAGGCCCTTGGTCACTTCAATGTCGGTGACGCCGGTGATCCCCGTTTCCACCTGGCGGAATATCGCTTTCTTGCCATGGATTACGAAGACGCCCTGAACTTCATCTTTCTTGGGGTCGCCGGGAGCCGGAGGCGGGGGCGCGGCCAGCGTTACGCCGGATTCTTTCTTAGCGTTCTTGGCGGCTTCTTCCAGGTCTTTGCGGGTTCTGACCGCCAGCGCCTGAATAGGAATGGCCAGCACGTTTTTCTTTTCGGCGGTCTTGATCTTGGCAGTAGCGGAGAGGCCGTTACGAACGTTTTCCGGCGGATTGGTGAGCGTCACCACTACCTTGAAGTCCTTCGCCTCCTGATTGCTCGCTGTGGATTGCGTCGTCGCCAATCCCGAAGTGCGCAGCACGGCTTGCGAACCGATCTCCGTCACTTTACCCTTGAATATCTTTCCAGGTACGGCGTCGATCGTGACGTCCGCGTCTTGTCCTATCTTCACGCTGACAATGTCCGTCTCGTCCACCTTGACTTCCGCGGTCACCACGGACATATCCGAAAGGGTCATCAAGAAGCTGCCGTTTGTGTTGGTGATTCCAGGCACGACGTAATCGCCCACGCGTTCCGGCAAATAGCTCACAATGCCGTTGATCGGAGAGGTATAGACAGTCTTGTGGAGAATGTCCTGCGTGTGCACTAGCACAGCGCGTCCCTGCGCCACCTGCGCGCGCATTTGATCAAGGGTAGCCTTCAGCTGCAGCACGCGTGCGCGGGACGAATCCACCTGCGCCGCCGCGGCATCGTACCCCGTCTTGCGCTGATCAAAGTCCTGCTTAGCGATCAAGCCGTCCTTGAAAAGACCCTGGCCGCGCTCCCAATCCAGTTTGGCTTTCTCCATGTTGGCCTGCTGCATCAATTGATCCGCCTGCGCCGCTCGGTAACTCGCTTCCGCCGCCTCCACCCCAGACTCCGCCGAATTGATCGAGGCGCCCTGCGCTTGCACGTCTGCGCTGGCCTGAACATTTTCCTGGAGCAGCAGGCGATCTCCCTTCTTCACGTGATCGCCTTCCTTCACCAAGATCTCGGTAATTCGTCCAAACCCTTGCGCCGTAACGTTGGTGAACGTAGTGGGCCTGACTTCCCCCGATGCCGTCACTTGCGAAACCAGCGTTTCCTGCGGGGCAATCTTGGCCGTTTGCACCGTCACTACGCCCTTATTGGCTTGATTTACGCTGAACAGCACAATGGCGCCCAGCACGGCTGCCGCACCCACCCCGATCCCCACCTTCTGCCAGGTCTTCATTGGATTCCTCTTTGCTTATTGCGTCGGACAACTCGCATAGCTAGACAAACGTGTAAATACCGTCGCTACTTTACATACGACCGAACCGCTTAGAATGTTTCGCCTTGCGGACTAAATCCTTCGCGGTCTTGGCCTTTGGCCGTCGTCCCAAGGCCAGTCCTACGACTACGCCGCCGCAGGTTTGACCTGCATCCCGCCAGCATCACCCAAAGCTCAGCCGGTATATTTTAGTTTCAAATGAGATCAAAGGGAAGGATTCCTCTTCGCCGCAAAGGGATGTCTACGGGCACCCCCCATTTTTGACGCAGCAGGCCTGTGACGGTTAGTCCTGGCGGGTCGTCTGTCATTTGACCGGACCGGCTGCAATCTTTGGTGCTATACTCCTGAAATGTCGGCGGCAAAGCTGCCGGCCAACGCCGCGGAGAGGTGGCCGAGAGGCTGAAGGCGGCGGTTTGCTAAACCGTTGTACGAGCTAAAACTTGTACCGGGGGTTCGAATCCCCCCCTCTCCGCCAGTATCAATGATTTTTTTTTCACAACCTCTCTTCCTCCTATTGGATCTAAATCGCCGTTGCCGCGCCTGGCGTGGAAGGCGGCGCGCATGTTGAGCTGTCTGGCGTCTGCCAACGTCCAGCGTGAGCACCGCCATCCACGTGAAGCACCTGTCCGGTCACTTGACCTGCGTGGTTCACGAGTTTCTGGGAGGCCGGCGTGCCTAGTAGCTCTGGCTCAGTCCTCCTCATCCGAAAGGCGCTAAAATACAGGTACCAAAACGTTTCGGCATTTCCTCGCGCCTTCTTTGTCGGTCACAGCAACTCTGCTATGATGCGAAGCGTGATGACTTCCGCCTCCGCCCCCAGAGACCGGGGCTTGGTGGTCTTTGGCGAGTTTTTTTTCGATCTCGTGTTCTACGACCTCACGAGGATTCCCCGAATGGGCGAAGAGGTTAAGACCACGAGTTTCGCGCGTTTTCCGGGTGGCGGCCTGGCCACGACTGCATTAGTGGCGGCCAGCTTAGGTACGCGGACCAAAGCTATCACGCGGGTCGGACGGGATGCGCTCGCTAGCCCGGAGTGGCAAAAGCTGGTCCAAGGCGGGATCTCCACCCAGGATTGTGAATTCGACCCGCGCTTACCGACGGCGATGACAGTCTGCGCCGCCTTCGACGGCGATCGCATGATGATCACTCACGACACCATCAATCTAAAACTGGAAAAACTCTTGGAACGGAGTGGCGTGCAGAAACGGCTGGGAACCGCAAGTCATTTGCATATGGCGTGTCGACTGTGGCCTCCCCAGGTATGGAAGCCGGCCATCCACAGACTGCGCAAGCGAGGCTTGACGGTTTCAGCGGATTTGGGGTGGAACCCCGAGGTACTCGAATCTCCCCGATTGCCTTCCTTGCTGAAGGAATTTGAATTTGCGTTTCCAAATGAACCCGAAGCGCGGGCCATGACCGGTGAAAAAACAGTTGAGGCAGCGGCAAGGAAATTGGCTCGCTGGGTGCGAGTACCGGTAGTCAAGCTTGGTCCAGATGGTTCGTTGGCCGTTCGCGCCGGAAAGATTTTGCGGGTGAAATCCATTCGCGTACGCACCGTGGATGCAACGGGAGCAGGTGATGCCTTCAACGGCGGATTTCTTCACGGTTATCTCGCGGGATGGCCACTTGAGGAGAGCTTGCAAGCCGGCAATATATGCGGAGCGCTGGCCACAACGGATGCTGGAGGCTGCTCTGCCATACCGACACGGAAGAACCTCAGGAGGCTGATGAGAAAGCTCCGCTGAATTTCAAGTTGGGAAGGGGAAGGCGAATTCCGGGCGGCACCGGAATCGCTCACTGGGAAATCGTTCTGGAGGACATAACGCCATCATGAAGATCACTCTCATCGGAGCCGCGGGGGTTAGGACCCCACTCCTGGTCCACGGCTTGGCAGGCCTTGGCGGAAGCGTCCACCTAGACGAGCTGGCATTTTGGGATACAGATCCGGAACGCCTCAAACCGATGAAGCGGGTCGCAGAAGCGATGGGCCAGCGAAGCGAACTTCGCGCGCGTCTCAAAGCGTATTCCGATCCCGAGCGCGCCCTTGAAGGAGCGGACTACGTCATCACCAGTATTCGCGTGGGTGGCATCGATGCGCGAGTAAAGGACGAAACGATAGCTCTGGCACACGGACTCGTCGGCCAGGAAACCGTGGGGGCAGGCGGTTTTGCGTGCGCCATGCGGAATCTGGGGACGATGCTGGAATATGCGCACTTGATCGAACGCGTGGCTCCACGGGCGACGGTCATCAACTTCACAAATCCAGTTGGAATTATTTCCCAAGGGCTTCTGAATCATTCCGGAGTCAATGTGATCGGCGTTTGTGATACACCTTTGGAAACGTTCGAAGCGATTGCCCATGCGCTGGACCGAAATCCATTTGGATTGCATTTCGACTATCTTGGACTGAATCACTTAGGTTGGGTGCGGTCCATCCGCGATGAGCGGGGTACGCAACTGCTACCCAAGGTGTTGTCTTCTCCCGAGATCATTCAGAAATGCTACCGTCACGGGCTTTTTCCCGCGAAGTTTATTCAAGAGCTGGGGCTGCTGCCCACGGAGTACCTCTACTTCTATTACTTCCCGCAGGCGGCATACAAGAATACGAAGCAAAGCGGCCAATCGCGCGGCCAGGCCATCTCTGCGATGAACACGCGGCTGTTTCAAAAGCTTGCACAGGCTCCCGAGTCGAAACTAATCGAAATCTATGAACAATACCTGCGTGAACGAAATGCCTCTTATTTCAGCATCGAGGCAACGGCGGGTGAAGGACGAAAGGAAAACCAGGAACTCTACTCGGAGTTTTCAGGTTACGAGCGGATTGCGCTGCTCGTGCTGCAAGCGCTGCATGCAGAGACGCCCTCACTGATTCCTCTTACGGTTCGCAACGGCAGAGCTCTGGAAGATCTCGGTCCCGATGATGCGGTCGAGCTCCCCTGCCAAGTCTCTTCGCTCGGCGTTCAAGTGGCGGCCGTTGGGCGCGCGCCGGAGGCTGTGCGTCCCTTGCTGCTGCAGGTAAAAGAATATGAGCGCCTTACGGTGCGTGCTTCGGTCGAACACTCACGCGAGACGGCACTCGCGGCTCTCGAGAAAAATCCGCTGGTCGGGCGCCGCGAAGTGGCCCAGCAGGTGTTAGAAGAATACCTTCGGGAGTTTGGACAACAGATGAAGCTTCAAGCTGCGTAAGCCGTGTCATTCCGTAAGTTGGCTGATTGAGATCAAGCGCCCTTTGCCGTGAATTGGGCTGAGGACTCAACATTGGACACGACGTTCTTCAGATAGCTCAGGCTGGCGCGCATGCTCTCCACAGGGGGGACGATTGTCTTGCCGTAGATCACATCTTGTTCCACGATCGCCCAGCCGGAATACCGGCTCTCGGCCAGGAATCCGAAGAAGCTCTCGAAGTGGATGCACCCGGATCCGATTTGGGAGAACACGCCGGCGCCGACCGCTTGTTCAAAGTTAAGCTTCTTGCGGCGAGCCTCGCCGAGAACGCGGGCGTCCACATCTTTAACGTGAACGTACTGTAGCAGGGAACGATATTTTTTCGCTTCGTCCACGGGATCTCCCCCGCCGTAAACACAATGCCCCGTATCCAAGCACAGACCGACCTGCGTGCCAACGAGTTCGTCGAAAAGACATTCCACCTCCATGGGGTTCTCAACAAACGTGGCGACGTGGGGATGAAAAACAACGCGCAAGCCGAATTCCGCAGCAGCCTGCTCGACTTGGCGGATGACTGCGCCCACCTGACTCCATTGAGCGGGACTCAAGGATTTGCTTCCATCAACGGGGACACGGCCGGCGATCTCCCGCCGCCGGGATGTCTGGCAATCGGACAGAACAAGCAACCTGGCGCCCAACGCGGAGAGAAGTGCACCAACCCTGCGGACCTGTACGATTACCTTATCTATTCGCGAAGGATCGGAGATCGGAACGGGAACAAAAGAGGAAAGCAGGGTCAATCCTAGCCGCTGCAAGGTCTTGTTCAAAATTGCGGGTTCGACCGGGAAGTAACCGTAGGGCCCCAACTCCGTCCCCGTGTAGCCTGCGGAAACGATCTGTTCGAGAATTTGTTCATAGGGTTGCTCCCAGGCCGGACCGGGATCATCCTGCACTCCCCAACTTACGGGGGCTGATGCAAAGCGAATTCGCTCGGAGAATTTATCCATTTCAGTGCTTCCTCACAAGAGCGCCCAAATGGACCCGTGCCCCTTCCCGAGCGCTCTGATAGCAGGCTTCGATCAATTCGACGACGTTGTGACCGTCCTCGGCGGTGACCGGCGCGGTTGAATTGCCGTCAAGGGCGTCGATGAAAAGCCGATCTTCTTCGACGTAACCCCATTTTTCGTGCATGGTCGCGAGGGAAAAATCATACGTTGTAGTGCGAGTTTCCAAACCATTCGTGAAGGAGATTCTCTCCATTTCGAACGTTTCGTAAGTGGAGTGCATTCCGTAAACCTCAAAGCGTTCGAAAGGAAAGTGCCAGCTGGCGTGCGCATAGGTTTTCATGGTGGCCTGCAAGCCAGATTGAAAACCGAGCAAGATGGAAAAATCATCGAGTTCGTCATGCTTCTGAGCGCGCGCAGCCACTTCCACCCACTCGATTTTGCCGAAGAAAAAAATCATCAAATCGAACATGTGAACGGGCGTTTCATACAAAAAGCCTCCGGTGAGCCTGGCGTTCCACACCCAGGGCGGGTTAACGAGTTCGCCGCGATTCATTTTGGCGTGGACGGAAAGCGGGCGGAGTTCATTCCTTTCAATCGCGCCTTTAAGAATTTTGTAGACCGGCGCAAAACGCCGGTTGTGGCCCACTTGATAGACGACCCCGGAGCGGTCAGCCCGGTCGCGCAGCCTGGTGGCAGACTCCAAGCTCAACGCGAAGGGCTTTTCGCAAAAAACATGCTTGCCGGCTTCGAGAACCTGCATGGCAACTTCTTCATGAGTGGTATTCGGAGTGCAAACGTAGGCGGCGTCACATTCTTTGAGCAGGTCCTCGATCGATCGGGCGGCCTCAGTTCCAAAACTGCCGGCCATCGCTTGCGCACGAACTAGGTCGACGTCAAAAAAACTCTGGAGCTTGACGCGAGAATCCTTCGCAAGAATGGCGGCGTGTATGCCTGCAACACCTCCCGCCCCAACAATTCCGATCTTATGTAGCATTTCCCGATCTCTCCTTTTGGACCCCATCTGCGCAGTGAAAAATCCTCTAGTGCGCTTGTGCGGCGAAGCGAACCGGTGGGTCTCCAGGTAACTTCGGACCACGGGTCCGCTGCATCACTAAGCCCTGACTACGAACTTCGTTCCAACGGCCGGGCAACCAAGGGCACGCGGGGATCGCGCTCCAAACTGGTCTTGCGCAGATGTGCGTAGCGCGGATCATCACTGGCCGCCATGGAACGCGCGCTGCCAGCAAGCACATTGAGGTAATACACGTCATACCCATGTGCGGCGACGACAGGATGGTAGCCATCTCTGATGAGCACCAAGTCGCCATCGACGAGAGTCAAGGTGTCGTCGCGCGTTCCAGCGGCGTCGTACAGGCGTTGGAATGCATATCCTTCGGGTCTGCTGATCCGGTAGTAGTAGGTTTCGTCGAGATCCACTTCGAAGGGAGGATTGTGGACGTCATGCTTATGCGGAGGATAGCTCGACCAATTTCCGCTCGGCGTATAAACCTCGCAGAGCAAGAGCTTATCGGCAGGAAACTCCGGACGAATGACATCGACAATCTGGCGAGTGCAGTTTCCTCCGCCGCGAATCTCTTCCTGGCAATCCGCTGGAGTAATGACTCGAGGACGAAGCCGGGCGGAGGAAGGAGTGCGGCAGTCCGCGATTTCGCAAGTGGTGATTGCCGAAATTTCAAAACGACTGTGGCTCGGCAGATACAACGCATGCGGATAGCCGCTGAAAACGTCCTTCCGTTCTCCAATTTCCCGGGGCCCCTCGCCCCAGTCTGCCGTCGCTTTCCCTCCGAGGAACACGAAAGCGGCTTCTTCGTCACGAGTGTCACTCTGCCAATACTGTCCGGCAAGCAAGCGGCGAACCGAGAAGTTAATCGTCTTCCAGTTTGCGCGCTCGCGTGTGACAGAAACGAGGACACCGGATTTTTCGTGCACGATGGAAACAGGGTGAATCACTACCTCCTCTGCGTAAGAAGTTGGCATGTCTACCTCCCAGGGAAAGGGTGCCCGTTTCCCAAAATCTGGTTACCCGCGATTACCCAAACTGTCTCCAGACATCAGAAGAAGTGCCGCTCTCGCCTGACGCCTTTTTCGTAGGCACTGCGGGCGCTGCGGACGATTTCCATTTCCGAGACCTCTGCGACGGGCACATCCCACCAGGATTCATAGCCCGGGACACCGACGTTCCGATCCACTTCGATCACGGTTACCGTCGTCCGGGGAGTTGCGCGTGCGGCGACGAGCGCCTGTCTTAATTCATCCAGAGTTCGAACGCGTGACGCTGCGGCGCCAAGACTTGCCGCATTCGCGACGAAATCAACATTTACGGTGTCTCCTTCCAACTTTCCGGCTTTCCTGAATCGGTAGTGCGTTCCGAAACCGCCACTGCCACACGATTCGCTCAATGCGCCAATGCTGCCGAATCCGTGGTTATCGAGCAGGACGATATTCAATTTGAATCCTTCTTGAATGGCAGTGTGGATTTCCTGAGCCATCATTAAATAGGAGCCGTCACCAACCATGACGTAAACTTCGCGATCCGGCGCGGCCATCTTCACGCCGAGTCCACCCGCGATTTCATAACCCATGCAGGAGTAGCCGTATTCCAGGTGATAACCTTTGGGGTCCCTTACCCGCCATAATTTGTGAAGGTCTCCCGGAAGACTGCCTGCGGCGCAAACAACCACGTCACGCGGCCCCGAAACTGAATTCACAACGCCAATGACTGCACTCTGGCTTACCGGGGGCCCATGCTGAAGATCAAAAAGCCGATCTACTTCCTTTTCCCAAGCCTCCCGGAAACTGCGGACGCGCTCTTGGTACTCGGAAGGCGTGTGGTAACCCTCGAGGAGTTGGGAAAGCTCCTCAAGCGCGGCTCGAGCATCGGCAACGAGAGGGAGCCCTCCGTGTTTTCCCGCGTCGAACTCTCCCACGTTGATGTTGATGAACCTAACTGCCGGATTCTGAAAAGCCGTCTTCGAAGCGGTGGTGAAGTCCGCGTATCGCGTACCAACTCCGATGATCAGGTCAGCGTCGCGCGCCAGGAGATTGGCTCCGGGAGTACCTGTTACACCCATGGCCCCCAAGCAGCGTGGGTGATCGTAAGAGAGCGATCCTTTTCCCGCTTGCGTTTCGGCGACAGGGATTCCCGTTAGGTCGACGAACTTGGCGAGGGCTTCCGAAGCTTCCGAGTAGAGCACGCCGCCGCCGGCAATGAGAAGCGGCTTGCGGGCCGCGCGAATCATTTCGACTGCGCGTCGAATTACACGTGCCTCCGCTCGCGGCCGAGGGACGGCCCAAACTCGCTTATCGAGAAAGGCGGTTGGATACTCCAGCGCTTCCGCTTGCACGTCTTGCGGCATGCTGAGAGTCACTGCCCCGGTCTCGGCAGGAGAGGTCATAACCCGCATGGCCTCGGGCAAAGCACTGAGGAGCTGCTCCGGCCGGGAGATACGGTCCCAATAACGGGAGACCGGCTTGAAGCAATCGTTGACGGAAATGTCTTGTGTCTGGGGAGATTCGAGTTGCTGGAGAACAGGGGCGACGTTGCGGCGAGCGAATATATCTCCCGGAAGAAGGAGCACGGGAATGCGGTTCACGGTGGCAGTAGCAGCCCCGGTTACCATGTTGGTCGCTCCCGGGCCGATCGAAGACGTGCACACGAACGCACGCAGACGATTACTCATTTTCGAAAAAGCCACGGCGGTGTGGACCATGGCTTGCTCATTGCGGCTCAAATAATAAGGAAAGTCCTCATTCTGCTGGAGCGCCTGTCCTATTCCGGCTACGTTGCCGTGACCAAAAATGCCGAAGCAGCCGCCGAAAAAAGGACGCTCGACTCCGTCGCGTTCGACATACTGATTTTTGAGGAACTTGATGGTGGCCTGCGCCGCCGTTGCTCGACACGTGGACGCCAATCAGCCTCCTTGAAGGCGCCTGATCCCTTCATCCGGTATCGGGACCAGAAACCCGCGAAAGAAGATCCGGGAGCGGCTAGAGCCGCTCCCGCGCAGCGCACTAGAAGTAGAGCTTCAGTGCGAATTGGATTTCACGAGGATCACCTGGCCCGCCCGAATCGGTCCCCAAAATCGGCGCAAGCGTATTGTTGACCTTTCCGAACGAACCTGGCGAGCCAATATTCGCGCTCGGGTTGCCGAAGTTGGGATGATTAAACGCATTGAAAAATTCAGTTCTAAATTGCAGCTGATATCTTTCCGTAAATTTGAATTGTTTGAAGAGGCTCAGGTCCCACATCTGGATTCCGGGACCGTAAAACTGATAGGGAGCGCATGTACCGAATTGCCCGGGACCGGGCTGCGAAAACGCCGCCGGATTGATGATGAACCCCGTGGTTGTATACAAGTTGTGATTTCTTGTCGTGCCCGCGTTGGGATTCCCTATGCAGTTGGCATACACGGGGTTATTGCCGTCCACTAGGCCATCATTATTGGCAGTGACGGAAAACGGAGTTCCGGTTTGCATCGTTACGATTCCGTTGAATTGCCATCCGCCGAGCCAGCGCGCGGCTGCACCGTCGCCTGACATGAAGCGTTTTCCCTGACCGAACGGCAATTCCCAGATGAAATTCCCGACAAAACGGCTGCGAATGTCGAAAACCGAATTGCCCATCTCCGCACCGTAGTTATAGGAGTTTTGAGGTAACTGTCCGGCCGTCAAGTTGTCGCGGAAATTGGCGAGGCCGTGGCTGAAAGTGTAACCCAGAGAGTAGCTCAAGCCGTGGGACATCCTTTGTTTCAACTGAAGCTCGAGACCGTTGTAGTCCGCATTGCCGTCAGTCGTGGCGGTCTCCAAGTACGCGTGTTGACTACTGTTCGCGCAAGGAACACCGGCGCCGGCAAAGGTGTCAACGGTCGTTGCGGTGGTCAGGTTGGCGAAGGGATACCGCAAAATGGGACAGCCGGTATCGAAGCCCGTGATCGTCGGCTGGTTATAATCACGCACCCGTTCCTCTTTGCGGCCCCAATTGCCAACATAGGTGGCCAAGAGCGCGGTGTTTTGGGCGACTTGATATTCCAATCCAAAGCTGGCCTGTTCGACGTAAGGCGCTCGCTGGTTCGGATCCTGGGCGCGTATTTGGAGCCCAAACAGCTGATTCGGAGGGGGTGGCGGCGAATTAACAATGGAGGAAGGAAACCCATTTGCTAGCTGAAATACGGGGTTGCTGGGGCCTGAACCTAGCTGCGTATCAATAAACTGCGGCGGATTTAGCTGTATGAGGGACTCCGAACCGATCCGGTTCTCATGCTGATAAAAGACTCCGTAACCACCGCGCCAGACGAGTCGCGGCATCATCTGATACGCAAAACCAAGGCGCGGAGCGAAATTGTTAAGGGCAGGATGAATCAGCGCACGATCGAACCAACCGCTTGCACCGCTCGCCGCGGTGACAAGCCCCCCACCGTTGGCCGGCGTGAAGTTCGTGGTCTGGTTTTTCCTATCAATCAGCGGAGCGAAAAGTTCATACCGCAGGCCGTAAGTAAGGGTAAGTTTTGAAGTCGTCTTCCAAGTGTCCATGGCATAAAAGGAGTGTCCGGGTTGGAAGTAATGGACGACGTGGGGAGTCGTAAAAATCACGATATTCGCGTCTCCGAGCAGCAAATCGGGAAGGCCGATGTTGAAACTACTGGTGACAACTCCGTCCTCGATCAAAAGACCTTGCGGGGCTTCTATGTCGAAGAAATTGTCGGACCGCCTGAGGTATTGATACCCGAACTTGAAACTATGACCGCCTTTCAGCCAGTTCAGGTTCTCAACAAGGTTCCAGGCTTGCGAAATCTGATACTGAGGCCGCCACGCCGCCGTCCCTATTGTTGTTAGACCGGTGAAGAATATCGCTGGGATGCCGGCGTCTGACGGCCCAGCAGGGACGCCCGTCAGACCGATGGCTGATTGGGCCTCGGAAGTGC
>Ga0210409_10001738_pt1 | contig 27574 bp, 24 predicted proteins | sample IncBWH17MmetaG_FD_161649 | JGI IMG/M metagenome (GOLD analysis project Ga0210409, IMG submission 161649) | Forest soil microbial communities from Barre Woods Harvard Forest LTER site, Petersham, Massachusetts, United States - Inc-BW-H-17-M | ecosystem: Environmental > Terrestrial > Soil >...
ATTTTGCTCTCACTGCTTGGCGGCTTGGCAGGATTCGCACTCGCGCATGGTCTCGGGGTGTTGAACTCTCACTTCACCCCACCCATGACGGTGCCGATCGAATCCGATTTCAGTCTGGATTGGCGCGCGGGTGTTTTTGCGTTCGGCGTCGCCATCGTGTGCGGCATCGGATTCAGCCTCGCGCCCGCCCTCCAAGCAACGAAAGCCGACCTGACCCCGGCACTCAAAGAGGGCTCGGCGCTGCAGTTGCCTGGTTACCGGCGCATCGGTCTGCGCAACTTGTTGATGGTGGCCCAAGTCGCGGCATCGCTCATGCTGCTGCTGATGACAGGGTTTCTGGTCATAGGCATCAGCATGGGAAGCAACATCCAAACCAAATTCGATCCGAGCATGATGTATCTCTTGTCCATCGATCCGGTGCGCGATGGCTACGCGCCGGAAAAAGCGCAGGCCCTGTTTGCGAAACTTCCCGAACGGCTCAAGACCGCCGGCCGCGTGAGCAGCGTCGCCTTGGCGGCGCAGGAACCCTTTGCGACCGAAGATGACGGCGCCACCCACCAACTGGCTGCGGAAGACTCAGGCGAATCCGCACGGGTGCAGCAGTCCATGATCGAGGAAACTGTGGGCGCGGGCTATTTTGCCACGCTCAGCGAGCCGATGCTGGCCGGCCGAGAGTTCGAGGAGCGCGATCAACGGAGCCAGGCAGACGGTTCGAAGACTTTTTCGTTGCCCGTAGTGCTGAATGAGACTGCGGAACGCGGACTTTTCGGGAACAAGAATGCGATCGGCAAGAGCGTTAGAGACGACAAGCAGTCCTATGTAGTGGCCGGCGTAGTCCGCGACTTGAAGAATGGAATCGGCGTCAGCCAATCCGTAATTTATTTACCGCTGACGTCGCGCGATTTTGCGCGTCCGCGAGCCGGTGGCATGACCATTCTGGTGCGGGCAGATGCGGGAGCGGATACCCTGAGCGCCATTCGGAACGAGATCGCTTCGATCGATCCCAATCTGAACGTTTTCAATGTAGAAACGCTTAGCGATTACCTGGATCGTAGCCGCTCCTCCACGCGGTTCGCTGTCCAAACATACGGCGGAATTGGAGTGTTCGGCTTGGCGTTGGCGGCCATCGGACTCGCCGGGATCACGGCCTACGGGGTTGCGCAAAGGCGCAAGGAGATCGCCATCCGCACGGCACTTGGCGCAAGTAGGGCCCAAGTGCTGCGGCTGGTGCTGCGCGAAGGCACGGCGCTGGTAAGCGTCGGAACGGTTCTGGGGTTTTTGGGCGCGATGGCGATGGCAAAAATACTTTCGGCGCTGATGAACATTTTTGTGGAGGCGCTTAGGGTCGGTACGGACGATCCTCGCTTGCTTGTCGGCGCGCCATTGCTGCTGGCAGCGGTGGCGATGCTCGCCTGTTACGTCCCGGCGCGCAGCTCGGCTCAGATGGATCCGCTGAAGGCGCTGCGCGAGGAATAGGGGCTTACCGGTTCGTCTCCGGCGACCTACTGGTTGCAGCAACAGTCTTGGTCCAAGGGCCAGCAAACGCGCTACCCGCAGAAGTGCCAGCACTTGGTGTCTCGAATCTGAGCTGTCACGCGAGATAGCTCTCGGATTGCGCAATCCGGAAGTTCGAGGCTGATCGTTAACTACCGAAGGAGGGTTTTAAGGGAGAGGTGGAACGGCATCTTACGGGAAAGGAAACGGAGTCTTGGGAGATTATCTACTTCAAGCTTTACAAGAGCCAATTGCCCGTGGTTGAGAAGGCTATCGAAACTGCTGGATTGATGCTTGGAACTGAGAAGTCTCGGGGTTACTGCCTGGAGATGATTTGCGCTGATTTCCTGCCGTGGGCCAAGCTCAGAGAGACGCAACAATAGATTCGATTATGCAAAGCTCAATAAATCCGACGCGTCTACGTCAAAAGTAACCCAGACTCAAACTGGGCCTGGAAGAGTGCACGAAACTCCGAATCCAGGTCCTGGAGCGAGATGGTTGGCGGTGTCAAGAGTGTGGTGCCATGGAGGGCATGGAGGTCCATCATCTGAACCCCCGGGGTCGGCTTGGCGATGATGTGATAGATAACCCGATTACGCTTTGCGTTGGTTGCCACGCCAAACGTCACGGAGGGCGTTGCTAGAAACGACGTGCCCAACAGAATATCCTGCCAGGGCTGGAGGAAGGAGGGAGCGGACTAAATGCAAAGCATCAAACAAACAATTCCTGGAGTTTCGAATACGACAGGGAGCACAAATCAGGCACCACATCATCTGCGCCTGCGTCGAAAAGAATCGATGCGCGATCGGGCTGGGCAATTCCAAAGCATTTCATGCCGGCTGCCTTGGCTGATTCAACGCCTGAGACGGCATCCTCGAATGCCAATAAGTCATGGGGATCCTCCTGTAAAGCCTGAGCAGCGCTAAGGAAAACCGATGGATCGGGCTTCCCTTTCTTTACTTCATCTCCAGTGATTACGACTTGAAAGTGCTTCTTCAAATCGAGCCGATCAAGAAGAAAGTTAACCCGGCTTCTGCTTCCCGAGCTGGCAATGCCTATGGCCACACCCGCGTCCTTAAGGTCTTCCAAGAAGCCCAACAAACCATTTACTGTTTGCACGTCCGCGGCTTCGTCTCGAAAAATCTGTTCCTTTCGATGTCCATATTCCGCCATCCGCTCGTCGTCCAAGTCTCCTAGAAAGTGCCGCAGGATGTCATCGCGCTTTCGTCCGTCTAGGATGAATTGCAGCTCTTCCTCGGAAGCTGTTTTCCCAACTGATTCAAGAAACTTGATCCAAGCACGTTTGTGCACAGGATGGCTGTCCACAATTACTCCATCAAAATCAAAGATGACGCCTTTCAGCACGAGATTCACCTAGATTGTTGAGATTGAGAGAGACCGGGCCAAGTTTCTTGAGCAGCACCGTAGGTCTCTAACGTTCCAATATCAATAAGAAAGTCCGGAATTTGATACGCTGCCATTCGACCCACAAGTTGAGGCAAGACGTGAAATCCCAGATCGACCGGACAACTGTCCGGAATGAAATTCAATAGACCAGGCGTGGCCAACATCAATCCAGAAAAGGCCAAATTGCCGACCGGTGATTTGGGCTTTTCGACAAAATCAAGGACCACCCCTTGCCCATCCACTTGAACGATGCCGCATCGCGATGGGTCCGGCACTTCATAGACGCCTATCGTGGCGATTTCACCGTGGTCGCAATGAAATGCCAGCATCGGATTTAGATCCGTGGTCGTTAACACATCCGCATAAAACACCCAAAAGGACTGCTCTTTGCGGATCCACTCTCGATTGGCCAGAACCGTTCCTGCACTGCCAAGCAGCGTCGTCTCCTCGAAAAGACGGACCCTGAGGCTGCCTTTGTATTTGTCAATGAAGCCGCGGACGATATCACCGTGCGAGTGAACGTTGATCAACACCTCGTCAATATCGTGCTTGCGAAATATATCGAACCAAATCTGCAGCAGAGGTATTCCCTGGACCGGCAAAAGACACTTCGGCGTGCTGTCGGTCAGCGGTCGCAGTCTAGTCCCGTGGCCGCCCGCCAAAAGAAAGGCTTTCATTCCGAGGACCCCGTATGTGGAGCCGCCCAACTAAGATTCACGAAGTACTCTTTGCTGACACACGACTGTTGGCAAGAGCCTTTTTAGCTACCGGGGCGAAGGTCCAGCGCATCCCGCCATTTTCATCGCCGTCAATGAAGGGATCGTCGGCGACAATTTGGGCACCCTGAAAGTCAAATTCGAAACCCATCTCACGGGCGCCCAGCGCAACCAAGGACTCACGCACGTTCTGCTGGCACGCCTTCTGGCAAAACAGAAGAAGGAATCCGCCTCCTCCCGCTCCCGTGATCTTGCCTCCCACGGCCCCGCTCCGAAGTGCGGCTTCATACATCTCATTGATTTGCCCGTTGGAGATTCTTGAAGAAAGCCGCTTCTTGATCTCCCAGCCTTCGTGAAGTAAAAGACCAAACTGCCTTAGTTCCCCGGCCAACAGAGAAGCCTTCATTGGTTCCGCCAGTTTCCGAATTTCGTGCAAGTAGTCGACTGTGCCGCCCTCTGTTTTTCGCGTGGACTCCTCTTGTTCCTTAAGAATCGTCCAGGAATGATGGGACGCACCAGTGAAAAACAGCAGCAAGCTCGACTGCAACTCGCGGACGAGGTCGGGCTCAAGATTCAAGGGCTCGACGTGAGTCGTGCCATCTTGGTGGAATGAAATGAAATTCAGTCCCCCAAACGCGGACGCATATTCGTCCTGCTTGCCAACCGGCCGGCCTAAAACATTGCGGGCAACGTGGAAGGCGCGCTCGGCAAGCTCATATTTCGAAAATGAGATGTGATTATAAGCGGCGAGCATCTTTGTCAAATTGACGCACACACTGGCGGAGGAACCAAGTCCCGTCCCAGGTGGAATCTCCGAGGCAAGAAAAAGGTTCACCGAGACATCACGCCCAAACTCTTTTAGAACCGCGAGGGGAATTTCCAGAGCATTGCCACGAATGTCCATTCGCGCAATGTCTTGCCAGGTTTCGACTGTGCGGAGGTCGGCAGAGATAATTTGAACTTTCCCGTCGCCTCTTTTCTCGAGCACCGTATAGAAGTGTTTGTTAATGGCCGCGCTGAGTACAACGCCTCCAAATCTTTCGTAATATGACGGAAGGTCCGTGCCGCCGCCTCCGAAGCTGATTCGCACAGGGCTACGAACGATTAACATCTATTACCTCCCTGCCTGCGAAATCGTTCGGCGTGCTAACAAAACCGGCGGCTTGAGATGATGGGGGCTCTTGGCTCAAACCTCTGATGAGCAAAGTCCATACCGTCTCCAAAATAAGGCTGAGGTCCAGAAGTGGCGACCAGTTGAAGATGTACTGCAAGTCAAAACGAGCTTTGTCTTCCGAGGGGTGTTGCTCTCGAAGCCCGTGGACCTGGGCAAGGCCCGTGACACCGGCAGGAACTTTTAATCGCTGCCGCTGCCACTCTGAGTAATATTTGACCCTCTCGGGCGACTCGGGTCGCGGACCAACCAGCGACATATCGCCGCGCAACGCGTTCCACAGCTGGGGCAGTTCCGTCAGGCTCCATCTGACCAACAGTCTCTCGTAGCGCCCCAGATCGGTTGCATGCCGATCCACGTTTAGCCGATACATCCCGAAAGGAATTCCACCCCTGCCGCATCGGAGTTCGGTGCGGAATGCCCGACCCTTTCTTTTATGAACAACAAAAGCCGCGAGCGCCAGCATCGGCGATACCAATAGCAAAATTCCAGAGCTTAGTGCAAAGTCCATCGTTCGCTTAAGCGCAAGGCTTATGGCGCGGGGATTTCGCTCCTGCAGCGAGAGTAGCGGAAGCCCATCGATTTCCACCAATTCCGCCTTTGACAGATACAGGTCGTACCACTGAGGAACCAGATACACCTGGATCGCGGCGCCTCGACATCCCGCAATGAGTTTTCGCACTTCCGCGCCGTTGGGCTGCGGCATCGCGATAATGAGCTTCTGGACCCTTTGCTGCACCAGGAGTTCCAAGACCTGAAGAGTCTTGACGGAGGGGAGGGGCGCCCCAAGCGAGCTGGCAAACCCATTGAGAGCTTCTGATTCGCCGGGAAACAGAAATCCGACGACCTGAAACGGAAGTTCCGGGTGCAGAGCGATCTTACTGGCGAGCTCTTGCGCTATCGGCCCGTGTCCAAGAATGACACATCGATGATCCGCCACGTTCCTTAACTGAGAACTAACCAAGAAACGAGCTGCACATCTCACGGTGATCAGCCCAAGAAGGAAAAAAATGGAAAAGTACAATAGGACAAGCCGGGAATAGTTATGCTGAGTGAGGAAGGCGAAGGCTAACATGACAACCATCAAAAGCGAATTGGCAACGATGAGCTTTGAGAGAATAGAGGGAAAATGCCAACCGCCTTTGAAACCATCTAGACTCATCTCTATATGAAGAAAAGTCCAAGCAACGATGGCAACGATTACGACGGACGAATACGATTGAAAGCGAGAGACGAAGTCGGTCGTTTCTTCGGTACCCGCGTATCGCAGTCCGATGGCAAAGCCCAGGGCAGCGAGTACAAGAGTCAAATCGAAGGTCAAAAACCAGTAGCGAATGTTTCTGATTTTAACTTTCATGTTCAGGTGGGACGTAACTTATAGTTTCGCAGGGCCAAGTTAAAGTCGTTCCGCAACCAGTATGAGCCGCTATCCAGACAGTAATTTTCCGCGAAGTTCTAAGTTCGGAAGCTGCGGTTTAGGTTTCGGTTTATCAAGTCAGCTGCAAAGAACGATTGCGGACAGTTTTGCTCTGCTAGACCGAGTTTCGCTAATTCCCTCAGGTAGACCAGCCATCTGCCGATCAGGCGCAGGACGCCGTCATCGTGCGACGCGAAATTCGGCTGTAGACAATCCGGAATATTGAATGAGCCATCGCAACATGCAAGTCCTCGATGATTTGCATGTTATTGGAAGGGACGATTACGCAGATGTCGCACAGGGACTTCATTTCCCCGCCTTGGAAACCCGAGATGCCAATCGTCGCCGCTCTAGCCTCTCGCGCCACTTGAAGAGCATTCAAAACGTTTTTGGAATTACCGCTGCCGCTTATGGCCAGCGTCACATCTCCTGCCTGCACAAAATTCCTCAGCTGTTCCGAAAAAACGTCTTCATAACTGGAGTCGTTTGCCCAAGCCGTTAAAGTCGGCAGATTGTCGGTAAGAGCGAGGGCGCGGAACCTCTTCCCTCCATTACAGTAAGCTGTGCCTTTTCCAAGATCACAAGCAAAATGGGACGCGAGCCCGGCGCTTCCTCCATTCCCGAACAGATACACCGTCCGCCCGGCGTCATAGGCTTTCACGAGGGTATCCGCGATTTGGTCAATACCGTCCTTGGGAAGACTACCCATAACGCGCTGCAATTCCTCAAAATATTGCTTCGCGGCCAAAATTTCTATTCCGTCATTCATAGGGTGTCCTCCGGGCAGTAAAGAACTCGTTGCACGACTGATTTGGCTAGGTTGACGCGGGAACGCTTACCCCGCTCGGGAGTTTTTCTCCACGCCGCAAACCATAGATCCGATTTTGGATGGCCGATCAGGAATTGTTTACAGATACGTGGTAGCTAGCCGGCTGCGGCGTTTGTGCCACTGGGCCAACCGCTGCCGAGAGAACGACTCCAGCACTTCTCATGGCGCCGTACGCATCTTGTATTTGTGAAGGGATTCCACCGATACTTTCGACCCAGGCAAGAAAATCGTCCAGGATCGCTGAGAGATCGTATTGGGGAGCCCAGCCGAGCATTTTGAGTTTGTCGACCTTCGACACGCTATTTCGATTGTCCCCGCGCCGATACTCCTGGGACAAACTCAAGTGGACATCGGTTGAAAGCTTTCCACGAACAAGATTTGCGTACTCAAGAACAGTCGTCGGCTTACCGCTGCCAACGTTGAACGCCTGAAAGTTCGCGTCATTGCTTTCCAGAACACACATATTTGCGGCTACTACGTCATTGATGTGAACAAAGTCTCGAGTTTGCAGCCCGTCTTCGTAAATAATTAGCGGCTCGCTCTTGAGACCCCGTCCCACGAATATGCGGCAGACCCCCGAGTATTGATTGAAGAGCGACTGCCGCGGGCCCTGGGTGATCGAATAGCGAAGAGCGACGCTTGGAATGCCATGAAGCCAGCCGAGGCCTAACGCTATCTTTTCTTCGGCGAGTTTTGAGACCGCGTATTGGTTATATGGATTTGTGTTGCTCTCTTCTAGAAGGCATGACTCGGCTTGCTGGTTACACACAGGGCATCTGACGTCCCACTGCCCAAGTGAGAGCTGCTTTTGACTTCTTGGCGCTGGTTGAAAAAAACCATGAACAGGGCAGGTGTACTGACCTTCGCCATATACGGCTTGCGAAGAGGCAACGATGATCTTCTTGACTTTCAACTTTTCCTGGACAATCAGTTCGTATAGCAATGAAGTTCCAACCGCATTCACATGCATGAATCGGGAAAAGTCGGGCATGTAATCTTGATAGGCAGCCTGGTGAGACACGATATCCACGTCTTGCAAAGCCGCAAGCAGGGTGATGCGATCGGTTATGTCTCCATGAATAAAATCGACGCTGGAAGGAATATCGTTTGGCCGACCGTGGGGATGGACTTTCGGATCGAGACTATCCAAGACGCGAACCTGAAAGCCCTCTTTCAGAAATCGATCGACCAGATGTGATCCAATAAAGCCAGCTCCCCCTGTTACCAGTACTCTCATTCCAGAGTTCTCCCATGGGAATTTACTTTGCAAAATCGGCGCGCATTTCGTGCTGTCAGAAAGAGAATCATTTGCCCGACCCAGCGAAGACCTCACTCGCAGTCTTCGCAAGGATCTTTACGTCCAGCATCGGGGTCCAACGACGGATGTAGTCCAAATCGAGTTTCACCCACTCGTCGAAATCCTTCACTTCGTTCCTGCCGTTGACCTGCCACAGACACGTTATGCCTGGTTTCACCGCAAGTTTCTGCTTCTGGTATTCCGTAAAACGGGCGTACTCACTGACAAGGGGAGGTCTGGGACCGACCAGACTCATGTCGCCCTTGAGCACACTGTAGAGTTGGGGAAGTTCATCCAAGCTGTGACGCCGCATCCAAGCGCCGAGTTTTGTCACTCGCGGATCGTTCGTAAGCTTGAACACGGGTCCACGCATTTCATTGAGCGATTCAAGTTGAGCTTTCAGCTGATCCGCATTCGTGCACATGGACCGAAACTTGTACCCCGTGAATGGGCGCCCCCCCTTTCCCACGACCTGCCAGCGATAAAGCACAGGACCAGACGAGCCCAGTTTTATTGCCAGCCCTAAAATCAGGAAAAGCGGCGAGAGTACGATAAGGAGCGGTCCGGAGACGATGAGATCGAAGAACCTCTTCCATCCCAGCAAGAACGGATTGTTCCAATGGGGAGAGAATTCCTGCATTGGAAATACCCTGGATTGAGTCACCGCCATCAATAACTCCCTAGCTCCATAGGATCGCAATCTCGACCGCAACTATTCTCGCGCCATCACTTCTCGATGGTTTCAAACGCAGCGCTTGCCAGTGCTAGTCGCTCCGAGTGTGGTTGGGGGCTCGACAAACTTCGTGCGTAAATCACGGGGTAGAGTTTCGTTGGCGCACCCTTGAGCCAGCTCATCCCGGCTAAGAGCTCCTGAAATCCCGCAGACCGCAAGCAGGGATTGTTCAAATTGGCCAAGAATTGCCCGCGAATCCAGATGGGTTAATGCGTACCTTCGTGCCTCTTGTCCTAGCATCAGGCGCAAATCTCTGTTTCCCGCAAGCTCAACCAGGGCCGATACAAACGCATCGAAATCACCGGGTGGGACAATTTTCCCCAGCCCTCGTATCGCACTTGCCAATTGCGTGCCGTCGTGGGCCGTTGCGAGAACGGGCCGGCCACTTGCCAACATTCCCGTCAGTTTAGAGGGCATCACGAGATCAGCGGCATCGGCCCGTTGCGGAAGGAGATGAATGTCTGCCAGGTTCAGCAGATCATTCAAGCGCTCGGATGGTTGGAACGGCAGAATAGTGACGTTCTGCAAACCCTTCGACTTCTCCGCAAAAATCTGACGATAAGGGCCCTCACCGCAAAAGACAAATCGCAGATCGGAGCGGTGTGACAACCGGCGAGCAGCTTCCACCAAGAGGTCGAGCCCTTGCTTTTTCCCCATGCTTCCTGAATACAGTGCAACGACGGCGTCTTCCGCGATCCCGAGCTCCCTCCGGAAAGAACTAGGATTGGGGAGAGGATAGATTGCACTTGTGTCTACCCAGTTCGGGAAAAGCACGCAACGGGACGGATCAACCCCCTTCATCTTGAGACGGTCAACCATTTGTCCGGAGATCGCCGAGACTCGATCAAACTTTCGCAGCAGCCATCGCTCCAGGGTCAGGGCTAATTTCCGTACGCGGGGCGAAGCTAGATCTCCCAATTCGAATGCTGCATCCACCTCAAAATCTTGGATATGCAGCCACGCCTTGGAACGAGACAAGCGCGCTGCCAGCAAAGCTTGGGGTACGCAGAAAAATGTCGGCTCTATCACTAACACCACGTCAGGATGCCATCGCGCTTGCCACAACAGGATTGGCAGGCTGCTGAGTGCAAAACTGGCGAGGTGCAGCAATCGTTTTAATCCATTTGGACTCTTTGGCACCCAGGTTGGGCACCTGCAGACCTCCATCTTTTTCCCCTGCGAGGGAAGCTGCTGCCAGTCGTAACGCCATGCGCGGTATCCTCGTGAAACTCGCCATGCCGGGAAATGCGGCGGCGCCGTCACAACACGCACTTCGTGCCCAGCGGCTGCGAGCCAGTTGGCCATCTCTCCGGTGTATTTCCCGACTCCGGCAGCCTCGGGAAGGAAATTAATTCCGTGAATGAGAATTCGCACGCTTATGCCTTAGTTGCGACAACCAGCAGACAATCGCCTCTTCCCAGCAGATTCCCCAGCCACAGCGCCGGGAACAAGACACCTCTGGCGAAAACCATTACCGCCAGCGTCAAGAATGGGTTCCGAAGCTGCCCGTTTTTCCTGCCTTCTCTTGCGAACAGCCACGCGATACAAGACTGCGTAACCCAGAGCGCAGGAGTGATCTGGCGAGTTCCCACGTTCTGGAAGCCCGCATCGGTCAGTAAGCGCCGCAGACTCTCCGCAGAAAAATGCGAAATGTGAAATGGCACGTGCCAGTTGATCCAAGACCGGCCGAACACGTTCCGCAGCCAGCTCCGGCTGTTCGGGCAACTGATCCAGAGCTGGCCACCCGGCTTCAGGTTTCCACGAAGATTGATCAGCACCTTCTTCGGATCGGGCGCGTGCTCCAAGACGTTGGACAGGACAACCACATCGTAAGCCGCGGATGCGGTGAAGTCCGTCGTGTCGCCCAAATGAACGGTGAAACCCGCTTCCCGGGCCACCGCAGCCGCGCTTGGGTTCAACTCCAGCCCTTCCACCACAAAACCATTGCGCGCATAAATCCTCAGCCCGCGTCCCTCGTTGCAACCGGCATCCAGCAAGCGTCCGGTGCCTTTGCGTCCATGAAACGAAATATCGCCGTCAAGAAAGATCCAGATGCGGCAAAGCAAAGACGAAAAGAACCACTCTCGAAGGCGTGTGTAGGCCGTCCCTCGCTCTCCTCCAAAGTTGTAGTACGACTCGTACAGACGGCCCAGCTCTGCCGGCGTCGGGACCGGAAAGATCTGCTCCAATCCGCAGTCCAAGCAACGCCACACTTCGTACGTGCCCTCGATTCCAAACCGCGTGTCAAACAGCTCGCCGACGGATTTCTCAAGCGTTCCATTGCACAGAAGACAGGCTGCTTCCTCGCGTGCCCGAGTCTCCGCTGGTTCGTCAGTTCGCGTCCGCGTGGACTCGCACTCAGGCGCTTTCACAACCGCTTGCTGCATGTATCCCCTCCACGATTCGTCTTGTGGTCCTGCCCGCTCCGGCTTCCCGCCTTGTTTCGTCTGTGTCGATGGGTTTCACCCACAACGCGGTATCGGTAACACCGTTCGTCGTCCAGATCTCTCTCCATCCGCGTACGCCATCGAGATAGGCTGCCCATTTTCCCGTGTAGGGGCCTTGCTCAGGCCTCCGCGAGAAGGGGGAGCGACTATGCTTAGGGGTCGGTAGGTACCAGTTACAGTTGTCCACGATCACGATGCCGCCTGGCTTGACCAGGGAAATCGCTGCCAGTGCGCAATCGTCTCTTGTTTCTCCGTCCACAAAACAGAAGTCAAAACTTTCCGAAGAGAATTTGCCCGCCAATCTTGAATAGTCCTGGGCATTCTCACAGAGATGGTATTCCACGTTCTCCAAGCCTTTTGCCTTGAGCTCTGTGCTGATCCGGCCATACCAGTGGGGATTGTGTTCCACGCTGACGAGGCTTCTAACCTTTTCTGCGAACCAGACGGTGCTTCGCCCTGATCCCCATTCAAACCCTCGGTCTGCGGGTTTCAGCCAACTCTCCAAGATCTCCACCATTGCGCGAGTGAGCCAGGGCGCGTTCGGACACCTGCGCTGATAAACCACCAGGCCCAAACGGTGGTAGATGTAATGTGGTGTCCAGTGCCGGAATTGGCGCAAGGCAGCCTCGCTTAACAAAAATAATCGACAAGAATTCTCGAGGATCTCATTTGGTCACGGCTTCTTTCCCTCGACGCAAATCCCGGCGCCATCAACGACTCGGTCGGCCTCTTCTACTTCCTCGATAGCGGGAATTTCACTTTGTAGATAACGCTTTTCGCTTACCGCTATGAAACCTGCGTTCTCCATGTACCGGATGAGAGAGTCCGAATCGTACATCCACTTGTGGTGGTGAAAATCCTTCCAGAGCCAGTACAACTTGAACAGAAAGTTTCCCTTCGGCGGCGTGGGGCTGCGGAATCCCAAATTCTCGTTTAATTTATCTGCCGCGGCGATTCTTTCGGAAGCAGATAGACTTCCGCCATTTTTGTTCTTCAGATAACTCGCCACCATGGACCGAAGATCCGGCACGACCAGCCGAATCACCCCGCCGGGCCGGAGAACCCTCTTGCACTCGCCCAGAAGCCTCTGCGCATCCGCCAGGTAAAGATGCTCGAGGACGTGCGCCCCGTAGATGACGGAAACAGCGTTGTCTTCGAAGGGAAGTCGTTTCGTCAGGTCGTGCACCAGGGGCCGTACATTCCATCGAGCGCCCGGGCTATTCTTGTTGATTACTCCGAATGCGATCAGCATCTTGTGAAGGTAAACGTGATTCGACAGCCAGGCATTCCACGAGCCGTCCACGTTCAGCCAACCCACCGGTGCGTTCGGCCCGCACCCCAGGTTGAGCCTGTCAGAGGTATGTCGTTCAAATTGGATGTTCGTGTGGACCATGAGTCCGTTGAGTCCTAAACAACTGCAAATGCCAATGATCCTCCGGGGACTGAATAGATCGGAATTTTTCGTGAGAGCTCTAGCAAATATCTCGAGACTTCATTCAGTCCCACTCTTCCAAAGTCGTGCCAGGCAATTACTCCCCCTGGCCGGACACACTTGAGGGCGTTCTCGGAGTCAGAACGAACGTATTCATAGGAGTGAGCGCCATCGATGAAGAAGAAATCGATTTTGCCGACATACGGCGAAAAATCAAATGTAGCGCTATCCCCAAATAGTGGCTGTATTTTTTCCTCTTGTTGCGTTGAGGAAAAATAATAGTCCCTTACGTCCATGTGACAATGAATGTCATCCATGAGGGTCGTACGGAGCTTCGGAGTCATTTCCGTGCTGCCATTCTTCGGCAGATCGAGAGTGAAAATCCTGCATTCGGCGCCTGTGTTCATTGCCATGTGCAATGCTGTGTAGCCACGCAGCGTACCAATTTCGAAAACAATTTTGGGATCGAGGCAGTGACACAGTTGGCAAAGGCTTATTAAGTCTGTGGAATACGAGCCGGTGCCTCTCATCCAACCTTCTTCGCAGGTGAAATTTGCGATAGCAAGGTCGTATACCTCCTTAACTGGAAGCACCTCGAAGACAAATTTCTGGGGAATGCCCCTCTTATTGGCAATTGACTTATACAGAAAAAGCGATTCCGTAGCATGTTCAATGATTCTCTTCGGCTCCCGCACCATTGAGAGAGATACGATCGATCCACCGAGAGCTAAATTGCGGACGGTGATATAGGCAGCCGATGCCACCTTGGAAAATGAGGTCATAATCGAATTTAGGTTATCCATGCCTTAAACCCTCGGTTCCACACCTTGGATCCCTGTGCACATCCAATAATTACTCTGACATCAGCAGCGCACCTACGATCGAAGAGCTACGAGTTCTAGAAATTACTCGCAATCGGGCAACTGGGGTGCTTTTGGCTTATATCCCAAAGCAGTTCGCTTCGGCGTACTCAATCTCAGACTCAACCTGAATCTCAAGACGCCATGGGCTCTGTAGTGCGTCGCAGTTGAGCGGGAAAGTATAAGCCCCATTGCAGACGAAGTCCCCAGACTAATAGCATCGAGAACAAGAACGTTACGAAGTTGTCCTCAAAGGACGTTCTAGCGAACCAAATTAATAAAAGAAAAAGAATTGCAAGCAGAAGCACGTGGTTTTCGATCTTCCGTGTGAGTTGCGCCGATAGGAAAAGAATCATTATTGTAAAAAGTGGCAGTAAGAGAACAGCGAAAGCGCCGAAGTTCGCGTATAACTCTCCGAGCTGCGTCGTGCCAAGGCTTGTGACTTCTCCCGGCTCGTATAACTTTGCGATCTGCACTGGATAGTTTTCCGGTTTATTTGGATACAACGCCCGAGGCACCATAAAAGTGACTGCCTTGCTGTAGGTTGAACCATAGAAATAATTGAATTTATCTCCAAAGTCATTAACCATATGCATCAACTGCATGACGCTCGCTCCCTCGGTTGAATCCATGAGTGTCGTCATCACCTGGCTGTCTATTTCTCTTTCCACGTAGCCCGGAAGGTCGACCGCAACGCTGCTGAGATCATGGCGGAAATATGCCCACGCGCTGAAGACTAGGAATATCGCGGGCGCGAGAAGCAGAATCGAGGCCATCAATCTTTTTCGTTGATAGATCCAGCAAGCCGTTAGAAAAGAGAGCCCATACAACGCGATGAAAATCCGGTTTCCACTCATTGCCATCTGTAACACTAAACCGAGGGCAATAAGCATGAAAAATCGCCACTCCAATTTCCGCGACTGCAGTTGTCGAGCAGTGAAAAGCGCAGCAGCGGCGGTGAAAACTATTTTATTGGCAAGTGACAGCTGGGCGTACAGGACAAACAGATCTCCGAATTTGGCAAATGATTCTACGTCTCGAAGGTACCAGTGAGAGATCAAGAAAGATTCTATGCCACCAGAACGCCAAATAGTAAAGACCCAGTCCAAAACGGAGAGACCACCGGTAAGAAGAACGACTCGTTTAAGCTTTTGCTCATTTAGCGGCAGGTCTGACGCAATCCACGAGCGCTTCTTCATGGGCCGGAGCATGGCAACGGCTTGGAACGCGAGGAAAAGGGCAAGCCAGATGACTAACATGGGAATTATGTAGCGGCTATCCGACAGATTCACGGAGGCGTATCGCTCGTTCGCCTGATAAAATTCCGGAATCTTATAACCACCGTGCAACACTAGGATCGTGAGCGGAGCGATTACAAAGTAGCCTAGGCCAACCAACCACCCCACGAGGGGGGTGAAAGGAGTGCGCTCATCGCGTGCACGGCTCAGGGCACGCCAATAAGTCCACAAGAGAACAGCGAGAAGTGGGAAATACAATAACCTCATTCGATCACCTGAGAAGACGGAAAGGAACCACCTGTAATCTTTTCATGACCTCGCGGTTCGCTCAAACGTTTGCGCGGCATCAGCGGCTTGAGGCTGATTCTCTGCGCGGCGTTGCGGAGTCCGTGCCTGGGGAACTCGCCAGATCGCTCCGAGGCGCAATGTACTGAACATCCATGATGGACCAAAGTCTCGCGGAAAGCGGCGGGTTTACCAGATGCTGGTAGCCCTCGAAAGCGGACTGCTGCATCCTCGCCAAGCGTAAAGGATCCGTGGCGAGGGACTTGATGGCCCGGTACAGCGATTCTTCGGGAGTCCTGTGGTCATACAGCAATCCTTCCACGCCATTTTGAATGAAACTGGGCTCCGGGCCCTGGTGCGAAGGCAGATCATCGTGGGTGATAACCGGCAAGCTGAGGGACATGAGGTGTTCCACGCTGAGTCCTGCATTGCCCGGGTAGCACCCCAGAAAACAATCCAACGAGACTTCCCGAATTTGCTCCTGAGCGTAGATCTCCCCGTGCAGCACAACCCAGGGAAGGGTGCTTGTTTCTGTCCGCAGGGATTGGGTCTCTTCACCAGTCCCAATCACATGCAGTGTCAGTGGAAGGCCATCCACTCGGCGAAGTCTTTCGATCACGCGGACCAACAACCGTAGGTTACTGCCCGCACGAAGCCTGCCGATAAAGAGGATTCCCCGTTCGTCGCCGCGCTTTTCCCGCGGTTGCGCCGGAAATTGGTTGATCAGCGAGTTGTGCGCCACTGCTAGTTTTTGTTCGGAAAAGCCGCGCTCGAGGAACGACTGCCGCACAACCGGGGCATAACAGATGTAGGATGTGGCCAGCTTCAAGAGGAATGTCATCATTAAACGATAGAAAGCGCCGATGTGCCGTTTCTTGTAGAGGCCGTGCCCGTGGACATGAACAGGAATGCGCAGCAGGTTCCCCCAAAGAAGCGTGGTCCAAAAACTCAAATAACGCGGATTGCCAAAGATCATGATGGCATCCGGCCTCTCCCGGAGAATATATTTTGCAATCCCCCACTGAATCATGCCGATTTTCTCCCCAAAGGGTTTTAGGGTCGGGATGACGAAGAACCGAACTCGCGAATACTCCGAAGGAGTAGCCTTCCCGAACCCCGAGCCGTGCGGCGCAGGAGAGACCACAAGATCAAGTGGGCAAAAGTTGGCTAAGTCAAGAAATACTCCTTGGCGGTAGTCCACAAGAAAAGGTTGAATGATGCAGAGCTTTTTCACAGAGACCCCCAAACTATCCGCGTTTGAAGTCTTGCCAAGGATGACGGACCTCGTCCGATTGCAGATCAGTTCCACGGGAAGATTTTTCGAGACCGGCTAACATGGTCTCGGGGCTAGGACCAATCGATGGGCTCCGGTCTAAACGGGAGCCGCCCTCACCGTGAGGAACACGCCGCTGGATCACTTCGGAATACAGTTCGGCGAGAAGCCGGCCTTGGGTTTCCGGCGCCCACGCTTCTTTTATCGCCTTCCTGGCAGCCGATCCCAGGGATTCGCGTTTGGCGGGGTCGCTTGCTAGCTGAAGGATGGCGCCTGCCAGAGCATCTGGATCGCCAGGAGGGACGAGCACACCGGTTTTGTCGTGGTCAATCTGCTCGGGGATCCCGCCGATGTCGCTGCCGATAACCGGCTTGCCTGCGAACATCGGAAGCAGGACCACGGTCGGGAAGGTATCTGGAAAAGTCGGGCAATGAACGACCATGTCGGAGGCGGCATAGACAGAGGGAAGATCAAACCGCGGCCCCACAAAACGCAGTGCGGGAGCGGGCGCGAGCTTTTCGCCCAGTGACCTAATCTCATACGCATCGCGTTCACGCCCTTCGATCGGCCCGCCAACGACGACGAATCGGACATCGTCGGCCACCTTGAGGACCTTTTCCGCCGCCCGGATAAATTGTTCATGCCCCTTTGACGGAGTCAATTTGGAAACCAACGTCACCAAGATTTGTCCGGAGGCGAGACCGAGCTCGCGTCGAAAATCATCACCGTTGGCCTCAGGCTGCGATTCGCTCACGTCCCAGGCGTAGTCGTGGACCAGCCGCACGCGTTCACCAATCTTGGCATCCTCGGCCTTGATCCACTCCCCCGTATATCGGGAAGGAACTACAATGGCATCAACAGTGGACTTCAGCATCGAAAGCAAGGCAAACCGGTAGGGGTTGGAGAGGCGGTGCGCGCGAACGTGGCATACGCACGGAACGCCGCACGACCGGGCAGCGATCCCCGCAACGAAGTCCATGAGCTCGTTGAAATGAACAAGGTGAATCCCCTTCTCGCGGATCAGCCTCCGCAAAGAAAGGAACGCAGAAGGAAACAAGGCAAGGTACCGGGCCTGAACTCGTGGATTCCAGGTTCGTCGGGGGCGCTGCATCTTCATGTAGACGACGTCGAAGTCGCTCTTTGGAAACATCTCGTAGCTGTCCGCGCAGTCGGGTATGACCACCAGGGGCTCGACTCCGCGGGCCGCCACTCGCTTGACGGTTTCGCGGAAGGCGCGGCACGCCCCGCCTTCCCACGACATAATGGTCGTGAAGAAAAGAACTCTGGGATGCTGCAGGGGATTCATCACTGTGTTATTCCCCGCCCAGCGCTTGCTGGAGGACGGCGATCACGTCTTCCACATCTTCTTCTTGCAGCTTTGCGCTAAGTGGCAAGGACATCGTGGCCTCTCCAATCCATTCCGCGTTCGGGTAGTCGCCTTCCTTGTATCCGAACGTCTTGCGGTAGTAGGGATGTAGATGCACAGGCGTATAGTGCACCCCGGTTCCGATCTTCTGCCGCGTGAAGTATTCCAAGAGCTCGTCTCGGCTCCTCCCGCACTCCGATTTGTGCGCCAGAATCGTGTACAGGTGCCGTGCGTGACGTGTGCCCGGCTCATCGCTGGCGGGTCGATGCACGGGAAGGATCGAGAACGCTCTCTGGTACTGGCTCCAGATTGCATTTCGGCGCTCCCAGGACGATTCAATGCGTTTCAATTGCGGAATGCCCAATGCAGCCTGGAGATCGGTCATGTTGTATTTGAAGCCTGCCTCAATGACTTGATAGTGGCGGTATCCTGTGGCACCAAAGCGGTTGTAGGCATGCACGTCCATCCCGTGCAGCGCCAGAACCCGGAGTTTTTCTGCCCACTGCGGATTGTCCGTCGTGACCATCCCGCCTTCGCCGGTTGTCAGATTCTTCGTGACATAGAAACTGAAGCACGTCAGGTCGCTGATGCTTCCCACTTTGCGGCCATGATAGCTGCCCTCTATGCAATGTGCAGCGTCCTCGATAACAAAGAGCCCGTGCTTTTTGGCGATCGTCCCAATCTCGTCCATCGGGCATAGCCGGCCCGTAAGATGCACCGGAAGAATCGCTTTCGTTCGCGGCGTAATGGCGGCTTCGATTTTCTCCGGATCAATCAGCATCGTGACCCGGTTCACATCCGCAAACACCGGTCTTGCGCCTGCGTGAAGGATGGCATTCGCTGTGGCGGCAAAAGTCATAGGAGTGGTAATGACTTCGTCTCCAGCTCCGATGCCCAGCGCCAACAGGGAAAGGTGCAACGCTGCTGTACACGAGCTCACGGCTATGGAATGCTTTGCGCTCGTATACTCGGCCATCATGGCTTCAAATTGCCGGGCTCGCGGACCAGTCCCGATCCACCCACTGCGCAGCGTGGCCACCACTTCCGCGATCTCTTCCTCCCCAATGAGAGGGCTTCCGAAAACCAAGAAATCCTGACGTGAGCGTTTGAGCGATTGCTGCATGGAATGTCCTTACCCAGAGGGAAATCTACTGTACTAAAAGATTCGTTCCTTAAGACTTTTGGAAAATGATCTGCACTTCCGATGCTCCAACTGCAGGAAGCAATCTGCCTACGGTGACACACCAAACTGAGTCTAACCAGGACGCCGAAGGCCTGAGAGGTTCGAGAACAGTCCCGTCCAGTAACCTCATAAATAGCCTCCGAAGCGGACTGCCGCCCAAGTGCCGGTGAAGAATCGTGCCACGCTTTTGGAGTTGATTCTCCAGCCACTCGATATTGACCCCCCGGAATGAAGGGTAAACCTCTCGCCCAAGCTTGACGAGTCTCTGAAAAAACTGTCCCCATGACTTCCGGCGGACCTGCTCGTGGAGAAGCAAGATTCCTCCAGGCTTCAGGACATGCATGAGCCGTCCGAGAGACTTGGCGAAATCCTCCGCGTACATCAGCACCCCGAGGCACAGAACGAGGTCCGCACTCTCTGCTACCAAATGCAAAGTATCCAGGCTTCCGTGAACGAAGAGCCCCCCGGGAATTGCTCGGGCCGCGTGCGTCAATGCCGCCATTGAGGAATCTATGCCTACATAGCGATACGCGTGCGCTGTGATCGGGACAAGAGCAGCTACTCGAACGGCCGTTCCACACCCGAAATCGACGATCAGTTTTCCGGACAAGTCACCAAGTTGAACTCCGAAAAGATGTCTTCGCCAAATGGAGAGGCGCCACCAGTCCTCTGCCGCTGAATATGAGTTCATGCTTGTCCGATAGAAGGTATCCCAGTCACTCGCCCCTGAACCGGCACCGTCGCCGCTCTGGGAAAAATCGACAATATCTTGCCGCATGGGCAAGCTAGTCCGGCAGGAAGCGCATAGAAGCATTTGGTCGGTCTCGGTGCGCCAAGCGTGGCGGCCGCAGGATGGGCAAACTAAGATGCTATATTCGCTCGCCACGCAGATGCCGTTAGCGAAGCGCCGCGATTGAATTTGGGCAGATTGAGTGGAAGACACTTGGTATCCCGGAAACTGCTTAGTGACCCATCGCTTTGGCAGCGGCTTCTGGCAGGCTTTCGGAAGCGCCGTGCTCGCCATTCTGGCTTATGTACTCTTTGCCCTCTTTGAGAAGTCCGAGGAGGTATTGACCGTACTCAAGATCAGAAAGGGGCGTCGCCAATGCTCTCAACTGGTCGCTCGTGATGAACCCCTGGCGGTAAGCAATTTCTTCCGGGCAGCAGACCTTTAAGCCTTGGCGGCGCTGGATGGTCGCGACAAAATTGCCCGCTTCAAGCAAGGAATCGTGCGTACCGGTGTCCAGCCAGGCGGTCCCGCGGCCGAGGATTTCGACCTGGAGCGCGGCTTGCTCAAGATAGACTTGATTGACCGCGGTAATTTCCAGTTCGCCACGGCCCGAAGGCTTGATCTCGCGCGCAATGCGGCAGACCTGGGAATCATAGAAGTACAGGCCGGTGACTGCGTAACTGGATTTCGGCTTCACCGGCTTTTCTTCCAGTGTTTGCACATGGCCATCGGTGGCGAGCTCCACGACGCCATAGCGCGAAGGGTCCTTCACGTAATACGCACAAAGGCACGCGCCACGATTCAACGAGACACATCTCCGAACAAGTTTTTTCAACCCTTCACTATAAAATATGTTGTCGCCGAGAATTAAGGCAACGGGATCTCCAGCAACGAACTCCTCACCGATCAAGAAAGCGTCGGCAATCCCTCGCGGCTCCAGTTGAACGGCGTATTGGAGGCGGATTCCCCACTGCGAACCGTCGAGCAGCAGGGACTGAAATAAGCTCTTCTCCTCGGGCCGGCAAATGACCAAAATATCGGTGATATTGCCCAACATGAGTGTGCTGAGCGGATAGTAGATCATGGGCTTGTCGTAGACCGGCATGAATTGCTTGCTCACGCTGCGGGTGACAGGATAAAGACGCGAACTGCTGCCTCCCGCCAAGATGATTCCCTTTCGGATCATCGCGCGCTCCCTAGACGTTCTCCCTGATACTTGCCCTCTCGAACCCGTAAGCACCAAGGCAGGTTGCCGAGATACCACCTCACCGTCTTCCTTAGCGCAGAGGAAAAGCTTTCGACTGGGGCCCAGCCAAGTTCCTGCGTGACCCGGGTTGGATCGATGGCGTAGCGTCGATCATGTCCCGGCCGATCTTGCACAAATTGGATAAGGTCCTGGTAGCTCCTCCCGTTCTGTCTCGGCTGAAGTTCATCCAGAATCAGACACACCTCTCGGACCACTTCGAGATTGGTTCTCTCATTGTGAGCGCCGATGTTGTAACTCTCTGACACAGTGCCGCCAGCGAGCACGCGACGGAGGGCGCGGCAATGATCTTCCACATAGAGCCAGTCGCGCACATTCTGCCCATCGCCGTACACCGGTAAAGCTTTCTCCGCGAGCGCAGAGAGGATGATCAGAGGGATGAGTTTCTCCGGGAATTGATGTGGGCCGAAGTTGTTAGAACAATTGGTAATCAAAACTGGCAGGCCGTAGGTGCTGTGCCAAGCTCGAACCAAGTGATCGGCGGACGCTTTACTCGCAGCGTACGGAGAATTCGGAGCGTACCGGCTGGATTCGCTGAAATATCCTGCGGGCCCAAGTGATCCGAAAACTTCGTCCGTGGATACATGCAGAAATCGAAAGTGCTCCTTCTCTGAGCTTCTGGCGCTGCCGATGTACTGACGGGCAGCCTCAAGCAGCGTGTAGGTGCCAAGGACGTTTGTTTGCAGAAAGACTGATGGGCCGTCGATGGATCGGTCGACATGGGTCTCGGAAGCGAGATGTATCAGTGCAGTAGGCTCGTAGAGGTCAAAGAGTTGTTGAACGGGGCCAGCATCACAAATGTCCACGTGCTCGAAATAATATTTGGGAGAGCTTGAAACGGGCTCAAGGGATTCCAAGTTACCGGCATAGGTCAGCTTGTCAGCGTTGATGACGACGGCGTCGGACTCTTCTGTAAGGAGTTGACGGATCAATGCCGAACCAATAAACCCAGCGCCCCCTGTAACTAGCAATCTCATGGTTTAGTGTCGTGCTTTCAGGTAAATGGTAGAGAAATAGCCCGCGGTAAGAGCAGCGGTGTACGCCGCGGCGGAAAGAAACATTCCATAAACTGCACCGGACAGGCCGAAGTGGATCACCAACGGAATTCCTCCAAGGAGCGTCGCGGCTCCGCTGCACAAATAAGCATAGAAGACCATTTTGGGATGCTCAGTGGCTTTCAGCGCATCGTTCATGGTGTTGCCGATTCCCATTATTAGGGGCAAGAAAGCGAGCATGTAGAGCATGGGAACGAGATCATCAAACTTCCCGTTGTACAACCGATGCATCACGGGCTTGCCCGTGATGCGGACGGCAAGGGCGAACAGCGCGGTCGCAGTCACAACGGCCATTGCATACCGCTTTGAAAATGCGAGGAAACTGCCCATCCTGTTGCTCGCGTACCGCGCGGCCAGCGCGGGGAGAACCGAAAAAGATATGGCAACGAAGACCTGGTCCATCGGCCCAACGAGCATTTGCATGGCACGGAGCCCGGCGACATCCTTGACGGAGAGGAATCCAGCGACGATCCAGTAATAACCCTGCGCAGTCAACTGAAACACAAATGCGGTCGAGAGAACCCATTTCGAGTACTTCCAGTGTTCGCTCCAGTAGCCCGGCTCTGAATCCAGGAAGGACTGCGCCGGGTGACCCAGAGCGAGTTTCTTTCCCAAGCCGAGGCCCGCAGCGATCCAGCCCAGCGCGAGAATGACGAAAACCGAAAAACCGTTCAGCAGTTGCGCTCTTACCGCGAGCCAGAGCGCGCACGCCACCGTGACAAAGCAGATGAACGAGGCTTCCGCGGCAAACGCTGGCTGGCGCTGGAGGTAAAACACGCGCCGGAGAAACGTCCCAGACAGGAGAATGCCTACTGTTACTCCCAGGCCCAGCAGAGCGCGAGAGAGGTATTGGGGAGCAGCCCAGTAGAGCACCAGACAGACCAGAAGCACTAGCATGGTGAGCAGCAGCCCGACGAAGGCGTTCACCCGCACCATCAGCCTCAAGTATTCGGAAAAGCGGTTGCGGTATCTTCCAGAGCCGTAGACGGTGCAGGGTTCAAGGATGGCGGAATTGTGCAGCGCGGCGAGGAACGTGAAGACTGAATATGACAGCGCAAACATCCCGTACTCTTGCTTGGTCTGCGTGCGGGCCAGCATCACGTTGGCCAGGAACGTAGCTCCGACTGCCAGCGCCTGGTCAGCGAAGCTGTACGCAACCGGCACCAGCCTAGAAGCGGCGGGCAAAGCTAAGACGGCGGAACGAAGCCAGCCATTTGACCGTCCGATTTCGTTCACGATAGGACGAGGCACACGCAAGGTCTCGTCAGTGTTCAGTTGAGGCACATTCCCCATAATGGCTCGTAGAGCACTCGCAACTTCAGCGATTGTTTAGAAATCTAGGACATGAATTCCGAGTACCGAAGACTCTTCTCCCTGGCTCGACGGCGGCCTTAGCAAGCCGACACGAGCTCAGTCTCGTCAATCTCCACTGCCACCGACCGCATGATCAGCTCGAACGAGAGGACAAAGCGCGTCTTGTTTTTTCTACGCAGGATGATGCCTTCGAGACCCTGCAGAGGTCCGCACCGGACTCTTGCGCGACGCCCCGCTTGTAAGTAGGGATGCGGTTCGACCTGATGGCCGTGGTTCAGGCAGTTTTGGATGGCGTGAATATCCTCTTCCGGCAACGCAGCGGCCTGGCCGTTAAAACTGACCAGGTGAGCGACACTGGGGATTTGCAGCACTTGCAATCGGTCGCGCAGCGCGATGCGCACAAAAACATAACCCGGAAAGAGAGGCATCTGCAGATGGACACGGCGGTCTTTCCAGCGCCGCACGGAGTCGTAGAGCGGCAGGAGGTGCTCGATGGACCGTTGTCCCAATTGCTGGGCCACGCGCTTCTCGTGATTTGCATTCGTGTAAACAACGTACCAAAGCGGCTCGAAAAAACTGGGGTCCATACCCGGATAGCCCACATGAGTCGTTGCGTTGACAGCCGCCGTCGCCATGCTGTTTTGCCCCTCAACTTCAATCACAGCTTCGCCCTGTCACTTACAGGGGCGTTTGTGACCTAACCCATTCAAATAAAACCAGTTACAGACAAAACTATTACTTTTGTGTTGCGTCCGGGTCACTGCGACGGCGGAACCAACGCCGAGACTTTTCCGTACCGGCGGTTTCTCCCGCACCGTTCTGCGAAAAATGCGGGATCGTCGCCTTCACGGTTGTGAACACTTCCCGGGCAAACAACTTGCGCGGATCGTTCGAATCCGTTTGCTCCCAGGTCGTTTTGCCGAACACCCAAGTCGTGGCTGCGGCAAGAGCCATCGCCGTTCCCAGAAAAATGATTAGTGACCGCGGAGGGTATGATTTCTTTTCCGGAATATTCGCGGAGTCGAGCACTTTCACGGTCGGAATCTCTTTCGCCTCCTGAACTTTGGCCAGCTCATATTCTTTGGTCAGAGTTTCGAAAACCGCTTCCTGAACTCGCGTGCGGCGGTAGAGATCCGCGTAGGTCACGCCGAGCAGCGGGAGTTTCCGGATGGAGGGATACAGGGAGTCGTTCGGCTGGCCGGAGATTTCCGTCATGCTCTCGCCTTTCCCGCCTAGCTTATCGAGTTGGTGCTTCAACTCGTCGATGCGGGCCCGCACGGATCGGACACGCACGTTGTTGTCCGTATAAATCTGCCGGAGGCCTTCGAGTTCTGATTCCGCGGCTATGAGCTGCCCCTGAAGGGTAGCGGCCGCTTCAACCATGGCTTTGCCTTGTTCCTTGACGTCGATCGCCGCATTTTTGCTGGCGAACTGGCTGAAGTCTTTTTCTGCCGTTTCCAAGTCCTGGTTCACGGCCTTCAACCGTTCTTCCAAGAACATGCGTTCGCGACGCGCGGACGAGGTGCTGAGGTCGGCGACAAGCCGGTTGAGCTCTTCAATGTACGCCTGACCCATTGCCGCGGCGCGCTTGGGATCGTGGTCGGTCACAGTGATTGTGATGATTTGACTCTTCCGATCAACAGAAATGCCCGTGCGCTCGGCCAGGTTCCTGCGCGCATCCTCCATGCGCCGGTCACCGTAAAGCTTTCTGAGGTCAAACTCCTGGATCAGCTTGTCCTGAACCGTGCGGCTCGAAAGTATGCCGACAAAGATGTCGCTCGTACTTTTGATGCCAAGCACGTCGCTGGCAATGTTTCCGAGGCTTCCGGCACCGCCAGAGATCGCCGCCGCGGCCATGGCAAGGCCACCCGATTGTGTATTGTCAGGCGGCATAAGGCGCGCCGTCGATTCGTAGCGGGCTGGGATGAGGAGGGCGATGAGCGTGCTTGCGAGGAACCCGCAGAGGACAAGGCGTGCAATCAACCGGCGCTGCTCCCAAAGAAGCCGCAGGTACACGACGGGGTCGCCGCTACCTTGTGGCGTTTCCTCAAGCTCCGGGACGATGGGGAGATCGTGTTCCGGCACCTCCGGGACACGCTGCCGAGCGGGTGCGCTGCTCGTGAAGTTCACGGCCGCCCACCTTTCGCTGGCGATACATCTACCGCATCGCCTTGAGAGGAGCGAAAGATCTTTTGTGGTTCGAATAGTATGCCGATGGACGCGGACACGTTGCGGGCTTCGTTCGGCTGGATGGAAGGGAAGAGCCAACGCTCGTGTTGTACGGAAACAGTAAAACTCAGATTCGAACGCAACGAATAATCGGTCCGGATACCCACATCGGTGAGCGAGCCACCACCTGGAATGAATTCTTGGCTAACCTTCTGGTGGCGGAAATAGAATTGCAGACGGTTGCGCGGGCTGAACCAGTAGTTCGACCAGGCTTGCGCACCTTGTCCTCCGCGGCCAACCCAGCTGCCGATCAAGTCCCCGTTGTTTGTGTAACCGCTGCGCCAAGTCCCGTTTTGATAAAAAGAACCCGGATTCTTGGTGTTTGCGGCTACTCCTCCGGGTATGTCCGTGTAAACACCCTCGACGCGGAGATCAAGTTTCGAGACGCGCGGGAAGTGTGACAAATAGAGTCCTGCGTGCCACGCAGAGACATCCACATAAGCGATGGGGGAAAACTCATCGTCAGTGTATCCGTCGCCATACAGCGTCAGCCAATTGCGCAGGCCGGGCAGGCGATAGCTGAAATCGAGCCCCGACGTTCGATTCCCCGGCTTATTTGGGGCACCCTCGAGTGAATTCCCCGTCGTGAATAGGCTGCTGATTAGACTATGAAACGTGAGGGGATAACCGGGCCCCCCGAAGATCGTAGTGCGGTAGAAAGCGAACTCAAAATTAGGCGTCGGCTTAAAACTGATCAACTCTCCGTGAATAAAGGGCTGCGGATTGAGTGACTGGCCGTACTGCCCGACGAAGCCGGATGGGTTCAACATGAACTGTTGTCCCGTCAATTGGCCGAAGAAGAATTCCGTCCGCATCGGCCCCAGCCAGTGGAGGAAGCGGGGCAGTTCCAGCGGCGTGATGCGGTTAATGTGAAACATGTTGATCGGCGGCGCATTGTTGCTGAGAGTCAGGGATCCACCGTTACCGGCTCCCCACGACAGGCTCTGCTGGCCAAAAGTCACCTGCCAATTGTTGAAATTCAAGCCAACGTAAGCGTCAAGAAGCTGAAGCTGATGAATCGACGGCGTGGGGGTAGCTGGGGGTGGCCCTGGGAAAGGGTCCACCGCAGCTATGGTCAATCGCGCTGACTCCGATAGAGCAGGCGCGGAAGGGCTCTGCTGGTACTCGGCCCGGACATATCCGACCCAATGACCGGCAGTGGTCCACGCGGAAAACCCGGCGACAGAATTGAATCCTCTTGCATACGGGCGGCCGAAGTCATTGATAAGTGTCTGACCAAAAGTATAGCCATCCGTCAGAGAGAGTGGTTGACCGGTAATTTCAGTCGATCGAATGTAAAGGGATTCGAGCCGTCCTCTAAATTGCGAGCCCGTACTGGCCTCTTCAAACTCATCCTTAAATTCCGCCTCTAGAAACTGATAAGTTCTTTGTGCATCCGCAGGTCCCCCGTCGACTCTGTCAGCAGCTTCACCCAGAAGTCGCGCGCATTCGCTTCTCGTCCAAGGTCGGACTCCAGAAAACCCGCTGTCAATCATACCCATGCCAATCAAGCGGTCGAGCGCCGGGTAAATCCAGCTATCGAGGGGAACGTATGGCGAACCCTGATTCGCAGGAGTGGAGTTTCCATCGCCGCGAAAGATTTGACTGACAGATCGCCATGCCTCGCCACCCAAGTCCGGATCGTGATGCCGGCTGTAGATATTCTGTGCGATGAGATTGCCCATGATGCTGCCGACGAAGACATCCGAGGGAAAATGCTGGCGACCTCGAATTCGGGAATAGTCGACAAGAGACGCCATGCCGTAAGCCATGATTTTCATGAACGGGCTGGGGTACTCGTGCGCGATCACGCCTGCCACTGACCAGGCTGCGG
>Ga0210409_10001739_pt1 | contig 27566 bp, 28 predicted proteins | sample IncBWH17MmetaG_FD_161649 | JGI IMG/M metagenome (GOLD analysis project Ga0210409, IMG submission 161649) | Forest soil microbial communities from Barre Woods Harvard Forest LTER site, Petersham, Massachusetts, United States - Inc-BW-H-17-M | ecosystem: Environmental > Terrestrial > Soil >...
GAAAATGCCGATGGCGTCGCAAGTCGACCGCCGCACCGTCGGCGCCAGGCTTGCGGCGACGCTGGAGTGGGACGATGCGCTGAGCCTGGTCACCGGTGTGGACATGCAACACAACGCGCACCGTGCGCGCAGCGGCATGGGCATCAATACTTACGCGCGAAATCCGTGGAACAAGGATGCCGCTTTCAGCAATATAGGCGCGTTTGGCGAGGCGACCTGGTCCGTGGCGCCGCGGCAGCGGCTCATCAGCGGCGTGCGCATCGATTATGCGACGGCGAAAGATGAGCGCAGCACGCTGGGGCAGGGCATGATGGCGGTGCCTAACCCTACTGTCAATACAGAACGGCGGGTGACCTTGCCGAGCGGCTTTGCCCGCTATGAATACGATTTGCCATCGAAGGCCGTAACTCTGTACGCCGGACTGGGCCATGCCGAGCGCTTCCCTGACTATTGGGAACTGTTTTCGCCAAACTTGGCGCCGGCGGGGGCAAGCAATGCCTTTGCCGGCGTACGCCCGGAAAAAACCACGCAGCTGGATCTCGGCGCGCAATACAAAGGCGGGGCATGGCAGGCCTGGGCATCGGCTTATCTTGGCGTGGTCGACGATTACATCCTGTTTTCGTATTTGTCCGGCCCCATGGGTGGGAAGTCGCAGGCGAATAATGTCGATGCGCAGATCATGGGAGGCGAGCTTGGCGCGTCCTATGATTTTGCCTCGCATTGGAAGCTGGAAAGTTCGCTGGCCTATGCCTGGGGCCGCAACCGTAGCGATGGCAAGGCCTTGCCGCAGATGCCGCCGCTTGATACCCGGTTTTCCTTGAGTTACAACAACGGCCGCTGGTCAGTCGGCGCGCTATGGCGCCTGGTTTCCGCGCAAAAACGGATTGCGCTCAATGACGGCAATGTCGTCGGCAAGGATTTCGGTCCGACGGCGGGCTTTGGCGTATTTTCGATGAATGGCGCTTATGCGTTTTCCAAATCGGTGCAGCTCATTGCCGGCGTCGATAATGTGTTCAACAAGGCTTATGCGGAACACCTCAACTTGGCAGGCAATACCGGCTTTGGCTATGCCGCCAATACGCCAATCAATGACCAGGGACGCAGCGCCTGGCTGAAGCTGGCAGTGAAATATTGATGCCGGAAGAAAAAAGATCCGCAGCACTGAAATGCCGCGGATCTTTTTTGAGAGGGGGGAGATTACGCGGTTTTATTAGTCGACAGATCCCAGCCGCCGGAAGTGTTGCCGCCGGAGCCGCCGCCGATTTTTTGCTGGGTGTACTTCCATTTCACCTTGGAGTACTTCAGGCTGACTGTTTCGCTCAGTACGTCGCCTTCGGTGACGGATGGCGTGACATCGGAGATCAGCAGGTTCGACAGTTCGATTTCAAAGTACTTGATGCGGTCGCCCTTGCCGTCGGCGCGCAGGAATTCAAACTTGGCGCTGTCGATGGTCTTGCCGGACGAGCAGTTCTGCAGCAGCAAAGGGGTGGCCAGGTCGGCGATCTTGGTGAGCACGATGTCCTTGTGCTCGCAGCGCTCGGCTGTGTGGCCGCCGCCGGTCGATGCGGTAGCCGACTTAGGCTGCAGCACTTCCCACTGTACCGATTTGCACTCGATCCAGTCTTTGTGTGCGCTGTCGGTCGATTCGCCCTTGATGCCGTTGATTTGCAGGTATACGTCGATTGCCATGGTATTGCTCCCTTATTGAGGTTAGGACTTAAGTGATGCTGGCCGTGCCGCCGCCAGACGAGTTAAAACAGAATGTTCTGTCTGATCGAAATCAAGAACAGGACAACATTTCACTCACCAAATATGACTGCCGGGACTCTTGTATGACGGCGCCAGATTAAGTGTTTGATTCACATGTGCAAGTCTGACTCTATCTCAGCTTGGCATGCCCAATTGCAAACAATTGTATCGTTTGGGCAATTAATTAGTTTCTATCGTGCAACTATCGCATCAATTCCGGCAGATGTCCAATAAATCCCGTCAGGCCGCACCGGGTAAATGGTATTTTTGCCACAAATTTACAGGAAGGATGTTTTTATTGCAATCATTTCAACGCCATAATAAGAAATGCCTGCCAAACGCACTGACTTACATCAGAAATTGAAAAGACAGAGGCACGATGAGCCGTTGCCGCCGGATAGCAGGGTAGTGACCTGACCGCCGGGCGTCGCCTTGCGCAGCAGGTTATTGCCGGTGTCGGCAATATACATATTGTTGGCAGCGTCGCTGGCGATGCCCTTGGGCTGGTTGAAACTGGCCTTGTTGCCGCTGCCGTCCGCGGCGCCGGCAGTGCCGGCATTGCCGGCGAGAGTGCTGACGACGCCGGAAGCGGAGGCGCTGCGCAGCAGCTGGTTGCCGCTGTCCACTATACGGATATTGCCCGAGCTGTCGACGACGATGCCGTTCGGCTGATTGAAGCTGGCGCGCTGGCCGCTGCCATCGCTGCTGCCGCTGTTGCCGGCAGTGCCGGCCAGCGTGCTGACGACGCCGGCCTGGGTCAGTTTGCGGATCGTGTTGTTGCCGGTGTCGGCGACATACAGATTCGCCAGGCTATCGATGGCGATGCCCTGCGGCAGGTTGAAGCTGGCGCTGCTGCCGCTGCCATCCTGGCTGCCGATGCTGCCGGCAGTGCCCGCCAGCGTAGTGACCACGCCCGTCGGACTGACTTTGCGCACGGTATCGTTGCCGGTGTCGGCAACATACAGGTTGCCGGCTGAATCAAGCACCACGCCCCAAGGCTGATTGAAGCGGGCATTGCCGCCGCTGCCGTCGGCCTGGCCGCTTTGTCCGGGACTGCCGGCCAGGGTCGAGACGGCGCCGGCTGCGCTCACTTTGCGGATGGTGTTGTTCTGGGTATCTGCAACATACAGGTTGCCGGCAGTATCGAGCGCGATGCCGCCGGGCTGGTTGAACAACGCATTCTGGGCGTTGCCGTCCGTGCTGCCGGCATTGCCGGCGCTTCCGGCGATGGTGGTGGCGACGCCGGCGGCGGTGATTTTGCGGATAGTGTTGTTGCCGGTGTCGCTGACAAACAGGTTGCCGCCGGCATCGACTGCAATTCCGCTTGGCTGGTTGAAACGCACGCTATTGCCGCTGCCGTCGCTGCTGCCGGCGCTGGTATTGCTATTGCTGGCGTTATCGCATGAAGTAGTCTGGCTGTTCTTGCAGCAGCCGGCCAGCATCAGGCCAAGCAGGCAAAGGGAAAATCCGGCGGGCAGTTTTTGTAGTCGCATGTAGGTAGATTTCAGTTGGGGTCGGCCGAAGCAGGCAAGTGTGAATCGGATGTTCGTGTGTCAAGATTGCTCAAATTTAACATGATTTAGCAGCCGTATATCTTGCGTCCGTTAATCCATTGATAGCGGCCGCCGCGCGGTCCGGTGCGACAGGCCGCGTCTGTGTCCGTCCCGTGGCGAAAACGCCAGGGTGCGACAGGATGCGGGTCCGACCATAATCCTGCTTTTGCGTTGCGGGCGGCGGTTTCAAGCATTTTCAGATGGCTGCCGGCTCGTGCAGCGGCCCAGGCCATGCCGCGTTCCACCTGGGCCCGGCCGGCGTCAATCCCATCGCAGCGCAGCGTTGCCACGGTGCGTCCGAAATGGTCGATTGCCTTGGCATCGTAGCGGGCATCCTTGCCCCAGCATAGCTGGTACAGTGACTGCCTGGACTTCTGGCCGAAGGCTTGCTTTATTTCCGGCGCATCGATGCCGGCGAGGCGCAGCTTGATGCGTTTGCGGCCTGCCTGCAGCGTCAGGCTGTCGCCGTCGGCTATGTAGAGCACCTTGTGCGCGTGCGCGGCCGGCGGCGCGCACAGCAGCGCGAATAGTAGGGCGGTGGCGCGGAGGGTTTTCATGTGGACGGCGGCGGTCATTGACGTGGTGGCGGCCGGTTATCCCGGCAGGCTGAGTTTACAGGAGCATGGCAATGAAAAATGTAAGAGGTATCGTATTCGATCTCTACGGCACGCTTTACGATGTGCATTCGGTAGCGGCGCCATGCGACCGTTATCACCCGGGCCGGGGCCGCGAGATGAGCGCCCTGTGGCGGCAAAAGCAGCTGGAATACACCTGGCTGCGCAGCCTGATGGGGGCGTATGTCGATTTCGAACAGGTCACGCATGACGCCTTGGTGTTTGCGTCGCGTCACTTGAAACTGCCGCTGGACCAGGCCGCCTGCTCAGCGCTGTGCCTGGAGTATCTTAAGATCCAGCCTTTCCCCGAGGTGCCGGCCGCGCTGGCCAGGCTGCAGGCGATGGCGATACCGCTTGCAATTCTCTCCAACGGTTCAGCCAACTCGATCCGCAGCGTGGTTGCGGCGTCACAGCTGGAACATCGTTTCGCCCACCTGATCAGCGCCGACAGCGTGCAGATCTTCAAACCGCACGACAGCGTCTACCGCTTGGCTGAACAGCAGATGCAGCGTCACCGTTCCGAATTGCTGTTTGTTTCTTCCAACGCCTGGGATGCATCGGGAGCGCGCCATTTCGGCTATCCAGTGTGCTGGATCAACCGCGCAGGGAATGCCTTCGACGAGCTGGGCCAGTCTCCTGATCACATCGTCCAAGGACTGGAAGAGCTGGCGGACTGGATTGAAGTTTAGTGTCGTGTCCTGCCTCATCTGTCGGCATCTCGCTGGTCCTTGACCCGTATCGCGTCGTTGCGCCCCGCTATATCTCCTCGGCGCGCCTACCGCTATGGGCCAAGGCCGGCGACTGGCGCCGGCATCAAGCTTGCCTGCCTACAGTTTTCCTTTCTCGAAACCTGATTGTTACCTGAAGTCTTGGCGACAAGGTTAACGGCGCGCGCGGCAATCCATTTGTCGTGAATTGTCAGAGCCATGTCAAATTTCATCCTGTCTGCGTATCTCTCACGGAATCTGTGTAAGGATCGCTTTGGGTAACACGACGGGCTTTTGTCCGTCCGCGTTGCCTGCAGCGGGAGCGCGGCCGGCCGTGTTCCTGCAACTCTCCTGTCACGCAGATTGACGAGCAAACCTGTCGGGTACAAAGCCTGATCCTCCCTGTTCGCGCCAACGCCAGGAGCTGCCTGCGCCTGCCGGCGCGGCGGGTTCGTATTTTCGAGTTCGATGACGCATTTCCGGTGACTGCCAACCTGGACCAACCATGCCGATTTTTTTACCGGATTGCTGGAGATGAAAAAATAGAAAGCCCAAAAAACCATGTTTTTACGACAGAGAATCTGCCAGACCATCTTTCGCAGCCGTCAAGAATCGATTTCAATTTGCATGATCCGCATGTTGCTTCTTCATCAATTGCCTAACGCCCTCATTCCTATCTGTTCCATTATCCATTCCAGGACGAAATTGTTTTTTTCTGGAAATTGCGTTCCGGGCCGTCGATAACTGACGTATTTCAAGGAAGGCTTGTCGTGGCGTTTTCCCATGCGCAGCTGATGTGATTTTGAAAAACATGCCCATCTTTTCCCGCTGTTTTTCTTGCGCGACAAAGGGAAAACCGCAGCCGGTAAAAAGACCTGGAATGCGTTTTCTAATTGATACGATGAAGGAAAACGGATGTTTGATCTGGCTTCGAATACCAAGCTTGCGCCCCTGGACGCGCAACTTCCGGTCAATGTTTATTTCGATGAAGCGCTGCTGAAGCGTGAAATCGAGCAATTGTTCTTCCGTGGCCCACGCTATGTCGGCCACGAACTGATGGTGCCCAAGGTCGGCGATTACGCCACGCTGGCACATGAGAACGAGGGCCGCATGCTGGTGCGTAATGCGCGGGGCATCGAACTGATGTCCAACGTTTGCCGCCATCGCCAGGCCAAGATGCTGGACGGCCGCGGCAGCGTCGGCAATATCGTTTGCCCGCTGCATCGCTGGACCTACGACCTGAAGGGCGAACTGACCGGCGCACCGCATTTCGACGCCACCCCGGCCTGCATCAGTTTGTCCAGCGCGCCGCTGCAAAGTTGGGGCGGCTTGCTATTCGAGCAGAACGGCTTCAGCGTCGCGGAAAAATTGGCACAGCTGGAGCCGATCAAGGAATTCGATTTCAGCGGTTACCAGTTCGACCATCTCACTGTCCATGAATGCGACTATAACTGGAAAACCTTCATCGAGGTCTACATGGAGGACTACCACGTCGATGCCTGCCATCCCGGGCTCGGCAGCTTTGTCCGCTGCGATCAGCTGGAGTGGCGGCTGGGCAAGGATTGCGCCGTGCAGACAGTGGGCTTCAACCGGCGGCAGGGAAAGTCGGGTTCGCTGCCCTACATGAAATGGCAAGAGCTGGCCCTTCAATCGGATCACGGCGAGACACCGAAGTACGGCGCGGTCTGGCTGGCCTTGTATCCGAATGTCACGGTGGAGTGCTACCCACACATGCTGGTGATTTCAACCCTGTGGTCGCGCGGGCCGCAAAAGACCACCAACGTGATCGAGTTCTACTTCCCAGAGGAAATCGCGCTGTTCGAGCCGGATGCAGTGGCGGCGATGCGAGCGGCCTATATGGAAACCGCCGCCGAAGACGATGAAGTGGCGCGGCGCATGGATGCCGGGCGGCGCGTCCTGCGCGGACTTGGCGCCAATGACAGCGGACCGTACCAGTCGCCGATGGAGGACGGAACGCGGCATTTCCACGAGTGGTACCGCAGCCAGTAGGACATTGGGACGCTGTCAGCGCCGTCGCCGGAAAATTTTATTGAAAACCATCACAGGAGTGAAAAATGATTCTTAGAGATGAACAATGGGAAAAACTGGAACCGCTGCTGCTTGGCAGAGAGGGCGATCCAGGTATGCAGGCGCGCGACAACAGGCTGTTCATCGAAGCGGTATTCTGGTATGTCGGCGTGCGCAGGTGGCGTAACCTGCCGCCCGAATTTGGCAAGTGGAACACGGCATACATGCGCTTTCGGCGCTGGAACCTGTGCGGCATCTGGCATCGCCTGAAGGCAGAAGTGAAGGACGATCCCGAACTGCTGGCGCATTTCGAAAAGATCGTTGCTCACGCCGATCACGTCCGGCTGCGCGCAGCACAGAAAGCGAACCGGAGGAGCGCGCGGCAGGCATACAGCTGGCCCGCGCTGAAGAGCGGCAGCGAAATTGAAGCCGCTTCGGACTGGCTGCGGCTGGTGATGGGGCCTACGCGGCAAAGGACCATCAGCAAATGAGAAGAGGCGCATGCACGGCGCAGCGGAGCCGATTTCCGTGCGCATCCTGAGGGACAGGCGCCGCGGCCTGCGGTGCACTAGCGCAACAGGCGCTCGCGCTTTTGTTCTTCATCAAAAAACAGGCGCGACGGCTTGATCAGGTCGCTGCGGCTGATGATGCCGATCAGGCGCCGGCTGTGCAGATCGGTGACTACCGGCAGCCGTTCCAGATGGTGAGTCGCCATGCGCGCTGCCGCGATGCGGCAGGTTTCGGAAGGCAGTGCAACCAAGGCCGCGGATTGCTCCAGGTATGCAGGATTGAACAATGTCGCCAGCGCATTACTGCCATCGGCTTGCGGACTGAAGCTGCTGCGTTCGACCATGCCCAGCAAACCATATTCGATATCGACCACCGGATAGCAGCGATGCACCTGTTGCGGACCGAAGTACTGCGCCAAGGTTTCGGCGATGGTCAGGTAGGCCGGAATGGCCGTTACCGTATGGCTCATGACTTCATCCACATGCTGACGTTCGAGCGGATCGACGCCGTACTCGCGGTAGATGTGGTAGCCGCGGCGGGCGATCTTTTCGGTCATGATGGATCGCCGCATGGTCAGTACGGTAAAGCCGTAGGCGACGCCGGTGGTAAGCAGCAGCGGCAGCAGGGCATTGGTGTCGTGGGTCAGGCCGAAGGCGAACACGGCGGCGGTCAGCGGCGCGCCGAGCACGCCGGCCAGCACTGCAGCCATGCATACCAGCGGCCACAGATGGGCGTCGCCGCCCGGCAGCCAGGGCGCCAGCACCGTGCCGAGACCGGCGCCGATGATCAGCAGCGGCGCCAGGACGCCGCCGGAGGTGCCGGAACCGAGCGCGATGACCCAGATCACCGCTTTCACCAGCAGCAGGCTCAAGGCCGCCTGCATCAGCAGGTTGCCGTTCAACAGATCGCCGATGACATCATAGCCGACGCCCAGCGCGCGCGGTTCGAAATAGCCGCCTATGCCGACTGCGATGCCGCCTAGCGCCGGCCACCACATCCAGTGCAGCGGCAGCTTGCCGAACAGGTCTTCGACCCGGTACAAGGCGCTCGACATCAGGGCCGACAAGGCGCCGCCGAGGATACCGGCAAGCACGCAGGAGAACAGGGCGCTCAGACCGATCGTCCCGGTTTGCAAGGGAAACAGCGGGCCGGCCTCAAGCAGCAGCGGACGGGTGAAGCCGGCCACGGCGCAGGCGACGATCACCGGCAGCAGGCTGCGCGGGCGCAGCTCAAACAGCAGTAATTCCACCGCCAGCAGCACCGCCGCCACCGGCGTGCCGAACACCGCGGTCATGCCGGCCGTGGCGCCGGCCACCAGCAAGGTCTTGCGCTCCGCCGCCGTCAAATGGAATAGTTGCGCGATCAGCGAGCCGATGGCGCCGCCGGTCATGATGATCGGTCCTTCGGCGCCAAACGGGCCGCCGCTGCCGATCACGATGCCGGAGGAGAGCGGCTTGAGCACGGCGACCTTGGCTGACATCTTGCTCTTGCCGAACAGGATGGCTTCGATCGCTTCCGGAATGCCGTGGCCGCGGATTTTTTCCGAGCCGAAGCGGGCGATCAGGCCGACGACCAGGCCGCCCAGCACCGGCAGCAGGATCACCCACAAGCCCAGATGATTGCCCGCCGGCGAACGCACCGCGAAAGAGAGCGACTGATAAAAGAACAGGTTGGTGAACAGCCGGATCAGGTTCAGCAGGGCATATGCCGCCAGCGTGCCGCAGCCGCCGATGACGACGGCGATCAGGGAAATCCGCAGCAGCCGGGTATCGGCGGCGAAATCGCGCTTGTGATGGTGGTGTGCAGTGGCCGCCATGGCTAGTCCTGGGTATTGATGGTAGGGATGCGGAAAATATCGCTCAGGGTATTCAGCTCGGCATGGTGCAGTTCGGCCAGTTTGGCCAGGCAGCGCTCGCCGTCGGGCAGCAGATGGATGTTGACCTGGCGGCGGTCGGTGTCGCTGCTGCGGCGCTGCACCAGCTGCAGTTTTTCGCAGCGTGAAACCAGGGCGACCACGCTGTGATGCTGCGATTGCAGGCGCTCGGCCAGTTCGCCGATGCTGGCCCAGTTGCGGCCGGGCGATCCTTTGACGTGCAGTAGCAATAAGTACTGCTGCGGCGTCACGCCTTCGGCTTGCGCAGCTTCTTCGCTGAAGCGCAAGAACTTGCGCAACTGATAACGGAACGAGGACAAGGCCTCGAAGTCTTGTTTGGATAGGGATGTGCTTGGCATCTGCTGTTGAGGATCCGGTTGATGGATGATAAGGTGAGGCGAGCAAATATATCATAATACGATATATATTTCCAAGCCGCCGGTGCGTTGGGGGTGTTGCCATACGGTAAATGCAGGGCAATAATGGGCCTCTCTCTTTTCCCTGGAAAAGCCCATGAGCCTGGAACGTAAGCCGGCCGAGGATGTCTCGATATTGCAGTTTGAAGACAAGAAGGCCTGGGCCGCATGGCTGAAGAAAAAACACGGCAAGTCCCCCGGCGTCTGGCTGCGCTTTGCCAAGAAGCATGCCGAATCGCGCTCCGTGACGCATCCGGAAGCGCTGGAGCTGGCTTTGTGCTACGGCTGGATAGACGGCCAGAAGAAAAGCGACGACGCGCAATTCTGGCTGCAGCGCTTCACGCCGCGATCGGCGCGCAGCATCTGGTCAAAGATCAATCGCGACAAGGCGCTGGCGCTGATCGCCTCAGGCCAGATGCAGGCGCCCGGACTGCAGGAAGTCGAACGGGCAAAAACCGATGGCCGCTGGGAAGTCGCCTACGATTCGGCCCGCACCGCGGCGATCCCGGACGATCTGCAGGAGGCGTTCGACGCCAACCCCGCGGCGCAGGCATTCTTTGCCACGCTTGACGCCCAGAACCGCTATGCGGTCCTGTTCCGGGTCCAGACCGCGAAGAAGGCCGAAACCCGCGTCAAGCGGATTGCGGCCTTCACCCAAATGCTGAGCGAGCACAAGAAGCTGCACCCTTGACGACGGCTTCAGGAAACGATCACGGTGCCGGTCATGCTTTCGTGGCCGGAGCCGCAGAAGACGTCGCAGTGAAAAGGAAATTCACCGCTCTTGTCAGGCGTGAAGCGCAGGCGTGAAGTGGCGCCGGGAAGAATGTCGGTGCGAACCGCAAAGTCCGGCAGGTTGAAACCCATGACGACATCCAGCGTGGTGAACTCGAGCGTCACCGGCTGGTTTTTCTTCAGGCGGATCTCGCCCGGCGTGAAGTCGAATTTCTTGGCGACGATCTTGATCACCCGTTCCGGCGTTTGCGCCAGCACCAGCCGCGTGGCCACGGCCAGACCGCCGGCAGCCGCGCCGGCCAGCAGCAGGCGTCGTTTGTTATGGATATCCATGGTCAGCCTTTCAGTACCGGCAGTTCAGTCAGCTGGTAATCCATCGGCTTGGCCGCTTGCGCTGCCACTTGCCGATATCCCAGGCCGCGGTACGGATAGGCGTCGTCCCACGGCAGCGGTGTGCGTTTGGGTTGCGAACCGGGCGCCGGCAGCGGGAAAATCAGCGACTTCGCGGCATGATGGGCGATATGGCCAGTCATGTGGTGATGTTCCTGATGGATGTGGCCGTAGAACACGGTGACGTTGGCATGCGCCTGCAGCAGTTCGACCGCCTTGGCGCCGTCGCGCGTGGCCCAGTCCCATTGCGGATAGAGGTCAAACAAGGGGCGGTGCGTGAAGACCACGATGCGGGCTTGCGGCGGCAGCTGCCGCAATTCATCGGCCAGCCACGCCAGCTGGGTCTCGCCGATGGCGCCAGTGGGGTCGGAGACATTGTCGATGACGATGAAATTGACGCCTTTGTGGGCGAAGCTGTAGTGGGTCTTGCCGAAAAATTCCTGGTAGGCTTCACCGTGGTCCAGCGAAGCATCGTGCTCGCCAGGCATGAAGTGCACATTCTTTACCTTCAGTTCGGCCGCGATGTCCTTGAACTCGCGCATACGCTGGCGGCGTTCCTGCGGATCGTCGGTAGTATGCGTCAGGTCGCCGGTGAAGACGATAAAATCCGGCACCTGCTCCAGGCTGTTGACCGCCGCCACTGCCTTTTTCAGGGTGCCGCGGGCGTCCGGATTGGGTGCGCCCTCGAAGCCCCAGTGCGTATCGGACAGCTGGATGAAAAAGAAGTCTTCGTTCGCCCCCCCTGGCAGGGCGGCAGCGCTGGACCAGCCGCTCAGGCCGGATACATAGATGGCGCCGCCTAATCCCGCCAGCCGCAGAAAGCTGCGGCGGTTGATGGCATGGGCGCCGGCATGGGCTTGTTTCATGATCCCTCCGTGGTTATCGCGATCACTTGATCGACAAAACCCCATACCGGTGTACCCTGTTATTTATTCCCGTTTTTATCGACGTTTCTTTTTTTTGTTTTATTCGTCTTTTCGGGAATATATTCTTCATATCGGCGGTCTAGTGCTACATGAACCCTGGAAACGCGTGAATGAGCGACTCGATAAAAAAGAAGCGATTCCAAACTGTCGTGCTGCCACACCTGAACTCTGCGTTCAACCTGGCGTGCTGGCTGACCCACAACCACCAGGACGCGGAGGATGTGGTGCAAGAGGCTTATCTGCGTGCTTTCAGGTTTTTCGACGGCTTCCACGGCGAAGACGGCCGCGCCTGGCTGCTGACGATTGTGCGCAATACCTTTTACAGCTGGTATCAGGAGCGCCAGAAGCTGCGCCAGGAGACCGCGTTTGACGAACAATTGCATCATGCCGGAACCGGCGACAGCATCGGCCAGATGCCGACCGACAATAATCCAGAGGCGCTGTTGATCAGCAAGGACAGCGAACGGCAGCTGCAACAGGCGCTGCAAGCCTTGCCGCTGGAGTTCCGCGAGGTGATGGTGATGCGCGAACTGGAAGAGCTATCGTATAAGCAGATCGCCGGCATTGTCGGCATCCCCATCGGCACCGTCATGTCGCGTCTCGGGCGCGGCCGTAAATTGCTGGCGGCGATTCTGGCGCCGGATACCGCACCGCAGGAGCGATGATGGACCATCAGGAAGTACAAGAGCTGTTGCCCGCCTATGTCGACCAGGAGCTCGGCATCGTCGAGACGCTTGAGCTCCAGCGTCACCTGGAGGGCTGCGCCGATTGCCAGCGCGAGTATGCGGCGCAGCGTATCGTCAGTGCACGCTTCAAGAAGGAAGCTGCCTACTTCGATGCGCCGGCGCACCTGACGCAGCGCATCATGGCCGCCTTGCCGCAGGATGAAGCCAGCACCAGATTCTGGCAGCGCAGCTGGGGCATCAACTGGCGCAACGCCGGTGCGGCGCTGGCGGCGATGCTGGCGCTGGCCTGGAGCGTTGGCCTCTATCTCAATCTGCCTTCGGACCAGGATAAGCTGACCGATGAAGTGGTCGCCAGCCATGTGCGCTCGCTGCAGGTCGATCATCTGTCGGATGTGGTGTCGACCGACCAGCACACGGTCAAGCCGTGGTTCAACGGCAAGCTGAATTTTTCACCGCCGGTGGTCGATCTGGCGTCGCAGGGCTTTCCGCTGACCGGCGGCCGCCTCGATTATCTCGGCGGGCGGCCGGTCGCGGCGCTGGTCTACCGGCACGCACAGCATCCGATCAATTTGTACATATGGCCGACGACGGAGAGAGATGTGGCGCCGCAGTTGCAAAACCGGCAAGGCTATCATCTGGTGCGCTGGACCTGGGACGGTATGAGCTATTGGGCGGTGTCGGACCTGGCGGCCAGGGACCTGGAGCAGTTCGGCGGCATGGTGCGTTCGATGGTCAGGCAATGATGCAGCGCCGCATGCATCATTGAAGCGCAAAACAAAAGGCCCCGACATGATCGGGGCCTTTTGTTTTGTTGCGCTCTTTAGCATTTCCTGATGGGGATCTACAATTTAATAACATTTAGCTGTTTGACAGATGCCGTTTCGTCGACGAAAGTGAATGAGTCTGGAGCGGCAGTAGCGCGCGGAACCTTGTCTGCCTGTCCATAAGACATCGCCGCGCTGATAAAACACTGCCACTATTGACAGTTCATCAGGGAACTTCAAAAGCGTAATATCAATCTGACCAAGCGGACCGCTCCGGCGGTACCGACTTTGGCGTTCTTGCCGCAATACTGTACGTGTCTTTCCCGCACAGGGCCGCAGGACAAGTGTCGTTACCATTTCTTGCAATAAGGGGAAAACGGATACTTTTAACGATGCTAGGATGACTCATCCTTTCTTCAATATGAAACCAAGGAGATTGCAATGGTTAGGCTTCATGATGCAACCGTGATGTTTAAAGGACTGGCTTACGAGTTCGACAGTACCGCCGAAGCGGCGGAATTCAAAAAGAGTCTGGAAGCCGGCGGCGATCCCAAGCGCTGCGCCGATACTTACAAGTGCATCGATATCTATGCGACACCGGCCAAGCGTGAAGTAGAAGAAGCTTGAAGTAGCGAGTTGAGGATGGTGTTGTAGCAGCATGCATCAAACGCGTTTGAAATTTTTATCTTGTCAAGAATTTATGTTAGTTGAAGCACAGCGTGAGCATGGTAATTTCAGGTACTCGCTGAAAATCAATGCCCTTGCCAGCGGCAAATATGAAGTAGTGATCGCGATGATAGCGATATCAGGTCCCGACGGGGCCATCGAACTGGTCTTCAAACCGCCGATTGCGGCGCTAAGCGAGACCGAAGCACAATGTCTCGGCAGCGAATGGGCAAAAATCTGGATTGACTCGCAATCCTAGAACCGGCTCTCCGGCAGTACCTGTCTGCCGCTCACGCATCTTCCAGCAAGTCCTTTATACATCGCGCAGTCCTGTGCGCCATGTGCCGACACGGTTTCATGCTACGATTTCCATCGTCGCGGGCGCGGGCTGCCCGATGCGGCCGGCGCTTCTATCACATCATCCACAGGAGTAACCATGCAGCTCATAGGTATGCTTGACTCACCGTATGTCCGTCGCGTCGCGATTTCCCTGCAACTGCTTGGCATCCCCTTCGAGCATCAATCGGTTTCGGTATTCAGCACTTTTGAACAGTTCCGCCAGATTAATCCGGTGGTCAAGGCGCCGACGCTGGTGTGCGACGACGGCGGATTGCTGATGGATTCTTCCCTGATCCTGGAGTATGCCGAAGCGCTGGCGGCCCCCGGTAAAAGCCTGATGCCGACGGCGATCGGCGAACGCCTGCATGCCTTGCGGATTATCGGCCTGGCCTTGGCGGCGTGCGAGAAAAGCATACAGATCGTCTACGAGCACAACTTGCGGCCGCCGGAAAAGCAGCATGCGCCGTGGCTGGATCGAGTCCAGGGGCAGCTGTTCGCGGCCTATCAGGCGCTGGAGCTTGAATTGCGCAAACAGCCGCTGGAAGTGAGCAGCCGGACCATCAACCAGGCAGGGCTGACGACCGCCGTAGCCTGGAGTTTCACGCAGATGATGTTGCCGGAAATCGTCGTCGCCTCGGACTATCCGGTGCTGCAGGCGTTTTCAGAGAAGGCAGAGCAGCTGGCTGAATTCATCGCCGCACCGCCGGTTTAAGCGTGGATTGCCGCTCGTGCCGGCCGCAGGGCCTCATTGCGGATGGGCGGCGCCGTGCATGCCGCCGGTATCGTCGCACCAGCTTGGACGGGCGTCGCGATCGTTGCAGTCCAGATGCGGGTAGGCGCAGCCGGCCAGCAATGAAACGAGGACAAACATGCCTAGTGCTGTTTTCATGAAAACCACCTGTCGGCCTGGTTTTAATTCATCAAGCGGCACTGCCGCAGCTCACACTTGTACAGTTGTTGCTGGCCATCCTGGCAGCTGATCTGATACGTCTCTACCGCGCTGGTCTTGGCGATCAGGGTGGCGCTGGCGGCCGGCGCGCAAGCGTTGCGGCGCGCCATGCGTTCCACTACTTCGGATAATTCTCCGCGTTTCGCTGCCGTGCTTGCGCTTGTTTGCGGCACGTCGATCACCTGTTCCGATGGGCTCAGCGATTCCGACAGTGATACCGGTGCAGGTGCTGAGGGGGTGCTGCGCGGCGGTGGCGTATAGCTGCGCACATTGGGCTGCATCATGTCGCAGCCGGCGAGGAGAAGGGTGGTGGCGAGAATTAGAAATGGACCTGTCAATGGACGTTTCATGCGTCTCCCGATAAAAATGCAGTTCGTTGAAATTAAGCTATCGAGGTTAAATGTATCATCTTTTGGTCCCGGTTTTAAGTTTAGCCTGCGTTGCAGGAAATGGAAGCCCGGCGTCAATCGGATCAGGTCGATAGCAACGCCGCGCTGCGCGCTGCGCGGCTGCCGTCAAGCGTGTGCGCAAGCGGCTTGCGCCGGGCTCTCGATATAGCGCCAGGCCAGCAGCGCGGCGCCGGCGTAAGCCAGGCTGATGGCGCCAAAGACGAGCGGCAGGCGGTGGTCCCAGCTGGCAGCGGCATGCAGGATGCTGCCGGCGACAGCGACGCCGACCAGGGCGCCGATTTGGCGGTTGGCGTTCAGGGCCGCGGCGGCGCTGTTGGCATGGCTGCGTCCGGCTAATTGCATCATGGTGGCGGTGATGGCCGGCGACGCAATGCCGACGCTCCAATTGGCGATGGCGACTGCCAGCGCAAACAACGGATAGGGCGTGTCGAGCCGCATGCGGGTCAGCAGCGCAGCAGACAAGGCGGCCAGCAGCAAGCCCCCCAGGATCGGGGCGCGCGCGCCCCAACGCGCGGTAATCCGTCCCGACATCAAGTTGCTGACGGCGAATATCGCCATCATCGGTAACAGCTGCAAGCCAGCCTGCAAGGCGCCGGCGCCGCGCGCCTGCTGCAAGAACAAGCTCAGCAGGAAAAGCTGGCCGTAGGTGCTGAAGTTGATCAGGAAGCCGATCGTATTGGCGGCGGCAAAGCGCGGCGTGGCGAACAATGCGCGCGGCAGCAACGGTTCCGCGCCGCGCCGTTCGCGCCGCACCAATAGTGCAATGGCGATTGCCGTCAGCGCCGCAGCCGCCAGGATAGGCGCGGAAGTCCAGCCAAGCCCCGGACCTTCGATCAAGGTAAAGCTCAGGCCGGCGAGTGCCGTGACGCCAAGCGCGTGACTGGCGGCGGGTAATGGCCGCCATTGCCTGGGAGTGGCCGGAATCACCGTCTGCGCCAGCAGCAGCCCCAGCAAGCCAAGCGGAACGTTGATCAGGAACACGCTGCGCCAGCCGAAACTGTCGACCAGCATGCCGCCGACCAGCGGGCCGGTGGCCGCCGCCACCGCGACAATCGCCGACCACGAGCCCAGCATGCGGGCACGGACGCGGTCGTCCTCATAGGCGTGGGTAAGCAAGCTGAGCGAACTGGGCATGAACAGGGCCGAGCCGACGCCTTGCAGCATGCGGGCGGCGATCAGGGTATGGCCGTCGGGCGCGGCGCCGCACAGCAGGGAGCCGAGCATGAACACTGCCAGCCCGCTCAGGTACATGGTCTTGGCGCCGTAACGGTCGGCCAGTGCGCCGCCGATCAGAAGCAGGGCGCCAAAGGTCAGGGTGTAGCCGTCCACCACCCATACCAGGCCGCTCAACGGCGCCGACAGAGCATGGGAAATCGCGGGCAAGGCGACATTGACGGCGGTTACGTCCAGCATCGCCATCACGAAGCCGATGGCCAGCGTCAGCAACGGCAGCAAACCGCCGGGCGTCACGGGGCTGGCGATTGGGGTGTGGTATTGCGCTGACATGATCAGTTTCTCCTGTAATGCGGCAATGCCGCTAAGCATGACTCTATGGTAGCCTGCTCTTGCGATGTAATAAATCAGCATAATCTCATTGGTGTGATGCAAAAATGCATCACGTGCAGCCATGAGAGACTTATGGATGGGAGGATTTATGGATTGGGACAACGCCCGGATTTTCCTCGGCATTTACCGCGCCGGCACTCTGCGCGGCGCGGCGGCGTTGCTGCAGGTGGACCAGGCCACCGCTGGCCGCCGTCTGAGCAGCATGGAGCAGGCGCTGGGGGCGCGCCTGTTTTTGCGCACCCCCAGCGGTTATGTGCCGACGCCGGCTGGCGAACTGGCGTTTGCCGCAGCCGAGCGGATGGAACATGCCGCCGACCAGCTGCAGCGGCAGATGCTGGGCATCGACGATCGCTTGAGCGGCGTAGTGCGATTGGCCGCGAGCGATACCACGGGCAAGCATTTCCTGATGACCGCCATGCGGCGCCTGCACGCCTTGCATCCGGATGTCCGCGTGGTGCTGAGTACCTCTACCCAGGTGTCGAATCTGACCCGGCGCGAAGCGGATCTGGCGGTGCGCACTGTGCGGCCCGGCAATCCGGATCTGATTGCACGCCATCTGAGGCGTCTGGAAGTCGGTTTGTATGCCGCCGATAGCTATTTGCAACTGCGCGGCGAACCCCAGCCCGGCACGGCGTTGGCCGGGCATGACCTGGTGGTTTATCAGCAAGGCACGGCGTCTTACCAGGGCGATGCTCTGTGCGGCGAAGCTATCGGCAATGCCAGGATAGCGATGGAGGTCAACTCAGGACTGATGCTGATCGAAGCCGTGTGCGCCGGCTTAGGCATAGGCGAGCTGCCGACCCACATGGCTGACCGCGACCCACGGCTGGTGCGGATCTGGCCGCAGCGCAGCGAGGGGTATGACGCCTGGCTGGTGCTGCATGGCGACTTGAACCGTACGGCGCGGGTACGCGCGGTAGCCGATGCCATCATCGAAGCCTACGGCGGCGCTTGAGGCAGTCATTTTTTAGGCGGCAGGGTGGGCACGCCTTTGTAATCCGTACCGCGTGGGTACAAAGGCGTGCCCACCCTACACCTAAATATTTTTACGGCCATGGAAAAGTCTGATGAATCAGAATTTCAATGCATTGAGATAGCCGGTCAGCTCCAGGTAGCCGCGTCCGGCGTGTTGGCCATTGCGGTTGAGCGTCACCGCGCCTTCCCAATACACCGATCCGGTCGACAGGCGCGAGTCGAGTTCCTGGTCGTCTTGCAAGGGCGCCAGCGACCACTCGATGGCGCCGGTATGCAGCACCTGCTGCACCGGATAACTGGCGTCGGTGCGCGGCGAACGCCAGCTGAGCAGAGGCTGGAAGCTGACTTGTTCGGACCTGAACTGGGTAACCTTGCCGCCGGCGTCGCGCAAGGCGGCGTGCGCCCACAGCTTGCTGCCGTCGCGGTGGCGGATCTGGAAAGCCATCAAGGCTGAACCGTCGTCGAGGTTGGCGCCCAGCCAGTCCCAGCCGACGGCATCGGCGGCCAGCACGCTGGTCGACCATTCGTGATCCAGCCAGGCGCTGCCGCTGACTGCCTGGGACCGGCCGGCGCGGCTTACCTTGCCGTTTACACGCAGCTGCGGTTCGCTATAGTAGTAACTGGCTTGCGCAGCCAGCGGTCCTTTACGCGAATAGCCGCCGTCGCCTTGCAGCAAGGGTGGCTGGGTTGGCGTCAGGCTGATTTCCAGCGTGAAGTCGCGCGCCGCGACGCTGGCCAGATAGCGGCCGTCGGCCAGGCGCTGCAGGCGCCAGTCATCCAGGGCGACGTCGGTATTGCCCTCTTTGGCATAGGCCAGGCCGAAGCCGGCGCGCGCGCTTTTCTGATCGTGCAGCAGTTTGCCCAGGCCGGGATCGGACAGCGCTGCGTGAGCGATGATCAGTTGGCTAGGCGCAAAGGCGCTGGGATTGGCGCGGTCGTTGCCGGTAGCGGAGCGGAAAAAAGTAATCTGGAAGCCGAGCGGCTTGCCGTCAGGCAGGGTGAGCCAGCCCGTGGCATACCACCATTCGGTACGAAAGTCGGGATGTGCTCCGGTGTCTTGCGGCAGCGTCAGCTGCTTGTCAGGAAGCACTTGTGCAAACTCGGGTGAGGCGGCGAATGATGGAAGTATCCACGACATCAGGATGCATACAAGGCAGCCGGCCAGCCGCCTGAAGATTTTCTGCTGCATCACCAGTCCTCCCGCACCGCTTGCAATACATCGATAGAGACCGCGCGCAGGCCCGCCAGCAAAGCGGTGGCGCCGGCGGAAACCAGCAACAGCAGCGCCACCAGGGCCAGGCCGAACCAGGGCATGTGCAGATCCATGGTCCAGTGGAACGATTGCGGATTGACGATGAACACCAGGATCAGGCTGATCACCCAGCCGAGCAGGAAACCGACCGCCATGCCCAGCGCCGTCAGCAAGCCGCCCTCCAGCGCCAGCATGGCAAGGATCTGGCGGCGGCTGACGCCGACATGGCGCAGCATGCCGAATTCCCTGGCGCGCGCCAGCGTCTGCGCCGAAAACGTCGCGGCGACGCCAAACAGGCCGATCACGATGGCGACGATTTCCAGCAGGTAGGTGATGGCGAAGCTGCGGTCGAAAATCTTCAAGGTGGTGGCGCGGATTTCTCCCGGCTGCGAGAATTCCAGCGCCGCGCCGAACGGCAGCTTGCGCAGCGCCGCAATCACTGTCTCAGGATCGACGCCGCGTTGCAGGCTGAGGGCGGCGTCGGTGACGTCCGTGTCGCCGCTCAGGCGCTGGTAGTCCGCCAGACGCAACTGGATCGCGCCCGACTGCCGCGCATAGTCGCGCCAGATGCCGGCCACCACCACCGGCTGGCTGTGGCCGGCCATCGCCAGCATGAGATGCTGGCCGAGGCGGTAGCGGTAGATGTCGACCATGGCTTCCGAGGCCCATACCGGCGTCTGCCCGGCGGCAATCGCTGCGGCGACCTGCGCCGCCGGCAGCTGCGGGCCGACCAGGGGCAAGCTGTGGCCGGGATCAGCGGCATCGATGCCGCGCGCGATCAGTATCACCGGCGGCCGCGCCGGGTCCAGCGTCAGCGGCGCGGTGCGCAGGAAGTCGGCCCGCGCCACGCCGGCCGCCGTTGCCAGCTGGCGCTGTTCGGCCAAGCGCATGGCGCCGGTTTCGCCGCCGCCGGCGGAACGTACGTACAGGTCTGCCGACAACAGTTGCTGCATCCAGTCGTCGACCGAGACGCGAAAGCTCGACACCATGATGGCCATCGCCACGATCAGGCTGAAGCTGGACAGCACGCCGCCTAGCGCGATCGCTGCCTGTCCCGGAACATTGGCCAGGCGCGCCAGCACCAGCGTGAGGACGACGCCGATGCGGCGCCCCAGGCTGAATCTCTGCAATGCGGAAAACGCCAGCGCTGCCAGCCGCGGCATCAGGGTGATGCCGCCGATCAGCAGCAGCGCCACAGCCAGGTAGCCAAACAGCGGCAAGCCGAACAGCGGCGGCAAGCGCGTCAGCAGAGCGCCCAGCAGCAGGCAGGTGAGCGCAGGCCACGGTGTCGCCAGCCGCGTCAGCGCACTTTCCTCGCTGCCGGATTTGAGCGCCGTTGCCGGCTTCGCCCTGGCCGCTTCCAGCGCCGGCGCCAGACTGCCGAGCAAGGCGATGCCGCTGCCCAAGGCAAAGAACAGCAGCGCGGCTGGCAGGTCAAAGCGGACCGTGGCTTGCACGCCGCGGAAATAGCCGCCGCCAAGGTCGCCGCCAAGGAAATGCAGGGCAGCGGCGGCCAGGCCATATCCCAGCGCCAGTCCCAGCAAGGCGCCCAGGCAGCCGAGCAAGCCGCCTTCCAGCAGCACTTGACGCAACAGCTGGGAGCGGCGCAAGCCGATCACCCGCAGCAGGGCAAATTGCGGACGCCGCCGGATCACCGACAGCGCCTGCGTCGAGAACACCAGGAAGGCGCCGGTAAACAGCGCCACGAGCGCCAATACATTGAGGTTGATGCGATAGGCGCGCGACATATTATCGTTGCGGCTGTCCTGGTCCTGGCTCTCGGTCACGTGCAGGCCGGCCGGCAGTTGCTTGCCGAGCTGTTCCCTGAAGGCGGCGCGGTTGACGCCGGGCTGCAGCTTGAGATCGATATGCGACAGTTTGCCGATACGGTCGAAGCGCCACTGCGCCGCGCCGATATCCATCACCGCCAGCCGCTGTCCGGCGCGCGCGCTTGCCAGGCCGCCGGCCACGCGCAGATGCACCAGGCCGGTGCCGTTGCGCAGCGCCAGCTGGCCGCCGGGCTGCACATGCAGCCACTCTTGCGCCGCCGTCGACAGGAAAATGGCGTCGTCGGCAAGGGTGTCGAAGGGCTGTTGCGGCGCCGGCACGCCGACCAGGGCGGGCGCGACATGCGCGGCGCGAAAGACGTCGACGCCAAGTACTTTCAGGGCGCTGGTCTGGCCCGGCACGGTGACATTGAGTTCCAGCACCGGGCTGGCGACGGCTACTCCTGGGCGTTGCGCCAGCTGCGGATAGAGCGCTTCGCCGAACCAGGCCTGGGCGCCGCGCACCTGCAGGTCGGACTGGCCGGACAGGCTGCGGGTCGCCGCGGAAAATTCGTTGAAGGCGGCATCGTTGATCAGGTCGACCGCATAGCCGAGGGCCACTCCGAGCGCGATGGCGGCAATCGCCACCAGCGCCCGCACCGGATGCGCGCGCCATTCCCCCAGCAGCAGCCAGCGCGACAGGGTGCGCTGCGTACTCATTGCAGCGGCGGCAAGGCGGCGTTGGCCGGCAGCGGGCGCAAGCCGTCGGCGCTCATGATCAGGATACGGTCGGCGCTGGCGGCAGCGGCGGCGGAATGGGTCACCATGATGGCGGAAGCGCCGTTGGCCTTGATTTCCTGGCGCAGCAGGGCCAGCACTTCGTGGGCGGTATCCGGATCGAGGTTGCCGGTCGGTTCGTCGGCCAGGATCAGCGTGGGGCGATGCGCCAGGGCGCGCGCAATGGCGACGCGTTGCAGCTCGCCGCCCGACAGCTGGCGCGGAAAGTCATTGCCGCGGCCATCCAGGCCAACTGCCGCCAGCAGTTCCAGTGCGCGCTCCTGCGGCGCTTGATTGAGCAGCAGAGGCAGGGCGACGTTCTGCTGCAGGGTCAGGTGCGGCAGTATATGGAAGGCCTGGAAGATGAAGCCGAGTTTTTGCCGGCGCAGGCGGGTAGCGCTGTCGTCGTCCAGATGCGAGATGTTGACGCCGTCGATCAGGATCGCGCCGCCGTTGGCGCTGTCGAGGCCCGCGATCAGGTTCAGCAAGGTCGATTTGCCGACCCCGGAATCACCCATGATGGCGACGTATTCGCCGGCGGCCAGGGTAAAGTCGAGATGCGCCAGCACCACCCGGCCGTGGCCGTAGGTCTTGCGCAAGCCGCGGCATTCCAGCGCCGGGATGCCGGTGTCGGCGGATGTGGTTGATTTGCTGCTGCTTTGCATGGCAGGTTGACCGCTTCATTAATCTGATTTGTGCCCGACAGTGTAGAGGATTTTTCTGCTGTGCTTGCTGGCCTGCAAAGATGGCACAATATGCAGCTTTAGCAAGCATCGCCTTTGCGCACGAAATCGGAACGCCATGAACCCGGAACATCTACAATTGCTGGTGACCCGCCAGATGCCATTTGGGAAATACAAAGGGCGGCTGATCGCCGATTTGCCGGGCGATTACCTGGCCTGGTTCGCCCGTGAAGGTTTTCCCGCCGGCGAGCTGGGCGGCTTGCTGGCGCTGATGTATGAACTGGATCACAACGCCTTGTCGCAGCTGCTGGAGCCGCTGCGCCGGCGATAGCGGGGCCTAAGCAAAGAAAAGTGCAAGCCGCAGGGCATCAACGATAAAATAAGGCATGGCTAATCCACTCAAACCGTCAGACCTCAAGCAATCCGCGATCAACATCAAGACCCGTTTCGTCGCGATTTCCTGGCGCGACCTGGCGATCAGCTTTGGTCCGATTGCCTTGCTGGCTATTGTTGCGATCTGGCTGGCGATCAAGTTCATTCATCCGGCGCCGCCCAGCACCATCACCATCAGCACCGGTTCCGAAAACAGCAGTTTCTGGAAGATCGCCGAGAAATACCGGACGATCCTGGCGCGCAACGGCATCAAGCTGAAAATCGTCAGTTCGGAGGGCTCGCTGGATAACCTGAAGAAGCTGAGCGATCCGCATTCCGGCATCGACGTCGGCTTTGTCCAGGGCGGCGTGGCGGGCGACCTGCCGATCGACGGCCTGGTGTCGCTGGGCAGCATTTCCTATGTGCCGGTGTCGGTGTTCTACCGCGGCCATGAGCGGCTGGACCGTTTGTCTGAGCTGCGCGGCAAGCGGGTGGCGATCGGCGTTCCCGGCAGCGGCTCACGGGTGCTGGCGCTGACGCTGTTGAAAGCCAACGAGATCGAACTCGGCGGCAGCACTGAACTGCTCGACATGGGCGGCGACGAAGCGGCGCAAGCCTTGACTGACGGCAGCATCGACGCTGCTTTCCTGATGGGCGACTCGGCCTCGCCGCCGACCATGGTCAAGCTGCTGCACACGCCGGGCATCAGCCTGCTCGATTTTTCCCAGGCTGGCGCCTACGCGCGCCGTTTCAGCTATCTGAACGAACTGAAGATTCCCAGGGGCCTGTTTGACCTGGGTAAGAACATCCCTAGCCGCGACATCCGCCTGATTGCCCCCACCGCTGAACTGATCGCCCGCGACGATCTGCACCCGGCGCTGTCCGACATGCTGATCGACGCCGCCAAGGAAGTGCACAGCGGTGCTAACGTATTGCAGCACGCCGGCGAATTTCCGGCGCCGCTGGCGCACGAATTCCCGATCAGCGAAGACGCCACGCGCTACTACAAGTCCGGCAAGAGCTTCTTCTACCGCTCCGGCCTGCCGTTCTGGCTGGCCAGCCTGGTGGACCGGACCCTGGTGGTGCTGCTGCCGATCATCCTGCTGCTGATCCCCGGGTTCAAGCTGGTGCCGCTGCTGTACGGCTGGCGCATCAAGTCGCGTATCTATCGCTGGTACGGCGCCCTGATTACGCTGGAACGCGCGGTCGCGACCCACACCGAGGAGGAACAGGCCGATTTGCTGCAGCGGCTGGACCGCATCGAGGAAGGGGTCAACCGGATGAAAATGCCGCTGGCGTTTGCCGACCAGTTCTATGTGCTGCGGGAACACATCGGCTTTGTACGCGCCCGTTTGCAGAGCAGGGGTTGAGAAAGCCTGGGACGCGCAGTGGCGTAAGTGAAACTGTCATTTAATCATTGCAAACAGCGTAAATATCTAGCACATTTCGATTGTTATGTGACTGCCGCGCCGTGAAAACATCTTTGTGAATTGCTGTGCGGCATCGGGTATGATTTCCAGGACATTTGTTAATTGAACAGAGGTGAGCCATGAGATTCCCCGTTTCTGTCATCTGCGCTTTGCTGTTTGCGCAATCGGCGCCGGCATTTGCGGCCTTGGGCGCCGCCGCCGGGCCTGCCCCGGTCAACGGAGCGGTACAAGCTGACAGTGCCCGCGCCAAGGCCAGCGCTCGCGTCAGCAGCTATAACGGCTATACCGTCAGCGAGACGTTGCAGCCGTCTGGCACCACGGTGCGGGAATACATCTCGCCGGCCAATGTCGTGTTTGCGGTCAGTTGGCAAGGGCCGGACATGCCGAACCTGCAGGAATTGCTAGGCACCTATGCCGACCAGTACGTCAGCGCCGCCAGCGTGCCGCATGCCGGCCGCCGCGCGGTCGCCATTCAGTCGGATCAGCTGGTATTGCATTCAGGCGGTCATATGCGTTCCTTTGCCGGCAGCGCTTATGTGCCATCCTTGCTGCCGCAAGGCGTGACCCCTAATGACATTCGCTGACCGGAGATGACCATGCGTTCTTCTTTGACTTATCTGCTTTGCCTGCTCAGCAGCGCGCTTTTGCTGGCCTGTGGCGGTGGCGGCGGTTCCGACAACAATACGCCTACGCCGCCGCCGCAACCGGTCCAGAATGTCCAGGCCATCGTGGTCGACAGTGGTCCGACGGTCTCCGGGCAATCGGTCAACGCCGTCAATTCCCCGTATGTCTCTGTGACTATCTGCGCGCCCGGCAGCACTTCGCAGTGCCAGACCATCGACCACATCCTGGTCGATACCGGTTCCAGCGGCTTGCGCATCATTGCTTCAGCCTTGTCGCCCAGTATTTCGCTACCTGGGCTGTCAGCCCCCAGCGGCAATCCGCTGGCGGAATGCGCGCGCTTTGCCGACGGCTACAGCTGGGGTTCGGTGCGGCAGGCTGACCTGCGCATGTCCGGCGAAGTCGCCAGCAGCATTTCGGTGCATGTGATTGGCGACAGCGCTTTCACATCGGTGCCTAACGGCTGTTCCGGCAGCCTGGTCGCGGAAAATACCGTGGCTGCTTTCCATGCCAACGGTTTGATCGGCCTCAGTACGTTTATCGAGGATTGCGGCAGCAGCTGCGCCAACCAGACTATCGAGGGTTGGTATTACTCCTGTCCGGGCGGCACGAATTGCACGGCAACCACGCTGCCGCTGGCCAGGCAGGTCGGGAATCCGGTTGCCTCTTTCCCGCAGGATAACAACGGCACGATCATTCAGTTGCCGAGTATCGCCGACAGCGGGGCGTCGGGCGTCAGCGGTTCACTGATTTTCGGTATCGGCACCCAATCGAATAATGGACTGGGCAGCGCCAAGATCTACACGCTCAACGCGTCCGGCAACCTGAGCGTGCTGTATCAGGGGCAGGTAATGCAGGGCTTCTTCGACAGCGGCTCGAACGGCTTGTTCTTTGCGGATTCAACCATCCCGGTTTGCAGCAATAACTCTGGCTTTTATTGCCCGTTGTCGATGGTCAGCCGGAATGTGACGAATACCGGCCTCAACGGATTGAGCAGCACCGTCAGCTTCAATGTGGCGAATGCCAATTCGCTGTTCCAGTCCAATCCGAACAATACGGCGTTCAACAACCTGGCTGGCGGACCGGCTTTCGCTTCCTACTTCGACTGGGGGCTGCCGTTCTTCTTTGGCCGCTCGGTGTATACAGCGCTGGAAGGTGTTTCCATAGCAGGCACGGTCGGGCCATTCGTTGCCTATTGAATAGCGGCAGGCCGCTGATTTTCATGCAAAAGGGGCGCCGCGATGCGCCCTTTTTTTTTGCGTGCCTGGGATCGGCTGCTAGCGGTTCGGCAGGTAGCGCACCGGATCTACCGCTTTGCCCTGGCGGCGGATTTCGAAGTACAGCTTGACCGTATTGCTGTCGGTTTTTCCCATTTCAGCAATTTTCTGGCCTTTGCCGACCATCTGGCCCTCTTTGACCAGAATGGTCTTGTTATGGGCGTATACCGACAGCAGGTAGCTGTTGTGCTTGATGATCACCAGGTTGCCGTAGCCGCGTATGCCGCTGCCGGCATAGGTCACCTTGCCGGCAGCGGCAGCCATGACCGGCTGCCCCAGCTGGCCGGCGATGTCGATACCCTTTCTTCCTTGGCCGGTGCCGCGGCTCGAGTCGCCGGCCGCCGGCCAGGTCCAGTCAACCGCATTCTTTGGGTCACTGGCCGCCGCCGCGTCGTCGTTGTCATTGCTGCTTGGAGCGGGAGTGCGGGTGGCTACCGGATTGCCGCTGGCGCGGGCGCCGTCCGGCGCGATGCGCAAGGCCTGGTCGACCTTGATGTCATTCGGATCGGACAGTTTGTTCCAGGCGATGATCTCGCTGTTGCTGCGTTTGAATTTGCGCGCAATGCTGGATAGCGTGTCGCCCTTTTGTACCGTGTAATAGCCGGGGCCGCTCGGCTGTGCAGGGCCAGACGGTGTGCTGCAGGCGCCGAGCGCGAGCAGCAATGCCAGCGGCAGCGCTGGCGAAATAATCCGGGAAAGTGTGCGTCGGAGCCTGGAATTCCTGATTCGGCCTGGATGTTGCGAGCTGGATGCCTCTGTATTCTGGACCAACAATGTTATTCCTCTGATAGATCTGACCTGGATGAATGGACGCCGACGCCAGCGGGCGGGGCGATGCTCTGACCTGGGTTAACGAAACTAGTTGCGTACCAGCCTGGCAAGGCAAACGGTTGCCGTTTTTACAGTGACCGAGGATAGCGCAATTTCGCCTGCCGGGAGTGTGGCGCGCGGCCTGCTCACGATAATCCAGGACGTTTTGAAAACACATATTTGAATGTCGTAAAGATAATTAATTGTACCCGAACCAAGCCTTGCGTTACGTTACATGTAACGTATCAAACCTTGCCGGGCCGGCTGCGCCCAGTTTTTTCATTGCAAGCCAGGAAAAGTTTATGTGATTGATTTTAAAGAACTTATGGCATTTTCCTGGCAGAAATGATGAGTGCGTTTTCCCCTTTTTTCGCTTGTTTTCCTGCTGGCATGCTCTTTGCGAAATAGACATGTAGGAACAGGTGGTTCGAACTTTCACAAAGGGGAAATACATCATGAATACATCGCAGAAAACGGGCCTGGTTGCAGCATCCTTGTTGCTGACAAGTTTGCTGGCAGGCTGCTCTAGCGGCGGCGATCTCGGAAAATCATTTGGCTCGGGAGCGGGAGTCACACAGGGAACCGGCGGCACCGGGGCTGGCGCGGGAGGCGGCAGTGGTGCGGGCGGTGGCGGCACAGGCACCGGTGGTGGTGGCACAGGCGGCGGTGGTGGCGGCACAGGCGCCGGTGGAGGTGGCACAGGCGGCGGCGGTGGTGGCAGAGGC
>Ga0210409_10001741_pt1 | contig 27553 bp, 24 predicted proteins | sample IncBWH17MmetaG_FD_161649 | JGI IMG/M metagenome (GOLD analysis project Ga0210409, IMG submission 161649) | Forest soil microbial communities from Barre Woods Harvard Forest LTER site, Petersham, Massachusetts, United States - Inc-BW-H-17-M | ecosystem: Environmental > Terrestrial > Soil >...
CCACCATCGACAGCAGGGTAAAGACATGGTTGGGAACCATGTCGCGTAGCGCTCCCGTCACCTCGTAGAACTTGCCGCGGGTTTCGACGCCCACCGTCTCGGCGGCGGTGATCTGCACGTGATCGATGCGGTCGCGATTCCAGATCGGCTCGAACAGGCCGTTGGCGAAGCGGAACGCCATGATGCTCTGCACGGTGTCTTTGCCGAGGAAGTGGTCGATACGGAAGATCTGGTCCTCGTGCAGCGTCCGCAGGATGTCGGCATTGAGCTCGCGCGCCGATTGCACGCTGTGGCCGAAAGGCTTCTCGATCACGACGCGACGCCAGAATGACGGCTTGGCGCCGTCATGACCGTCCTGCTCGGTGAGCCTGGCCTTGCCGAGCTGATCGACGACAGCGCCGAAGAAGCGGTCGGCGACAGCGAGGTAGAAAATGGCGTTGCCCTTTGTGCCGTGAGCTCCTTCCACCTCGTGCAGCATGTCGCGGATCCGACCGTAGATCTCGGGCTTGGTGAAATCGCCCGCGATGTACGTCATCTTGTCCGCGAGCCTTGTCCACGCCGCCTGGTCGATACCGGCGACGTCGAATTCCGAGGCGGTGTTGCCGACGAAGCTCTTCAGCATGCTGTAGAGGCTGTCGCGCCACTGTTCGGTGGTACCTTCGCCGTGGCCGACGCCGATCAACGCGAAGTTTTCCGGCAGCACTTCGCTGTGCGCAAGGTTATAGAGGGCCGGCACCACCAGACGCTTCGTGAGATCGCCGCCTGCACCGAAGATCACCATGGCGCAAGGATCGGCCGGCTTCGGCCGCCGGCGCGGCGGCGACTGCACCCTTTGCGAGGACGAAGGGACGCGTATCGGCTGGGTGTCAGGCATCCGGGTCGCTCCTATCGAGGGGTCGCTTCTATCGAGCCGGCCGCGACCTCCCGAGGCGCGCGTTCGCCGGCGATCAGCGCGCGGCGGCGCTGGCCGACGACCCCCAGCAACTTGTCGAAGGAATCGGCGAAGGCCCGCACGCCTTCGCCAACCAGCTCCTCGGTGATCCTCTCGAGGGAGATGCCCTGCTTTTCCAGCATGCCGAGGAGGGCGCGGGCGTCTGCGAGGTCGTGCTCCACGGCGTCAGGCCTGACCACGCCATGGTCGCGGAAGGCGTCCATAGTCGCGGGCGGGATGGTGTCGACAGTGTCGCGGCCGATCAGCTCCTCGACATACATCGTGTCCTTGTAGGCGGGGCTCTTGGTGCTGGTGGAGGCCCACAGCAGGCGCTGCGTGTGGGCGCCGGCGGCGGCGAGCTTTTCCCATCGTGGCCCGGAGAACAACGTCTTGTAGCGGTCGTAGGCCACCTTGGCGTTGGCGATCGCGATCTTGCCGCGCAGCCGGTCGGCGACGGACTTGTCGGCGAACCCACCCAGCTTCTTGTCGACGGCCGAATCGATGCGGCTGACAAAGAAGCTCGCGACACTGGCGCTCTTCGACACGTCGCCGCCGGCCGCCGCCAGCTCCTCAAGACCCGCGAGATAGGCTTCGACCACCTGCTCGTAGACCGCGACGGAGAACAGCAGGGTGATGTTGATGTTGAGCCCGCGTCCGATCAGGCGGCGGATGGCGGGCAGGCCGGCCGGCGTTCCCGGCACCTTCACCATCAGATTGGGCCGACCGACCATCTTCCACAGGCGCAGCGCCTCGGCCACTGTGGCTTCGGTGTCGTTGGCGAGGTAGGGCGAGCATTCCAGGCTGACATAGCCGTCGCGGCCCTTGGTCTTGTCGAACACCGACTTCAATACATCGGCTGCTGCCTGGATGTCGGCGACCGCCAGATGCTCGTAGATCTCGTTGACGCTGTGATCGCCCGCTGACTGGAATTTCTCCAGGGCATCGGCGTATTCGTCCGACTCGGCGATCGCCTTCTCGAAGATCGACGGATTGGAGGTCATGCCCCTCAGGCCGTCTCGTTCGATCATGGTGGCGAGCTCACCACCCTCGATCAGACTCTTCTTGAGGTAATCCAGCCAGGGCGCCTGGCCGCAGGCTTCGAGTTGCTTCAACGGGTTCATGTTGGTTTCCTCGACTTTGCCAGCTGTTGCTTCGCGGCGGCGACCACCTTGTCCGGTGTGAAGCCGAATTTCTTGAACAGATCCTTGGCCGGCGCGGATCCGCCAAAGCCGTACATCGCGATCCTGGCGCCGCTGCGGCCGACATAACGATCCCAGCCGATGGGCGATGCGGCCTCGACCGAGACGCGTGCCGTGACGTCGGTTGGCAGGACGCTGTCGCGGTAGGCCTCGTCCTGCGCCTCGAACAAATCCCACGACGGCATGCTGACGATGCGGGCGGCGACGCCCTCGCGCGCCAGCGTCTCGTAGGCCTCGACGCACAAGCCCACTTCGCTGCCCGTGCCGATCAGGATGACCTCGGGCTTGCCGGGTTTGGCATCGGCCAAGACATAGGCGCCGCGCGCGACGCCGGCCGCCGAGGCATAGCGCGTGCGATCGAGCGTGGGCAGCGCCTGCCGGGTAAGCACGAGGCAAGCCGGCTGATGCTTGAGCCCGATGATGATCCGCCAGGCCTCGACCACCTCGTTGGCATCGCCCGGCCGCAGGGTGACGAGGCGCGGAATGGCGCGCAGGCCGGCGAGCTGCTCGATCGACTGGTGGGTCGGGCCGTCCTCCCCCAGGCCGATCGAATCATGGGTGAAGACATGGATGGCCGGCAGGTCCATCAGGGCGGCCAGCCGGATGGGGTTCTTCATGTAGTCGGAGAAGATCAGGAAGGTCGACCCTGACGCGCGGACGCCGCTCAGCGTCATGCCGTTCACGACCGCGCCCATGGCGTGCTCGCGGATGCCGAAATGCATGTTGCGGCCGCCCAGCGTGCCGGGCTCGAGGTCGCCCGCGCCCTCGAAGGTGAGGCGCGTCTTCGTCGAAGGCGCAAGATCGGCCGAGCCGCCGACGAACGCGGGATAGCGCGGCGCAAAGGCATTGATCACCTTGGCGGAGGAGTCCCGGCTCGCGATGCCCTTGGGATCGGCGGCGAATTTCGGCAGGTCGGCGTCCCAGCCGGCAGGAACCTTGCCGGCCAGCATCTGCTCGAGGTCGCCTGCTTCCTTGGGATGCTCGGCGCGGTAGGCAGTCATCAGCTTCTGCCAGTCCTGCCGATGCTTGGCGCCGCGCTGGCCGATGCCGTCGTCAAAATGCTTGCGCACGCCATCGGGAACGAGGAACTGCGCGTCTTCCGGCCAGCCGTAGTTGCGCTTGGTAAGGCGGACCTCTTCGGCGCCCAGCGCCTCACCGTGCGCGGCCGCCGTATCCTGCTTGTTCGGCGCACCGAAGCCGATATGGCTGTCGACGATGATGAAGGTGGGCGCATCGGTCCGGCTGCAGAAGCCCGCGAAGGCCTTGTCGAGCGCCTCGATGTCGTTGGCATCCTTCACGTGCTCGACGTGCCAGCCATAGGCACGGAAACGCATGGCCATGTCGTCGCCGAAGGCCAGGTTCGTATGGCCTTCGATGGTGATGCCGTTATTGTCGTAGATCCAGCACAGGTTGCCGAGCTTGAGATGGCCGGCCAGCGACGCCGCTTCGTTGGAAATACCTTCCATCATGTCGCCGTCGCCGCACAACGTATAGACATCGTAATCGAAGAGGGCGAAGCCGGGGCGATTGAAGTGCGCCGCCAGCCAGCGCGATGCGATCGCCATGCCGACGCTGTTGCCGCAACCCTGCCCCAGCGGTCCGGTGGTCGTCTCGACCCCGACGGTCAGGCCATATTCGGGATGGCCCGGACATTTGCTGTCGAGCTGACGGAATTGCTTGATGTCGTCGAGGCTCAATGCCGGGCCATCCTTGGCTTGCACACCGGCAAGATGGATCAGGGAATAGAGCAGCATCGACGCATGTCCGTTCGACAGCACGAAGCGGTCGCGGTTGGGCCAGGTCGGCTCCTTCGGATCGTAGCGCAGGAACTGCTGCCACAGGGTGTAGGCCACCGGCGCCAGGGCCATTGGCGTGCCCGGATGGCCGGAATTGGCTTTTTGCACCGCATCCATGGACAGGGTGCGGATGGTGTTGATGCACAGCTCGTCGAGATCGACTTCCTCTGAAGCCGATGAGCGGGCTTGCGTGGCATTTTGCGAGGTAAGGGACATGACGACCTCGTTGTTACGTAAGGAGCTGACCGCCGGCGGCGGCGGCATCTGCGAACAAACGCATTTTCCCCACCGCCGCAAGCCTGGCCGACGGAAGATCACGAATCTCGCGCTTTTCAGCACCGGCGACAAGGAAGGCCGCCGTTCGGCTGCCCGGGGCCCCTGTTTCGAAGCCGGGTCGGCCGGTCATGGGGTCTGCCCTCGAATGGCGGCAATCGCGGCGGCATAGTCCTTCGATCCGAAGATCGCCGATCCCGCGACGATGACGTTGGCGCCGGCCTCGACTGACTGTTGGGCATGCTCGCGATTCTGGCCGCCGTCGACTTCGATGAAGGGATCGAGGCCGCGCGCCTCGCAGAGTTCGCGCAGGCGGCGAATCTTCGGGAGCATCTCCGGCAGGAAGGACTGGCCGGCAAAGCCAGGATTGACGGTCATGATCATGATGACGTCGCAGAGATGCAGGACGTATTCGATGGCATCGAGGGGACTGGCGGGATCCAACACAACCCCCGCTTTCTTGCCGAGCTCGCGGATCTGAGACAGCACCCGATGCAAATGGAAGGTCGCCGAGGGTTCGGCGTGCACGAGAAGGTGATCGGCGCCCGCCTTGGCAAAACCGGCGACGTGGCGCTCCGGCTCGACGACCATCAGATGCACATTGAGCGGCTTGGCGGTTGCGCGTCGCACTGCCTGGACGACCACCGGCCCCAGCGTGATGTTGGGCACGAAGCGGCCGTCCATGACATCGACGTGAATCCAGTCCGCACCGGCCAAATCGACAGCGCGCACCTCCTCGGCAAGTCGGCCGAAATCCGCCGACAGGATGGAAGGGGCGACGATGATCGGCCGTTCCTTCATCGCTCGCCGCCCAGGATGAAGCGCTCGACCGCCGCGGCGAAGCCATCTTCGCTGTTGCTGGTGGTGACGAAGTGGGCCTCCGCCTTGACCGCCGGCTGGGCATTGCCCATGGCGATGCTGAGACCGGCTTGTTCGAACATCGTGACGTCGTTGCCGCCATCGCCGATCACGGCGATTTCCGACGGCGGCACACCCACCCGTTTCGCCAACTCCAGCAACCCCACGCCCTTGTTGGCGAGCCGATCGGTCGTGTCGAGATAGTAGAGCTGGGAGCGAACGACGGTTGCGGCGTCACCCATGAGTTCGGCCAGTTCGATCTCGCACCCCGTCAGAAAATCGTGATTCTTGCTGACGCCGACGATCTTGGCCGCCGTGTCGAGGGCCTTGCCGAACTCGGCGACAACGGTGGGCGGAAAGCCCACCGTGAGTGTCTCGTGCTCGACATGCGGCCCGGCTTTGTTCTGCAGCAGCCAGTCCTGGCCGCTGAACACCCAGGTGTCTACCCCGCGCCCGGCCAGGAAATCGACGGTGCGACGGGCACTTTCGGGAGAAATGAGATGTTGCTGCAGGACCGACAAATCGGGTGCCACGACGACACCGCCGTTGAAACCCGCACTCGGCCTGTCGATGCTGAGCGCCTTCATCAAAGGCGCTATGCCGCGGGGTGGCCGGCTGCTGATGATCGAGAAGGGAATGCCGGCCTTTCGAATCGCCGCGACAGCCGCCCGGCTACGGTCGGTCAGCTGCTTGTCATTGGTGACCAGTGTCCCGTCAACGTCGGAAACAATGGCGGATATTTTGGTCGTGGGAGGTCGACGAGAGGTCATGCGAACCGCGGTCTGATGCTCTAGATTAAGCCTCTGTATCGCCAGCGGCGCACGAGCCCGAAACAATAACGCTGCTCAAAGTATTTTGTTACCCATGACGCCAGTAGCACTTTTGGATTCGGTAGCGCTGTCGCCTTGGCTACACAGTATGTCGGTCGAGGCTTCACAGCAAAGGAAACGAGACGCGCATGACGCAGGACTTGCTGGCGGCCGCGGCCGTCAAGGACATCGTCACCGGCATGACCGTCGGCCTGGGAACGGGACGGGCCGCGACGCGGGCTATTCGCGCCCTGGCCGAGCGCGCCGTTGCGGAGCGGCTGGCGCTTCGCTGCGCCGCCACCAGCCGGGCCTCGCACGATCTGGCAGCCAAGCTGGGGCTGATCGTCGGCAGCCTCGAGGAGATCGGGCACATCGATTATCTGTTCGATGGCGCCGACGAGGTCGATCCCGCGCTGCGCATGATCAAGGGGCGCGGCGGGGCGATGACACGTGAAAAAATCGTGGCGCATGCCTCGGCACGCCGCGTGTATCTGATCCAATCGGACAAACTTTCATCCCGGCTGGGTGAAAGGGCACCCCTGCCCGTTGAAGTGCGGGACTCCGAGCTTGCGCGGGTTCGGGAGAATTTGCGCGAGATCGGGCTAAAAGGGCCGGTCCGCCTGAAAGACGACGGAACGCCCTACAAGACCGACAACGGCAATCCGGTGATCGATGCGCCGCTCGCCGCCAATCTCGACGTCGAGAAGCTCGGCGCGAGTCTCGACGCGCTGGCGGGCGTGGTCGGCCATGGTCTCTTTCTGACCGAAGCCAACGACGTCCTGATCGAGGACACCGACGGACGCGTCTCCCACCGCTCGCGCGCGTAGGCCCGCCAAGGCTCAGGCGGCGGCTGCCTTCTTGCGGTTGGCTTCGAGCCGTGCATCGACCAGGGCGACGCCGGCATCGATGACCGGATGGCTGAGGCCCTTCTGGCGGGCGATCAGCTGCACCAGCTTGTCGGCGCGTTCGATGTTGGGCAGGCCGTTGTTGAGCGCGCGCGCGGCGGAGGCCGGGCGTACCAGGCTCTGGGCAGCGGCCGCATATTTTTCGAACGGCACGAGATCGTTCGGGTTGGCGCCCAGCTTGACACAGAGATCGTTGACGAAATTGTAGACCGAGCGCGAGGTCTCGATGTCGCTATGGACCGCTTCCTGCGCGGTCCGCATGCCGTCCTTGGTGACACAGCGATAGTTGCCGGCGAGCAGCATCGCCCATTTGGCGAGCGGCACGAAGATCGAGTCGTAGACCCTGAGCTTGACCGGCAGTTCGATCTTGCCGTCCCCCGCGTCGAAGCGCACCGCTTCGATGTCCTTCTCGAGCTGGCGCAGGATGGCGGTCGACTTCTCGTCCTTGAGCCGCGCGACCTTGAAGTTGGTCGGCAGCGTGACCTGAAGCACATTGACCTTCTCGTCCGGCGGACGGATCGCCTGCGGATCGGGACTGCACAGGGTCAGGGTCTCGGGGTCGAAGCTGTCCCATACGGTGGGATCGGTATAAGCGGGCTTGAGCTGATCGTAGTTGAGGCCGGCGATGCGTTTCACATAGGGCAGCGGCGGCATGTTCATGATCGACATGCAGGGGACTTTGGACTTGGCCACCGCATCCAAAAGCTCGCGTACGCCCGGCGAGCGATATTGTGGCTCCTGCATGGCGAGGCCGACGAGGTCGTAGTCGCCGGGATTGACACCCGCGGTACCGCCTGCCGATACCTTGCCCGGCAGCTTGGGCGAGTCGATCTCGATCGGGTCCTTGCGGCCGCGGATCGGCATGCGCACCCGGAAGCCCTCTGAATTGATCAGGTCCGCCTCGGCCGGCAGGCAGATGAGGTGCACCGAATGGCCGCCGAACAGGACTTTGGAGGCGAGCAGCGATCCGTAGGACGCGCCCATGATCATGATCTTGTAAGCCATTGCCCTCGTTCCTCCTGGGAATTCATTTCTGGCGGTAGTGGCGGTTCCGCCGCCAAGCATAAGACGCCCAGCGATCCGGCAGAACCGCTTTTTCTGGCGCGCTTCTTGCCGTCTCAAGGCCGGGCCGGCCCAACGCGGATGCAGTCATTGACGTCGCCAACATCTTGCAAAAAACCCACCGCTTGCAGCGCTCCCTGTTCAAAAACGAACAGACTCGTGAGGCCAGTACCGGGTGTAATCGCACCATCAATTTCAACGGTTTCTGGCGGACCTGCGATCCCACCCTAGACAGGGCTGCCAGTGGCCCGTCTGGCCTCTCCCCGGCCGGACGCGCCTTCTCAAAGCAGTGACCTGCTATTACGCGGCCTTCGCGCGATCGAGCTCCGCGGCGCCTGCCCGCAAGCGCGGGATCAGCTCGCGCCCGAAATCGACGGTGTCCTCGAAGGGATCGAAGCCGCGGACTAGGAACGAATGGATGCCGAGCTTGTAGTATTCGAGCAAGGCGCGGGCGACCTGCTCGGGCGTGCCGACCAGGCACGAGGTGTTGCCCATCGCGCCCGTCGCTTCGGCGATGGGCATCCACAGCCGCTCGTCATGCGTCTCACCTTGGGCGGCGAAGTCGAGCAGGCGCCGCGCCGACTGGTCGAGCGGCTTCTTGTCGTTGCCGAAGCCGGTCGGATCGCCGGGCTTTTGGATCGACGCCAGGATACGGCGCGCGCGATCCCACGCCGCGCCTTCGGTCGCGCCGAGGATCGGCCGGAACGACATGTTGAAGGTGGGTGTGCGGCCATACTGCGCGGCCCGCGTGCGGAACTCGGCCATGCGCCGGGCGGTGGCGGCCAGCGGCTCGCCGAACATCGCGAACACGTCGCAGTGCTTCGACCCCATCGCCAGCGCGCCTTCCGACGAGCCGCCGAAGAACAAGGGCGGGTGAGGCTTCTGCAGCGGCTGCACGTCGGATTTGGCGCCGCGCACGCGGTAGAACTCGCCGGCGAAGTCGAACCGCCGCTCGCTCGTCCAGGCGAGCTTCATCACTTCGAGGTACTCCGCGGCGCGGCGGTAACGTTCTTCCTTGGGTGCGAAGTCGCCGTCGCCTTCCTGCTCGGCGTCGCTCGCGCCGGAGATGATGTGCAAGGCGATCCGGCCATTGGTGAGATGGTCGAAGGTCGCGATCTTGCGCGCCGCAAGCGTCGGCGCGACGAAGCCCGGCCGATGGGCGATCAGGAAACCCAGCCGTTCGGTGTGCGTGGCGGCATACTGGGCGACGAGGAAGCCCTCGGCCGAGGAGGCCGTGTAACCGACCAGCGCCAGGTCGAAGCCGGCCGCATCGTGCGCCTGGGCGTAGGCCCGCAGGTAGGGCACGGAGATGCCGCCTTTGATGATGTGGACGGTGGCTTCGCCGCTAGGCGGGGCGACGCCGATCATACCGATCACCCGCACGGGCATGTCATCCTCCGATCAACCGGCTGCCGCGAGATCGATGGCGCGGCGATACATGGTCATCGCCGCCTCCGGCGTATTGTAGCCCGCATGCGCCGTCAGCGTCACGTTGTCGAGCGCCAGCAGCGGCTCGTGCGGCGGCACCGGCTCCTGGGCGAACACGTCGGTCGCATAGTGGCCGACATGGCCGGAGCGCAGGAATTCGATCAGCGCCGCCTCGTCGACGACGCCCGCCCGCGCGGTATTGACGACGATGACGCCGGGTTTGGTCTTCTCGAGCTTCGCGCGATCGAGGAAACCCCGCGTCGCATCATTGAGGCCAAGATGCAGGCTGACGATATCGGAACGCGCCAGCAACTCATCGAGCGTAACCATCGGCACGGGCGGATCGGCGATCGGCGAGCGGTTGAAGGCGATCGGCTTCAGGCCGACGCCCTTTGCGAGGCGCGCCATCTCGCGGCCGATGCCGCCCAGCCCGACGATGCCCAGCGTCTTGCCCTTGAGCTCCATGCCCTGCATGGGCCGCCAGCCACCAGCACGAACCATCCCGTGCATGGTCGCGATGTGCCGCGCCGCGGCGAAAACCAGGCCCATGGCGTGCTCGGCGACGGTGGTGTCGCCGTAGCCGCTGATGGTCGAGACCTTTATGCCGAGACGGGCGGCAGCAGCGAGGTCGACAAAGCTCGCGGCGCCGGTTCCGAGAAAGACGATGTGCTTCAGGCCTGTGCAGCTGCCGAGCGTGGCCTCGTCGAAATAGGTCGCGTCGTTGATCACCGTGTCGTAGCCGGCGATCGTCTTGGGAACGTCGCCCGCGGCGACCGGTCCCATGTTGACGGCAATCGGAATATCCTTGGGCCCATGTACCTTTCGCCAAACGCGATCGATGTCCGGCGTCGAATCGATGAAGAGCGTCCTGGCCATCGTCTCGTCACGCCTTGAAGGCGGCGATCGCCTTCTCGTCGAACTTCAGGCCCAATCCTGGCTTGGTCGGCAGCACGAGCTGGCCGTTCTCGATCGCCGGCGTCTCCTCGTAGAGCGCTAGCATCCACGGCATATATTCAACGGTCAGACCGTTCGGGCAGGCGGCCACCATGTGCACCAGCATCTCCGGCATCACGTGGCTGACGACCGGCAGGTTGAACGCCTCCGCCATGCCGGCGACCTTCATCCATTGGCTGACGCCGCCCACCCGGGCGAGGTCGATCATGACGATGTCGACCGATCGCGCCTCGATCATGTGGCGGAACGGAACGATGCCCCAGACATATTCGCCGCCGGCGACCGGCGTCTTCAGCGCGGCGGTGACGCGGGCGAGGCCCGGGAAGTCGTCGGCCGCGGTCACGTCCTCGAGCCAGAACAGGCCGACATCCTCGACCCGGCTGCCGATATCGATCGCCTGTTCCGGCCGCCAGCGCTGGTTGATGTCGCACATCAGCTTGATGTCAGGACCGATCGCCTCGCGCACGACCCGCACGCGGCGCACTTCCTCGGCCGGCGTCGGGTTTCCGGGCAGGCCCATCTGGGTCTTCATTTCGCGAAAACCCTTCTGCAGCAGGATGCGCGCGGCGCGCTGTGCCTGGTCGTCGGTCAGGCCGCGCCGCAGCGAGCCGGAAGCATAGGTCGCCACCCTGTCGCGATGGCCGCCTAGAAGCTTCCACAAGGGCTGGTCCAGCGCCTTGCCCTTGATGTCCCACAGCGCGACGTCGATGGCCGACAGCGCCAGGGTGAAGATGCCGCCCGGGCCGCAGGCATCGCCGGTGCCGGTGCGGAGCTTGGCGACGATCTTCTCGATGCGCAGAGGATCCTCGCCGACCGTGAGGGCGGCCAGTTCCTCGACGGCGGTGCGCAGGCTGCCGCTCATCTTGCCGCCATAGAGGGTGACGCCGATGCCCTCGATGCCGCTGTCGGTGCGCAGGCGCAGGATGACGATGGGCCGCTTGCGGCCCGCCTCCTCAGGCATGTTCGCCAGCGGATCGTCCTCCGGGACGTTCAGCGTCGTCGCTTCATAGCTGGTGATCTTCATGCCGATTTTCCTCGAGAGAATGCTGTCATCCTGAGCGCAGCGAAGGATCTCATGCCCACGGCAAGCGGCGATGAGGTCCTTCGCTACGCTCAGGACGACAAGATTAAGGAGTCGAGCCCTACTCTGCCGCCGCGCGGCGAGCCACGGCCTCGATGCGGCTCTGGCGCCTCTCATCGCGCGGATTGTCCATCTCCTCGACCATCGGATCCGGCACCCAGGCGTCGCGGCCCGCGACGTAGGTCCGATTGGTCTGCGCGGGATTGCGGTTGACCAGCGGCCGCGCATAGAGCGGGTGCGTCATGCTGCGGATCTCATGCTCGATCTGGAACAGGGGTTTGCCGCTGTCGAGGTCGGTGATCATCTCGAAGCGATACTGATACTGATTGCTCTCCTCGGTCACGAGACTGCGATCGAGCAACTGCCGGTGCGGTCCGGAGAAATTGCCGACATAGACCTGGATGTGGTGCCCGTCATAGGCCGGTATCTTCGCCTTGGTCTCGCGGAAGACCAGCTCCTGTCCCTGGCCGACACCGACCCGCGCCGCCGGCGCATCGCCCGTCTTGTCGACGCTCGTCAATGCACCGAAGACCTTGGCGTAGAACCCGGCGATGCCCTTGGCCGCGCCGGCCGGAACGTCGAACTCAACATAGGGCATGCCGAGCGCCATGCCGCCAAAGCGCGCCGTGGATTCATGCAGGCGGAAGGTGTTGCCCCACGGGCAGGTCGCCTCGACGTGATCGTCGTGTTCGGCGAAAGCGAACTTCGTCCCCTCGAGCGGCTTGCGCATGTTGGTGAGCCGTCGCAGCAGGGCCTCCCGGTCGGGTATGACCAGGCCGATCTTGCCGCGCAGCCGCTGCGGCTTGCCGGTGATCAGGTGGAACTGGCTGCGGCCGACATTGACCCACATGTTGTCGATGCTGGTCATCAGATAGGGGTCGCGGGTGAGCCCGAGCCCGCTGATGTAGAACAACGTCGTCTGAACCTGATTTTCGACCTGCAGATTGACGTGCTCCAGGCCCACGATGTTGCCGAGATCCTCGGCGCTGCGATCATATTGCTTGCTCATGGTTTTCCTCCGCGGCTCTTGCCGATGTGAATTTCAGGTATTTCCGGTATTTCCGGTAGTCCCCCAGCCGGTCGTTGGCGGCCCGGAAAGGGGCTGCAGCGGGGGTTAGCGCAATTAGCGCAATTAGCGCAGGCCATTTACCCCCTCCCCAGCGCCCGCAGGGCCGCCAGCACTGCCAGCAAAACGGTCATAAATGTACAGGACGCCGAATCCTCCTGCGCGAGTGTCAGGAGAATACGCCACAACATTGCTCAGTCTTGTCAAGGGGTGAAGGGGAGCTTTGCACGAATCTCGATTGGCAGCGTTGCGAAAACGTGCGGAACTGCCGGGCAACAAGAACGACCGTCCGGAGGACGCGGCCTATGATCACCAAATTCGACAGCTCCTATGTCGGCTCGGTCGACCTGGAAAACGCCGGCTACAGCGGCACGCCGATCAACGATCGCCGCTACCCGAACCAGGAACTGGCGAGCGTGCTGCACAAGGCGGTGGCTTACGCCAAGCAGATGGACACGCGGGGCTACGACACCTTCTGGATGGCCGAGCACCATTTCCAGCCGGAAGGCACGGAGTGCATCCCCAACCTGCTGATGATGGCGCTGCATCTCGCGGGCGTGACCAAGAACCTCAGGATCGGCTGCGGCTTCAACGTCGTGCCGATGTGGCATCCCCTGCGCCTGGCGGAAGACTATGCCATGGCCGATGTCCTGACCGGCGGCCGCGTCATTTTCGGCGTGGCGCGCGGCTATCACACGCGCGAGGTCGAGAGCTTCGGCGCGCCGCTCACCGACCAGGCGGCGAACCGCGAACTGTTCGAGGAAGGCGTCGACATCGTCTTCAAGGCGTTCAACGAGGAACGCTTCTCCCATAAGGGAACCTACTACACGATCCCGCCGGCGGTGCCCTATCGCGGCTACACGCTGAAGGATATCACCCTGGTGCCGCGCCCGTTGCGCCTGCCCGTTGAATGCTGGCAGCCGATCCAGAGCGGCTCCGAGCGCGCCTTCGATTTCATGGCCAAGCACGGCATCTCAGGTGTGATCGGCGGCGGCTCGGCCGAAGGCGGCGCCGTCGAGCGGCACATGACCGCCTTCCAGGCGGCCTATGCACGCCGCGGCATCAAGCTCGAAATGGGCGAGCGCCTGTCGCTCGGCTTCCAGTTCTTCATCGACGAAAACCGCGAGGCGGCCATGCGCGCGGCGGGGAAATACTACGAGGAGAATATGAAGATGTTCGGCGAGCTGCGCCTGGTGCGCGCGCTCTCCGACGAGCAGATCGCGGCGATGCGCGATCCCAGGCTGGCCGGCACCACCAAGCTGCCCCGGATCGAGGATGCCGTGAAGGCCGGCGGCTTTCTGGCCGGCACGCCGGCTGACATCATCGAGCAGCTCAAGGCGGTCGAGAAGCGCTACCCGGGCCTCGATCGCGTCAGTTGCGGCATGGCGCTGGGCACGCCGCTCGCGGTGGCGCTGGAACAGCTCGACCGTTTCGCCAACGAAGTGATGCCGGCCTTCCGAACCGTGCGGGCCGCCGCCGCTGAGTGAACAGCCTCATGAGGGGAGAGAAACCATGATTTTCGAGATCCGCACCTACCTGCTGAAGCCCGGCACCGCACCCCAGGCCGAGGAGGCGTTTGCCGTCGCCATCGAAGGCCGCACCAAACTCTCGCGCCTCGCCGGCTATTGGCGGACCGAGGTGGGCACGCTCAACCAGATCATCCATATCTGGCCCTACAAGGATGTCGCCGAGCGCGATCGCATCCGCGCCGAAGCCGTCGCGGCCAAGGTATGGCCGCCCAAGATCGCGGACTTCGTCCTCGATATGGAATCCAAGATCCTCCATCCCGCGCCCTTCTCGCCGCATTTCGAGCCGGGCGAGCATGGCGGCCTCTACGAGTTCCGTACCTACACTTTCGGGCCGGGCGCCATTCCCAAGGTGATCGAGGCGTGGGCCCCGCGCATCAAGGAGCGCTCCGCCGTCTCGCCGCTGATCTTCGCGGGCTTCACCGACATCGGTCCGCTCAACCAATGGGTCCATGTCTGGGCCTACAAGAACATGGGCGAGCGCGAACGCCTGCGGGCCTCGGCGATGAAGCCCGGCCAGTGGCCGCCGCCGCGGGGCGAAGGCGTCGTCCTGCACAAGCAAACCAGCACCTTCGCCGTCCCGGCGAAGTTCTCGCCGCTGCATTAACGTTCAATGTCGTCCTGAGCGTAAGCGAAGGACCTCATCGCCGCTTGCCACGGCATGAGATCCTTCGCTCCGCTCAGGATGACAAGGAGGAAGCAATGACAGTCACCATCCGCCAGGTCGGGCCCTGCTTCGCGGGGGAGGTCTCGGGCATCGACATGCGCAAGCCGCTGACAGCGGACGAGGTGGCGGCGATCCATGCCGGCATGGACAAGTATGCCGTCCTGGTGTTCCACGACCAGAAGATCGATGACGCCCAGCAGCTCGCCTTCACCAAAAGCCTGGGCGAGATCGAGCACGCCATCGGCACCAGCCTGCGCGCGGCCCATGAGGCCCGCCTGCCCACGACCTTCGCCGACGTCTCCAACCTCGACAAGGACAACACCCCGTTCGCGCGCGACGACCGCCGCCGGCTGTTCGCCATCGGCAACCGCCTGTGGCACTCCGACAGCTCGTTCAAGCCGGTGCCGGCGAAGTACTCGCTGCTGCACGCCATCAGCATCCCGTCGAAGGGCGGCGACACGCAGTTCGCCTACATGCGCGCGGCCTACGATGCGCTGGACGAGGAGACCAAGGAGGAAGTCGAGGACATGGTGTGCGAGCATTCGCAGATGTTCTCGCGCCAGCTCATCGGCTTCACCGATTTCACCGACGAGGAGCGCGAGCGTTTCAAACCGGTCCTGCAGCGCATGGTCCGCACCCTGCCGGCGACCGGCAGCAAGTCGCTCTACCTCTCGTCCCATGCCGGCGGCATTATCGGCTGGCCGATGCCGGAGGCGCGCGGCTACCTGCGCGATCTCGTCGAGCACGCCACGCAGCGCGAGTTCGTCTACACCCACAAATGGCGGGTCGACGACCTGGTGATGTGGGACAACCGCCAGACCATGCACCGCGCCCGCCCCTTCCCGGCGCACGAGCCGCGCGACATGCGACGCACCACCCTGGCTGGCGACGGGCCGACGGTGGACCAGGGGTTCGTGGCCGCTCGCTCAAGCCATCGAACGCCCGATCAGGTGCACGCCCACTAGCAGCAGGCCGATGAAGAAGCAGCGCCGGAACAGGCGGGCGGACAGCCTGAGCCGGACGATCTGACCGGTCCACATGCCGGCGCCGGCCACGACCAGCGCGACAAAGGCGGGCGTCGCCATCGCAACATCGAAGCCGCCCGCCGCCGCCACGTTGACCGAAAGAGCGAGCGTCGAGACGGTGAAGGAGAGGCCCAGCGCCTGGACCAGCTCTTCGCGGTCGAGCCCGATGGCCAGCAGATAGGGCACCGCGGGGATGACGAATACGCCCGTCGTCGCCGTGATTGCGCCGGTGATGGCCCCGGTTGCCGGTCCTAAAATCGGTTCGCGCTCTTTGACCAGGGTGAAGCGCACGGAGAACAGGCCCATGAGCGCATAGAGCGCCAGGGCGCCGCCGAGCAGTGCCGTTCCGTAGCGCGCGCCCATGCCCGTCATGAGTCCCAGGCCGGCCCACGTCCCGAGGCACGCCGCCAGCATGGTCGGCCACAGGCGCCGGACGAGAGGCCGCAGCGACGGTCCCGCAACCATCTGCCAGGCGTTGGTCAACAGCGACGGCAGGATCAGGAGGCCGGCCGCCTCGACGGGCGGCATGACCATGGCCAGCAATCCCATGGCGATCGTCGGCAGGCCGAGGCCGATCACGCCCTTGACGAAGCCGGCCAGGAAAAACACCGCGCCGACGAAGAGGAGGGTTTCATCCAGCATGATCCGACGCTGCGTTCGATGGACCCGGCTGGCAATGCGGAGATTTCGGTATTAGCCTTCGTTTTTAGCGAAGGCACCGAGGGAACCCATGCGCTTCGATCTGGTCGACTTGCGGCTTTTCCTTCATGTCGCCGAGGCGCGCAGCATCACCCACGGCGCCCGCCGCTCCAATCTCGCCCTCGCCTCGGCAAGCGCGCGCATCCGCGGCATGGAGCAAAAACTCGGCGTCGCCCTTTTAGCGCGCGACCGGCGCGGCGTGTCGCTGACCCAGGCCGGCCAGAGCGTCGTCGACCATGCGCGACTCATCCTGAGGCAGGTCGAGTCCCTGCAGGGGGAACTGGGCGTGCATGCCCGCGGCCTCACCGGCACCGTCCGGGTGCTGTCCAACACCGCGGCTTTCAGCGAGCACCTGCCGAAGCTCCTGGCCTCCTTCCTGGCTAAAAATCCCGCCATAAGCGTCGACCTGGAGGAGCGCGAAAGCAGCGACATTGGCGCGTTGATCGCAGCGGGCTCGGGCGACATCGGCATCGCGTCCGAAGTGGCGCTGTCGGATGCCTTGGAGACTCTGCCCTTCCGCACCGATCGCCTCGTCGCGGTCACGTCCGCCACGGACACGCTGGCCAAGCGTCGGCAGATCCGCTTCGGCCAACTGGTCGGCCGGGATTTCGTCGGCTTGCCCCACGACAGCGCCCTGCAACTCCACCTCGCGCGCCATGCGGCGCTGCAGGGTGCTGCGATGAGGGTGCGCGTGCGTGTGAGCGGCTTCGATGCCGTCTGCCGCATGGTCGAGGCGGGCGTGGGCATCGGCATCGTTCCCGAGGTCGCGGCACGACGCTGCCGCCGATCGATGCGCATCGCGATCATCTCCCTCGCGGAAGCGTGGGCGATACGCAGGCTGGTCCTGTGCGTTCGCCAGATGCGGGCGCTTGCAATTCCCGCCCGCCGGCTGGTCGAACATCTGGGCCGCGAGGCTGCCCTAGGGGGACCTTTCGCTGCGTCGACTAAAGGTCCCTCGCTACGCTCGGGATGACAACATCGCGCTACGCCTTCAGCAAAGCCGCCATGATGCGCTCGCGCGTGAGCGGCATGTCGTGGATGCGCACGCCGAGCGCGTGGGTGACGGCGTTGCCGATCGCGGCCGCGGTCGGCCCGACCGTGCATTCGCCAACGCCGAGCGAGGGGTTGCCGGCGCCGTCGACCAGCTCGACCTGCATGTCCGGCACCTCGCTGAAGCGCAGGATCGGGTAGCTGTCCCAATCGCGCGAGGCGATGCCGTTCTCATCGAGGCGGACCTGTTCTTTCAACGTCCAGCTCACCGCCTGCACGATGCCGCCCTCGAGCTGGTTGCGCGCGCCGTCGGGATTGACCACCAGGCCGGCATCGACGACGGCCCACACGCGATCGACCTTCACGGTCTCCTGCACGGTGACGGCGGCCGCCACCGCGGCATAGGCGGCGCGGTTCTTGTAGCGCGCGAAGGCGAGGCCGAGGCCCTTGCCGCTGCCCGCCGGTCCGCGCGATGTCCAACCGGCGCGCGCCGCCACCAGCTCGATCAGGCGCCGGCCGCGCGGCTCGGACAGGATCGACAAGCGATATGCCACCGGGTCCTCGCCCGCGCGCGCTGCCAGCTCGTCCATCAGGGATTCGATGGCATAGACGTTGGGCAGCGCGCCCAGGCCGCGCAGCGCCGAAGTGCGGACGGGTGGGCGCAGCACCAGATGGTGCAGGATGCGGTGCGCCGGCACGTCGTAGAGCGGCACGGCGTTGCGCGTGCCGCCGCCGCCGCGCGCCTCGGGCGGGTCGGTCGGCGTCACTTCGGGGGGCGGGTTGGCCAGCGCCTCGGAGGCGAGCAGATAGCCGCTGCCGCTGCCCGGTCGCTGAACGTGGGTCGGGCTGAAGATCTCCGTCGTCCAGTCGGCGGGGCGGCCGCGCTCGTCGAGATCGACATGCAGGGTCACCAGCATGGCGGGGCCCACCGGCTCGAAGCCGAACTCCTCCTCGCGGCGCCATTGCAGGCGGATGCACCGGCCGGGCAGGCGGCGGGCGATCAGCGCCGCGTCGAGCGCCGCATCGTCGGCGCCGTTGTGGCCGTAGCAGCCGGCGCCGTGCAGGTGCTGCGCGGTGATGGCCTCGATCGGCAGGCCGAGCACCGCCGCCAGGTTCTTGCGCAGCGGATGCATGCCCTGGCCGTGCGACCACACCGTGAGATGGCCGTCGCGGAACTCGGCCAGCGCGCAGGACGGCGCCATCGAGGCATGCGCGATATAGGGCCGCGAGACGGTGATCTGCACGAGGCGCTTAGGCGGCGCCGTCGATGGCTCCGCGCCGAGGCGCCGGTCTTCGCTGGGCTGGCCTTTCAGCCAGGCGGCCTCCTGCTGCTCGGGATCGATGCGCCGGACGTTGTCCCACTTTGCGTGCAGCGGGGCGGCGGCCGCGGCGGTCTGGGCAACACTTTCGACCGAGCTTACGAAAGCGACGAAGTTGGCTTCCCGCACGATCTGCAGCTCGCCTTTCGCCGTGTGGCGGATCGCTGCCTCGTCGAGCGCCGCCAGGGTGGCGCCGCGGCTGGGCTGGCGCAGCGTCCGGGCATGCAGCAGGTCTTTAGGCACGAAGTCGTGCACGAAGGCGGCGCCGCTCACCTTCGCCGGCAGGTCGATTCGCGGCACGCTCTGGCCGACCACCTTGTACGACGCGGCGGGCTTGGCCGGCGTCGTCCCGGTGACCGCCTGGCTGAGATCGATCTCGGGCGCGACGGTCCAGTAGTCCTGGCCGGTCGCCGCGCCGTTCTGCAGGAATTGCCCGTCGACCACCGAGAGCTCGTCGCGGCTGCAATTGAGCCGGAGCGCCGCCCGCTCCAGCGCCTTGGCCCGTACCTCGGCGCAGACCAGCCGCACCGACCCGCCGGACATCTCGATCGAGAGCGAAGACGTGGTGTAGAGCTCGTCGGGCCCATGGGTGGTGTCGCCGGACAGCACGGCGATGCGGTCGAGCGGCACGTCGAGCTCGTCGGCCGCGATCTGGCCGATGGCGGTGACGACGCCCTGCCCGATCTCGACCTTGCCGGTAGCGATACGCACGGTGCGATCGGGCTGGAAGCGGATCCAGCGATCGAGACGCGGGTTGTCGACCAGGCTGGTCGGCAGGACAGGCGCGGTCATGCCGGCCTCCCGTTCCTGAGCGTCGCCGCGGCACGTTCCACCGCGCGTAAAATGCGCTGGTGCGTGCCGCAGCGGCAGAGATGTTTGTCCAGCGCCTCGACGACCTCGCCACGGCTCGGGTTGGGATTGCGGTCGAGCAGCGCCTTGGCGGACATCAGGATGCCGCTCAGGCAATAGCCGCATTGGCCGGCCTGCTCGTCGAGGAAGGCCTGCTGCAGCGGATGCGGCTTGACCTGCGTGCCCAGTCCTTCGACCGTGGTCACCGTGCGGCCGGCCACCGTGCCCATCTCGCGGGTGCAGGCATAGGCCGGCTGGCCGTCGACCAGCACCATGCAGCAGCCGCACTGTTCCAGGCCGCAGCCGTATCGCGTGCCCATCAACCCGAGATGATTGCGCAGGACTTCGAGCAGCGAGGCCGTTTCGGGCGCACCGACCCGTCGCGCCTCGCCGTTTACGGTGAATGCAATATCCATTGCGGCCTCCCCTTTGGCCGCCACGATAGCGCGCTGGGGGCGCGTCACTCCAGTGGCGTGTCATATTCTTCCGGACCGCGAGCGTCCCGCTCGCTCATGATCATGAGCGAGCGGGACGCTCGCGGTCCAAATGACATGAGAAGACGCGCCCAGCCTTCAGTCGCCCTTCAGTCCCGCCGCCTTGATCAACGGCGCCCATTTGAGGCGCTCCTGGCCTTCGAATTTTGCCAGGGACTCGGGTGTGCCGCCGGCCGGTTCGAAGCCGAGCTGCAGCAGGCGTTGCCGCGTTTCGCGCTGGACCAGGATCTTCGTCACTTCGGCGTTTAAGAGATCGACGATGGCGCGGGGAGTGCCGGCGGGTGCGTAGAACGCATTCCACCCCGTCATCTCGAACCCGGGAACGCCCTGCTCGGCGACCGACTTCACGCCCGGCAGCAGTTCGCTCGATTTCAGCGTCGTGATGCCCAGCGGCTTCAGCTTGCCGGCGGTGACGTGGCCACGGATCGCCGTCACCGTGTCGGTGATGGTTTGCACCTGCCCACCCACGACTTCCGTCATGGCCGTCGCCGAGCCCTTGTAGGGAACGGCAAAGAGCGGTGCCCCGGTGCGGTCCTTCAGGAGCTCGAACACGATCCGCGCACTGGTGCTGGGCAGGGCTATGTCGATCTTGTCGGGCTGGGCCTTGGCGGCGGCGACCAACTCCGCCACCGAATTCGCTGGAAAGGACGGGTTGGCCGCGATCACCATCGGCAGCATGCCGACCAGGACGATCGGCGCGAAGTCCTTCACCGAGTCGTAGCCCACTGACGAATACAAGAACTCGTTCATGGTCTGCGTGGCGTTCGTGCCCATCATCAGCGTGTAGCCGTCGGGCGCGGAGCGCGCGGTTGCCTCCGTGCCGATGTTGCCGCCGGCGCCGGGCTTGTTGTCGACATAGAAGATCTGGCCCAGCGCCTTGGACAGCTGCTCGGCGAAATACCGCGCCGCCACGTCGGTCCCCTGGCCGGCCTGGTAGGGAACGATGATCTTCACCGTCTTGGTGGGATAGGTCTGGGCCGTTGCGGCAACGCTGCACAACAGCCCCACCAGCAATCCCGCCGCACCTGCCATGGCTTTCAGCTTCATCGTTTCCTCTCCTTACTATCGTTCGTTGTCTTGAGAACGCCGGACGCCAGCAGCCCGTCGATGGCCGCGCGATCGAACCCGGCTTCCGCCAGGATCTCGCGGCCGTGCTCGCCATAGCGCGGCGGCGGCAATCCGGGCCGACCCGGCGTCCGGGCGAGCTTCACGGGAATGCCGGGCGCGCGCCGTCCGTCCTGGTCGATCAGCATCTGGCGATGGCCGACATGGGCCTGCGCGAAAGCCTGCGGCACCGTGTTCACCGCGCCGGCGGGCACGCCGCTCTGCATCAGATCGCGGCAGAGATGCTCGACCTTGAAGGCGGCCAGCGTCCGCTCGATTTCACCGCGAAGAGCGTCGACATGCTGCAATCTCGCGGCGTTGGTCCCGAAACGCACATCCTCGAGCAGGTCTTCGCGCTTCACCTGCCGGCAGAACCGGCTGAACTGGCCATCGTTGACGATGCCGAGAAAGAGCTCGCCGTCGCCGGCCGCGAACTTGTCGTACGGCGCGATGTTGGGATGGGCGCTGCCGAGGCGTCCCGGCGTGCGACCCGAGCAAAGCCAGTTCGCCGCGTGCGGCACGAGCAGGCTGAGCGCGGTGTCGAACAGCGTGACGTCGATTCTCTGGCCCCTCCCCGTCTGCTGGCGGGCGGCGAGCGCCAACAGGATGCCGGTGAGCGCGTTGTAGCCCGTGACGTAGTCGACAATGGGGACGCCGACCCGCGTCGGCCCCGACTCGGGCGTGCCGTTGATGCTCATGAGCCCGCTCATGGCCTGCAGCACCGCGTCGTAGCCGGGCAGGCCGCCCAACGGGCCGTCGGCGCCGAAGCCGGTGATGGCGCAGTACACCAGTCGCGGATGGCGGACCGACAGGACCTCCTCGTAGCCCAGGTTCCAGCGTTCCATGGTGCCCGGCAGGTAGTTCTCCACCAGGATGTCGGCGTCCTTCAGCAGAGCTTCCAAAACGGCGCGTCCTTCGGGCCTCGCCAGATCGAGACCAAGAGCGCGCTTGCCACGGTTGACGGCGCTGAAATAGGCCGCGTCGCCGGCATCGTCGAATGGTGGCCCAAGCTGCCGCGTCTCGTCGCCCGACGGCGGCTCGATCTTGACGACGTCGGCGCCGTGATCGGCCAGCATCTGCGTGCAGAGCGGGCCCGCGAGCACGCGCGAGAGGTCGATGACACGAAGACCGGCCAAGGCGCCGTGGGAGGGGGCGCCGCGGGAGAGGCCAGACGCAGACATTTAAGGGGCCCGCCTCAGCGACTCGGGAGTTCGACGATCCCCGTGCCCAGTACCGACAGCTCGTCGTCCTGGTTGCGCGCCTCCTGCTCGATCTCGACCAGGTGACGCCCGTCCTCGACGTACTTGCGCTTGACCTTGCCCTTGATGAACAGGATGTCGCCGGCCGGATTGTGGCGGCGGATCTTGCAGGTGGCGTTGCGCAGGAAACCGTCGTCGCCCATCCAGTTTGTCAGATGGTGGGTGAGCCAGGAGCTGCGCTCCGGACCGTAATCGTAGGCGCCTGGCGCGCCCACTTCGTGCGCAAATTCCTCTTCCCAGTGGACGCGCTCGGGGCAATCCGGAATGCCGAAGCGATTCTTGATGCCCAGGCCGGGATGGGTATCGATCAGCTTCCAGGCGAGCTTGTTGGCGCGGATATAGAGGCCGCCCCAGCCCTGGGCATAGCCGATGAAGCCGGTCACCGTCATCGGGCCTTTCAGCATCACCGGCAGCGGCTCGCCCTCGGTCACGTCCTGCCAGTAGCGCGGCACGGCACCGCGGATCTCCTCGTCGCGATAGAGCTGGTAGGCGTCGGCGAGTTCCTGGTCGGTGTAGCGCCGCGGCTGGCGGGCCTTCACGTCCTTGTACTTGGTACCCTGCTCGCGCGCATGGTCGCGCTCGGTGCGGAAGCACCAGCTGTCGGCGCCGGCGACGAGGTCGCCGTGCTGATTGTAGAAATCGACATGGTAGGTCTGCTGGACGGCGCGGCCGGCGAAGCGCGTCTGATGCTCGACGATGTCCTTCAGCCAGGCCTCGGTCGAGATCGTGTCGTTGCGGTTGACCGTCTTGTGCCAGTTCCAGTCGGCACCCGACCACATGGCGTGGACGCCGGCCAAGCCGCCGACATAGCCCGAGACGATGCGGCTGGTGGCGAAGAGGAAACTCGGCAGCGCGATCACGTCGCCATATTTCGTCTTCGCGGCATATTCCGGAACGCACCACAGCGGATTGTCGTCGCCGATGCCGTGGGCGTAGTGGCGGATGTTGTCCCGCGTCGCCTCGTGGCACCACGGCTCGACGGTCACGCCGATCCTGACGCCGATGCGCTGGCGCAGCGCATCGAGGCCCTCTTCGGTGATCTTGGGGAATGTGCGTTCGCTCTCGGTCAGCATGGACGTTTCCTTCTGTCGATCTTTCAGGCTGCTTGTGTCGAGGCGCCCTGCGCGCGCTCGCGCAGGACCTTGCGGTTCACCTTGCCGGCCGGCGTCTTGGGCAGCTCGGTCACGAATTCGATGAGGCGGGGGTACTCGTGCTGGCTGAGTCGCTGCCGCACGAGCTCCTGGATCTCGCGCGTAAAGGCCTCGTCGCCCGGGCGACCGGCGACCACGAAAGCCTTCACCACCTGCCCGCGCAGGGCATCCGGCACGCCGATGGCCGCCGCCTCGCGCACCTCGGGATGCTTCAGGATCGCATCCTCGATCTCGACGGCGCTCATCGTCCAGCCGGCCGAGATGATGACGTCGTCGGCCCGGCCGCCGTGATAAAAGTAGCCTTCCTCGTCGGTCCGGCCGAGATCCTTGGTCGCGATCCAGCCGTTGCGTCGCCAGACTTTTAGCTCTCCCGTCACGCCGGGCAGGCACGGCTTGCCGGCCGGATCGTGGACCTCGACCTTGCTGCCCGGCACGGGCTTGCCCAGCGATCCCGGCTTGACGACAAAATCCGCCGCCCCCGGATAGCTGACCAGGATCACGCCGATCTCGGTAGTGCCGTACACGCTGCACGGCGGATGGCCGAACGTCGCCTCGACGAAGGACGCCGTCTCGCTGTCGATCGGCTCTCCGGTGAAGGAGAGCTTCTGCAGGGCGTATTCATAGCGCCCTGCAGCACCGGAATTCCGCATCATGCGATAGTGGGTCGCCGCCGCGGAGATGTTGGTGAAGCGATGATCCTGCAGCGCCTTCAGGAGCCGCTCGGCGTCGAACCTGCCGGCATAGGCGCCGACGGTGATGCCCAACGCCAGGGGCGCCAAGGTGCCGTGCCACAGGCCGTGTCCCCAGGCCGGCGACGACGGGCAGAAGTAACGGTCTCCGGGCCGCAAGCCGGTGCCGTAAAGCGCTGCCACCATCAAGGTGACGATCGACCGATGGGTGTGCTTGACGGCTTCCGGAAGCTCGCGCGTCGTCCCGGAAGTGTACTGGAAGATCGCCAGTGCATCGGCCCTGGTGGCGGGCTCGAAGCGGGAGGGAAATCGCGCGAGGCTCGCCAGGAAGTCGCTATCGGCCACGACCATGCGCGGGCCGCCGATCGATGACAGGAGCTCCGCCTTCTCGGCGTTGGTCACCAGCAGCGCGGGCGAACAATCGTTGACGCGGAGCCTGACGCCGTCGGGTCCGAAGAGCGTGAACAGCGGGACGGCGATCGCGCCCAGCTTCATCGTGCCGAAGACCGCCACGTAAAACGCCCGCGACGGCTCGAGCATGATGGCGACACGATCGCCGGCCTTCACCCCTTCGGCGGCGAGGTAGTGGGCAAAGCGGGAAGACTCTTCCGATAGCGCGCGAAAGCTCAGGATCTCGTCGCGTCCGTCGCCATGGGCGACGATGACGGCCGGGTCCGTCTTGCCGACATGCCGATCGATGCACTCATGCGCGATGTTCAGGCGCTCGCGATCGCCGTCGAAAAGCTCCCACAGCTTGGCGGCGGAGAAATGCGCCTGGGCATCCGCAAAGCTCGTGTACTCCGTCAGGCTGGCCATCGGGCGATTATGGCCAAAGGACTGGAGTTGTACAATAGCGTCAATCGTTGTACATATACAACATGACACTTCGCCTCGCGAATTCCCCCACCGCTCCGCGGGTCCGGCCGGTACCGGCCGTAACGCGCGCCATCGCCATCCTGCGCCTGCTCGGCCGCAGCCGGACGCCGATGGGCGTCAAGGCGATCGCCCAGGCGCTGAAGCTCGTACCCAGCACATGTCTCCATATCCTGCGGGCGCTGGTTTCGGAGCAGCTGGTGAGAGTCGACCCGACGACGAAGCACTACAGCCTGGGCACCGGCATGCTGCCGCTGGCGCGCGCCGTGCTGGTGAACAGCGACTTCGCAAGCCTGGTGCAGCCCAGGCTCGACGATCTCTCCCAACGCTACGGCGTGACGGCGATCGGCGTCGAAGTGCCCGACCTCGACCACATGATCGTGGTCACGCTCTCGCGCACCCAGGCGCCGGTGCGCCTGCATGTCGACGTCGGCAGCCGCTTTCCTGCGCTGATCAGCGCGACCGGCCGCTGCGTCGCAGCGTTCAGCCAGCATCCCTGGAGCGAGATCGAAAAACGCTTCCGCTCACTGCGCTGGCAGAACGCACCCAACTACGAAACCTGGCGCAAGGAAATCGACGGCGTGCGCCGCCACGGTTTCAGCATCGATCGGGGCAACTATATCGCCGGCGTGGCGATCGTCGCGGTGCCGGTGTTGAACGCACGCCGGACAATCACGCATACGATCGCGGCCGTGGGGCTGGTCAGCCAGCTCGATCGCACGACGTCGGTTGCGTTGGCGCAGGACATGCGGGTGGCGGCGGAAACGGTGGCATCGCAGCTGGTTTCTTGATTTCATCGTTCCTCCCCTTCGCGGACTCCGCGAAGGGGAGGTGCCCGCGTAGCGGGCGGAGGGGTCATGAGCGCAATTACCGACGCTCATGACCCCTCCGTCGGCGTAAGACGCCGACACCTCCCCAGCGCTGCTGGGGAGGAGAATAAATCCGTTCTAGCTCTTATCGGCAGCCAGGGTCTCGCGCAGCCGCGCGGCAGCGGTGCGGCCCAGGAGCAGAGGCTCGGACATGCCGTCGAGTGTGATGCGCCCTCCGGCACGCGACGGCGTCTCGACCTTGCGCAGCCGGTCGCAGTTGATGATCAGCGATCGCCCGAGTCGCAGGAAGGGCGGCGACGGCAGCAAGCCCTCGAAATGGCCGAGCGTCCGCCAGATCATCAGTGCCGGCTGATCGGCAACAAAGACGTGCGTGAAATCGCCGTCGGCACGCAGCGCTGCGATCTCGGCAGGCTGGGCGATCACGGTCTGCTTGGGTGTCCTGAGCGCGATCACGCCCGAGCCGGACGGCGCCTGTCCGGACGGCACGACCGCGCGGGCGAGGTGTCGCTCGGCGCGCGTCAGCGATTCGGCAAGACGCTCGGGCGCGACCGGCTTCAGCAGGTAATCCACCGCATTGACCGCGAAGGCCTCGACCGCGTGCTCGGCGTAGGCGGTGACGAAGACGACGATCGGCGGCCGCTGTAGCGCGGCGAGGAGGTCGAAGCCGTCGCCATCGCTGCCGAGCTCGATGTCCAGGAAGACCAGCTCTGGCTCGGTACGCTCGATGACACTCATCGCTTCGGTGAGGCTCTCGGCTTCGCCGACGATCTCCACCGCGGGATGGGAGGCCAGCAGGCGCCGTATCGCCTGACGCGCCAGATGCTCGTCGTCGACGATCAGGACCCGCACGGATCACCTTCGAGCACCAAGGTCGCGACCACCTTGTCGGTCCTGCCGTCGCCACCACTCAGCGTGAATTGGTGGCGACCGGGATAATGCAGAGCGAGGCGGCGGCGCACGTTCTCGAGGCCGATGCCAGGACGGCGTCGGCGTGACGTCGTCGCGCCGCCGAGCGTGCCGGTGTTCTCGATCTCGATATGCAGAGCATCGCCCGCCGCGCGGATGTCGATGCCGACGTCCAGCCCGTTGTCGCGCTTGCCATGCTTGACGGCGTTCTCCACCAGCGGCTGCAACAGGAAGCTCGCGATCCGGCACGAAGCTGCTTCCGGCGCCATGTCGAGCTTCGTCCTGAGACGCTCGCCGAAGCGCGCCTGCTGCACCCTGAGATAGGCCGCAAGCCCGCCAACCTCCGCCTCCACCGTCACGACGGTCTGGTTGATGCCGTCGAGCGAGTGCCGGAGATAGGCCGTGAGATCGCGCAGCATGGCGAGCGCCGCCGCAGGACGCTCGGGGATCTCCTCCGCGACGCCGTTCAACGCATTGAACAGGAAATGCGGATCGAGCTGCAGGCGCAGCTCCTCGAGCTCGGCCCTGAGCGCCTCGGCTTCCGCACGCATGGCGTGCCGGTGCTCGGCTTGCTCGGCCATCTCGGAATGGACCCAGAAGTAGCAGAGGCTCCAGCCGGCAAGGGCCAGGGAGTAATGGGTCCAGGGAAGGACGAAGTCATCAAGCCGATCGCGGCCCGGATTCGTCCAGCCCAGCAGATCCCGGCCAGCGAATAACAGCGCAGCGACGAGCGCGGCACCACCCAACGACAAGAGGGCGACCCAGACCACCGCCCTCGGAGTCAGCCTGTTGCCCAACTGTCGGGCATAG
>Ga0210409_10001743_pt1 | contig 27504 bp, 27 predicted proteins | sample IncBWH17MmetaG_FD_161649 | JGI IMG/M metagenome (GOLD analysis project Ga0210409, IMG submission 161649) | Forest soil microbial communities from Barre Woods Harvard Forest LTER site, Petersham, Massachusetts, United States - Inc-BW-H-17-M | ecosystem: Environmental > Terrestrial > Soil >...
AGCCTGCCGGCTTCCATTTGACGCCCTCGAAAACTGAAGCTCCCCCCGGGCTGTGGCCGCCCGGTTGTCGCCAGAATGCCCGATCGCGGTCGCAATCGGCTTAACAACGCTGGTTAACCGGCGGTACTCGCCCGCCGAATGACAGCATGATTGACAAGCGGTTGCCGCGGCCGGGGAAATTTGCGCAGCGCCCGATTCCCGGGTTGAATCGCGCCGGCGACGAACACATTTTCCAGTTTGTCCGCGTTTTTCCGCTTTCTGAATGGCACTGCAGCTCGAATGTCATCGCTTCTCGATCAATCCGCCATTGCTGATTTCGCCCAACGCCTCGTCACGGCCGCGCGGCGCGCCGGCGCCGATCAGGCCGACGCACTCGCCGTGCGTTCGGTGTCGCTGTCGGTAGACGTGCGTGACGGCGCCGTGGAAGAGTCGCAGCGCTCCGAGGGTGACGATCTTGGCCTGCGCGTCCTGGTCGGCCGCCGACAGGCGGTGGTTTCGACAAACGACCTCAAGAGCAACGGGTTCGAGGCGCTGGCGGAGCGCGCCGTCGCCATGGCGCGCGCGGCGCCTGAAGACCCGTTCGCGGGGCTGGCCGATCCGGCGCTGCTTGCGCGGACCACGCCCGACCTCGACCTCATCGATCCGGATATGCCCGGCGTCGATGTGCTCGAAACGCGGGCGCGCGAAGCCGAAAGTGCAGGGCTTGCCGTTCCCGGTGTCACCAAATCGGGCGGCGCCGGCGCCTCGGCCGGAATCGCCGGGGTCGTGCTGGTGACCAGTCACGGCTTTCAGGGCGCGACGATTTCCTCGCGTCACGGCGTCGTCATGACCGCGATCGCCGGCGACGGCACCGGCATGGAGCGCGACTACGAATTCTCCTCGGCGCTGCACGCCGCCGACCTCGACTTTGCCGGGACTATCGGACGGCGCGCGGGCGAGCGCGCGGTCAAGCGCCTCAATCCGCGCAAGGTCGCGACCCGGCGAGTGCCGGTCGTGTTCGATTCCAGGGTGGCGAACTCGCTCGTCGGGCATCTGGCCAGCTCCGTCAACGGCGCCGCCATTACCCGCAAGACCAGCTTCTTGCGCGACAAGCTCGGGCAAAGGATTTTTCCAGCGGGGATCGAGATCATCGACGATCCGCTGCGGCCGCGCGGTTTGCGTTCGCGGCCCTTCGACGCCGAGGGCGTCGCCGGGAGCCGGCGTCACCTGGTCGAGGATGGCGTGCTGAAGACGTGGCTCCTTGATTGCGCGACCGCGCGCGAGCTTGAGCTTGAAACGACCGGCCACGCCCAGCGCAGCGTGTCCTCGACCCCCTCCCCGGGCGCGACCAACCTGCATCTTGCCGCCGGGGACAAAAGCGCGGAGCAGCTGATCGCCGAGATCGATGACGGCTTCTACGTGACCGACATGATCGGCATGGGCGTCAATCTGGTGACCGGCGACTACAGCCGCGGCGCTTCCGGTTTCTGGATCGAGAACGGCGAATGCACGTATCCGGTCAGCGAGATCACGATCGCCGGACACCTTTCTGATATGTTCGCCAACCTTACTCCGGCGCGCGATCTCGTCTTTCGCTATGGCACCAACGCGCCAACCGTGCGTGTCGAGGGTCTGACCGTTGCCGGCCATTGAGGTCGCGGATCCGGCACAGGCAGCCGCTCGGCTCGCGGAACACGTGCGCGAAGCCGGCAAGCTCGCGCTCTCCATGTTCCAAACGCCAATCAAGAGCTGGACGAAGGCCGGCTCTTCGCCGGTCTGCGATGCCGATGTCGCCGTCGACAGCTTTCTCCGAGAACGGTTGAGCACTGAGGGAAACGGCGTCGCGTGGCTATCGGAGGAAAGCGCCGACGATCCGGCGCGGCTCGCCGCACGCTATGTCTGGGTCGTCGACCCGATCGACGGCACCCGCGCCTATCTTGCCGGCCTGCCGGATTGGGCCATCTCCGCCGCGCTCGTCGACAACGGGCGCCCCGTTGCAGCCTGCCTGTATGCTCCGGTCACGGAGGAATTCTTCGTGGCGATCGTCGATAAGGGGGCGAAGTGTAACGGCGTGACCATCGCCGCTTCGGGCGGGGCTTCGCTGGCACAGGCGCGCATTGCCGGTCCGAAGGGATTCCTCGAACGGCTCGCGGCAGTCGCACCGCCGTTCGCCGCCATGCCGCGCCTGCCTTCGCTCGCGTTGCGGCTTGCCCGCGTGGCCCAGGGAACTTTCGATGTCGCCATCGCCGGCGGCAACAGCCACGACTGGGACCTTGCGGCGGCTGATCTTTTGGTGCACGAAGCGGGCGGCGCGATAACGCCCTTCGGGGGTGGGCCTGTCATCTACAACCGTCGTGTGCCACGGCACGGGGGGCTCGTCGCCGCCGGCCGCGACCGGCATGCGGCGCTCATCGATCTCCTTAGGGATCGGCAGATCGCGCCTTCCTGAGTAAACTTCGCATGATACGCGAACGAGCGCGCGTGGAACGGTTAGAGACATTCAAGGGATCGAGGCAACGAGCGTCATCGGCTCGTCGCCGCGCAAACGGCGGCTGCGCGATTTCCGCCTGCGGCATCGGCACGCTCCGTCCGGAGTCGCGCCGAGGCGCCGATGAACCTGCTCAATTCGACCGGACCTCGCGCTAGCATGTCCGATACCGAGACCCCGGCGAAGCCGAAGCAGTTGCTTCATCTCGTCTTCGGCGGCGAGCTGGAGAGCATGACGGCGATCGAATTCAAGGATCTCGACAAGCTCGACATCGTCGGCATTTTTCCGAACTATGCCAGCGCCTACGCGGCATGGAAGGCAAAGGCGCAAGGCACCGTCGACAATGCCGAGATGCGGTATTTCATCGTGCACCTGCACCGCCTGCTCGACCCGCTGAGCCAGACGCCGCCGCGCTGAGGAGACGCATGCAGCTGTGGAGGCACGTCACACGACAGCGTTGGGTTAAGGTGGCGGTCGGCGTAGCGGCCGCCGAATATCTGCGCTTTGTCGGCAGCACCAGCAGCAGCGTCACGCTGGAACCTGCGGACATCTATGAGCGCAGCGAAGGCGACATGCCGATTATCGTTGCGTTCTGGCACGGTCAGCACTTCCTCGCGCCGGTCGCGCGCAAGACCCAGCATCGCGTGAAAGTCCTGGTCTCGCGCCATCACGACGGCGAGATGAACGCGATTGCTGCCGAACGGTTGGGCGTCGGCGCCATCCGCGGGTCGGGCAACCACAAGAGCGGCTTCGTCCACAAGGCCGGCGTCGCCGCCTTCCAGGCCATGCGCGATGCCTTGGCGGAAGGCTTTTCCGTGGCGCTCTCGGCGGACGTGCCCAAGGTCTCGCGCGTCGCCGGGCTTGGCGTGATCAAGCTCGCCCAGGCCTCCGGCCGTCCGATCTATCCCGGCGCCATCGCCACCAGCCGCCGCTTCGTGCTCGACAACTGGGATCGCACGACGATCAATCTGCCGTTCAGTCGCGTTGCCGGCGTGGCCGCTATCCCGATCAACGTTCCCGCCGACGCCGACGAGGCGACGTTGGAAGCGCACCGCCAGCTGCTCGAGGAGCGGCTCAACGCCGCGACGCAACGCGCCTATGATCTGGTCGACCGCCCGCGCGGAGGAGACTGAGCGTGCGTGAGCCGCTGCCGCTCACATTGCGACTGTATCAATGGGCATCTGCGGCAGCCGCGCCGGCAGCGCCGCGGCTGCTGCAGCGGCGCCTTAAGCGCGGCAAGGAGCACGCCGCGCGGCTCGCCGAGCGCCGGGGTGAGCCTTCGCTGCCGCGCCCGCCCGGTCCGCTGGTCTGGGTGCACGGAGCGAGCGTCGGCGAAATGCTCGCCGTCATTCCTCTGATCGAGCGCATCCGCGCTCTGGATTTTGCGGTGCTGGTCACCTCCGGCACGGTGACGTCCGCGGCTCTTGCCGAACAACGGCTGCCGCAGGGCGCCTTGCATCAGTTCATCCCGCTCGATGCGCCGCGCTTCGTCGCGCGATTTCTCGACCATTGGCGGCCGGATCTCGCGCTGTTCGTCGAATCCGATCTATGGCCCAATCTCATCCTCGCGTGCACGGACCGCACCGTCCCGATGATCCTGGTCAATGGCCGCCTGTCGAAGCGCTCGTTCAGCCGCTGGCGGCTCTTACCGGGAACGATTGCCGCGCTGCTCAAGCGCTTCGATCTGTGCCTGACCCAATCGAGCGCCGACACGCAACGCTATGCCAGCCTGGGCGCACCGCGCGTCAGCCGCGTGGGCAATCTCAAGCTCGACGCACCCGCCCCGCCCGTCGACGAACAGATATTCGGCCAGCTGAAGTCGCTCGTCGGCGCCCGCGCCGTCGTCGCTGCGGCCTCCACGCATCCCGGCGAGGAGAGCGCCATCATCGCCGCCCATCAGCGGCTACGCGCCAAACGCCCATCGCTGTTGACCTTGATTGCGCCGCGCCATCCGGCGCGCGGTCCGGGCATCGCGGACATCGCGCGGGCCGCTGGCCTTTCCGTTGCCCTGCGCTCCCGCGGCGAGTTGCCGAACCGCGATGTCGAGATCTACGTCGCCGACACGCTCGGCGAGCTTGGCCTGATCTACCGGCTCGCTCCGATCGTGTTCATGGGCGGCTCGCTGGCGCGGCGCGGCGGGCAGAATCCGATCGAGGCGGTCAGGATGGGCGCCGCCGTCATGCATGGCCCGCACGTCTGGAATTTCGGCGAAATCTACGCCACGCTTGATGCAGCGCATGGGGCCGAATCCGTCGCCGACGCAGATGCTCTGACCGCTCGTCTGGGCGAGTGGCTCGCCAAGCCGGCAGAGCGTGCGACCGTGGCCGATGCGGGCCAGGCGACGGTAGACAAGCTCGGTGGCGCGCTCGAACGGACCCTTGCCGCGCTCGAGCCTTATCTGATGCAGCTTCGCCTTGAGCAGCGGGCCTCGTAGAGCATGTTCCGGAAAGTGGAAACCGGTTTTCCGACAAGATCATGCTCCACTAAGGAAAACCTGATCGCAATCGATTAAGCTTGAAACGGATGCGTTCTAGAGGTCGCGCATGAGCCTTTGCGAACGTCGGTCTGCGCTTTTCGGGATCACGCGCTGATGCGCGAACCGGCCTTCTGGTGGAAGCGCGGCAGCGGAAAACTGCTCGTGCCGCTCGCGGGGCTCTACGGCGCTGCTGCTGCCTGGCGCATGCACGCCGAGGGGCAGCGCGCCGGCGTGCCGGTCGTCTGTCTCGGCAATCTCACCGTCGGAGGCGCCGGCAAGACGCCGGCGGCGATCGCGGTGGCGCGTCTTCTCCTCGCCGCGCGCGCGCGCCCATTCTTTCTCACCCGCGGCTACGGCGGGCGGTTGCACGGACCGGTGCGCGTCGATCCTGCCGCGCATGGCTCAGCCGACGTCGGCGACGAGCCGCTCCTCTTGGCGCGGCTCGCGCCCACCATCGTGGCGCGCGAGCGCGTCGCGGGCGCAGCGATGGCGCGACGCGATGGCGCCACCGTCGTCGTTATGGACGACGGCTTTCAGAATCCGTCGCTGGTCAAGGATCTGGCGATCCTCGTGGTCGACGGTCGTCGCGGCATCGGCAACGGCAGGATGATTCCGGCCGGTCCCTTGCGCGCGCCGCTCAATATGCAGATGGCGCGCGCGCAGGCCCTTATCGTGGTCGGCCCGGCGGCCGATGCCGCAGCGCTCTTCGAGGTCGCGCGCCGTTACAACGTAAGGGTCTTCCACGGGCGCCTCGAACCCGAGCGCAGCGCGCTGGCGGCGCTCGGCACCAGCAAGATTCTCGCCTTCGCCGGCATAGGCCATCCGGAAAAATTCTTCGCGACGCTCGCCGATGCGGGGATCGAGGTCGCGGAACGCGCGAGCTTCCCCGACCATCATCGCTACACGGCGGCAGAGGCGCAGACGCTCCTGAGACGCGCGGAAGCCGCGAACCTGGTGCTGCTCACCACCGAAAAGGATCTCGCACGGCTCGCCGGTGAACCGCATCTCGCGGCGCTCGCCGCGCATGCGAGCGCGCTGCCCGTTCGCCTCGTGATCGAGGAGCACGACGCCTTCCGCGACATGATCGTCAAGGCGGTAAAGCGGCGGTAGTGCCTCCTTTCACCGAGCGGTTGAGCCGTGCTTGCCACCGGCGCGCGCCGTCTTCCGGTCCTCACCAACGCGACAACGGGTCGGGCCAATCGTCATTTGGCCTTGCCGATCACGCCTTCCGCGTACCAATCGAAGCTGCCCATCTTGTCGCCGCCCCAGGACTCACCTTCTTTGATGCGGACGGCGCCGGTATTGTCGGAGACCGGACCGGTGAACGGATTGAAGCCCTTTCCAATCCGGTCGGCCGCGGCGGTCACGAGCTCGCGGACATCAGCCGGCACCGCGGTCCCGAACGGCGCAACCGTCACCATACCCTGGCCCAGTCCGAGCCTTACCATTGCCGGCTTGAAGGCGCCGGCTATGACGCTCTTCGCGGTCTCGGTCATGAACGGCCCCCAGGTGAAGCCCAATCCCGTGAGCCAGCCTTTCGGCGCGAGTGCACGCGCCTCGAGCGACTGGAATCCGATCGAGTAGCTGCCGCGGCCTTCCGCGATCTGAATGATCGTTGCCGGCGAATCGACGTGCATGGTGACAACGTCGGCGCCCTGGTCGATGAGTGCATTTGCGGCTTCGGCCTCTTTCGCCTTGTCCGACCAGCCGCCGGTTACCACCACGCGGGTCTTCGCCGCCGGATTGACCGAACGCGCTCCGAGCTCGAAGGCGTTGATGTTGCCGATGGCGTAGCCGATCGGAACGCCGACCACGAAGCCGAGCGTATTCGACTTCGTCATCTTGCCGGCCGCTACGCCCATGGGAAACCAGGCGGCCTGGGTGGCACCGAAGAAGTTGCCGAAATTCGGCGCCTGCATCCAGCCGCCGGCGTGCTCGAAGAAGACGTCCGCATGCCGCTTGGCGAGGTTGAAGGCAAATTGCTGATGGCCGAAGCTGGTGGCAAAAATGAGCTTCGCTCCCTGCTGGATCATCCCCTCCATGATCCGTTCCGACTCGGCCGTCTCGGGAATGTTCTCCGCCTCGATGAGCTTGAGCCCGGGGATATTCTGTCTCATGTGATCGAGACCGTCCTTCATGGCGCGGTTGTAACCGTAATCGTTGACGCTGCCGACATAGACCGCTCCAACCGTCAGCGGGCTGTCCTGCGCCGGTGCCGGACCGGCCGCGAGCAAGGCGGCGACCGCCACGCAGGCGGCTGTCGATGCCGGAAATCGTGCCATGGTCTTCTCCTCTGTCCCGCAGCGGCGCCACGCCGCTGCGCCTGCGCATCGGCGCGGCCTATTCCACGCCGACAAAGCTTCGGCCGAGTGCCGCCGGAGCGGCCGTCCGCCGACTCCAGCCCCAGACGACGAGCACCAGCAAGGTGAGCAGATAAGGCAACATGTTCATGATGAAGGGTGAGACCTCGGCGCCGGCGGCCTGAAGTTGCAGTTGCAGGCCCTCGGCGCCCCCGAACAGGAGTGCCCCGGCAATGGCCCAGAGCGGATCCCATTTGGCGAAGATCACTAGCGCAATGGCAATGAAGCCGCGGCCGGCGGTCATTCCCTCGGCCCAGGTGAGCGTCAGCGCCACCGAAATATGCGCGCCTGCAATCCCGCCGAGCAGGCCGGCTAGGACCAAGGCCTGATAGCGCAGCCGCTCCGGGCGCAAGCCTGCCGCAAATGCCACGGCCGGGCTCTCGCCGGTGGTGCGCAGAGCGAGCCCCCATCGGGTTCGGTAGAGCAGCCACCACACGGTCAGCGCAACAGGCGCGGCGAGATAGACGAGCAAGTCGTAGCTCAGCAGCCGCGCGGCCGCCCCACCCGAGCCGAGGCCGAACAGCGGCAATCGCGGAAGTCCCGTGATCAACGTGCCGACGAACGGCCGGCCAGTCATCGCGCTCAAGCCGAAGCAGAAGAACATCAGAGTGAGGCCGGTCGCGAGCTGATTGGCGCCGCGGCCGACAACCAAATAGGCAAAGATCATATTGACGGCCGCTCCGGAAAAAGCGGCGGCGGCGACGCCCAGATACGCGTTGCCGGTCACGGCCGTCGCGGCAAATCCGGTCGACGCGCCGATCAACATGATGCCTTCGAGGCCCAGATTGACGACGCCCGATCGCTCGCCGACGATTTCGCCGAGCGTCGCATAGAGGAGCGATGTCCCCGACATGATCGAGCTGGCAACAACGCCGATAATGATCGCGGCGTTCATCGTCCCGTGCTCCTCGCCGGTTGGCGGCCCAGCACGATGAACAGGATGACCGCCATCAGGATATTGACGACGGCGAACGGCAGCCCCTGCGTGATCTGCAGAATGTCGCCGACCGAGCTGATGACCGCGAAGAGGAACGCCATGGCGAGAATTCCGCCGGCGGTGGTGCGGGCGAGCCACGACACGAGGAAGCCGACGAAGCCGTAGCCCGGCGACAGCTCGGATACCAGGCGGCCCTGGATGGCCGTGACTTCCGCCATCCCGGCAAGCCCGGCGATTCCGCCCGCGGCGAACATCACGGCCAGGATGTAGCCCAGGACCGGAATGCCGAGACGCCGCGCGGCTTCAGGATTTCCGCCGATCGCCCGCATGTCGAGGCCGAAGCGCGTGCGCGCGGTAACAAACCAGTAGAGCGCAAGGCAGGCGAGCGCGAGGAGCAGGCCCGCATGCACGCGCGACTGGAGGAAGCTCGGGAGCCGGGCCGCGTCGGCGAAAGCCGGTGATTGCGGATAAAAGGAACTCTGAGGATCGCGCCACGGCCCGAAAATGAGATAGCTCACGATCAGCGGGGCCACGTAGTTGAGGAGCAGCGTCGAGATCGTCTCGTTGACGAGATGAAGCGCTCGCAGCACGCCGGGCACCAGCGCCCACAGGCCGCCGCCGATGAATCCGAGCATGACGAGGAGCGGCAGCAGGACGAAAGCCGGCTGATCGGGCAGCGCCAGCGCGCCGGCGGTGGCAAGGCAAGCGCCCATATAAAGCTGGCCCTCGCCGCCGACATTGATCAAGCCGATGCGCGCCGGTAGCGCCACCGCGACGGCGGTGAAAACAAGCGGAGTCATCCGCACCAGAAGCTCGGAGAAGCCATAGGCATTGCCGAACACGTAGACGAGCGTGTCGGCGTAGGCGCGCAGCGGATCCTTGCCCGCGGCGGCTAGCAGGAGCGCAAAGACGGTAATCGCCACCAGCGCGGCGAGCGCGAAGGCCTTGGCCTGCGCCGAAGCAAGATGCCACGCGGTCGCGCCGTCACGCTGCATGGCTTTGCTTCTCGGCGCCGACCATGAGGGGGCCGACCGTCTCCGCGCGAAAATCCTGCGGTTCGAACTCGCCGGCGATCGCGCCGTGAAACAGCACCAGCAGCCGATCGCTCAATTCAAACAATTCATCGAGATCCTCGGACACCACCAGCACGCCGGCGCCGCGGGTGCGGGCCTCGCGCAGCAAGGCGCGAACTGCCATGGTGCTGCGCGCGTCGAGGCCGCGCGTCGGATAGAGCGCGACCACAAGCCTCGGCTGGTGCGCGAGTTCGCGAGCAAGCACCAGACGCTGCAGATTGCCGCCGGAAAGCGTGGCGGCCCGCGCCGCGAACGGCGGACGGGCAAACCCCAAGCGGACGAAGCTGCGCTGCATGTCGGCGTCAACGCCGTCCCAGTTCATGCCCAGCCCGGCGCGGTATCGCCGCCCGCTGCCAAGCGCCAGATTTTGCCGCACCGTCAAGTCGGCGACGCAGGCGAACGCAAGCGCATCTTCCGGAATGATTGCCACCCCGTTCGCGCGTATCCTGGCGATCGACCAGTGCGAGGCCTCTTCGCCCCACAGTCGTTTCGTTCCGGCGGCAGGCCACTGCAGGCCGCTGATGAGATCGCCAAGCTCGCGCTGGCCATTGCCCGATACGCCGGCGACGCCGACAATCTCACCCGAGCGCACGGTCAGTGAAAGAGCACACAGCGGCGTGCACCCGCCCTCCCCGGAAGTCGATACGCCGGCGAGTTCAAGCGCGCAGGCCGCGTCCTTGTTGCGCTCGCCGCGCGGCGGCGGCACCGGGCGCGCCACCGCCTCGCCGAACATCAGCGCAAGCAGGCCCGCCTCGGACGCCTCGCTCCGGTCAAGGACGCCGGCGATGCGACCCTGCCGCATGACGACGATCCGATCGGCGCAGGCAAGAACCTCGTGGAGCTTGTGAGTGATCAACACGACGCCCAGCCCCTCGCCCCGCAGCTCGGCGATGGTTCTGAACAATCCCTCGCTTTCCTGCGGGGCCAGCACCTTGGTCGGCTCATCCAGAATGAGCACTCGGGCGCCGGCGAGCAGCTGCTTGAGAATCTCGACCTTCTGCTGGTCCCCGACCGCAAGCTGCCGCACCGGCGCCCAGGGATCGACGGCGAGGCGAAACCGATCGGCATAGCGGCGCATGCGCTTAAGTAGCTCGGCGCGCGGCACCACGGCCGGAAGGTTCGGTTGGAACAACGCCACATTTTCGAACACGCTCAGCGCCGGGACGAGCGTAAAATTCTGGAAGACCATGCCGACGCCAAGCGCGCGGCAATCGCTTGGCGCGGAAATCGCGACGCGCTCGCCGTTCACCAGGATGTCGCCGGCATCGGCCGCGTAGTAGCCGTACAGGATTTTGGCGAGCGTGCTTTTGCCGGCGCCGTTCTCGCCGAGGAGCGCAACGACCTCGCCGGCACGCACGCTGAACTCGGCGACGTCGTTGGCGAGCAACGCACCGAACCGCTTGACGATGCCGCGCGCTTCGAGGAGGGGCGGCCCGCGATCGATGGCGGTCATGGCCGCGGCGGATCTGCGCTGCGATTTATTCGCCGCACCAGCCGGCAGTCTGCCTCTTTATTGTGCGCAAGGCCAAGCCGCCCTGCGGACACGATCACGACCGCGACCCCGGTGCGGCCCGGCGCCAAGCGAGACGACAAGGCATTGACGGTGCACATGGAAACAGTCTCTGCCGCTTGGTTCGCGTCGCCTGCGATGGCAAGGCCGATACTGCAAAGTGGGGCAAGTATCGTGCCGCGCAGCCGCACAACAAGGATGCAGCGGCCGCGGTCCGCCGAGCGGCTTGCGGTTGGGCGAAACGCAACGAGGAATGCCGGATTTTACGATCTTCCCGCGTACAAGGATCCGTGCCGCTGCAGCACTGCCTCCGGCGAAACGTAGGCTTCCTGCAGTTCGACGCTCCAGTATCTGAGTTCCTCGAGCGGAATGGGCAGGCCGGTCACGGCGCAACGCACGAACGCGCCCGGCCGCACGACGCGGAAATCGCCGTCGAGATATTTGACCTCGGCCTCGCCGGGCATGGGGGATGGGCGATCGGTACGATTGAGCAACTGAACCTCCGTCGCGGATGCGACTCGCCTGCGGCCTGCGCGTCGGGCAACATAATCACTCTACGCTGAGGACGGAACACCCGCTTCGCGACCCGGCGCGCCGCTGCGTTCGACCGGTCGCGCCGATCTCAATCGGTCGAGGGCAAGCCGTTTGCCGGCAGCCCCCGCTAGCAGACATTGTCAACGAAAGAGCCGCACCGACCGAAGTCAGCGCGGCCAGGAGCAATGCACCGTCATCGTGCAGGCGCTCTGCCCGATTCACGTCGGCCTGAACCGTAGCCGCGTGCTGTCGTGGCGATCGCTGCGGCGGCGGTTCGCGTTAGAACAAGCTGCCTTGTCCCGGGCCCGGATCGCGCCGACGGCGCGGCCGCGCCGGCTCCTGACGCGGCGTCGTCTGCACCGCCTCGACTCGCGCGCTGGCACTGCCGTCGGCGAATTCGATCCCGATTGGCGCGCCAAGCGCGAGCGCGGCGGCTGTGCGCATGGGCCGGCCCGCCTTGTCGCGCACCAACGTAAAGCCGCGAGCCAGAACGCTGCGATAGGAGAAGGCGGCAAGGAGCTGGGCGTCGCGTTCGCATCGCGCCCAGCGCGCCTCCAAGTAGTTGTCCATCGCAAGCCCGGCACGCCTGGCCAGAGTGCCGACCTGCTCGCGCTGGCGCGCGTTGCGGGTGCGATACGCCTCGAGGTTCGCGGCAGCGCTGGCGCGAAGACGCTGCGCAACAGCGGCGTAACGCTCGCGCCGACGCTCGACATTGTTGCGCAAAAGATGCGGGCTGAGCCTGCCGGCGGTCTGCGAAAAGCTCACGCGGTGAATGTGCGCGTTGGCACGCAGTGCGCGGCTGAGCCCGGCGGCAGCATGATCGAGCCGCTGCCGCGGCACCGCCAGCACCTCGTCGGCGTCAGGCAGGGCGCGAGCCGCCGATCGCAGCTCGCTGCGCCGCGCTTCCTGGTTGCGCCGCCAGCAAGCGAGCGCACGCCGCGACAAATTGCCGACGTCGACCATGAGCTCGGACCTCACCGGCACCGCCATCTCGGCGGCGGCTGTCGGCGTCGGCGCCCGGCGGTCGGCGACAAAATCAAGGAGCGTCACGTCGGTCTCATGCCCGACCGCGGAGATCAGCGGAATGAGGCTCTGCGAAGCTGCGCGCACCACGACCTCTTCGTTAAACGACCACAAATCCTCAAGCGAGCCGCCGCCGCGCGCGACGATGATGAGATCGGGCCGCGGCAGCGCGCCGCGCTCGGGCAGCGCGTTGAAGCCGGCGATGGCGGCGGCGACCTCGGCGGCTGAGCCGTCGCCCTGCACCTTGACCGGCCAGACCAGCACCCGGCGCGGAAAACGCTCGGCAAGCCGGTGCAGAATATCGCGAATGACGGCGCCGGTCGGCGACGTGATGACGCCGATCACCGCCGGGATGTAAGGCAGGAGCTGCTTTCTCGCTTCGTCGAACAATCCTTCCGCGGCGAGCCGGCGCTTGCGCTCTTCGAGCAGCGCCATGAGCGCGCCAAGGCCCGCCGGCTCCAGCGTCTCGACCACGATCTGGTACTGCGAGCGCCCCGGATAGGTGGTCACTCTGCCGGTAATCACGACTTCGAGGCCGGCTTCGAGCTTGAGCTTGATGCGCGCTGACGTGCTGCGCCAGATGACACCGGCGATGCAGGCGCGATCGTCCTTGAGATCGAAATAGACGTGCCCGTTGGAGTGATAGCTCACCTTGCCGAGCTCGCCGCGCACGCGGACATAGCCGTAGGAGTCCTCGATCGTACGCTTGAGCGCCGCCGAAAGTTCGGAGACGGTCAATTCCGGCAGGTTGAGGCGGGGCTCGTTCATGGCCGCATGATTCGCTCAGGGACTGGCTGTTAGAGATGGGTTTCGTGGGCGGTGGTCAAGCCCGGGCGCCCCCCGCCACAATGTTGCGCCGGCGCCCTGCCGTGCTAGAGGGGCACCCGCGATGTGCTGCAACCCATGAACATCCTGCTCCTTGGCTCCGGCGGCCGCGAACATGCGCTCGCCTGGAAGATGGCGGCAAGCCCGCTCGTAGACCGGCTCATCTGTGCCCCGGGCAATGCGGGCATCGCGCGTGAGGCGGAGTGCGTTGCCCTCGATATCGGCGACCATGCGGCGGTGATCGCGTATTGCCGTCAAAACAGCATCGATTTGGTCGTTGTAGGGCCCGAGGCGCCGCTCTGCGCAGGCATCATCGATGACCTCGAAGCCGCCGGCACCAAGACCTTCGGCCCGAGCCGCGCCGCCGCCCGCCTCGAAGGCTCCAAGGGCTTCACCAAGGACTTGTGCAGGACGCACGGCATTCCCACCGCCACCTATGAACGCTTTCGCGCCGCGGCGCCGGCCAAAGCCTATGTCCGCGGCCGCCGCGCGCCGGTCGTGGTCAAAGCCGACGGGCTTGCCGCCGGCAAGGGTGTCGTCGTGGCGGTGAATGTGGCCGAGGCGGAAGCGGCGATCGACATGATGTTCAGCGGCGCCCTGGGCGAGGCCGGCGGCGAAATCGTCGTCGAGGAATTCCTCGACGGCGAGGAAGCTTCCTTCTTCGCGCTATGCGACGGCGAGACCGCCATCGCGCTTGCCTCGGCGCAGGATCACAAGCGCGTGGGCGACGGTGATACTGGTCCGAACACCGGCGGCATGGGCGCCTATTCGCCGGCGCCGATCGTCGACGCGGCGACATCCGCCCGTGTGATGGAGACGATCGTGCTGCCGACGCTGCGCGCCATGAAGGCGATGGGGGCGCCTTACAAGGGCGTGCTCTTTGCCGGGCTGATGCTCACCGCCGCGGGACCGCAGCTCATCGAATACAACGTCCGTTTCGGCGATCCCGAATGCCAGGTGCTGATGCTGCGCCTGATGTCGGATCTCATTCCGGCGCTGCTCGCGAGCCGGGACGGCGTTCTCAAGTCGCTCGACCTGCGCTGGTTTCCGCAAGCCGCGCTCACCGTGGTGATGGCCGCTAAAGGCTACCCGGGCACTTATGCCAGAGGCTCGGTCATCGAAGGCCTTGACGAGGCCGCCGCCATCGAGGGCGTGGAAATCTTCCACGCCGGCACCAAGGCAGAAGGCGGCCGCATCGTCGCGAACGGCGGCCGGGTGCTCAATATCACGGCGCTCGGGCACAGCGTGCGCGAGGCGCAGTCGCGCGCCTACGAGGCCATCTCCCGCATCCGCTGGCCGGAAGGCTTTTGTCGCCACGACATCGGCTGGCGGGCAGTTGAGCGTGAAAAGCAGCCGAGCGAACAATCACAAGGACCGGCAGCGAGGTTGTCGAAGTGATGCACGATCAAGCTGCGCTCGCCATCCGCAACTTCCTTGCTGATGGCAAGGGCCGTCACGAGGCGCAGTTTAATTTGGCGGACTGCTTCTCCTATGCCCTCGCCAAATCATGCGGCGCGCGGCTCCTCTTCAAGGCCGACGATTTTGCGGAGACCGACATCGCGCCGGCATGGCGGCCATAGCAGCGCCGCCACAACGGCAAAAACCGTCAGCGGAAGATGAGAGTAAAGCCGGCATGAAGAGTTTCGCCCTCGCGCTCGGCGGCGGCGGCGCCCGCGGCCTCGCCCATATCGCGGTGCTCGAGGCGCTCGACGAGATGGGCGTTAAGCCCGCCGCCATCGCCGGCACCTCGATCGGCGCGCTGGTCGGCGCCGCCTATGCGGCCGGCATGCGCGCCAAGGACATCCGCCGCCACGTCATCGCCGTCGCCCACGACCCGAGCGAAATCTGGCGCCGCCTCATTGCCGCGCGCGCCGGCTCGCTCAGCGATCTGTTCACCGGCGCCTTCGGCCAGGCGACACAGCTCGACGCGGAAAAATTCTGCGCGCAATTCCTGCCGCCAGAGGTGCCGGCGGATTTCTCCGCGCTGCAAATTCCGCTCGTCGTGATGGCGACCGACCTGCACGGCCGGGAGGAGGCGGCGTTGTCTTCGGGGCCGCTCTCTTCGGCGCTCGCCGCCTCGATGGCGCTTCCCGGGCTGTTCCGGCCGGTCGTCATCGACGGCCGCATCATGATCGATGGTGGGGCGACCAACCCGCTGCCGTTCGATCAGCTCACCGGCCGCGGCGATGTCGTCGTCGCTGTCGACGTGTTCGGGGTCCCGCCCGCGGAGCGCGACGACATGCCCGGCGCCTGGCAAAGCGTTTATACGACGGTGCTCATCATGGGCAGCACCATCGTCGCCGCCAAGCACAGACACGCCGCGCCCGACCTCATGATCCGGCCGAACGTCGGCAGCTTCCGCACGCTCGATTTCTACCAGGCGAGCGCCATCTTGCGGGCGGCCGAGGCGGTGAAGCCCGAAGTCAAGGAAAGGCTCGGCGGGCTCATCAGCGACGCGCCTGAAAAAACTGCTTGAGCAGCGCCGACGCGTCCGCTTCCGCAAGGCCGCCATAGACCTCGGGCCGATGATGACAGCTCGGCGAGGCAAAGAATTTCACGCCGTTCTCAATCGCGCCGCCTTTTGGATCGGCAGCGCCGTAGTAGAGCCGGCGGATGCGGGCGAACGCGACCGCCCCGGCGCACATCGCGCACGGTTCGAGGGTCACGTAGAGATCGCAACCGTCGAGCCGTTCGGAACCGAGCACAGCGGCCGCCGCGCGGATGGCGACGAGCTCGGCATGCGCCGTCGGGTCGCGCTCGGTCAGCGTGCGGTTGCCGGCGCGGGCGACGACGGCGCCGTCGCGCACGACGACGCACCCGACCGGTACCTCGCCGGCTTCCCCGGCGGCACGGGCTTCCGCCAACGCCATGTCCATGAACGATGCCGCCATTTCCAGATCATCACCGTCGCGCCCGCCTTGTGCCGGGCCTGACGCCTTTATACACCTCGACAAACGGTGCGATGCCGGGCACCGGTTCGGCATGACCAAGATGAACGCGGATGACACGATAGACGAGCGCAACGACAACGGCGGTGAACGTATTGCCAAGGCGATCGCGCGCGCCGGCTTGGCTTCCCGCCGCGAGGCCGAGGACTGGATCGCCGCTGGCCGCGTCGCGGTCAACGGCGCGGTCATCAGCTCGCCCGCGCTCAACGTGACGCCGCACGACCGAATCAGCGTCGACGGCGAACCGCTGCCGGCGCGCGAGCGCTCGCGGCTCTTCCTCTATCACAAGCCGCGCGGCCTCATGACCACGCGCGTCGACCCCCAGGGCCGGCCGACCGTCTTTCAGAATTTGCCATCGCACCTGCCCCGCCTCATCAGCGTCGGCCGGTTGGATTTCAACACCGAAGGCCTGCTGCTGCTCACCAATGACGGCGCGCTCGCGCGCCAGCTCGAGCTGCCGCAAACCGGGTGGCTGCGGCGCTACCGGGTGCGCGCCCACGGCTCGGTCACCCAGGCGAGCCTCGACGCGCTGCGCACCGGCATCACGGTCGACGGTGTCCACTATGGGCCGATCGAGGCCGCACTCGACCGGGTGCAGGGCACGAATCTGTGGCTTACGTTCGCGATCCGCGAGGGCAAGCACCGCGAGGTGCGTCATGTGCTCGGAGATCTCGGGCTCGTGGTGACCCGTCTGATCCGCGTCTCGTTCGGCCCGTTTCAGCTCGGGGAACTCGCCGCGGGGGCGGTCGAGGAAGTGCGCACGCGCGTGTTGCGCGAGCAGCTTGGCGCGCGCCTGGTCGCGCGCTCGGGCGCAGATTTTTCCACGCCACCTGCGCCGCCCCCTCCACCTGAAAAGCCCGCTCGTCCTGAGAAGAAGGAGCGTGCGCACGCGAGCGATAGTCCAAAAGGAGCGCGCGACCGATCGACCAGCCATACCCGGCGGGCGAACGATCGTGCGGGGAAAAAGCTTCGGCCTGGAAAGAAAGAGCGCGCGCCCGCCAGCAACAGCCCAAAAGGAGCGCGCCACAGATCCACCAGCCATTCCTGGCGGGCGAGTGAGGAAGATCGTCCGGGGAAAAAACTGCGGCGCAAATTCCGTGGCTTGCGCCGGGACGACGGAAAGCCGCGCGAGGCCCCAACCGCAGAACCGCGCACCGCTCTGTTGACCGACCGCAAAGGCCGCCGCGTGCTCGTCGAACACATCGGGCAGAAACCGCCCGATACGGTACCGGCGGCACGCAAGGCACGCCATCAGCGGCGGCGCTCTCCGGGGCCACGCCGGCAGCGGCCGCGCGACCGCTGATGCGCGTCGTCGGCGGGCGCCTGCGCGGCCGCTCCCTTGCCGCGCCGAAGACCCAGGCGATCCGGCCGACCGCCGACCGCCTGCGCGAATCGCTCTTCAACGTTCTGCTCCACGCCTACGGCGATCCGATCGCCGGCGCGCGTGTACTCGATCTTTTCGCCGGCACCGGCGCGCTTGGCATCGAAGCGGCCTCGCGCGGCGCCGCTTTCGTCCTGTTCATCGACGAGAGCGCCGAGGCGCGCGCGCTGCTGCGCGAGAACGTGGCCGCGCTCGGCCTCGGCGGCGCGTCGCGCATCTTTCGCCGCGACGCGACCAAGCTCGGTCCCGTTCACCCACTGCCGCCTTTTTCCCTCGTCTTCGTCGATCCACCTTACGGCCAAGGCCTCTCTTCCGAGGCACTCGCGTCGGCGCGCGCGGGCGGATGGTTCACCGCCGACGCGCTGATCGTTGTCGAGGAAGCGACCAAGTCTCGGTTCGCTGCGCCGGAAGAGTTTACCGAACTCGAGCGGCGGCGTTACGACGATACCGAGTTCGTCTTCCTGCGCTCAGCGTCATCGGACTAGCGCCGACCGAACAGCCGCTCGATGTCGGCGAGCTTCAATTCCACGTAGGTCGGGCGGCCGTGATTGCATTGGCCGGAATTGGGCGTCCGCTCCATCTCGCGCAGCAGCGCATTCATCTCGGCCGGCTTGAGCCGGCGCCCGGCGCGCACCGAGCCGTGACAGGCCATGGAGGAGGCGACCTGCATCAGGCGGCGCTCGAGCGGCAGGGTCTCGTCCCATTCGCTCATGTGCTCGGCGAGGTCGCGCACCAGGCCGGCGCCGTCGATCTCGCCGAGCAGCGCCGGCGTCTCGCGCAGCGCCACCGCGCCGGGGCCGAAAGATTCGAGCACAAGCCCGTAGCGCCCGAGTTCTTCCGCACGGCCGAGGAGGCGCTCGACGTCGCTCTCGTCGAGCTCGACGATCTCCGGAATGAGAAGAATCTGGCGCGCGACGCGGCTCTTCTCGATCGCCGCCTTGAGCTTCTCGTAGACGATGCGCTCATGCGCGGCGTGCTGGTCGACGATGACGAGCGCGTCGTCGGTCTGCGCCACGATATAGGTGTCATGCACCTGCGCGCGTGCCGCCCCGAGCGGATAGTCGAGGCCATCCTCGGCGAGTTCCGCAACGCCAACGGCGGCGCCGTGATCGGCCGCGGGCGTGCCGACCTCGAATGCGGCCTGTGCCGCTTCGGCAAAGCCGCCCCCGCGCAGCGCCGTGCGGGAAACGCGCGGATCGCCCGGCCGCGCCGGCGAACGCCGCCAGTCCCACGTCCCGCTGCGGCTGCGCGCGGAATAGGGAAACGAGCCCGGCGAGCGAAGCGCGGCGATCGCCGCGCTTCCTCCGGTCGTCGCCGCACGCGTACCGTCCCGCGCAAGCGCCTCCTTGAGCGCGTGCACGATCAGCGCGCGCACGAGTCCGGCATTGCGAAAGCGCACTTCGGCCTTGGCCGGATGCACGTTGACATCGACCTCGCGCGGTGGAACCGAGACGAACAGCGCGAGCAGCGGATGCCGGTCGCGCAGCAGGTAGTCGGCATAGGCTGCGCGCACCGCGCCAAGCAAAAGCTTGTCGCGCACCGGCCGCTCGTTGACGAACAGATATTGGCCGAGCGCATTGGCGCGCGTCAGCGTCGGCAGCGCGGCAAACCCCTCGACGACGACGCCCTCGCGTTCACCGGCGACGGCGACGGCATTGGCGCGGAAATCGGCCCCAAGCACGTCGCCGAGCCGGGTGAGCCGGCCGGTGCCGCCGGGAAGCGTCGCGGCAAAAGTGACCGGCGCGCGCTCCTCGCCGGCGAGCGTGAAGGCGACGTCAGGCCGGCTCATGGCGAGCCGCCGCACGGTGTCGCGCACGGCCTCGGCCTCGGTGCGGTCGAGCTTGAGGAATTTCAGTCGCGCGGGTGTCGCGTAGAACAGGTCGCGCACCTCGACCCGCGTACCCTGACCGAGCGCGGCGGGCTTGAGCTCCGATTTGGCGCCGGCATCGACCTCGATCGACCAGGCGTGCGCCTCGCTTTTGTGGCGCGTCGCGATCGCAAGCCGCGCCACGGCGCCGATCGAGGGCAAGGCCTCGCCGCGGAAGCCGAGCGTGGCGATGGCGACAAGATCCTCGTCGGCAAGCTTCGAGGTGGCGTGCCGGTCGACGGCGAGCGCGAGGTCGTCACGCGTCATGCCCTCGCCGTCGTCGCCGACGCGGATGAGCCGGCGGCCGCCGCCGTCGGTGAGGACGTCGATGCGGCTCGCGCCGGCATCGAGCGCGTTCTCGACCAGTTCCTTCACCACGCTCGCGGGACGCTCGACCACCTCGCCGGCGGCGATGCGGTTGACCACGGCTTCGGAGAGCTGGCGAACGGGCATGGCGACTCGCTTGACGCTACCAAGTCTAGCGGTGCGTCCGCCGTCGCGGGAGGTCAATCGGCCCGCTCAATGCCTTCGTGAGATCGGGAAAGATGTGTCATCGCGGCGAAGAAAGGATCGCTCGCTGTCACGCACGCACCGCCCCACGGCCGTCAGCCGGCCTCTTCGCCTAATCGAGCGTCGGCTTCGCGCGCCGCAGCCGCTTGACCCCGGCGCGATGCTTCTTGGCTTCGACACGGCGTCTGCGCGCCGCGGCGGTCGGTCGGGTCGGACGACGCAGTCGCGGCGCGACCGCCGCCCTGCGGACGAGTTCGACGAGGCGCTCGAGCGCATCCTCGCGGTTGCGCGCCTGCGTGCGATGGCGCTGCGCGATGATGATGAGTACGCCGTCGCGCGTCATCCGTGTTCCAGCGAGCCGCTCCAGGCGTGCGCGCACCTCGGCCGGCAATGACGGCGAGCCGCGCACGTCGAAGCGGAGCTGCACGGCGGTCGCAAGCTTATTGACGTTCTGCCCACCCGGGCCGGACGAGCGCACGAAGCTTTCCTCGATCTCGCGCGCGTCGATGCTGATATGGTCGGTGACCCGGATCACGGCGCGTCACTCGGCTCTACTGCGCGTAGCGCCGCTGCAACTCCTTGCGAATCGTGTCGCGAGGGCGCGACACGAGCCGCGAGCGTCGTGCTTCCGGCCAGTGCCGGCGGTACTATTTCGGGGCTGCAGCGGCCGTGTCTCCCGGCGGCAAAATCCTGAACGTGAAGATCGTGATCTTGTCGCCCGGCTTGAACGGACCGGCAATCTCATTCTTGACCGGCGGGATGCTCTGCAGAAAGGCGGCGATGGCGAACGCGTCTTCCTTCGTCAGATAAGAGAACGCGTGGTACGGCATGATCGGCGCCAGCGTTCGGCCGTCGGGCCGCTTGCCCTGCTGCAAGGCGGTCACGATCTGCTCGGCGGTCCAATTGCCGATCCCGGTCTCCTTGTCCGGCGTGATGTTTCTTCCGGGAAACGCGCCGACACCGGGAATTTCGAACGCCACCTCCGATCCGCCGAGATAGCGCGCCATGTCCGGTTTGCCGAAAAAGTAGCCCGGCGTATGGCAATCGTTGCAGCCGGCGAGCGTGACCAGATACTTGCCGCGGTCGATCTGCGACTCGGCGTGGGCGCGCGGCAGCAGAGTAGCCGCCGCGAGGACCGCGGCTGCGGTGGCTCCGAGTGCGATGCTGGCGGAAACTTTCATGACGCTCCTCTTGCGTTTGTCGATGGCCGCAGGCGCACGCGGCTTATATCGCTGCGATTCGTGCTGCGTGGCATAGGCATCGTAGCCTGGATCGCCGACCGCGGGAAACACGAACGCTGCGTGCACGACGCGGGTCGCTGCCCACTCGTTCGCCCGCGACGATCAGTCGATCGGGGCCTCGATCCTCCGCACGCTCGAGATTTCGCTGCCGCTGTCGCGGATGCGCGAGACCGCCTCGGCAATCGGCTCGATGACGACCGACATGTGGAAGGCGTTGGCGTGCAGGAGGCTCGAGCGGTCGCGCACGATGGCGACATGGCCGCTCCAGAACACCAGGTCGCCGCGCCGCGGGGCGGCGCCATCGAGGTTGACGGAGAGCGGGGTCCCCAGCGCCTGTTCCTGCATGTCGCTGTCGCGCGGACAGGCAATGCCGCAGGCTGTGAGCGCGATCTGCACCAAACCCGAGCAGTCGAGCCCGAGCGTCGTCTTGCCGCCCCACAGATACGGAGCGCCGAGGAATCGCTCGGCGACGGCGACGAAATCCGTTTCGTAGACGTCAATAGGCGCGAGGTGCGCGGCCGGCACATGGCCACCCGTTGGCGTGACCGCCAAGGACCCTTCGATGCGCGCAATCGCCAGCCGCGCCCCGAGCGGCAGCGCTTCGACCGGCGAAAGCTTGATCGAGGGGCCGGGAAACACCAAGGTCCGCAACGCCGAGACCTTGTGCGTCACCGCCGCGCCAGGGGGCGCAAGCGCGTTCGCGGGGAGCCACCCGACGTAGCCGTCGGCGGCGAGCTGGCCCCAGGCCCAGCCCTCCGCATTCTCGTCGTAGATGGTGACACGCTCGCCCTTGAGCGCCTCAGTCGCGAGCGGCGCATCGGGCGCCGGCTCGCGCCGCAGCGGCGCCTGCGGCTCGACGATTTCGCGAACGTGCCCCTCGACGTAGCGCTTCGCGTCGACTTTTCCCGCCAACGCCTTCGCCGCGAGATCGGCGCGGGCCGGCGTGAGCCGCGGGTCGTATGCGGGCATGGATTTCGGTTCAGCCGTAGCGCGCGGCGAGGAGTGCGTAGAGAGCGCGCGCGGCCTGGCATTCGCCGCCCTCGGGCCGGCCGGGCTTGGCGGTCGGGGTCCAGGCGTAGATGTCGACGTGCAGCCACGCCTTCGCCGCTTCGACGAAGCGCTTGAGGAACAGCGCGCAGACGATCGAGCCGGCGAAGCTGCCGGTGCCGACGTTGTTCAGATCCGCCACTTTCGATTCGAGCAGCGTGTCGTAGGGCTGCCACAGCGGCAGCCGCCAGAGCGGATCGTTCTCCGCCGCGGCATGGTTCGCGACCGCGGCGGCGAGCGCATCGTCCGCGGTATAGAATGGCGGCATATCCGGACCGAGCGCGACGCGCGCGGCGCCCGTCAGCGTGCCCATGTCGATCAAGAGCTCCGGCGCGCCCTCGTCGGCGAGCGCGAGCGCATCGGCCAGGACGAGCCGCCCTTCGGCGTCGGTGTTGCCGACCTCGACCGTGAGCCCCTTGCGCGACCGGTACACGTCGCGCGGGCGGAAAGCGGCGCCGGAAATCGCGTTCTCGACCGCCGGGATGAGCACGCTGAGCCGCACCTTGAGCTTGCGGTCCATGATCATGTGCGCGAGCGCCAGCACGCTCGCCGCCCCGCCCATGTCCTTCTTCATCAGCAACATCGCGCTCTCGGGCTTGATGTCGAGACCGCCCGAATCGAAGCAGACGCCCTTCCCCACCAACGTCACGCGCGGATGATCGGCTTCGCCCCATTGCAGCTCGATGAGCCGCGGCGCCGCCACCGACGCGCGGCCGACGGCGTGGATCAGCGGAAAATTTTCGGCCAGCAAATTCTCGCCGACGACCGCGCTCATCTTCGCGCCGTGGCGTGCAGCGAGCGCGCCGGCCGCCATTTCGAGCTCCTGCGGGCCCATGTCGTTGGCCGGCGTGTTGATGAGATCGCGCGCGAGAGTCACCGCTTCGACGATGCGCACGAGTTCGTCGCGATCGAGGCTTTGCGGCAGATCGAGCTTGAGCTCGCGTTCGTCGGGCTTGCGGTAGCGGGTGAAGCGGTAGGACCCAAGCGCGAAAGCGAGCGCAGCAAGCCGCGGGTCGGGCGCCTCGTTGGCGAACCGGTAGGCGCCGTCCGGCAGGATTTGCGGCAGGCGGCCGGGAAGGAACGGGTCGTTGCGCGCTTCATCCGGGTCATCGAGCCCGAACAGGACTCCGCCAAGGCCGCTCCGCGCCGGCAGCAGCAGGTGGCGTCCGGCCTTGGGTTCGAAACCTGCCGCATCGGCGAAGGTGCGCGCCCCCTCATCGAGCCGCTCGCGCAGCTCGGCGTAGGTCTTTCCAGTGACGAACCAGATCGGCACCGCATCTGCGCTGCGGCCGACCGTGAAGATTGAGTCCATGCGCAGGGTCCGGGCGCAAGAAGGATGGGTCCTGCTATCACGCCGCTCGCAAGCCGGAAAGGCGGCGGAGCTACGCGCGCGAAGCGTTCGGCTGATGCGCGGCGAGCGCGTGGCGAACGCCGTAGACGGCATAGATCACCAGCCCGATCACAAGCCAGATGCCAAAACGCAGCCAGGTATCGAGCGGCAGGCCGAACATCAGGAACAGCGAGGACGCCGCGCCCAAGGGGGCGACGACGTAGACCGCCGGCGTCCGAAACGCGCGCGGCAGGCCGGGCTCCCTGATGCGCAGGATGAGCACGCCGAGGCAGACGATGGCGAAGGCAAACAGGGTGCCGATGCTGACCAGTTCGCCGACGAGGCCGATCGGCAGGAGCGCGGCGAGGATCATCACCACGGTGCCGGTCACGATCGTGGTCACGTACGGCGTGCGAAATCGCGGGTGCACCCGGGCGGCGACCGGCGGCAGCAGACCGTCGCGCGCCATCGAATAGAAGACGCGCGACTGCCCGAGCAGCATGACCAGGATGACAGAGGTCAGGCCGAGAACAATGCCGAATTTGATGATCGGCGACAGAAAGCTGAGCCCGACCGCATCGATGCCCACCGCAATCGGATCCGACACGTTGAGCTTGTCATAGGCCACGATCCCGGTGAGCACGAAGCCGACGGCCACGTAGAGCACGGTGCAGATCACGAGCGAACCGAGAATCCCGATCGGCATGTCGCGCTTCGGGTTCTTCGCTTCCTGCGCCGCTGTCGAAACCGCATCGAAGCCGATATAGGCGAAGAACACGACAGCGGCGCCGCGCACCACACCGCCGATGCCGAATTGTCCGGGACCGATATTCGGCGGAATGAAGCTGCCGGAAGGATTGCCCGCCGTCACCCAATTTTCGGTGCTGACGTGAGACGCGACCACCGCGATGAACAGCACGACGATTGCGAGCTTGATCGCGACAATGAAATTGTTGACCCGCGCCGATTCACGCACACCGACGACGAGCAGCGCGGAGATGCCGACGACCACCACCATCGCCGGCAGGTTGATGATCGCGCCGGTGGCGTGCCAGACGCGGTCGCCGGCATCGTAGGCGAACGGGGCGACGGCGAAGGCCGGCGGCATCACGATGCCGAAACCCTTGAGGAAGCTCACCACATAGCCGGACCAGCCGATCGCCACCGTGGTGGCGCCGAGCGCGTATTCGAGGATCAGATCCCAGCCGATGATCCAGGCGATGAACTCGCCCAACGTGGCATAGGCATAGGTGTAGGCGCTGCCGGCGATCGGCACGGTGGAAGCCATTTCCGCGTAGCACAGGCCAGCGAAAGCGCAGGCAAAGGCGCCCAGCACAAACGACAAGGTGATCGCCGGACCGGCATTCACGGCGGCGGCATGCCCTGTGAGCACGAAGATGCCGGCGCCGATGATCGCGCCGATGCCGAGCGAGACGAGGTTGACGGCGGAGAGGGTGCGCTTGAGCGGCACGCCGTCGTGGGTGGTCAGCGCCTGCACCTCCGGCTCGGCAGCTTCGGCCTCGAGCGCCGCAATTGATTTACGCGTCCAAATCTTCGCCATGGCGCCTTCCGTCACATAAATGATCAATTGCGATTCCGCTCGTTCGCGCAGCGGGACCTGGTTCATCTTTCGCACGCGGCGTCAATTCCTGCGGTCGCGGCAACGAGCGGGGAATATTCGACCGGCCTGTCAACGATTCGCCGCCGTTCAGAGTTTCAGCTCATTTCGCTTGACACCCCACGACCTACAGCCCCGCCGCCGCGAGCGCGCCCGCCTGCCTCTTGGCGACGCGCTCCAGCGAAAAATGCTCGATCGCCTCGTTGAACAGGCGATAGAAATTAAGTTCGGCGCGCAGATGCAAGAACACGGCGCCGAGCCCGATCGCGGCGCGGTCCATGAACACGAACTCGCGGGGCACCGTGACCGGCCCCTTCTGCTTCAACGCGCGGTGCACCCGGAAGGCCTCCCGGCGCCCGTATTCCGCGGGCGCGACCCCGTCGGCTATGGTGCGCACCCGGTCATCGAGCAGCGGCGCGTAGATGAACCGCGCCCAGATGTTGAGCGTGTCGATGAGATCGCGCGAGAGCCGGCGGAAGCCCCAGGTCTCGTACGCGCGCACGATGAGCTCGTCGTCGCCGTGGAGGAGGCCGTGATAGAGGTCGACGACGCCGCGCACGAACTTCGGCGGAAAGATGCGGACGCAGCCATAGTCGAGCAGGTTGATCCCCGCCGGCTCGCCGCCCTGCTCGAACACCGTGTAGTTGCCGAGGTGCGGATCGCCGTGGATCACCCCGAAGCGGCTGAAGGGAAACCACCAGGCCGTGAACATCGCGGTCGCGAGCGCGTTGCGCGCCGCGAGCGGATCGTCCTTGTGCGCGAGCATACGGCTGCCCTCGAGCCAGTCGAGCGTGAGCAGCCGACCGCTCGACAGCTCGGGCCAGGCGCGCGGCACGCGCACGTTGTCGATGCCGTCGAGCATCGTGCGGTAGAGTGCGACATGCCTCGCCTCACGCCGGTAGTCGAGCTCCTCGCGCACGCGCGCGCCGATCTCCTTGCCGATCTCGGTGGTGTCGATTGCCGTGTCGAGGCGGCGGCGGATGGCGAGCAGCCATTCGAGCTGCTGCAGGTCGGCCTCGACTGCCGACTGCATGTCCGGATACTGAAGCTTGCAGGCGAGCGCCTCCCCGCTCAAGGCGCGGGCACGATGCACCTGGCCGAGCGAAGCAGCCGCGGCGGGGCGGTGCTCAAAGTTTTGGAATTTCTTTTCCCAATCGGGGCCAAGCTCCGCGTTCATGCGACGCTTGACGAAGGCCCAGCCCATGGGCGGGGCTTCGCTCTGCAGCTTCTGCAATTCGGCGGCGTATTCCGGCGGCAGCAGATCCGGAATGGTCGCCATGAGCTGGGCGACCTTCATCAGCGGCCCTTTGAGACTGCCGAGCGCAGCGGCGAGCGCCGACGCCTCGCCGGCGCGGTTCGGACCGGAGCCGAGAAGCCGGGCGCCGGCAAAGCGCGCCGCCACGCCGCCGACTCCAGCGCCGACTCGCGCATAGCGCGCGGCGCGGGCGGAGAAGCGGTTCTTTTCGCGGTCCGTCTCTTCCCGATTTGCCATCACGCTTTCGGCCAATTGTCACGAATCCAACGGGCGAGGCTCTCTTCGCTCACTTCACCGGCAGCAAGCGATATGATGATCCTGGTGGCGTGAGCCGGATCGGGCAAAAATCTAACGCTGTTCTTGCGCAAGAAAGTCATCATGCTCATGAACGCAATGCGTTTGTTACCATCGACGAAGGCTTGGTTCTTCGCCAAGCCGAAGGCGTTTGCAGCGGCGAGCTCGGGCAATTCTGTTCCCTCGTAGTGCCATTTGTTCAGTGGACGCTCGATAGCGGAGCGCAGCAGCCCCTCGTCGCGCAAGCCTGGGGCTCCCCCAAACCGGCGTAGTTGGCGGCTATGAATCGCAATGACCTGGTCGTAGATCAGCCAAATCGGCTCTTTCCCCATACGCGGCTGCGATCACTTAGCCAGTGCCACCAGGGTATCGCGATATTCGTCCATGATCTCCTCGGCCGCTTCCATTGTCGCCGCAAAGTCGGGGTCGTACGGAAGGAGTTGAAGCCCGCCGCCGGCGAGTTCGACGACATGGAAGGATTGCCCTCGTTTGATATCAAGGCGCTGCATGAGTTCGCGGGGCAGAATGAACCCGTCGGAATTGCCAATGCGCTTGACTTCGAGCTTCATGAACACATCCTTTTCGATGTATTACAATTCGTATAACATTGACCGCCGCGATGTTCAACAGCGGACTTCCGCTACCGGCAGGTAACAAGTCCTTTCACACCAGCTGCGTGTAAGGGCCAATCCCGCGCATCCACCCGGCTGAGGCACTGGGATGCGGTTTCCTGCAGCCAATCGGCGAAGGTCTGCTTCTGCCCGTGTGGCCCGCCGATCTCTGCGCGCGGGGATGGGCCTGTCGAGCA
>Ga0210409_10001745_pt1 | contig 27490 bp, 23 predicted proteins | sample IncBWH17MmetaG_FD_161649 | JGI IMG/M metagenome (GOLD analysis project Ga0210409, IMG submission 161649) | Forest soil microbial communities from Barre Woods Harvard Forest LTER site, Petersham, Massachusetts, United States - Inc-BW-H-17-M | ecosystem: Environmental > Terrestrial > Soil >...
AGGCGGACGCCACCGTGAACCAAGCGATGTCCCATTGAACAGTCCAGTCCGGCTAATTGCAGGCCGTGGTGACCCTTCAGCCCTCGTAATGGCTGAATGGCCGCAGCGGAGGAAACTCATCACGCTGCGTGATCCAGCGAGCGAGAATTCCGGCAGTACGCTTCACGAACCGGGCGAGGCTCGTACGCGAAAGGCGATGAGCTGCGCCAGCTCTTCGTCGCTCAGCTCGGGCTTGCCCCGCTTAGTGGCGATCCATCGGAGGACTTAGCCTGCCTGCGAGGGCCTTCCTTCTTCGTGGACTTCGTCATCATCGTTCTCGAAATCGTAGTACATCGGCGGCCGTTCCGCGCAAAAGGCGTCGATCAGCCTTCGCACGTTCGCAGGGAGGTCGCCCAAGCCAACTCCGACCCCGGGCGGCGCGTGCTCGGAGGCGGCTCGCCGCCATCGGATGACTCCTTCAACTTCGATCGACTCGCCGAACAGCTGAACGCGCAGAAGGATGCTTTCCCCAGGCCGCAAGGGCCGGTACGTGGCCACGAACAAGCCGGCCTGCGACACGTCATCGGTCAGGCCGGCATAGAAGTGCGACTCGCTCCACACCGACAATTCGACGTCGACCCGCAATCGCTCGAGGGACCGCTGTTTTAGCCGCGTGAGCTGCAGCGGCTCTTCCTTCTCCGAACGGACCTTGCGGACGGACAGCTCGATCGGCACTTCAACGCTATCGCGTTTCTTCTCAATCATGCTCGCAGCGGCTAGCAACCGACAGTCCATTCCCGAGCGAGCCGTTGTGTCCCACAGTCTTCTTGCGTCAGCGTACGGCACGGCCACTTGCGCCCCATGCAAGCGGAGTAGTTCGCCGAGGTTGGAAGCGGACGAGTGCTCCGGCCCGGTCGTCTCCTGGACCAGAGGTGGACACACCGTGGGCTCTTAATCCGCGCCGGCATCGTCCGGGGGACACCCCAGTCCCGCTTCGCACTGGCAGCCGGCCCCTTGTCGGGGAGCGAGTGCGCTCAGTGGATTGGGGCAGTCGACAGGAGGCGTCGAGGGCTGCATGTACGACGGGTTGACGGTGGCCTGTCGCGCCTCGAAGGCCCAACCGGCGGATAGGCTGTCGCACGCCGCGTTCGGGAGCGCTTGATCCGGCTGGGCCGTCGTGATCGAATCCAGGTTGACGTCGAGCCAATTCTTCAGTTGCTGGTAGCCCTGGCACATGTTTTCGCAAAAGCCAAGGTTTCGAAAGGCCTGCATGACATCTTGTGCCGGCTCGACCCAACCGAGCGTGCCGCTCGTCAGGCCCCAGAAGCCATCCTGGCTCTTGGCCAAGCGCGCGGCGAGGACACTCCGGTACATGACACTTCGGAAACCTGGGTACGACGCTGGCGGGGCATTGATCCCGACGGACGTGCGCTCAGCGTCGAACCAGAAATAGGCGCCGTCCGGCAAGAGGTGCGTGACAAGCCATCCATTGCGCACGTATGCGCCCGTGTCGTTCACCTTCGCGTTGGGAAGATCATTGCCCGTAACCATCGCGGAGATGTCGATCGAGCGCGAATCGATGATCCAGGGATCGGTCGACAACCATGGCGCACTCGTCGCCCAATTGGGATCGAGGGGCGTGTCGATCGTCTGGCGGCATTTCCAGCTCGGCAAGCGCACCAGGCCGAGCGCCGTGTACATGTCGACCCGCACCTGTGCGTCGTTCAATGTCCCGTTGTAGTCACTGATCTTGAAGATAACGCCGGTGGCGCCTCGGAGGAGCTCGCAGTTGAAATCCTGCTCCGTAAGGCCGAACCATTGGCCGACCTGACTCGTCTTGGCAGCTACTCCAAAGGCCCTACCGAGCGTGTTGTCCCGGCAAAGATTCCCGTCGTAAGGAATGGCTTGCGTGTTCAAGCACCCCGGCTCGTCGATCAGTTTCTGCATGCTGGGATCAGTGGGGTCCGGGCAGGTCGCCGAGTTCGTGCACACACCGTCGATATCGAAGCCCTCGTCTTCCCACGCGTTGTAATTCGTCGTGAGCGCCGGGTCGTCATTTCCGGTTCCGACCCGAAATCGCGACATCGCGAGGTAAATGGGAGGCAACGGCGTGCCTGGGTCCGAAGTGGCGGGGGCATCGCTGCGCAGGGGTACGCCCGCGCTCTCGCACCCCTTGCTGTTGATATAGGGCCACCAAGGCTGCGTAGAGCCGTCGCTGGCCAGCACGCCGCCTTCGACGCCGCTGTCGACGCCGCTGTCGATTTCCGCGCCCCTGCCGTCTCCGGCTTCCGAGCCCATGGTCGAGGGTTTGTCGACCGGCGCGTCGCTGGCGGGCGATCCGCTCCCTTCGTTCGTGGCGCTGGTCTCCGGATTCATTGCGGTATCCGGTCCACCCTCGGGCCCGCCCTCGCTGGGCAATGGTACGTCGCCGACGCCCACGAGTACTGCGCACGCCGACGCGATTGCGACGAGGCATGCCATTGGAGCGGCGATTCGCACCTGCCCTTGCATGCCTAAAACTCCGCTCTCAGGTTCGCGCCGACCGCTCCCGTGCCGACCGTCGGTGAAACGCGAAGGGGCCGCGCCCGTTTCACCGACGGGCCAACATCCGACGGCGCAGTGAGCCACAATGCGAACCCCGTAGCGGCGAGCACGGCCCCGGCGATGAATCCTGTCGTCGAGATTGTCCCATCGGTGATCGCCGTATCGTGATCGGAAACAGCCTCTTTTGGCTGTGGACAGGATGTCTGGCTGCATTCGCTTTTGGAGCTTTCCCAATTGGATATCGTGAGTAGGCCAAAAACGGTCCCGACCGCGATACCGCCGATTCCTAGGCCGCCGACGACGAATGCGACGGCTTTTCGTTCGCCGCCTCCCTGCTGCCTCTCTCCGTTCGGCCATGCAGTCGGTGCCGGGGAAAGGCCTGAAGCTGTCGTTTCCGTGTAGCTGGCGGCCAAGACGATGCGCTCGCGACGGGCCTTCTCCCCTTCGTGCAGCACGAAACTCCGAATGACCGAAGGTCGGCCCGGCGTTTCGAAAGCAAATGTGTGCTCGCCGGGATCAACCTGCAACGACGTGCCTTGGAGCGTCTCCGCCAGGGGCTGACCATCGATAGTGACCCGCACATCACTGAGATCATTTCCCAGCGCGTCCTTGGCGTCGAATACAACCGTCGGTTGGAGGCGTTCGAGTTGGTCGAGACGAAGCGCACAGTCGTCGCGCACCATTGCAGGACAGCTCGCTGCGACGCAGATTTGGAGTTGTTCCCGTGCCGCTCGGAAGTGGCCTTCTCTTTGTAACCGCTGCGCATTGGCATTGGCGTCCACGCACTCGTCCTTGCTGGCGTCCGCGTATGTATTCGTCGACGCAAACACGGTCACGTGGGAGAAAAGACATACTGCGATCAATCTAGAGAAATGCATGCGCTGGTCTTACTCAAAGGCACTCTTTTTTGAAGATTCGAGTGCCTTGGGGATCAAAGTAGAAGGGTGGATTGCAGTTGGCGGTCGGGACGGCACTTGCGGTCGCGCGCGTCCCCGCCGAAGCGAGTGTCGTCGGCGAAGGTGAAGTGCCTACCGTCTTGATGGGCGTCGGCGTTATCGGCCTTGGGGAGGCCTTCGGGGCGGCCGAGAATGCGGAGGGCGAAAGATTGGTCGATGCGACCTGCGGTGAGTCGGTCCGCTCGACTCGCGCCGGGACCGATTCGAGAGTCCCGGCTGCGGAGGGCACAAGCGGTTCAACGGACGGCGCGGGTCCGGGGGCTTGGATTCGTGCCGCTGCCGATGGCTGGTCGGTGGCCTTCTTCGAGGATTTGTAGGAGTGCATGCCCGCGACGACCCCAACGATGGCAACGAGCGCTCCCGCGGTCGTCAGAAGACCAGCGCCGGCCAACCGCCGCTGGCGCGAAGCAGATCGCCTTTCCTTCATGGAAACCGGCCGGTCGGTTCGCGCGCCCGCCAAGTCCTTGGGTGTCACGGCGTGAGCTCCCTTGCCGTAATCGGCGCGTGCCTTATCGGCGGCGCCGCCGCTATCGAACACGATGGACTCGAGTTTGATTCGCTGTACCGGAGTTCCGAAGGACTGGCGGCAAGCATTGTTCAGGGCTTCGCGCATCGAGCGTGCACTGGCCCATCGCGCCCGCTTCTCGAACGCAAGCGCGCGGTCCACCACTTGCGAAATCGGCGCGGGCACGCCCTTGCCGACGGATTGCAACCGTCGAGCAGGTTCGGTCGCGGCACGAATGAGGAGCTCCCGAGGATTATCGCTCTGGTGAACGAACTCGCCCGTTAGAATCGTAAAAAATGTCGCGCCGACTGCCCACACGTCGGTCTGCCCATCGATGTCATTGGCCCTTCCTCGGGCCTGCTCGGGCGCCATGAAAGCTGGTGTTCCGAGAAGCACCCCGGTTCCGGTCGCCGATCCTGCCTCTAGACCACCCACGGCTGCATCGCGCGCGCGAGCGATGCCAAAGTCGAGCACCTTGACAATGCCCTCACGCGTAACAAACAAGTTGGCCGGCTTGATGTCACGGTGGACGATATTCTTGTCGTGCGCGGCCACCAAGGCATCGAGTAGTTGGTCGATTATGGAGCTGGCGGCTCGCAGGTTGATTCGACCCCTGCATGCTTTCCATACGGCCTCGACGCTGGCCCCCTCCAGAAGCTCCATCACGATGACTGGGGTCTCGTCTTCGAGTTCGAAGACGTCCATGACCTCGACAACATTGGGGTGATTGACCGCGCTCGCCGCCTGGGCCTCGCGGAGAAACCGCCGGCGAAGATCCGTCCGCGGGTCCGCGGACGCAATCAAGAACTTGATGGCCACTCGCTTGCGGGTTACCGAATGTGTCGCGGCCCATACGAATCCCATCCCGCCTCGGCCGAGCTCATGGTCCAGGCGATAGCGCTTTGCGATGATTTCACCTTGGAAGCGAGCGGGTGAAGACGCGCGTGACGAACGTGCCAGCGCGGCATCGACTGCGGAGCGGGAGGGCTCCGAGATCTCCGCGGCTTCGCGCAGCAGCGAGGTGGTCGACTCAGGTGAAGGCGCCGCAGGTTCCTGGGATTCTGGCGACGGTTTGCGCGGGCGTTCGGACATGCGTTTCACCGGGGCTCGGGTTGGCAGCCCGATTTCGCTGTACCTCCGGACGATCGCGCACTCTACCTCCTCTTGTCTTTTGGTAGGGGCGGTTTCTTGCTACCCGGCCGCCGAGAATACGGAAAGAGAATCTCCCGCTCAGCCAAACCAGCCAAGCCAGAGAAAATGACTATTGACCGGCGTCAACGCAGCTACCGCGCGCCCTCCCTGCAGGGACCGTCCGATCGTAAGGCGCGTGCATGCGGTGGACCTCGCGAGGACCAGCTTTTTGGGCTGTAGCGCGTTGAAACGATGCGCGTTCACCGCGAGAATGCACATGGTAAGCCCATGGGCATCGGCTTTCGCGATGTGTCAACGATCGACCTGTGCTCAGGCTCTTATATGCAGTTGGCGGGGCTTGCTTGTTATTGGCGGCGCGGACGGCGTTCGCCGAGGGACGGTTTCCGGCTTCGAATCAGATCCTTTTTTCTTCGAGTGACCCGAACCTCATCATCCTGCGGACGACCTACGCCGTCCTGCTGTCTCACGACAACGGCACCACTTGGCAGTTCCTTTGCGAGGACGCCCTGGGCCTGCCAATCAGTGATTCCTTGGATCCCGAATTCGGGCTGACCGCGAGCAACGCGCTCGTGGCCGCCGTCCCGAACGAGTTTCATGGGATGGCAAACTTCATCGGGCTCGATGTGTCTCCGGACACCGGATGCACCTGGAGCTGCGTCGGCGGGGCGTTGGAGAAGCAGTCCGTATCCGACGTGGTCGTCCGGCCGGATGCACCCCACGCGGCGCTTGCGGTGACCTCCACGTATCGCGTGGACGGGGGCGGGCTGAGCTCGCAGGTCTTCGGCACCACCGACGACGGCGCCCATTGGAGCCTGGTCGGTCCGGCCCCCGATGGGGTGACCATCCAAACGATCGAGGTGGCCAACACAGACCCAGCGCGGATTTATCTTTCCGGCACGCGCGGCCTCGGGATGCAGACGACGGCGTTGCTGTTCGTCTCCACGGACAGCGGGACGACCTGGACGGAGCGTCCCCTGACGCTGTTCGACCCGACCCAAGAACAGTTCATCTGGCTTGCGGGGGTCGACCCCATGGATGCAAATCGCGTCTACCTTCGGTCCAGCGCACCGCTTATTCTCGGCGGCTTGTCACGGCTCTACGTGACCGTCGATGCGGGCAAGACGTTTCAGAAGGTTCTCGAGTTTCAAGTTCCGCCCGCGGCGACGGTCAAGAACGGCGACGGCGAGCTCCTCGGCTTTGCCTTGTCGCCCGACGGGTCCAAAGTCTACGCAGGAAGCTTCGAGGGGGGACTCTTTGTGGCCGCCAAGTCGGACCTCAAATTTCACCAGGTGAATTCGTCACCGCACGCCGATGGACAGCCCCTCCACATTCAATGCCTGGCGACGCGCGGCAACGAGCTGTGGGCGTGCTCGGACGCGCATAGTGGCTTCGTCATCGGCGTATCGACCGATGATGGTGCGAACTTTTGCCCGAAAATGCGGCAAATCACGAGCGTGACCGGACCCATCGTTTGCGAAGGCGGAAGCGGCACGACCTACGCGTGCAGCGCCACGGTTCAAGCCTCCGGGTGCAAGTCCCCCTTCGACATGTGGTGTGAAATGCAAATCACTCAGTGCCAGCCCGACTGTCCCGCTTCGATCCCTGCGGAATGCCGAAGCGATTCGGGCGACGAAGACGCGGGAGTCTGCGTCGATGCGGGTTCCGACGCGGAAACCGACGGAGCAATCGACTCCGGTCCCGACGCCGGTCCCGACTCCGGCCCTGAGGCCGGCAGCGTGACGGCGTGCGCGCGCTCCGGGGGCCGCGCGACCGCCGCGTCTGCGTTCGCTGAAAACGACTCGACACCGACTTCGATCCGCCCGTCCGAACCGAGCAAGGAGCCGATCTTGAGGCGTTGCTCGAGCTCTCTCACATTGTGCGGCCACCCACGCTCGATGAGCGCGTATAGAGCGCCGAGATCGCACCGCAGCCGAGAAACCGTTGATCATCATCTGAGGATTCAATGTTGGTAGGCCGGAAACCGTCTGTCCGCGCCGGTGTCGCTGAGGGATAGCGATTTTGGCGTGCTCGGACACTCCTCACGTGCCAGCCTCCGAGCGCGTGGCGCAGAGAGGGGCAATCTCATGAATCGGAGACGCGAGCTTTTGGGCGCGGTGGGAAAGACGATCGTGGTCGCCTTCGCGGCGGCCGGGTGCGGCTCGAACCACACAACGAACGGCACAACGAACGGCGCGGCGCCCAGCGGTACCGGAACGGTGATCAGCAACAATCAGCCGTCGGATTCCGGTCCCTGTACGAACACGGTGCAGTCATCGGCGGACTGCAACGCTCCCGTGGCCCCAGGTGACAGGAAGGACTGCATGCTCGGACAGCGTGAGTATCTCCTTTACGCGCCGAAAAACCTCGACGTATGTAGCCCCGTGGCGCTCGTCATCGACGCGCACGGCGCAACGGAGACGGCACCCCAACAGCTCTATGGAATGCCCCCATTCTGCGCCATGAGCAATTGCTGGAACGGTCCCGGCTCCGGATGGCGTTTGGAGGCCGAAGAGCCTCAGGGGGGATTTCTGCTCGTTACACCGCAAGGCCTCAACAACATGTGGTCGCAGGGAACGGATCCGGACTTCATGGTCCAGCTCGTCGCCCAAATAAAGACGGTCGCGAACATCGACCCCAAGAAGATCTACATCACGGGCATCTCCAATGGCGCGGCCGTCAGCTACTGGACGGCCTGCAGCCACCCGGATGTGTTCATCGGCCTATCGCCCAATTCGGGAGGCACCCTCGGAGCCAGCGTTTGCAAGACACTGTCGAACCCCCTCATCGACATTCAATTCGATGACAAGCCCGACTTTGCATTCAACGACAGTCAATCATCGGTCACTGGCATGGCCATGGCCGACAACTGCAAAGAAGGTCCCAAAGACTGGAAGACGATCGACTCGACCACGACCGACAAGGTCTGTTTGCTGAATCCGGACGACAATTCCACGAAGCTCGTAGCGTGCAATACCGTCATGCCTCCCATCCAGCCGACCACTTGCCAGATCTGGGATCAATGTGACTCCGGCGTGGAGGTCGTCTTTTGCCAGGTCTCGCCGGGCACGAAGCACGGACCGTCGAATGCAGCGGTCGACGGCCACATCATTTATGAAAATAACACGAATCTGAATAACGCTTCGGTTGCGTGGAGCTTCTTCCGCAGTCACTGGTGAGCACAGTTGAACGCATTGCCCGCGCCGGTCCCCGAGCAGGCGCCCGGTGAGCAACCCGCCCATACCGCGCATAGCGTGCCGGTGGGACACTGCGAGTCGCTGGTGCACCAGCACGGGACGCGGGCCGCGGTGCATTGGCCGCTCGGCGAGGACACGTCGTTGCAGTTGCCGATTGGACAAGACCAGGCGTTGGCCGTCGAGGTCGCGGTCTCGCAGTCCTCGGAGTCGCGCGTCGCGCTCGCGCTGCCCGAACAGGTGCCGGTGCACTGGTTGTCGGCATTGACGCACTTGCCGCTCGAGCAGTTGGAGTCGGCCACGCAGAGGCAGCCGCCGCGCGCGGAGTTGAAGGCCGGCCGGGGCGTGAGAGTCGTGGGGCAGCTACTGCCACCGTTTCCCGTGCAGGGCACGGAGCTCGGCGCGGGCATGCAGCCGTGCCCGTCGTCGGTGCCCGTCCCAGTGCAGTTGGCGCAGTTGCCGTTGTTCATGCTCGGAATGCAGCGGCCGCTCTCGCACGCAACGTCCGAAGTGCAGTAGCAAGTCGGATAGCTGCACATCGTGTTCTGCGGACACCCGATGTAGATGGGGCAGCCCGGTATCAACGCAGTCGGCAGGCAACCGCGATAGTCGGGGCCAGCATCCGACGCGCCGCCGTCCGAGCAAGGGCCCGCGCCCGAGCAGTTCGAATTGTTCACGCCCGGGATGCATCGCCCACTCGGGCACTGGGCGTTCGCGGTGCAGTAGCAATTGGTGTGGGTCGGGTCGCAAGTGAGGTTCGTATTGTGATAACCGCTGTTCGCTGGACACGAGTACGTGGCGCCACTCGGGAGCGGGATTCCCGGGCTTGCGAGCTCGCAGTCGAACCCGTCGCGAGGGCCGGAGCCCGTGCAGGCACTTGCGCTCCCGCAGGAAAGATCGTTCTCGCCCGCCACGAGAACGCACTTGTTGCTTTTGCACTGGTTGTCGCTCGAGCAAAAACAGCCGCTCGACGTCGAGCATTCACTGGATGGCCCATTGCAAGCACCGAATGACGTGCAAGAAAACCTGGTCGCCGTCGAGCTCGGGCACCCGCCGTCCGGGCACGGAATCGCTGCGTCTGCGCCGTCGAGCAGCGAACCTCCCTCCACATCGGCTACTGCGTCTATCGAGGCTTCGCTCGCTCCCACGTCGGCACCGTCCCGATTCAACCCGCCGTCCCGATCAGACAGTACGTCCGACGGGGAACCGCCGTCCGAATCGTGTCCGCCATCGAGATCGCTGGAAGGCGAGTCCTGGGGTTGTGTGGTCGTGTCGCCGGAAGCATCGTCCGCGACGCTCGCGTCGCAAGGGTCGGAGCACATAGAGTAGGCATTGAGGCCCGAGATGGCGGCGCAAGCCCCGAGCAGAGCAATGAGTGCCGCCGCGCCGACGACTCCCCGAAGCGCGCGCATGCCAATCGAATTGTGTCCGGCCGGGGCGGCCCAATCAAGCGACTTTGCGCGGTGCACCCCCGACCACACGTTTGGCCAACGAAATGACCATGGAGTCTTGTAGTCTCGTGCGCGACGATCGGGGCCGGATGGGCAAGTGGGTCAATCGCGGATTGTCCGTTTGGACGCCGCTCCTCCTGACGTCCGCGTCGTGCAGCTCGGCAGGGCACAAAAGCCAGGTTTCGAGCGCCGCACCCGCAGCGAGCGCCGCACCGGCAGCGAGCACCGCCACGCCGGAGAGTACTGCGGCAAGAAGTCCTCGAGAACTGGTGGACGTGGTCTTCACGATGAGCGGCACCATCGAGGCAGGCGCCGAGGCCATGTTTTGTTCATTCGCTCAAATGCCGATGGATGACGTGACCGCGGTGCCGAGCGCCGAGTCTCACTACACACCGGGCAGTCACCACTTTCTCGTGTATCGCACGGGTTTGATGTCCCTCCCGCGGGGAGGCGACACCGCGCACCTCTGTGGGTCGACAGGGGTAACCGTTGCGGTCGAGGGTCAGTCCAACGGCATCGATTCCGCGGAGGCCTTCACCGATGTCACCGGGAGTTATTACGAAGCGCAAGTTCCGGATGCTCGCCGTGACCTTCCGAAAGGCATCGCTCACATCTTCCAGCCGGGCGAAATCCTGCTGGAAACGGCGCACTACTTGAACGCCTCGGCGTCTACCCTCAGTTCGCGTATCGAGTTCCGGCTCCACACCATGGATCCGAACGCAGTGGAGCAACAGGCCGGCACGTTCTTCATGCTCAACACATCCATCAACATTCCGCCCAGATCGGAAGCCACGTTCACTCGAACCTGCCCTGTCTCGCAGGACCTCAATCTCGGTCTCTTCTGGTCGCACATGCACTCTCGTGGCTACTCGTTCAGGGCTTGGACTGACGATGCAGTCACGGAGCGGAAAATCGAGGGCGGTGACCTTTACGATCAGCCGGGTCCCGACGGGTGGTCGGAGCCTCACGTTCAAAACTACCCTTCGGACCCGCCGATCACAGTTCACGCGGGATCGAACCTCATGTTCTCGTGCCACTATCGCAACACGACCGCGCAGACGTTCGTGTTCGGAAACAGCGCCGCCAACAACGAGATGTGCATTCTGCACGGCATGTACTGGCCTCGTGCGGACCGCGATACCGAGCAATGCCTCAGCGGCACCGACTCCGCCGACACGCCAGTTCCCCTCGGCGACTGATCTCACTTCGAGCGGAGGCGGAAAAAAGCGGGGATACTGCACCGTTCGGCTCGCCGGCGTGGAGACACGGTTGAGGCGTTCTCAGTCCCCAGTCGTGCGTACGATAATTAATGGAGGGTCACTGCCCCATGTCCCGACGATCCCGGCCTCCGCGCAAATCGCCCAATCGCAAGGGAAACTCCGAAGCACCGAGGCCCGATACGATCCCGACGGTGCGTCCTCCCGCGCGTTCCGCCGAAGTGACTGAGACTCGCCCGCCGCAGGGGCAGCCGGACGAGCTCGCAGTTCTCGACGCCGCGTGGGACGAGCTTCTCGTCTAAAGGAGGGCTCGTTCGGTCTGTCCAACGACGACACTCGTTGTTGTTGTCGTCGTGCCGTTGTCGTCGTCGTTGACCTTGACCGCTGGCCAAAATACCATAGGGGGGTATATTAGGCTCGCGATGCGGAGGTCACGATGCACACGGTTCGAGAACGAGAGAAGCTCGTCGCGCGGGTACGACGCATTCGTGGACAGATCGAGGCCGTCGAAAGGGCGATCGTCGAGGAAAGGGGTTGCTCCGCGGTGCTTCAGACGGTCACGGCGGCTCGTGGAGCGCTGAACAGTTTGGTGGCCGAGATGATCGAGGACCACATCCGCTTCCACGTTCTCGATCCCGAGGAAAAGGTCTCGCCCAAGCGGGAACGCGCAGCGGAAGAGCTGGTCGACATCGTGCGTGCCTACGTGAAGTAGGGCCACCAAAATGGGATCGACGAGTCAGCCGATCGACGTGCTGCCGGACGCAGATGGCGCGCGGGCGACGAGTGCAGGCCCGCCGGACGTGGCGCAGGATCGCGAAGACGCTCACGAACCGAGGATCCCGACCATCGACCTGATTCGCATCGGGCTCGTTGCGCTTGCGGTGGCTGTTTCCTGGTTCTTCCCATGGAAGCCGGTGATGCGGCTCAACGTCGTGGCGCTCACGGCCACTTTGGTGGGTGGATACCCCATCTTCAAGGAGGCGTTCGATGCGCTGCGCGAGCGCCGGATGACGATGGAGCTGTCGATGACCATTGCGCTGGTGGCCGCGCTCAGCATCGGCGAAGCGTTCACGGCGGTCGTCATCGTGCTCTTCGTGCTCGTCGCCGAGGTGCTGGAGCACATGACAGTCGGTCGCGGTCGGCGCGCCATCAAGGATCTCCTGGACCTGCTTCCGCAGACTGTCTTCGTCCGGCGCGCAGACGGCGTCACAGATCTTGCCGCCCATGCCCTCCAGGTCGGCGAGATCGTGGTCATCAAGCCCGGTGCGCGCGTGCCAGTCGACGGGGTCGTGGCATCCGGTCACTCGTTCGTCGACCAGGCTGCCATCACGGGTGAGTCCTTGCCGGTCGAGAAGGTATCGGGCGCATCCGTCTTCGCCGGCACCATCAATCAGGCGGGTACGTTGGACGTTCGAACCACGAGGATCGGACGCGATACGACGTTCGCGAAGATCGTCGATGCGGTCGAGAACGCCAGCAAGTCGCGTGCGCCGATTCAGAAGACCGCGGATCGCCTCGCGGGGTACCTGGTCTACTTCGCGCTGGGGGCCGCCGCGCTGACCTTCCTGCTGACCCGCGACGCTCGCTCGACGATTTCGGTCATCATCGTCGCGGGCGCTTGCGGCGTCGCGGCCGGAACGCCGCTCGCCATCCTCGGAGCTGTTGGACGGGCTGCCCGCCATGGCGCCATCGTCAAAGGCGGCATTTACGTCGAGGTGCTCGGCCGGGTCGACACCATCGTCCTCGACAAGACCGGCACGCTGACCCTGGGCACACCCGAGGTCGTCGCTATCCATCCGGCGGATGGGATTACGCCGTCGCAGCTCCTGCAGGCAGCCATGATCGCCGAACTTCCGTCGGAGCATCCGCTCGGGAAGGCAGTCCTCACGCGCGCCAGGGCAGAAGGGATCGAGGCTCGGGAGCCGGAGCACTTCTCTTACACGCCGGGCCAGGGCATCGTTTGCTCGTTCGGCGGAGCGCAGATCGTCGTCGGCAGTCGCACGCTGCTCGAACGCGAGGCGGTGTTCGTGCCTCCTTCCATCGACCTCGCCTCCAACGTCCTCGTGTCTCGGGGCGGAACGTTCCTTGGGGCGTTCGAGGTGGCGGACGTGGTCCGCCCGGAGGCGGCGGCGGCCATCGCGGCCATGCGTCGGCTGGGAATGCGCACAGTCTTGCTGACCGGCGACGCCGCGTCGATCGCGCAGGAGGTCGGCTCCCGCCTGGGTGTCGATTCGGTGCATGCCGAGCTCCTGCCCGATCAGAAGCTCGCGAAGGTGCGTGAGCTTCAGGAGGCCGGCCGGCGCGTGGCGATGGTGGGCGACGGCATCAACGACGCGCCCGCGCTGGCCCAGGCCGATGTCGGCATCGCCATGGGCTCAGGTACGGACGTGGCGCGAGAGTCGGCCGACATCCTGCTCCTGGGCAACGACCTGCTCAAACTCGCGCTGGCCGTGCAAATCGCCCGTCACTGCCGCGCCATCATTTGGCAGAACTTCGCGGGAACGCTCCTCGTCGACGGGGCGGGCATCGGCCTTGCCGCGCTGGGTTTGTTGAACCCCTTGCTTGCAGCATTCATTCACGTGTCGTCGGAGCTGCTTTTCATTCTGAACTCTACGCGCCTGTTGCCGGCGCGGGCGCGTTGAGTCATCAATCTTCAATCCTCGGCGCCATCTCTTCTGAAGCACGTCCATGCCGCACGACCACCAGAGCCACGGGCTCCACGACCATCATCACGGACCGGCAAATTACGGTCGGGCATTCGTCATCGGAATCGCGCTGAATCTCGCGTTCGTCGTGGTCGAGGTGACCTACGGAGTCCTCGCGCGTTCGGTCGCGCTCGTCGCCGACGCCGCGCACAACTTCGGGGACGTTCTCGGGCTAGGCCTCTCCTGGGGAGCGACCGCGCTGGCCCGATTAAAACCGTCGAAGCGACGCACGTTCGGGTTCCGGCGGTCGACCATCGTCGCCTCCCTGGCGAACGCGCTCATCCTGCTGTTCGTCACGGGGGGGCTAACCTGGGAGTCGGTCCGCCGCCTGCTTGCGCCGGAGCGGCCGCACGGGCCGACCATCATCGCCGTCGCCACGGTCGGGGCGGTCATCAACGCGGGGGCGGCGCTGCTTTTCATGGCGGGGCGAAAGCACGACTTGAACATCCGCAGCGCATTCCTGCACCTGGCATCCGACGCGGTTCTCGCCCTGGGGGTGGCCGTCGCGGGTGCGGTGATCGTCGTGACCGGCTGGCTATGGCTCGACCCGTCGGTCAGCATCGTCCTGGCGCTGACGATCTTGGCTGGCACCTGGTCGCTGACGAGGAAGTCCTTGAACCTCATGCTCGACGCCGTCCCGGAGGGGATCGATCCTGAACACGTGAAGGCGTTCCTCGGCACCCTGCCGGGCGTCGTCGAGGTCCACGATCTGCACATCTGGGCGATGAGCACTACGGAGACAGCCCTCACCGCGCATCTGGTCATGCCGGGCAACTCGTACGATCCGAGCTTTCTCGTATCAGCGTGCAAAGCGCTGCACGACAAATTCGACGTGGATCACGCGACGCTCCAGATCGATCCGCAGGAAGCCCCGGCACCCTGTGCGCTGGCTCCCGACGACATCGTGTAGGCTCGGCGCCCCATGGACGATGCCAAGCGCATCGCGCTCCTTCTGGGTGGCACAGCGCTAGTGGTCGCCACGCCCGCCGTGGATTTGCACGCCGACGAGGAGCCTGCACAGATGGTGTACGAGATCCCACGGCAAACGTTGATTCCCGGTACCCCCGGGATGCCCGGCGGTTTTCACATCATGCTCAACGCCTTCGCCCAGCTTCAGAGCACGGGCCTCGGCGGTTACCGGATCGCGAATCAGGACGTGCGCAGTTGGAATGCTGGCGCCACGTATCCTCTGCTCACCGACGATTGGGCGATGGCGTACGGGCGCGACGCCCAAGGCTGGGCCGAGGGGCTGCTGATGCTGAACTTCGAGCCACTCACGGTCTACAGCGCGGGCTATCCAGAGATAGGCCAATCCGGAGAAGGGCTGTGGGACGCGCAACACGCCCATCAGCTCGTCCATCAAGCGATGCTTGCGGTGCACCCGCTTGCCGCGCTCGATGGGTGGCACCCCGAGTCGATGATGAAGGAAGGGCGCTTCGACTTATCCATCTTTGCCGGACAGGGTAGCGCGACCATCGGACCCCCCATTTTCATGCACCGGGCGAGCAACCCAGGCCCGACGGTACCGCGCAAACATCACAAGGGCGAGAACCCCCACGAAACGTTTCCGGTCATCGGCGCCGCGTTCCGCTTCGAAGACACATGGGTCGAGGCCTCCGCGTTCAGCGGCAAGGAGCTTACGCCTCAGGACAGCCGGCTCTACCCGCACGTCGCTGCGCCCGAATCGTTTGCCGGGCGCGTGCGCCACACGTTCGGTGATTGGCTCGAGCTGCAGGCGTCCGGCGAACGGCTTGTCGATCAGGGGCAGGGAGCTCCCGACGCCTTTCAACTCAGCGCCAGCGCATACGGGTGGCGCGATATCGAGGGCTGGCGTTTCGATGGGCTCCTCGATTGGGCGCTCGACCTACCCGATCGGGACGCAACGGGCGAAAAGTCCACCGCGCAAGGCGCGCTGTTCGAGCTCGCCGCTCGAACACCGACGAGACGCCAGACGCTGTGGCTGCGGCACGAGACGGACCAACGTGAAGAGCCGCCAGCGTTTGGAGGAGGCGTGAGCTCCCCGTGGCTATTCGAGACCCTCGGCTTCGAGCACGTGGTCGTGGGCGGAGCCGTAAGCGGCCTCCAGCTCGGTGTGTTCGGCGAGGGCACATTCATCCATATCCCGGCGTCCCTGCGCGATATCTATGGGACGGACTCCGCTGTAACGGTGAATGTCGGCGTCCACCTGCTAGGGATGTGGATGCTGGACGGCAACCTCCGTCCCATGAGCCATCACCATGCCATGTAAGGTTCTATGAGTACCTCTCTGTCTCCCTGTGAATTCTTTCTCGTCTTGGCGGCGGTCCTTGCTCCGGCTTCGGCGATGGCAGCGGACGCTACGGAACCGCCCGCGACCGAGAATCGAGACGACCAACAAGCCGAACCCGCAGCGACGGAGCATCGAGATGACGAACAAGCTCACGCTCACCAGGAGGAGTCCACGCCGCAGGCCTCGGCACCGAAGATCGATGAGCAACGGGCTGCCATCGCCTCGTATTACGCCGGGTTTCACCTGGGGATCGACCCGGGCGCCGTCTTCGGCAATGGCAAGGTCGGATTCGCCATCGCGCTTCGGCTGGAATACGGGTTCGACACCGGGAGCGTGATCGTGGCTCCGGGGGTGTCCCTGGCCGCGTATTTCTTGGATCCCAATGTCTATATGGGCATGCCGACAGTCAAGTTGGCCCTTCCAATCGGCTGGTTCGTGCCTTTCGTCGAAGGCGGTGCCGGAGTCGGGCAGGTGACGCAACCGAGCACCACCGGTTTGGCGCTGCTCGGGGCCGGGGGCTTCATGATTCACGCTTCGCCACACCTCGCGCTCGGGGTCGAGGCAGGCTACGAAGCCATCCTCGGCACCGACTTCGGCGTCATCATCCTGAGCCCAGTCCTCGCCCTTGCCTTCTAGTCAGACGTTTCGACGCGTTCGATGAGGCCGGGGCCCCCGCCAAACACGATTGCGTCGAGCAGATGCTCGTCCTCCACCAGCGCCAGGGACGGATGATCCCGCCGCATCACCACATGCCCACCCGCATCGGAGAAGCCACATGCCCTGGCGCCCCCGAGCGAACCTTCGCGCCATAGCTGCTCGGCCGGTGTTCCCTGATCGGGGCGGAAGGTGACACGCGTTTGCGTGCGAAGTCGCTCATGCGTCTCGAGCGCACGCAAGTCCTCTATGGGATCGACCACCACATAGCTGTCGACTCCCGTGCACAGGCGGACACCGGCGGCACGAAGCGCTCCCAGTTCTGGCAGACCGTCTCCGAGATCGCGCTCCGTCGTCGCGCAAATGCACGCGAACGCGCTCGATTGGCCAAGAAGCCTCGCCTCGTGAGGCAACAAGTGCGTCGCGTGCACGGCAACGAATCCGTCCGAGAGCACGCCGCGCTCGGCCAAAAGCTCCACCGGGCGGCGGCCCGATTGGGCCAAGCATTGGTCCACCTCCCTGCGCTGCTCGGCCACGTGCATGTGAAACGGCATGGCGCCGCGAGCCGCATAATCACAGAGAGGCGCGAGCCACTCCGGCGAGACCGCGCGCACCGAATGGGGCGCGACGCCGATGACCACATCCGGGTCGGAGCGCCACTTGGCGCGGAGGGCCTCCACGTCGCGCAGCACGTGATCCACCCCGGGGTCGCTGAAGCGTCTCTGCGCGGGATGCGCGAACTCCACGTCGTCACCGCCCCTCTGATAGGCAACGCGCAAGAGGGCTATGCGAAGGCCCTCTTGCCTTGCTGCCGCGATGACCACATCGGCCAGGAGCGTGCGGTCTTCGTAGGGCGTGCCGTCCTGCTGGTGGTGCAGATAGTGAAACTCTCCGACGGTGCGCACGCCCGCCCTCGCCAGCTCACGGAACGCAGTCACGCTCGCCGCGTGGAGCGACTCCGGAGTGAGCGACGACGCGAGCGTGTACATGTGACGCCGCCAAGACCAGAAGTCCTCACTTTCATCGCAGCGTTGCGACGGCCGCTGCGCGCGCCCTCGCATCGCACGCTGAAACGCGTGGGAATGCGCCGAGCAGAGCGCGGGAAGCCTCAGCGTCCCGTCGGGTCGATGCTCGATCATTGCCGCATATCGCGCGCGCTGGCGCGGGTGACGTAATAAAACGCCGGCCAGTGCCGATACCAGGCAGCGTGCACCACGGGAGCCCCGGTCGCGGACACGTCTTGCCCGAGCGTCCCGACGACGCGCAAGAGCGACTTCAGTCCGACCGAGCGAGGGCCAACGTCGTCGTCTCCGCGCAAGGGTACCAAGACGTAGATGACCCCGAAGTCTTTGTCGCTGACGGTGACGCGACACGAGTCGCTATCCGCCTCGCTGTCGCAAAGATTTCGCGCTTCGAGCCGCCTCACGCTCAGCTTGAGCTTCGCCTGCCCACCGGGACCGATCTCGCGCCCTTCGACCACACCGAAAACCGACAACTTTGCGCTTCGCCATTGATCCGGCTGGCGCTGCGACATGATGGGATCGTACTCGCGAGCGCCCGCCGCGGCCGAGGCTTCGTCATCGGTTTCCACATATCGCGGTGCATGACCGTAGATCCCGGCTCCCTGGCACCCGGCCGAGGAAAGCGCGACCAAAAAAAGAGCCACTTTCTTCACGCAGCTCGCTTTATACCTCCTTCGGCCGCGACGACAGGCGAAGAGCCATCTCGAACGCCATGAGGGCCAGCAATCCGAACGCCACGTACCCGCTCATGTCCACGGACGCTCGCCGCTCGCCGATGCCGGCGCCCACGGTCTTCGAGGCCGCGCGGCGCGGGCGCAAGTCGAGTTCGCGCACCACCGGTGAAGCGACCCTCGTCTCGACCTGTCCGTCCACGACGATGTGATATGACCCGATGAGCGGCGGGACGAAGCGCAGGCCCTCTTCGCCTCGCGTCGTCGAAACGGGACCCGACGGTCCTTGTACGTCGACGTTGCGCGCACCTGCAAACGTCCAGCTAGCTCCCACCTCGCCGCGCAGGGCAACTGCGCCCTGCCCCGCATCGCGGGCCCACGCGCCGAGCAGCGCAAGAAAGCCGGGGCGCAGCGCCATGTCGCTCGCGTCGATGGAGACCGGCAAGGTCACGATCCACGCGACTCCCCGGCCGACGCGCCGGCGCGCAACCATCGGCGCACCATCGGTCCACCTCAGGAATGGCTCGAGCGCGCCGAGGTCGTCGGGCGCGATCACTGCCCGATGCGACGCGCCGAGGTCCAGCAGGCCGCCCGCGGATTCGGCGAGCTCGCCCATCGCGCTGGCTGGATCGGCGCCCGTGGCACGGCCCGCTTCGCTCCACGCAACGGGGCGACCGAGAATCGGCTCGAGCGACGCACCCAGCGGAGCGGCCGCGGCGTGAGGCCCGAGCGCGATCAGGACGACGCCGCCACCGCCGCAATACGCCGCAAGTGCGCGACGCTGTTCGGGTGTAAAGCCAGGCGGGTCATCGAGCAGCACCCCGAGGGTGCCCGCCAGGTCCTCCGCCCGGTCGGGAAAGGCGGGGATCGGATGAATGTCCACGTCGAGCTTGAGCGCCCAAAGCGCTTGCTCGGCGATCGGAGCTCCGCCCGTGACCACGGATTCCTCCTCCGTATCGGCGACGACGGCGATCGCGGCGCGTCCGACTTCCGTGACGACCGGTGTTACGTCGTCGGAGGCGACGGCGTCGCTTCCCGAGAGCCTCGCGCGCGTCGCCACGACGTGCTCCGAAGGCAGAAGAACGGCCACATCCGCGATGGACCCGGCCTGAGTCGAGCCGCTGCCCAGCGCGTTTCCTCTGGCGTCCTCGATGACGACGGTCCGGCCCGCGGCTGTCGCCCCGGGACCGCAGGCGATCTTCACGCGCACCCGAGCGCCGCCGCGATCGGCGCGCATCACCGCGCAATCGGGGGCCGGCGCGGCCAGTTCGGGGAGCGCGTTCCAAACCGGGGTGCCGCTCGTGTCACCGAGGGGCGGCGCATCCGGCCGGCCGTCGGCAAGGTCGCTGAGCATCACGATTCGGCGGTCGGTTTGAGGTAGGGACGACAGCAGGTCCCCGGCAAGCACTAGGGCGCCGTCCAGGTCGGTCGCCCGGTCGCTCTCCGCGATGGTCTCGACGGTGTTTCGCGCGACTGCGAGGTCAGTCGTCGCTGCGAGGGCCACGCGCGGAGGCTCACCCGCGAGCACGACGGCGACCGCGTCTCCCTCTTGCGCGGAGGCCAGAAGCTCGCGAGCGCCCTTGCGGGCGCGCTCGAAGCGTGACGAGGCCCCCCCAGTCCGGGCACGCATGCTCATGGAGTCATCGAGGACGATCGCCATCGCCACAGAAGCGCCACCCGAGCGCTGGAGCGCCAGGCGCGAGCAGCGCACCAGCGGCGTGGCGCCGAGCAGGGCAAGGAGGCTCACGGCCGCGGCGCGCGTCGCGAACAGCGCGCGATCCTCAAGGCGCGATCGACGGCGGGCCGTCGGAGGCGCCGGCTGGACGAGTCGGGTCGGGGGGAACGGCTGTTCTTGTGCCGTGCGCCTGCGCAGCCGATGCGCGATGTAAGGCGCGATCACCAGAACCGTGGCGAGGAGCGCCAGGGTCGTCAGAAAAGTCACGGGCGCTTGGCTAGCATGGACGAATGTGCCAGGGCTTCCACGATCCCGCGCACGACGCGCACCGGGTCATCGGCCGTAGTGACCCGGAGCAGCCGACCACCTCGTGCCATCAACGCGTTCTGCCACACACCGGTCAGTGCCGACAGCGCCGCGAGGTATCGACTCCGCGTCACGTCGCCGTCCGTTTCTACGACCGCTTTCCCCTCCAGTGCTCGCAGGCGAACCGTGCCACGGTAGGGGAACTCCGCCTCGGCAGGGTCGAGCGCTTGAACCACGGCACACGCGCGTCCGCTCGACGCAAGCTCGGCCACCCGATCCTGCGAGTGCGGAGGCAAGTCGATGAGATCGCTCAACATGATCACAATCGCGCCTCGACGCGTCGCTCGGGATACCCACTGCACCGCTCTCTTGACCATGTCCCGGTCCACGTCGGCGTCGCCGCCGGGCCAAACGGCTTCCAGAGCGCCGACGATTCGCTCGAATTGCTCGCGGCCCCCTGCGCGCGCAACCGGCCCATTGTGCCGGTCTCCTCCGATAAAGCTCAAGCCAACTGGATCTCCGCTCGCAAGTGCCACGCGTGCAAGCGCGGCCGCCACTACGGAGACGAATGCCAGTTTCGCCCCTCTCGCTCCAGCGCTCCGGAACGCCATCGAGGCTGTGGCGTCGACCAGCAGCGAGATCGCTCGATCCGTTTCCGTTTCGAACTGCCGCACGACCAGGCGGTCGTGACGCAGGAGCGATCGCCGGTCGAGCCAGCGCAAATCATCGCCGGGGACGTAGGGCCGAAACCCGCCGAATTCGACGCCCGTGCCGCGCCGTGCGCTGCGGTGGGCGCCCGCGAAGACCCCCTCCGCAACCTCGCGCGCGCGCAGGCGCAACGGGCGAGCTCTCCCCAGTCGATCGCCCGCCGAATCGGGCTGAGTCCGGTCACGGGATGGATATGTCCGGCGGCAGCGGGCCGCCGAGCTGAGATTTGCTCGGGTCGAGGATGTCCCGCGCAAGCGTCACCTCGCTGAGCTCCAGGCCTGTACCGGCCACCACTTGGCGCAACAAGTCGTCCCCGCCCTTGGTATCACCGGCGGCGCGATGATCCATCGCCGCGTAAAAGAGCGCCTCGTACTTTTGGATGGGCGTCGACGCGCGCGCAATCAGCTCGTCTCCCTTGAGTTTGCCCTCGCCGAATTGCGCGAGGGTCGCCACCCAACGGCCGTCCTCCGGCATGGACACGAAAACCCGATCGGGCGTGCCGTCGCTCGGAACGCGGAGCTGTTTTTCGAGCAGCCGCACCCAAAGAGCAAAGTACACGAGGTCATCGTCACTGAGATCCACGGTGACGGCGCGCGCAAGGCCGTCGCGCGCCAACGCGAGATCGCCGCGCACGAACGCGCGACCAATGAGAAGCTCGATGGTCTGCGTCGCCTGATGCTTGTCACCGGGTGCCGCCGCATAGGCGCGCTCCAGCGCTCGCTGCGCGGGCTGTGCTGCGCCAAACCGATCCAGCACGCGCGCCAGCATTCGCTCGACACGCGCGCGCGCGTCGGCATCTTGAACGTTTCGCGATTGCACGAGCTCCTTGAGCGCGTCCGTGAGCGGCGTGCGAGCGGCCGCAATATCGCCCTTATCGCGCGTGATATCGCTGATCAATAGAAGGATTTCACCGCGCAGAGCCGGATCGTGCGCAGTGTCGGTCGCGGAGAGGGCGTCGCGCAGATTCTCCAGAGCCGCCTGCCACTGCCCGTCGCGCCACGCGATGCGTCCTAGGGATAGAAGAACGCCGCCGGATTTCTCTTGCGCGGCGGATTGCTTCAACAGCGCGCGCGCGGCGTCGAGTCGGCCATCGCGAAGTTCGACCTCTCCCATCGCGGCGCGAACGCGGGCGGCGCTCGGATGCACCTTGCCAGCAAGGGTCGACTGGGACGCCACGGCGAGAATCGGTTGAGCGGACTTGAATGCCCGTCTCGTGGCATCCGGATCTCCCGCGGCTTCCTCGCGGGCCATCACGTCGAGCACCAGCCCCAGCGCTTCGCTGAACACGCGCGCCTCGGGGTGAGCGCGCACCGCCTCCGTCAGCACCGTGGGGGTGGCCTCGGCCATCCCGAGCTCCGCGAGCGCGACCCCGAGGGTAAACGCCACTTCCGGGACTGTGGGATCCAAGCGATAGCATTCGGTCGCCATGCCGAATGCGGCTGCGCCGAACAGGTCGCGGTCCTCGACGAAGTCGTCGTCCTCGCGCCCCGCGGCGTGACCCATCAGGCCCCGCAGTTGGCGCAGCAGGTCGAGACACTGAACGGAGCCGGGCTCCTGCGCTGCAGATACGAGCGCAGCCGCGAGCTGCGGACGCTCGGATTCGAGCAACTCGCGCGCTTGCGCGCGATCGAGCGCGGCCAGGGCGCCGGCCACGTCCCCATCCCGCAAATAGAGCGCGGCTAGAACGATGGGACCCGTCTCGAGCGCGCGCCAGGCTTCCGTTCCCTCCTCCCGCGGCGGCTGCACTCGGCTCTTGCGGAACTTGTCGCGGAGCAACACCGATCGCTGTATCCAACTGGTCGTCGCCGTGGCCGCGTCTGCGAGGGCTTCTGCGCTCGGCTCTAGCAGCCTCCGCCGGACCGCCACGCGCTCGATGGCCCCACCGCTTGCGACCGGGCCACCGGTCGCAACTGCGTCGCGCATCCATGCGTCGAGCGCGACCAGGTGAACATGAACGCCGGGACGAATCGACGCGGGGCCGACTTGCAAGAGGAGGTCGTAGAGCGCACGCGCCCGACCCTCGTCTCCCCGGAGCGAAAGCTCGTGAACCGCTGCATCCAGCGCCACCGCCGCGTCCGGGCCCAGTACGCTCTGCAACCGCTCGCCCACGCGCACCAGATACATTCCGCCGCTGACAGCCTCGATACCCCGGTCGACCGCGCGCGCCCTGAACCGGGCCGCGGCGCGCGCCATCTGCCTCCCTTCGACCGCGCTGAGTCGCATCGCGCGTTCGGCGCTCCCGGGATCGCTGACGAGGAGATCGTGTACGGCTGCAGCGAACTGGTCGTCGCTCACTTGAGCAGTCGGCGGCGCCGCTCGCTCGACGCGCATGGTCGGGGGCCGCCCGCCTGCGCGCGCCGCACACCCGAGGAGACCCCAATTGGATGCCGCGACCGCGAGCAAAACCACGCATCGAGGCGGGAAAAAGGCGCGGTGGCTCGATGACGGCATTGCGAGCTACCCCAGTCTACACGCAAGCTCGCTGCCGGCGAGCGCAGGGGGGGCGAAAGGGGTGGATCCTCGCTTACAATTGGCCCATGGCACGCGGCCACTTACTCGTCGTCGACGACGAGCCCTCGATTCTGACGACGCTCCAGAAAGCCCTGGCCCTCGAAGGCTATGCCGTGGACGTCGCCGGCGGAGTGAAGGTCGCCGAGGAAAAACTGAAAAAGCGAACCTACGACCTGTGCCTTCTCGACGTCATGCTTCCGGACGGCGACGGGGTCGCACTCCTGCAGCGCACACGCGCCCTGAAGAACGACGTGCCCGTCATTATGATGAGCGGCCACGCGACGATCGATACCGCGGTCCGCGCCGTACGCGTCGGGGCGCTCAACTTCCTCGAGAAGCCCCTCAATACCGACGCGCTGCTCATCGCGATCGACACCGCCTTGCGCCTGACACGCGCGGAGGCAGAAGCACGCGACTTGCGCCGCGCTGCGGGCGCGACCGGGGAGCTCATCGGCGACAGCGCGGCGATGAAAAAGCTCATGGAGCAGATAGGACGCGCGGCAAAGAGCGTCGCAAGCGTGCTTTTGACGGGCGAGCGCGGTACGGGCAAGGAGCTCGTCGCACGAGCGATCCACACGCTCGGACCTCGCGCGAAGGCGCCTCTCGAGAAACTCAACTGCGCGGCTTTGCCCTCCGAGCTCATCGAATCGGAGCTTTTCGGCCACGAGGCGGGAGCCTTCACGGGAGCGACCAAACAGAGGCGCGGGAAGTTCGAGCGCGCCTCGGGCGGAACGCTGTTTCTCGACGAGGTCGGGGACATGCCGCTGCCCATGCAGGCGAAACTCTTGCGCGTACTCCAGGAGCATGAAATCGAGCGCGTCGGTGGCAGCGAGACCATTCCGGTCGACGTGCGGGTCGTCGCCGCGACCAATCGCGACCTCGTGGCCGCCTGCGACGCCGGCGGCTTCCGCCCCGACCTCTACGACCGGCTCGATGTGCTGCCGCTCACCATCGCCCCCTTGCGGGCACGCCGCGAGGACATTCCACTCCTGTCGCGCCATTTCCTCGAGCTTGCCGCGCATTCGAACGATCGGCGCGACATGCGCCTGGAAGACGACGCCATCGCGGTGCTCGGGCGCCACTCCTGGCCCGGCAACGTGCGAGAGCTCAAAAACGTCATCGAGCGGCTGGTCATTCTCACCCCCGACGACGTCATACGGGCCGACGACGTAACCAATTGTCTGCCGGTAGGCAGCGCTGTGCGAGCAGCGGGGCTCTATCGGCCTGGAGTGCCGTTTCGGGTCCTCGTCGAGGAAGCGGAGCGTGTAATCGTGCAGGAAGCGCTGGCCCATCACGGGGGGCAGATGGCGGGCACGGCGCGAGCCCTCGATTTGGAACGCAGTCATCTCTACAAGAAGGCCCGCGCCCTGGGCCTCCGCGGCGATAAAGGCGATGGCGACGACGACTGAGGTATCATCGCTCTAACGCATGAGGCTGAGCGACTCGATCCGATTCCACGCAGCGACGGATGTCGGCAAGGTGCGAGAACACAACGAGGACAACTTCCTCGTCGACAAGAAGCTCGCGCTCTTCATCGTTGCCGACGGGATGGGCGGGCACGCCGCGGGCGAGGTGGCGAGCGCCATCGCCGTTCGCACCGTGCACGAGGAGATCAAGCGCGAGTCGGAGCTGCTCGACGACTATGTCTCGGGGGCCACGGGGGCCAGCAAGGTGACCCCCAAGGACGTCGTCGCGCTCGTCGACAACGCCGTGCAGCGTGCGTGCTCGAAGGTGCATGAGGAGGCGGCCACGGATGTGGCCAAGCGCGGGATGGGCACTACCCTGAGCGTTCTGCTCGTCGTGGGCAACCAGGGGTTCATCGCTCACGTGGGTGACAGCCGCATCTACCTCGCGCGCGACGCTCGCATCCAGCAAGTCACCGAGGATCACACCGTCTACAACGAGCTCATCAAACGCGGGAAGCTCACGCGCGAACAGATCGAAAAGGTCCAGCAGAAAAATGCGATCACGCGCGCCGTGGGAGTCTACGAGCGCGTCGAGGTCGATACGTTGGTCATCGATCTCACAGCGGGGGACACGCTCGTTCTCGCAAGCGACGGGCTCCACGGCTATCTCGAGTCGCCCGAAGAACTGCGCGGACCCCTCTCGCTGGATGGGGATGCGTCCGTCAAGGCGCTCATTTCCCTAGCCAACGACCGGGGCGGCAAGGACAACATCACGACGATTGTCGTCAAACTCGGCGAGGAAGGCGCCGTCGACGCGGCGCGCGCCCGCAGGCTGGCTCTCAAGCGGGACGTGCTCGCAAACATGCCGCTCTTCTCTCGACTCACGGAGCGTGAGCTTTTGCGGGTGATGCAGGCGGTCGAGGTACGAACGCACAGGGACGGCGAGGTCGTCATCCGCGAAGGCGACAAGGGCGATGAGCTCTTCATCGTGCTCGATGGCAAGGTCGTTGTCTCTCGGGGCGGTCAACAGCTGACCCACCTCGGGCCCGGCGAGCACGTCGGCGAGATGGCCCTCATTCGCAGCGCGCCGCGCTCGGCAACCGTCACGGCCGTGGGCTCCGCCGAGCTCATCGCGATCCGGCGTGCCGATTTCTTCGAAATCTTGCGCAAAGAGCACGAGGTGGCCGTCAAGATGCTCTGGCAGTTTCTCGGGGTGCTGGCCGACCGCCTCGATCAGACGTCGAGCGAGCTGCATGACGCAAAGCGCGAGCTGGCCGCGGAGGACGTCACATCGGACATTTTCCCGATCGACGTCGACGAGACTCCGTCGGCCCCGCCCAGCGCGTCGCGTTGACCCGAGATGAAGAAGCCACAGGGAGACGGAGAGGCAGAGAGATTAAGTTGGGGGCAACAACAAAGAATACTCTCTGTCTCTCCGTCTCCCTGTTTGTCTTTTCATCTCTCGCCGTCCACGCTGGCTGTAGCACCTGCGAGTTAGGAACAACCGCTGGCCTGGACGCCGCGTCGGTTGCACTGCCGTCAGCGAGCCATCCACCGGCGCCGCCGGTCGGTTTGGGCCCTCGTTCCGCGGCCTTGCCTTGCCGCGCGATCGCCGTCGACGGCGACGTTGAGCAAGAGGCGGAGGACGCGAGGGTGGCCCTGGCAGAGCGTTCGCAGATTCCGCGGGAAGGCTGGCTGTCATTGTCGACCAACGCTCGCCTTGTGGTGAAGGACCCCCGCACGGGCCGGGAGACTACGTTTCGCGGACCGGGCCGCGCCCGAGTGTGCGTCGATCTCGATGAGGAGTCCTGGCTGGCGGGCGGCACATTCGAGAGCGCCCTGGGGACCGGGGAGACCCCGGGGGCCGAGGAATGGGTGGTCACGCACCTAGGCGTGATCCGCTTTGGGGCAGCCAAGTTGACCGTCGAAGTCGGTTCCCGGGAGGTCCGCGTTCGCGTTGCGTCGGGACCTGCGTTCGTGTGGGCTGCCGACGACGCCGCCGCGCACGGCAGCGACGGAGGATTGGTGAAGTCCATGGAGGCGGACGAGGGCTGGGTACGAATCGCCGAGGGTGCCGTGACGTTGACGCCAGCCGCCTTTTCGCCACAGCTCTCGGCCGCGCGCTCCGCCGTTCAGGCGTGCATGGCGCTCGCGAACGCCTCCCACGAACTGGCCGCGGCCCTGCTCGAAACCGACGCCAGCCCGATGACCGCAATGCGCCAAGTCGCTACGCGGCGGCGCGCACGTGCAGGATGTGGCGTGGCCGCGCTGCGCAGAGAAGTCCTATCCCCATCGGAGGCGCCCCCCGAGACGACCGCAGGCCTCTCGGCGTCCTTGAAAGACGCCGCCGCCCTCTGGCGCTCGCTGCCGTTGCGGTAGTATCCCGAGTCCGTGATTCGCCAGCGAATCGCGGACCCGGGATACTACCTCCGACCCTCGTCGGGCTTCGCCCGCCGACGTCGGAGGGGATGGTCTTGTGGGGCCTGCGGCCCCCTCCAGCGCTTCGCGCTGGAGTCCTCCCCCGCATCGCTTTCGCGAACGACTTCGCTCGCGCGAAGTCGCAGGGAG
>Ga0210409_10001748_pt1 | contig 27465 bp, 18 predicted proteins | sample IncBWH17MmetaG_FD_161649 | JGI IMG/M metagenome (GOLD analysis project Ga0210409, IMG submission 161649) | Forest soil microbial communities from Barre Woods Harvard Forest LTER site, Petersham, Massachusetts, United States - Inc-BW-H-17-M | ecosystem: Environmental > Terrestrial > Soil >...
AATTGCGAAGGGATCGTGCTGGTTCCTTGTAGGTTTATCTCCAGCGCCTCGGCCGCCGCGAACAAGAGGCAAGCGGCCCCGACGCGGACCGGCTGCCAGCGGCCGAAGATCACCGCGGCGAGCGCGATGAATCCGCGACCCGCCGTCATCTCATCCGAGAATTGGTGCTGGTCCAGCGCCAGGAATGTCCCGCCCAGTCCGGCGAGGATACCGGACGCGACGACCGCGACCGCCCGAACACGACTGACGGAAATCCCGACTGAGGTGGCGGCTTCCGGGTGCTCGCCCGCCGCGCGGAGGCGAAGGCCAAACCGCGTGCGATCGATCACCGCGGCCACCGCGAAGATCGACAACAGCCCCGCGATCTCCAGCACGCCGCTCGCGCCGCCCGGTACGCGCGGCGAATTCGATGAGCTGCCGAACGCGACTCGGAGTGCGAACCGCGTAGTGCCGACCGCGAGAATATTGATGGCGATGCCGGAGACGATTTGATCGGCGCGGAACCGGATCGTCGCGATACCGTGGATCGCGGCCAGCACTGCCCCACCCATCGCGCCGCACAGTACGCCCGACCACACGCTGCCCCCGTAGTACGATCCGAACGCGGCCGCGCACGCGCCCGCGAGCATGTAGCCTTCGAGGCCCAAGCTCACGATCCCCGATTGCTCGGCGACAGTTCCGCCGGCAGCGGCGAACAGATACGGCGTCGCGAGGCGGACGACCTGCAGCAGCAAGCCGATCACGACCGCTGCCGCGAGGCGACCGCGATCGCGAGGATCACGACGCCTTGGAGAATGTCGGCCATCTGCTTCGGTACGAGCGCATGGATCGCGAGACCGCCTTGCGAGAGCGTGGCAAACGCGAGCGCCGCGACCATGATCCCCAGCGGATGCGCTCGACCCGCGAGCGCGACCGCAATGCCTATGAGACCCGCGCCGCCCGTGTAGCCGTCTTCGTAATAGTGTTTGTAGCCCAGGACGAAATTCGTACCGCCCATACCAGCCAACGCGCCGGCGAGCGTGAACGTTGCTACCCGCACACGGGCCGGTACGATCCCTGCCGCCTCGGCCGCGTCTGGCGAAAGGCCAACGGCGCGGAGCGCATAGCCATAGCGCGTACGGAATACGAACCAGCCCGTGACAATCGCCGCGGCTATCGCGAGCAGCACCGTCACGTTCGCCGCGGATCCCTTGAACGCCGGAATGAATGCCGAGAGTCGCGGCACTGTCCCGTTCGTAAATGCGGGGGTATGTACGGTCTCCGGCACATGGAGATGTGCCGTCACCACCCAATTCAAGAAGAACAACACGACGAAGTTGAGCAGGATCGTGGTAATCACTTCGTTCGCGCCAAACCACGCGTTGAGCGCACCCGGTATGGCGCCGCCAACCGCTCCGCCAATCGCCGCGGCCACAATGCATGCGACGACGGCCACAGGTGCCGGCAGGCCGGCGGGCAACAGGAGCCCGAGCGCGCCGGCGGCGAAGCCGCCGAGTGCCAACTGGGCCTCGGCCCCGATGTTGAACAACCCGGCGCGCAATGCCAGCGCGACCGCGAGACCCGTGAAAGTGAGCGTGGTCGCCTTATAGACGACCTGCGCGAAGCCATACTGGTTGCCCCAAGTGCCCTCGAGGAGGAGCCTATAGACCTCGGCAGGCGACTGGCCTACGCCTAGGATAAGCAGGTCTCCGACTACGAGCGCGAGGAGTGCGCCCGCGAGCACCGATAACAGCGCTTTCACGCTGCCCCAGCCATGTACCGTCCCAGGGTCTCGACGGTGGCCTCCGCGCGATCGACGATCGTCACGAATTTCCCGCGAAGCATGACCGCGATCCGATCGGCCAGCGCGAGCAGCTCGGCGAGATCGGAAGACACCAAAACCACCGAACGGCCTTCCGATCGCGCCAAACGGAAATGCGAGTGAATAACCTCGATGGCGCCTATGTCCACGCCGCGCGTCGGCTGCGCGGCCAAGAGGATGTGGAAGTCCCGCACGCCGCCCATCTCACGGGCGACCACGACTTTCTGTTGATTGCCGCCAGAAAGGGTTCGCACTAGACGCCTGGGATCGTGGGGTCGAATATCGAACGCCGTGATGAGCCGCTGGGCCTCGATCGCGATCTTCATGCGATCCAGCTCCCACCGCCCAAACGACCGCTGGCGGCCGAGGATGAGATTCTCGGCCACGGAGTAGTCGAGCACGAGTCCACGGCGCTGCCGGTCGTCGGGAATGTGCGCGATCCCCAGCTCGCCGCGCCGCCGAACGCCGAGCCCTTCGAGCGGCATGCCGCTCCTGCGAATGCTGCCGCTCGTGACTTTGGCGTAGCCGGCGATGGCCTCGATCAGCTCGTGCTGCCCGTTGCCCTCGACGCCGGCGATGCCGAAGATCTCGCCTGGCGCGACGCTGAAGGACACGCCATCGACGGCGTGGCCGACGACGAGATTCTCGACCTCGAGTATCGGCGCGCCGCTGCTCTTCCGCGACGCGGGCGTGAAGAACTCCGAGAGCTCGCGGCCTACCATGGCCGTGGCCAACTCCTGCGGCGTGACCTCACTGGTCTTGAATTGGCCGACGGTTTGGCCGTCACGCATGACGGTCACCGTGTCGGCGATCGCCATGACCTCGTCGAGCTTGTGCGTGATGAGCACAACGGTGCTGCCCTTGTCGCGCAGGGCGCGGAGGACCTTCCACAGATCCTCGATCTCCAACGGCGTCAACACCGCCGTCGGCTCGTCCAGCACCAGGAGCGTGGCGCCGCGATACAAGGCCTTCAGGATCTCGGCTCGCTGCGCTTCGCCTACCGAGAGATCGGCGACCTTCGCGTTGGGGTCGACGGCAAGGCCGGTGGATTCCGACAGCTCGCGAACGGTTCGCGACGCACCGTCGCGATCCAGTAGCAGCGGTTCGCGGCCGAGAATCATGTTCTCGGTCACCGTCAGCGTCGGGACGAGCATGAAGTGCTGGTGCACCATGCCGACGCCGGCTGCGATCGCATCGGTGACGCTCCATCCCGTGACGTCGCGATCATCGAGCATCGCTCGACCCGAGTCGGGACGCAGTTCGCCACAGGCGATCCGCATGAGCGTCGTCTTCCCGGCACCGTTCTCGCCGACCACGGCGTGAATCTCACCGGTCGCGACGGTCAGTGAGGCATCGCGATTGGCGACGACTGTCCCGTACGCTTTCGTGATGGCTTCGAGCGAGAGCATCAGTGCGTCGGCACGTGAATGCGTCCGGCGATGATGGCTCTGGCGAGCGAATCGACTTTCGCGTGCACTACGTCAGGAATCAGTCCCTGGTTGCGCTCGTCATACACGTACCCGATGCCGCCATCAGCCAGGCCGAACTCGTGGACGCCGCCGCTGAAACGCTGAATGATGTCGAATGTCGCGACGTCGACGTGTTTGACCATCGAAGTCAGCACATGACCTGGTGCTTCATTGTATTGATCGGCATCCGTCCCGATCACCAGCTTGCCAGTCTCTCGCGCTGCCTCGAAAACACCCAGGCCAGTGGCGCCTGCTGCTTGGAAAATCACGTTGACGCCAGCGCGATACTGACTCAGCGCGAGATCCTTGCCTCGTGGCGCATCTCGAAACGCCTCGGGTGTCGCGCCGGCGTATTGGGCGATCACGACACAATCGGGGCAGACCTTCGCGATGCCAGCGCGATATCCTGCTTCGAATTTGTGGATGAGGGGAATGTCCATGCCGCCGACAAACCCAATTTTCTTGGAACCACCAGCCAATGCGGCGATCGCGCCGACGAGATATGAACCCTCTTCTTCGCGGAATCTGATCGCCGCGAGGTTCGGCGGAGGCGTTACGCCGGCGGCGTAGTCAATGCCGGCGAAGTTCGTGTTCGGGAATTGTTTCGCTAGTTCTGTGATATCATCGGTGAATATGAAGCCGACGCCTACGACCAACTTCATGCCTTCGGCGGTAAGGAGACGTAGGCCTGCTTCGCGATCCGAGCCGTCGCCCGGCTCGATGTAGCGAACGCCGACGCCCAGCGATCGCGTGGCCCGCTCGCCACCGGCGTAGGCGCCGTCGTTGAAGCTCTTGTCTCCTCGACCGCCGATGTCGAGGACTATCCCGACGGTGGCTTTCGGAGCGCCCCTCGAGCCTCGGGGCCGGATCCCGAGGAGGGCGACGTGAAGCGCGGCGAGCAATCCGACCGTGAGAGTGAGCCTCCGCACACCCCCATTATACTTCAAGTATGAACCGAACGCGGTACCTGGTAGTCGGAAGCGGGGTCGCGGGGTTACATACCGCGTGGCGGGCGGCCGATAGGGGCGAAGTCATCGTACTCACAAAGCGGTCCTTGTTCGATTCGTCGACCGCTTACGCCCAAGGCGGGATCGCGGCGGCCATTGGCGCCGGGGACTCGCCGGCGCTGCACTGGCGCGATACGCTGGCGGCGGGGGCGGCGTTGTGCGACGCCGATGCGGTTCGGGTGCTCGTCGAGGAGGGGCCCGCGCGGGTCCGTGACCTGTACCGGGCCGGCGCGGACTTCGACGTGAAGGCCGACGGGAAGTTCAAGCTCGGAAAAGAGGCTGCACATTCGCGTCGGCGCATTGTTCATGCGCACGGCGACCAGACTGGCGCCGAGGTGGCGCGGACGCTGGCAGAGCGGGTGCGGGAGAATCCGCGGATCGCGGTGATCGAGAAAGCCAGGGTGCTGGACCTGATTATCCAGGACGGCATCGTTTACGGCGTCCGGGCTAGTGTTGCTGGGAAGCCGGTCGACATCATCGCCGATGCCACGGTTCTCGCTACCGGCGGGTGCGGGCAGGTGTACCGGTACACCACCAATCCCGAGGTCGCGACTGGCGATGGCTATGCCATTGCGCATCGCGCTGGGGCGCGGCTGGCCGACATGGAATTTGTCCAGTTCCATCCTACGGCTTTAGACACCCCCGAAAATCCCTTGGCTTTGATCTCCGAAGCCGTCCGTGGCGATGGAGCCATTTTGGTTAACGCCGACGGCAAGCGATTCATGACTGAGCGCCATCGATTGGCCGAGCTGGCGCCTCGCGACGTCGTGGCCCGTGAGATCTTTCGTGAGCGAGCGGCGACCGGCGCCGTGTACTTAGACGCCCGAAAAATTGGGGATTTTGATTCGCGTTTCCCGGGGATATTTGCGCTATGTAGTGCCAGAGGGATTGATCCCCGCACCGACCTCATCCCTGTGACGCCAGCCGCGCACTACATGATGGGCGGCGTCGTGGTCGATCTGCAGGGGCGCAGCTCACTGAAGCGACTGTATGCTTGTGGTGAGGTTTCGCGCACGGGCGTTCATGGCGCCAACCGGCTGGCATCGAATTCGCTGCTGGAAGGGCTCGTGTTCGCCGAGCGCGTGGCCCGCGATCTGGCGACAGTCGAACCCCTGGCGGGGACTGTCCCGGAGATCGCGCCGTGGAGTGTTCCCCTGCTCACCGACCGCGGCGCGGCCCAGGTCGCCGCGGGACGGATTCGGTCGATCATGTGGGAGGACGCCGGCATTGCTCGCACCGCGAAGGGCCTGCGTGCCGCGGTCGACCAGCTGACCGAGATCGGTCAGCTGCTCCCCGAAGGGGCGACGGAGGAGGCCAACATGGTCGATACCGCGCTCCTCATCGCCGGGTCGGCGCTGCTCAGGCAGGAGTCGCGCGGCGGGCACTATCGCGCGGATTTCCCGCGCGCCAAGGACAAATGGCGGAAAAAGCACATCGAGTTCTAACAGGGATGCTTCGCACCCTGTTCGAACTCTTGGTCGGTTGGAATGCGCTCGGCATTCGCCGAGCGCTGGGGCGTGCATGAGTCTGCACCAGAAGATTCGTGAATTAGCGAAGCAGCGCAATGCGGTGATCCTGGCGCACAACTATGAGCGCCCGGAGGTCCAGGATGTCGCCGATTTCGTCGGGGACTCGCTGGGGCTTTCGAGAGAAGCCGCGAAGACGCCGGCCGACGTGATCGTGTTCTGCGGCGTGCATTTCATGGCCGAGACGGCGGCGATCTTGTCGCCGAAGAAGACCGTGCTCTTGCCGGATATGGCGGCCGGCTGTTCACTGGCCGCGACGATAGACGCGGAGCAGCTCAGGGCGTGGAAGGCCGAGTTCCCCGGTGCCGTGGTTGTCTCGTACGTGAATACGACGGCCGAGGTGAAGGCCGAGAGCGATTATTGCTGCACGTCCGGGAACGCCGTCGACGTGGTGAACTCGATCCCAGCCGATCGAACCGTGTTGTTCCTGCCGGACTTCTTCCTTGGGACGCATGTCAAACGCGTGACCGGTCGAGCCAACATGGAAATCTGGGTCGGCGAGTGCCACGTGCATGCCGGGATCGACCCGGAAGACATCCGTCGGAAGCGCACGGCCCACCCCAATGCCGAGTTTCTGATACATCCGGAATGCGGGTGTGCAACCAGTGTCGTGGAAGCGGTCTCGGCCGGAGATATCGACCCTGAGGGGGTTCAGATCCTCTCGACCGAAGGAATGATCCGGCGACCCGGGACGAGCGACGCGGAGGAGTTCATCGTCGCCACGGAGGTCGGAATCCTCCACCGCTTGCGCCGCGAGAATCCACAGAAGACCTTCTACGCGGCGAACGAGCGGGCAGTGTGCGCATTCATGAAGGTCACGACCTTGGAAAAGGTCCTAGCGAGTTTGCAGCTCATGCAGCACCGCATCACCGTCCCCGCGGACGTCGCAATACGAGCGCGGCGCGCCATCGAGCGCATGGTCGCCATCGGGGGCCAGCAACCGCACACACCACTCTCACCGGCGCTCGCCGGAGTCGAAGACCCCGGCGAATAGCGCCCACCGGAGGGGCTGATGGAAATGCAGCAGCAAGGCGGGGAAGGAGGTCTCCCCGAGCGACGCACCGGCGAGCGGCGTCTCTCGCGTCCGCGTACGATCACGCCGAGTGAGCTTCCGGCGCTCGGCGCCGACGAAGGACGGCTCGCATTCCCGCTCCATCAGGACCAGTTGTCGGCGATTGTGCGCCACGCCCTCGACGAGGATGGTGCGTTCCACGATATCACGACCGTGGCCACGGTGGTCAGCACGCGCCGGTCGCGGGCGATGATCGTCTCCCGCGGACGTGGCGTGGTCTCCGGTGTGCCGCTGGCGCTCGAGGCCTTCCGGTTGCTCAATCCCAAGGTCACGATGCGCGTGGACGTCGAGGATGGCGGCCACGTGGAGGCCGGGACTCCGATCGTCTTCTTGAGTGGGAACGCTCGCGGGATCCTCTCGGCCGAGCGCGTCGCGCTCAATTTCATGCAGCCGTTATCGGGCGTCGCGACACTGACCTCGAAATTCGTCGAAGCGGTGCGCGGGACGAGAGCCAAAATCGTCGATACGCGTAAGACAACACCCGGATGGCGCGTCCTCGAGAAATATGCGGTCCGTTGTGGTGGTGGTCAGAATCACCGCATGGATCTGGCGAGCTCGGTGTTGATCAAGGACAACCATCTCGCCGCGCTCGACGGGAATGTGCAGTTGGCGGTGGCGCGCGCTCGGGAAGTCGCGCCGCCCGGAGCACGGGTCGAGATCGAGTGTGAGACCAGGGATCAGGTTGCCGCGGCGTTGGAGGCCAGAGCTGACATCATTCTGCTCGACAACATGTCGCTCCCGTTGCTCGAGGAGTGCGTCCGGTTGGTCGATCACCAGGCGATCGTCGAGGCCTCGGGACGGGTGCGGTTGGAAAACGTCCGGGCGATCGCCGAAACCGGTGTCGACTGGATCTCGGCCGGGTCGCTGACGCATTCGCCGCCAGCGCTCGATCTGGCGCTGGATTTCGACTAGTTGATCCATTGGAACCGCGGGCCGCTCTGCAGTCGGCACTCGGAGGCGCGTATCGCTTCGATCGCGAGCTGAGTGTCGGGACGAGCGGGGGAGCCGGAACCTTCCTCGCGACCGATCTCGCCATCGGTCGTCCCGTGGTGCTCAAGATCCTCTCGCGCGACGACTCGGCCTCGGTCAGCCCCGATCGGTTCGTCACGGCGCTCGACCCCATACGCAACCTGGCCCACCCCAACCTAGTGCCACTACTCGCCGCAGGTCGCGTCGAGGGACAACTGTACTACGTCACGAGTTACGTCCACGCCGAGGCGCTCCGGGATGTTCTCGCGAAGACCGGCAAGCTGCCGACGAGCGATGTCGTACTCGTCCTCCGCGATGTCGCGCGCGCGTTGGCCCACGCGCACACTCGCGGCGTGTGTCACGGCGACATCTCGCCCGCCACGCTGTACCAGAACGGCGTGTCGACGCTCGTCGCCGACACGGGCATCAAGCGCGTGCTCGGCTCCGGCCCATCGCCCGTGTACGCAGCCCCGGATGACCCGCCGCTCGATCACCGCGCGGATCTCTATTCGCTCGGCGTCGTCGCCTACGAGCTCCTGACCGGCACGCCGCCCTTCGTCGGACGTTCCGCGGCGCAGCTAGCGTCCTCGCACGCGCTGGAGCCGCCGGCCCCGGTGACGGCACGCCGACCGGCCACGCCGCCGGCCCTGGCGGCGGTGGTCATGCGCCTGCTCGAGAAAAGACGCGAAGACCGCATGCAATCAGCCGAGGAGCTGTTGGCGGCCATAGACGTGGTCCGGGTCACCCCGGCTGAGCGCGCGTCGGGGCCCCAGACGATCACCCCCGTTCAGCCGAGGCTGCCGCGGCAGAGCGGGGAGACGCCGGCCGAGGCGGAGCGCCGCCTTCGGCGCCGGATCATGGTGGCCAGTGGGATCATCGCGATTTTGATCGCTGCCGGGCTCCTCGTTACCTGCCCCCGTCCCGGGAATTAGGCTCCGGGAACTAGATTCTGCATTAGTCGCCTAATGCAGAACAATGGACAGTACTGACCGCAAAATACTGAACATTCTTCAGTCTGACGCCAGAACACCGAACGCTGAGTTGGCGCGCCAGGTGGGGATGGCGCCGTCGGCGGTGCTGGAACGTGTGCGGAAACTCGAAGAGCGGGGCGTGATTCGTGGGTACGAAGCCCGGCTCGATCCCAAGGCGCTCGATTTCGGTTTGCTGGCCTACGTGCTCGTGCGGACGAACGAGCGCGTTGGGCATCCACAGTCCGAGAGAGCACTGGCCGAGATCCCGGAAGTACAGGAAGTCCACCACGTGGCCGGCGAGGACTGCTTTCTCCTCAAAGTGCGCGTGGCGAACACGGACGCGCTTTCAACGCTGCTCAGGGATCGGATCGGGGCGGTTCCGACCGTGCGCTCGACCAACACGACCATCGTGCTCCAAACGGTTAAAGAATCATCGACCATACCCATATGACGAAGCGCTGGAAAGTCATCATCGCGTTCGCATTGGTGTACGTGATCTGGGGATCGACGTACCTGGCGATCCGCTACGCGATCGGAACGATTCCCCCGTTCCTCATGGCGGGCACGCGATTCCTCGTCGCGGGGTCCGCCTTGTACCTCTGGCAGCGCCTCCGTGGCGGCCCCAAGCCGACGCTCATTCAGTGGCGCAACACGGCGATCGTCGGTGGCACGATGCTCATGCTCGGCAACGGACTCCTGTCGTGGTCCGAGTTGCGCGTGCCGTCGGGGCTCGCGGCGCTCATCGTCGCTCTCGTGCCCTTGTGGATGGTCCTGTTCGATTGGATGAGCGGTGGCACACGGCCCGGGCGGAACGCGATCTTCGGCATTGCGCTCGGGTTCCTGGGCGTCGGGCTCCTGGTCGGGCCGAGCGGACGCGGAGGCGTCGATCCCCTCGGGGCGATTGCGCTCATCATCTGTGGCATGGGCTGGTCTGCTGGGACGCTCGTTGGCCGTCGCGTCGACATGCCCGCGTCGACGTTTCTGACGACCGGCATGGAGATGATCGCGGGTGGAGTGATCAACATCGCGGTCGGCCTCATGACAGGCGAGGCCGCGCATTTTCAGCTCGCGGCCGTTTCCGGCGACTCACTCATCGGGCTTCTCTATCTCGTGGTGCTGGGCTCGTGGGTCGGGTACTCGGCTTACACGTACCTCGTACCGACCGTCACGCCCGCGCAGCTCGGCACGTACGCGTACGTCAATCCGTGCATCGCGCTGTTGCTCGGCTGGCTCACGGGCGAGCCATTGGGTCCGCGCACACTGCCGGCCATGCTGATCATCGTGTTCGCGGTCATCTTGCTGACCGTCAAACCGCGCGAGCGCCCGACGCCCGCTTACGCGTCTGACTCACCCTGATGGCATCCTCGACGAAGTAACCCTGGGCGGCGCGCAGCGCTGCCGCTATCGCGCGGCGCGTGTCGTCGACCTCGTCCTCGCGGCCCGAGAGCGCCAGGCGATTCTCTCGGAATCGCCGTCCGGCCGTGACACAGAAGAGATCGCACAGGGCGATCTCGGCTCGCGCGCCATTGGCCGTGCGTTCTTCGATGAGCCGCTGCGTGCGGGAGATCGTGGCACCGGTCGCATAGAGATCGATCGCCATATTCGCCAGACGCTCGAGCACGAGCTGCCGATCGACGATCGCGCGCCGGCATTTCGTGATCGCGCGATCCGTCTCGGCGTGAAGCTCGGCCACGTGCTTCTCGAAATACTTCTTATGCTCGGCTAGCGACGGGTGCAGCGCGATCGAGAGATCGGGACGGGCGCCGAAAATGCGCGACGACACGTAGCCGGACACGAGGCCGAAATTCTTGATCGGTTTTCTGAGCGCGGTACCGACTTCCTGGAGGCGCTCGGCTGGACCCTGAATGCCGTTCAAGGCGATGAACAATCGCAAAATCTCGTTCGCGCCTTCGAATATGCGATTGATCCGAGCGTTGCGGAGCAGGCGCTCGTATGGATACGGCTTGACGTAACCGCGGCCACCGGCGACCTGCACCATCTCGTCGGCGGCGCGCCAGACGAGATCACTGGCGAAGACTTTGAGACAGGCAGCTTCGAGCGCATAGTCGGAATCGGTGCGATCCATAGTAGCCGAGACTAATCCCAGCATCGCATCGGCGGCGTACGTGTCGGCGGCGAGACCCGACAGCTTTCGCTGGGTGATCTCGAAATCAGCAAGCGGATGGCCGAACTGCACGCGCTCGGAGGCGTAGCGCGTCATGAGACCAACTAATTCTTTCGAACCTCCCGTACAGCCGGCGCCGAGCGACAGGCGGCCGCCATTCAGGACGTTGACCGCGACCAGGAATCCCTTGCCGACGGTGCCGAGCACGTGGTCGGCGGGAACTTGGAGGTTCTCATAGGCGAGTTGCGCTTGGGTCGAGCCGCGGATGCCGAGCTTGCGCACGGTCTCGACAACGCGGAACCCTGGCATGTCGGGCCGGATGATGAACGCGGTCGGGCGCATCACCTGCTCACCGCGCCGGTCGACAGGCGTCTGCGCGAAGGTCGCGATCACGCCGGCGCGGTGCCCGTTGCCGATCCAGATTTTGCGGCCATTGAGCACCCAATGGTCGCCTTCTAGCCGCGCCGTCGTCTTGATGTTCTGGGCGTCGGAGCCAGTTTCCGGTTCAGTGAGCGCATAGGCGGCCAGCGTCTCGCCGCGCGCGAGCATCGGGAGATAGCGCGCTTTCTGCTCGTCATCGCCGAAAAGCACGATCGCCTTCGACCCGAGCCCGCAGTGTACGCCCACGAGCACAGCCAGCGATCCGTCGACGCGCGACAGCGACTCGAACACGCGGGCGTAGGCGGTCGCCGAGAGACCCAGGCCGCCGTACGCTTTCGGGATCGAGAGCGCGAGCCAGCCCGACTCGGCCAGCGCGCGGATCACGTTCTCCGGGATCGTTTCTTCTTCGTCGAACCGGGCCGAGTCGATGAGGCCGGAGGCCTGCATGTCCTCGAGCGCGCCGATCAGGCGGCGCACGACCTTCGCCTCATCCGGGTTTCGCGCGTCGAGGCCTGGTGGGTACGGAAAGACGAGCGACTCGTGGATCGCGCCCTGGAACAGGCCGCGGAGGAACGATGGCTTTGGCTCAGGCATGCGACAGTTGGTCTCTCAGATCTTTGGGGTCGGTGACCGGGCGATCGCACACGGGACCCCTGCACACATACGCCGTCGGCCGTCCGTCAATGGCTTCTCGATTCCCAACGGCTAGCACGAGCGATGGGATGTATGTCGCTGCGACCACGTCGGCGAACACGGCCGGATCGCCCGCCAGTGCGACCTGGAGTGCGCCCCTGACGGCCGTGTCCGCGGCGCCCAGGAGGAACCCGAATGCCGGCGCGTGCGTCACGAGCGGTTCGGCGAGTGTCGAGAGGACCCACTCGGCTCGTTGTCTCAGTGCCTCGTCGCCTGTCAGTTCGGCGAGATGCAAATACAACACAGTCGTAAGGGACGTTCCCGACGGCACGGCATTGTCCGTCACGTCTCTCGGCCGGACGATCAGCGCGTCGGCATCTTTGGCAGTGTCGAAGAACATGCGATGGGGCGCATCCCAGAACTGCGCGTCGATCGCTTTCGCGATCGAACGCGCGAGAGTCAGCCAGCGGGTATCGAAGGTCAGTTCGTAGAGGCCAATGAAACCGAGGGCGACCGCTGCGTGGTCCTCCAGGAACCCATCTATTTTCGTTACACCGAACGCATGGGATCGCATGACGCGCCCGTCGGGCCGAACCATCGTGCGCGCGAGAAACTCACCGCTAGCGAGTGCTTGCGCGTGGTAGTCCGCGCGGCCGAAGACGCGCGCGGCATCGGCTATCGCGCGCAGCATGAGGCCATTCCAAGACGCAAGAATTTTCTCATCGCGTGCAGGACGTTCGCGTGACGCACGATGCGCGAGGAGTTTCTCGCGAGCACGAACGATGGTAGCGGGGGAAGTGGAGCCTGGACGAGCGACGTGCAGGATGTTCGAGCCCTCGAAATTGCCGTCGGCCGTGACGCCGTAATACGACTTGACCGCCGCGGCATCGCTTCCGAGCAGCGAGTCGATCTCCTCGGCGGTCCAGATGTAGAACGTGCCTTCACCCCCGGCCGAGTCGGCGTCCAGACTCGCATAGAACCCGCCGCTCGGGTCGGTCATTTCCCGCGCGACCCAATCGAGCGTGCGCTCCGTCACCGCACGAATTTCCGTATCGCCCGTGGCCTGCCAGAGATGGACGCCGAGGCGAGCCAAAAGCGCGTTGTCGTACAGCATTTTCTCGAAGTGCGGCACCAACCAGATCGCGTCGACGGCGTATCGATGAAATCCGCCGCCGAGCTGATCGTAGATGCCTCCGCGCGCCATGTGCCGAAACGACTCGAGCGCGATCGTCGGCGGCTGGCGGTTGCGGTGCGCGTATCGCAGGGCGAAGTCGAGCACCATGGCCATGGGAAACTTCGGCGCGCCCTCGAAGCCACCGTTGCGCGTGTCGTACCGCGACTCGATGCTCTGGTACGCGCGGTCGAGCGTCGCCGCTGTGAGCTCGCCGGTCGCCTCGGCGGTCGCACCGACCGCATCGTACAGGGCGCGTATCCGTCGCGTCGTCTGCTCGAGATCGCCGCGGCGCGTGTGGTACGCCTCGGCCACCGATTGCAAGACTCGCGTGAACGACGGGAGCCCATGCCGGTCGCGCGGCGGGAAATAGGTGCCGCCGTAAAAAGGCTCGCCGCCCGGCGTCAGGAACATGGTCATCGGCCACCCACCCTGGCCGGTCATCGCCTGGACGGCCTGCATGTAGATGCCGTCGACGTCGGGTCGTTCCTCGCGGTCGACTTTAATGTTGACGAACCGCTCGTTCATGATCGCGGCCGTGGCCGGATCTTCGAACGACTCGTGCGCCATCACGTGGCACCAATGGCACGCGGCGTAGCCGACGGAAAGCAGGATCGGCTTGTCCTCCCGGCGAGCTCGCTCGAACGCCTCGGGCGACCAGGCGTACCAGTCGACGGGGTTATCGGCGTGCTGCCGGAGGTACGGACTCGTTTCCTGGGATAGCCGGTTCGCCATCCCCGGAACTTCACCTAGCTCGTATGAAAAGTCCAAATCACCGTGTGCTTTACGCCTTGCGAGTCGATAGCCCAGCCAAGGATCTCGGGCTTGACATTATTAATGGCGACCGCCGCGGTCTCGCCGCCGCCCGGCAGTCCGGGGAGAAAATGCGCGCCGGTCGCGACGTTCCAGAGGAACGCGGTGCGCGGGCCTGTCGCCGAGTCACGGTGATACCCGACGACGTTGCCCCAGTCGTCGACGCCGGTGGCCGCGCCGAGGTGGCTCAGAATGCGCTGCGGCTGCCCGGGGACCCACAACATCGCGGATTGGTTGAGGCCCGTTACGATCCCCCAGCCGGCGACCCATCCGTTGGTGTTCACGGCAAGCCCTTCCGACGGCTCCGTCTGACCGTTGTTCAGCCCGACGAGCGTGTAGCTCGCCGCGCCGGGTGCCCACAGCAGCGCAATCGGAGGATCGAACGTCAAGTCGTATCCGGTGATGTACTGGTTGTTGGCGATCGCCGTGAGCACGCCGCAGCAGGTCTGCTTGAGAACCGTGCCGTCGGGGCCCCATTCGGTGACGAACCAATTCACGTTCGGCATGCATGTTCCGACGATGTACCCGCTATCGTTGAGGCCCCACGCGCCGCAACCGAGCGGCTCTCCTGGCACCTCGTTTGGGACCGCCGGCGGGAGGAGTGTCGTGCCGCCGTTGTGCCGCCAAATGAATGCGCGCTGCGCGGTATCGTTCTCGAGCGCGCCCACGACTTTGCCGCCGGCGTTGATCCCAGCCTGGGCGCCGAAGAAATTGCCCGGCTGGAAGCCGGCCGGCGGCGCGAAGTATTCGATGGACCTGCGCGCGCGGAAGATCCGGGCGGTCGACCCGGACGTCACGTAGCCGGTGATCACAGCGTGTCGGTTGAACCCAGTGACGACGACGTTATTGCCATCCAGATTTGGGACGACGCGAAGCCTGATCGACCAGTCGATCGGCAGTCTCTTCGCCGACACGACAGGCAACGTCGAAGGGGTGAGCGGGGTGGTTCCGTCCGAGCAGGCGACGGCTACGGACACCAAAGCAACGGCTGACAGACGCCACGACATAGGGACTCCGGGACCACAGTGTGTAATTGGAAACGTCAGAAGAGCACTAGAAGTGCCACGCCGTTTCGGAGCGCTCGATCGTGACAGACCGAGTCGCGTGGTCGGTCATCGGGGTCGCCGCCATCCTCCGGTTGGCAATGGCGGCGATCGTGCCGCTCGTCCCCGACGAGGCGTACTACTGGGAATGGTCCCGACATCTGGCCTCGGGATACTTCGATCATCCGCCGGCGATCGCTTACATCATCCGCGCTGGCACGCTGGTCGGCGGGGATACCGCCTTTGGTGTGCGGTGCGTTGCCGTGCTCATCGGCACCGTCGCGACTGTGGCCGCCATGGCGCTCGCGCAACGATTTGGTGGGGTGGTCGCGGCGCGGCGGGCGGCTTGGGCGGTGTTCGCCATGCCGTTGGCCGGCGCTGGGCTGGTGTTGGCGACACCCGACGTACCATTGCTGGCTGCCCTCGCGCTCGGGCTCCTCGCGGTCGATCGGGCGCTTGGCGCATCTCGGCAGTCCATCGCCTGGTGGGTCGCTGCCGGATTGGCGCTTGGGTGCGGTCTCGATTCGAAATACACCGCCGTGTTATTCGGCGTCGGAATCGCGCTGGCGTTGCTCGCGCGGCGGGATTTGCGCGAGCAGTGGCGGCGGCCGGGGCCCTATGTGGCGGTGCTCGTTGCGGCGCTGGTGTTCTTGCCTGTGGTGCTATGGAATGCGCACCACGGGTGGATCTCGTTTCGGTTCCAGCTGCAGCATGGCCTCGCACCGAAAGGACACAGCAACGCCTTCAGTCGCGAGTTGTCGCTGCTCGGCGGTCAGCTCGGCCTGGTATCGCCGATACTTTTCTGCTTGATCATCCTCGCCGTCGCGCGCGGTTTACGGCGCGAAGCGCCGACAAAAATATTTGTTGTTGCCGCCGTGGCCACCTTCATCGCGGCCTTTTTTGTCTATAGCGCCGCCAGGCGATCGGTCGAGCCGAATTGGCTCGCACCGGCGGTGCTGGCCGGGACGATTGTCTGGGCCGCCGAGAGGAACAGAACCACGCGACTGGAACAGGTGGCGATTGGCCTGGGCGCTCTATTGGTGGCCGGGATCTACGTCCAGGTCATTGTCCCATTCCTGCCACTGCCGGCGCGCCGAGATCCCACGGCGCAGGGTGCCGGCTGGGCGTCCCTCGCGCGCGAGGTCGATGGGATGCGGCAGGGTGCCTGGATTGCCACGAATCGCTACCAGGACGCGGCTGAGCTGGCGTTTCATCTCAAGAACCATCCGATGGTCTTCTCGCTCAACATCGGCGGCCGGCCGAACGAGTACGATCTCTGGCCTTTGGTGTCCGAGAAAGCGCGCGTCGGAGATACGTTGCTCGTCGTGATCCCCGACGAGTCCCACACGCCGGATGCGATCGTCGCGCTCTTGCCCCATTGCCGCTCGATGGAACGCGGCGATACGGTCGAGCTCAGGCGTGGGCGCGAGGTGATCGGTGCGCGCCGGGTCTGGACGTGCGCCGGATGGTTAGGCACGCCGCTCCCGCGCACCCCTGTAAATTCTTCGACATGACCTCATCTCCGACCGTTCCCCGCGACCTCGATGCCTATTTCGCGGCCAATCGCCCGCGCATCGAGCGTGAGCTGTTCGATTTTCTCCGTATTCCGTCAGTCAGCGCGAAATCCGAGCACAACGGCGACACGCGTCGCGCGGCCGACTGGCTCTCGGCGTCCATGAGCGCTGCTGGGCTCACGACCGAGGTGATGCCGACGCCTGGCCATCCGGTCGTACTGGCCGAGTGGCGCGGGGCGGGACCGAGCAAGCCGACGGTGCTCGTGTACGGGCACTACGACGTTCAGCCAGCCGAGCCGCTCGAGCTCTGGACTTCGCCGCCGTTCGAGCCGACAGTGCGCGATGGGAAGATCTTTGCGCGCGGGTCGGTCGACGACAAAGGGCAGCTGTTTGCGCACGTCAAGGCGCTCGAAGCGCATCTCGTCGTGCGCGGGCGGTTGCCGGTCAACATCGTCGTGTTGGCCGAAGGTGAGGAGGAAGTCGGCAGCGATCATCTCGGGCCCTTTGTCGAGGCGCACGCCGCGCGGCTCAAGTGCGACGCGGTGGTCATTTCCGATTCGACGATGTTCGCTCCTGGGCTCCCCTCGATTTTGTCGTCGCTGAGAGGGTTGGCCTACTTTCAGATCGACGTGCAGGGGCCCGCGCAGGATCTCCACTCGGGCATGTACGGTGGGGCGGTGATCAACCCGGCGACGACATTGGCTCGCATCATCGCTTCGTTTCACGACGCCAACGGGCATGTCGCGATTCCTGGCTTCTACGACACCGTGCGCGACTGGGAGCCCTCGGCCCGGGCTGAAATCCGCCAGTTGCCGTTCGACGAGGGGGCGTTCCTACGCGACGTTGGCGCGCCCGGCCTCGGGGGAGAGGCCGGATACACGACGTTGGAGCGCATCTGGACGCGGCCTACCTGTGAGATCAACGGGCTGTTGAGTGGCTACACCGGGGAAGGCGCGAAGACCGTTTTGCCAGCCAAGGCGATGGCGAAGGTCAGTTGCCGACTGGTGCCTGATCAGGATCCCGTCGAGATCGGCCGGCTCATTCGGGAACATCTCAAGGCCGTCACGCCGCCCGGCGTACGCGTAACGGTGCAACAGCTGCACGGTGGCCGACCCTGGAGAGCCAAAGTCGATGGGCCGGTGTTTGCCGCCGCGAAGCGCGCGTTGGCCGCGGCGTTTCATCGCGAGCCCGTCGTGCAGGGCGAGGGCGGGACGATCCCGGTCGTCGACGACTTCGTGCGGACCCTCGGCGCGCCCGTCCTGCTCATGGGGTTCGGGCTCCCGGGCGAGAACGCGCATGCGCCGGACGAGTGGATGAGCGTCGAGAACTTCGAGCTCGGGATGCGGGCGGTCGCTACGCTGTGGGACGAGATGGGGCGTGACGCACCTCGCTCATGAGGCCGAGGACATTCCCCTCGCTGTCGCGGAACGCGCCCATCCAGAGATCCCGGTCGCCGAGGTTGGCGATCACGTGTGGCGCCTCCTCGAATTGCACGCCGCGTCCCACGAGCGCGGCGTGCGCCGCCTGGATGTCATCGACCCCGTAGTACAGGATCGACGTGCCGACGCCCTTGGGCAGCGGCTCAGACGGCTTGTCTAGCATCAGGCGGACGCCCTTCAGGTCGAAGAACGCCAAGCCCGGGGGCGCTTGGAACAGGAATGTCAGGCCGAGCGTGTCGCGGTAGAAGCGCACGGCGCGATCGAGGTCCTGGACGACGACCGCGACTTGCATCAGGTAGTTGAGCATAGTTAGTTAGGCTAACTAATATTCAAGCATGACGCAAGAGGAACAGGTTGCCGACCGGCTCCACTCCGCGGCGATTCATCTGCTGCGCTTGGTCCGGCGTGAGGACGAGACTAGTGGGCTGACCGCGCCGCGGCTCTCGGCGCTGTCCGTCGTTGTGTTCGCCGGGCCCCTCACGCTTCGCGATCTGGCGGCGGCCGAGGGGGTCAAGCCGCCGACTATGACGCGACTCGTCGACGGGCTCGAGGCCGACGGACTCGTCGTCCGCCGCGACGATCCCTCCGATGGCCGCGCGATTCGTATCCGGGCGACGGCTAAGGGGACGAAACTGCTCATGAACGCCCGGGCGCGTCGCGTGGCCGCCCTCACCGCGCGTGTGGCGGCCCTCAGCGCCGATGATCAAGCACTCCTCGGCCGCGCGGCCGAGGTCATCGAGAGGATGACCCGGCTCGCTACCAGCGCCAATCCCGTAGCAGAAACAACCCGAACACCTTCGTCGGGCTGATCCCGCTCGCCGTCGACAACGGCGTCAGCGTGGGTTGTTGCAGCAGGAAGTACGGCTGGAAAGTCGCCAGGATGGACGTGCGCTGACCGAACCGGCGTTGAATCAGCGCGCCCGGCGGGCTCACGGTCCATGAGAGGGGAGAGGCTTGGACCGCGACGTAGGTGTCGGAGTCCCAGTACTTCCCGAACTCGAGGCGCGTGGACGCGAGGAAATCCGTGGCGCCGGATTGCGAGAACTGGATTGGTGTGTTGGAGTTGTTCGTGATGTTGAACACGTCCGCGTCGAGCGCCCGGGCTGCGTCGCCCTGCAGCTGATCGGTGAACGTGCCGATCGCCACGCTGGCGAGCTGCTGTTGGACGTACGCGGCGGCTTCGCCGATTGGGAGGCCGGAGGAGCCGGCGCCGGAACCGCCGCCGCCCGATGAGCTGGCCGAGAGCAGCGAGGCGCTCGACGAGCCGAAGGCGAGGTAGGCGATGAGGTCGGACTGGGAGAGCGGTGGTTGGGCGTCGCTGGTCAGCTTGACCGTCGGCGACTTCGCCGTGCCGCCGATGTCGATCTCAATGTTCACCGGCTCGCGTCCCGGCACCGAGACAGGATAGGAGGCGGTGGCCTGCACGGACGGATTGAAGTCGGAGGTGCCGATGAAGCTCGCCGTCCCCTTGGTGATCTGGAATCGCTTGCTCAAGAACGTGTACTGGCCGCGCTCCGTGGCCATCACGCCGTCGAGCACGAGGCGATTGCGTCGCGAGTCGATGCGCAGGGTCAGCGGGCCGTCAGTGTAGATCTCGACGTTGGCCGCCTTGTTGCGCACCCACACCTGCGGATCGACGTTCACGTCGACGTCCAAGATGAGGCGCCGCTCGAGCGTGTTCGGCTGCGGGATCAGGTTTTTCGTGGCCACGTCGGTCGTGTCGGCCACCTTGTACACGGCCGGATCGCCGAGATCGATCGGTGTCGGGGCGCCCGCCTCAGGTGCGTAGAACACGCCATCGGTGACGCGGACGTTGCCGCCGACTACGAGTCGCGCCGCTGGCTTGGAGAGACTCAGCGCGCGCAGCGAGCCGCCGACGGTCAGCGTGTCGGTGATATACGCCCAGCCGTATTGCTTGACGTTCATCACGCGGAATTCTTCGGCCGTCTGCGTGATGTCGACCGGCAGCGCCTCGGGATCGGTGAGGTCGATGGAGCCCGTGACGCGCAGCGTCCCCTCGCTCTTGGCGACGAGGGAATCGATCACGACCGAGTCGTGGGCGATCCGAATGCCGGCCGCCATGTCCCCCAGTCGGATGTTGACCGGCACGACGAGCAGGGTGCCGTGCTCGAGCGTCAGGTTGCCATCGGCGATCGGCTTTTTGATAGTGCCGGTCACCTTGAGGTCCATTTTGCCGAGCCCGTGGGCGTCCGACACCGCGGTCGCGAGCTCGGGCAGGAGCTCGATCGGGAGGCTGTCGGCCTTGATGTTGAGCGCGATCGGGCCGTCAGCGGCAATGCGCGACGTCGTGTCGTGGTCCAACGCGAGGTCGATCGGCATGTGCCCGTCGGCGGTCACGAACACGCGGCCCGGTGTCGGGCCGATGTTCGTCGCCAACTCGGCCTGGCCGCTCAGCGAGGTCCCGTCGTAGTTGAACTTCGTCCGGACGTCCGGGACGGGGATGCCGTTGTAGCTGCCGTTGGCGAACGTCATCGTGCCGTTGAGCTGGGGCTTGTGGTACGTGCCCTTGGCATCGACAGTAGTCGAGAGGTCGCCTCGCGCCAAGAGCTTGCTCTCGAAGAGGGCAATCAGCTCGCCTAGGTGCAGGTGCTCGATATCGGCGTGCGCCTCGAGTGGGCCGGACTTGGGGACCTTCGCATCGAGCGCGATCTTGCCGCCGATGCCGTTCGTCAGGTTGAAGCCGTGGACGGAGAATCCGTCCGGGCTCCACTCGACGATCGCGGGCGCCGACGGCGCGGTCCACGTCGTCGTATCGAATTTGAGCGTCAGGGCATTGAATTGGATTCGGCGATCCTCGAGGCGCATCGCGAAATCCATGTTGGCCGCGTATTCCTGGTCGTGCGTTGGGGGGCCGCCCGGTTCCTCCGGGATCCCGCGTTGGCGCACCAGGAACACCACCGAGCCCTGCGGGCGGTGGTAGGCGACCCGCGCGTCGATGCTGTCGAGCGAGAAGTTGCCGATGCTCACCGTGTCGAGTTGGGCGGCGACGATCATCGGCGAGTCGCGGTTCGGGGCGCCGAGCCAAGCGTACTCGGCTCGCATCCGGCGCACCGAGTTGCCCTGCACGATCACATCGCTCGCGGCGACGCGACCCCGTACGTTGAATTTTCGCATCGAGCCATCGATGACGCCGGCCGCATGGACCTTGCCCATGAGCAGATCGCGTCGCAACGCAGCCGTATCCATCGCCAGTTGGCGCTCCGGCGTGAGCTCGCCGCTCGCCGTGTCGCCTCGTGCGCGGGCGTAGGCAGCGGCCAGGCGACCCGGGCCCGCGCGGAACGTGGTGGTGTCCGCGGGGAGGAATCGTCTGAACGGGGACAGCGAGTCTGCCGTGAACCGATACGTCAGGTGGCCTTGCGACTTGGCGGTGACTCCGAATGTGCCCGTCACGTCGGCACTCGCCGCCCTCAGTCGCACGTGCGCGGTGTCCACGTTCGCTACGCCATTGGCTATGCCACCACGTAGCACCAGCGTGTCGACGGTTACGCTGTCGACGACAGAGTTCGTGACGTTCGCGGACACCGTCGCTTGCATCGTCGCGAGATCGGTCCCGTGACCCTTTGCGGCCGCCGTCGCCGTGATCGTTGTCGGTGGGGCCTTCGTGGTTACGGCATTCGCGTTGAAGCGATACGTACGTGCGGTCAGGTCATACGCGCGTTCTTTGGACGCCAGGTCCATGTGGCCATCGACTGCGACCACGCCGGCGGTGTCTACGACTGTGGTGTCTGCGAGTGTGGTTCCCGTAGCTGCGCCTAGGCTGCCCTGATAGAGAGAATAGTGCGGCGCCTTCGGCGTCCGCACACTGCTATCTGCTAGACGTCCGGCTCGTACCTCGGCCTCTGTGACTTCTCCCGCCGCTACCGCATGTGTTAGCGTAATCCCCGCCGTCATGCCGGGCTTGGGGGTCGTGTCGATCTGGATCGGCCGCGCGATCGGCCGTGGCGGCAATGGTGGTGGCGGCGGTGGAGGGACCGGGCCCTCGACGATGAGGTGCGAGTGTAGCGTCAGGTCGCCGAGGTCGCCGATGACGTGGGCAGTGCCCGAGACGGACCCGTGCAAGCCAGCCGTTGGCGCGAAGCGGCCGGCGGTTGTGAGCGAGACGGGATCGAGTGTCGCGTTGACGTCGAGCCAAGGATGCGAGCGCGGCCGCCCTTCGAATTGCGCATTGGCGGTCGCGGTCACATGGGATTCCTCGTCGCCCGAGCCGTCATGGAGGAGATCGGCGTCGGCGACGATCGCCGTCGTGGTCGAGCCGTCGAGATTGACGTGGCCGGAGAGCTCGCCGTCGACGGGGAGTTTCTTGATGAACGTATGCGCCAACTCGAGCTGGACGCGATCGAGGGTGAGCGCGAGATGTCGCGCGTGGAACTCGCGGCCGCGGGCCGAGCTGTCCATGCCGATCGTGCCGACGGCGTCGAGGTGACTGGGGCCGGACTCGGTGTCGTCGAACGCGAGGTCGGCGTCGAGCTTTGCTTCGTGCACGCTGCCATCGACGACGAGACTGCCTGAGGCGACGCCCTGGTGTGGCAGATGCGTGCCAGGCACGACTTGCTCGATCAGGTGCGTGCCGACGCCGCCGAATACGATGTGCGTGTCGTGGACGTACGTCGAATCACCCATGTGGACCTGCGCACCGCCTACGGCGTGCGCGGACCCCGATCGGACGTCCAGGTTGCGCACGTCGTAGTCCTGCGCCTTGCCCCGCCAGCGGACGTCCACGCCCGCGGTCAGCGTTCCTTCTGTCGGGAGCGGCGGATAGGCGAACCGCAGAGCGCCGAGGGCAACCGGGGTAGCGCGTAAGGACAGGGCGAGGTCGTTCGTTTTGAGGCCGAAGCGCGTGTTGATGTCCTGAACTACCGAGCTGGGCATAGCCAAGCGCGCGCCGTGCAGCCAGAGGGAGTCGTCATCGATCTGAATCGTCGTAGCGAGATTGTCGATGCGGGCAAGCGGTGGCTTGAAGAGGGCCAGGTCGGCGTTGAGTGAGGCGATCTGGAACAGTTTTGACTTTTGCGCGGGGTCGGCGATGCGTACCAGAGGGAGATCGGCGTTGAGCCGATCGACTTCGGTGATTTGTTGGCCGTGGTCTATGACGAGGCGCGGGTTCGGTGGCGCGCCGTCGGGCTTGTATTGCCGCCGCACGATCACGCGGCCGTTGACGATGTGCAGTCCGCGAATCGCGACCCAATCCCCGTATCCGCGCTTGCTCGTGTCTTTCGTTGTATTCGATGACGGGAAAATGCGGCTGAAATTCCACACGCCGGCCCGCGACTGATCGAGCACGATCACGGGATCGTCGAGCTCGACGGCCCGAAGCCAGAGGCGTTTCTTGATCAGATTGGGGACGCCGTAGTGGACCGTGATGCGCCGGGCGCTCACGAATGGGGCGCCGGTCGAGTCGGTGATGGCGACGCTATCGAGTGTGGCGCCGGACAAGAGGTCGCCGCCCAGGCGGCCGATCCGGATGCGGCCGTGTATCGCTTTGCTCGCGGCGTTGAGCGCAATGCGTTTGACGAGATTCCGTCCGAAGTCCGTCTGGGTGGCGACCATGGCCGCGGCGACCGCTGTGCTCAGCAGCAGGCCGACGCCGATCACAACCCAGCGGAGCGCGCGCATCAGAAAGCCTGCCCGAGCGAAAGGTGCAAGGTGACGCGATTGAACAACCCGGTGAAACCGGCTTCGGTGAGCGCTGGCGCGTAGACCCGGCGCCCGGTGACCTCGACCAGATGCGCATTGGGGCCGACGCCCGTCTGAGTCAGGACCACCAGCTCCTCGGTCGTGATCGGGTCGAGGCCCAGGTCGATGCGGATCGCACCGACCGATGAATAGTAGCGAATGCCGATACCGGGCGTGGCGGCGCCGGCGGCGTGTATCGGCTCGGACTGGTTGCCGGTACCGGCGCCGACGACGGCGCCATCGACGAACGCCGCGCCGCCGAGGGCGCCGAGGATCGGGAAGCGATACTCGATGCTGCCTTCGATCAACTGATTGCCGCCGAGCGGCCGCACGGTGAATTCCTGGTCGCTCAGCACGGCTTTGCCGGCCGTGCCGTTTGATTTTGTGAAGGGGATGGCGGCCGGATTGAGCGGACAGTTCTGGATGAGTATCGACGGCTTGCAGAAGACGAAGACTTTCGTGATGTGCGGGCTGTACTGCACGGACTTGTAGCGCAGCGAGTCCGCCGGGATGGTCAGGATGCGTGGGCCCAACAGGTTCTCGCCGAACCCGCGCACGGAGTTCGCGCCGCCCGCGTAGAATCGCACGGTCGGATTGAGAATGGCCGCGCTGCCGGTGTCGCCGAGCGCCTTCGTGGTCGACGCCAGCGCGCGCACGTACCCGGCCCTCGCGTGGAGCGCCAGCACGGCGTGGCGGAGGCCAATCGCGTGAAACCAGGCCGCGTCGAGGACGCCACGATAGTAGCGATAATCCGAGGCTGTGAACGACGCCGCATCCGACACGTCGGCGCGCAGCGTATAGCCGGCGGTCGGATAGCCGACCGGATAGTACTGGTTGTTCGAGCGATCGACGTTGAGACCCAGCCCGACCGGCGACAGCTTCTGCCACCGTGCAGTGAACGACTGCAGCGTCGGCTGATCGCAGATGCCGAAGTTGACGCAGAAGTACACCTGATCCGCGTCGGTTCTGATCTCCTCGAACTGATAGCGGAGACTGACAGCCGCGCGATTGAAAATCTGGCGGGTGAAGGACGTGTTCCCGCCGTACGCGTAGTCGACGTAGACGCCGGGCGCACTGCGCCGGTGCGCGAACACGCCGACGCCCAGCGAGTTCAGGGGCGACAGGAACCACGGTTGCAGGAGGTCGGCGCTCACCTGCCACGTCGGGCGGAGGAACGGTCGTGTGTCGATCCCGAACTGATTCGCGCCTGAGGCGGCGATGACGTCGGTGAACGGCGGCGTGCCGTTCAGGGCCGGCGCCAGGAGGTTCGACAGGCCTCCGCTGAGGGTCAGCTGACGCCCGCCTCCAAGGAAGTTGTACTTTGTGAATTTCGCCGAGACCTGCGCGAACTCGACGGTGTTGAAGCCGAACTGGCCCTGGAGATCGTGCAACGGCGCCTCGACGACATCGACGGTGACATGGCGAAGACTGTCGCCACCCGGTACCGCCGTGTCGCGCGGCGCCTGGATCGTGACTTTCCGGAACAATCCCGATTGGTACAGCGTTCGCTGTCTCGCTGAGGCCTCGCCGCGCAGATAGACCCCGCCTTTTTGGAGGCCGAGCGACCGCAGGATGACCGAGCGCGTCACTCTCTTGTTGCCGGTGATCTCGATCGAGTCGATCGTGTTGATCTTGCCAGGCACGACTTTCATCGTCAGCGACGTCGTCGGTCGGCCGCTGTCATCCACGGCCAGGCGCGTGGAGGTATCGGTGCGCGCGCTGGCGTAGCCGCGTTGCCACAGCAGTTGGTTAATGTTGGCGATCGCCGAGTCGAGCTTGACGAGATCGAACGGCTGGCCGACTCGGAACGGGATGGCGTCGGGGCCGAGTTGGCTTTTCTTGAGGAGACCGGGTGGGGTGTCGAGCTGGAAGGCGGCGAGGATCGTGGGTGGGCCCTCGACGATCTTGAACGTGACCTTGACCTTCTCTCCGCCTGGCGGGTCGACGATGGTGTCGACGATCGCGTTTTGATAGCCGTGGCGATAGAGAAAGATCAACGCGCGCAGCACGTCGCGTTTGAGGTCGGTGCGATTTAGATAGTCGCGCTCGTAGAAGATCGGCGACTTCGAGACGGCGCAGAACGGCACCAGGACCAAGCTCCGACAGTGCGAGGCGCGCGTGGCGAGGCCGTCGGCGAGCGCGCCCGCATCGACGTGCTGTACGCCAACGAACTTGATACTCGCGACTTCTGGTCGATCACGACGCGTGAGGGCGCGCGGCGGCTGAGCCGCCGCCGCCGCACCCATCACTAGCGCAAATGCCACGCCGCATGCACGGATCACGCGGGCAAGTTAGCAAGCCATGGGCCGGGCCCCGCTGCCGCTATAGGCCAGTCAGTAGTGAATCGTTATTCGTCGTCGCGGCGATCCGCTTGATCAGCCATTCCATGGCCGACTGGGGCGGCATCTGCTGCAGTCCACGCCGCAGCGTGTAGACGCTGTCCAGCTGATCGGGCCGGAACAACTTTTCCTCGCGCCGGGTGCCGCTGGTGGCGATATCGAAGGCCGGGAAGATGCGCTTCTCGGACAACGACCGGTCCAGCTTGATCTCCGAGTTGCCGGTCCCCTTGAACTCTTCGAAGATAACGTCGTCCATGCGCGACCCGGTCTCGACGAGCGCCGTGGCGATAATCGTCAGCGATCCCCCACCAGCATTCGCCGCCACGGCTCGTGCCGATCCAAAGAACGCTTTCGGCCGCGCCATCGCCGTGGCATCGAGACCACCAGACAGGGTGCGTCCCGTTCCCCGCTCGACGGTATTGTGCGCCCGGGCCAGTCTCGTGATCGAATCCAGCACGATCACGACATCCTTGCCCATCTCGACCAGTCGGCGCGACCGCTCGAGGACCATATCAGCGACATCAACATGGCGCTCGGCCGGCATGTCGAAGCTCGACGCCACGACTTCACCGTACCCCCACGTGATCATCTCGCTGACTTCCTCTGGGCGTTCGTCGACGAGGAGGACCAGCAGAGCGGCGTTCGGGTGGTTGAGCGCGACGCCTTCCGTAATGGCCTGGAGGAGCATGGTCTTACCGGCACGGGCTGGCGCGACGATCAGTGCCCGCTGCCCGTACCCGATCGGAGCGATCAGGTCTATCGCACGGCGGGTGAGCTCGGGGCCACCCTTCGCCGGACGGCCGGTTTCCAGGAACAGCTTTCGGTCCGGATACTCGGCGGTGAGTGAGCTGAAGTCCGGGCGCCGCAGCATCGCCGACGGCTCGGAATCGTTGATCCGCGTCGCTTCGACGAGGGTCACGCGACCACGGGGGTCACGGCCAACGGTGCCGATGACGGCATCCCCACGTCGGAGTGCATACTGTCGGACCAGGTGCGTTGGGACGAAGGCGTCCCCATTCTCGGCCAGATAGCTGTTCGTTGGGCGCCGGATGTAGCCACCATCGCGCGCGGAATCGAACCACCCGGTGGTCTCGCCGTCGGGTGTGATCGGCGCCGGCGGACCCTGCGGAACGACATGCTCGCGACGTGGTCCGCGATTGCGGCGACCGCGTCCGCCGCCCTGATTCTGGTGCTGCCGTCGGCCGTTGTGTTGATGATTGTCGCGCTGCTGGTTGCGCGGGTGACCCTGGTAACCACCCTCGGGCCGGCCCTGCTGGGGCTCGCGTGTCTCGGATGTCGTAGATCCGGGCGCGGGGGGCGCCTCGGCGGGTCCGGACACGAACCCCGTGGCATCATCAGCGCTCTCTCGTGGTGGCGCTGGCGGCGGTTCGTTCCCGCCTGATTCTGAGTCGGGTGGCTGGCTCACACCCGTAGCAGCAACCGTCTCTGGGTCGACCCCTTCATCGGGAGCGTCACGATAAGGATTGGGTTCACCCTC
>Ga0210409_10001749_pt1 | contig 27460 bp, 28 predicted proteins | sample IncBWH17MmetaG_FD_161649 | JGI IMG/M metagenome (GOLD analysis project Ga0210409, IMG submission 161649) | Forest soil microbial communities from Barre Woods Harvard Forest LTER site, Petersham, Massachusetts, United States - Inc-BW-H-17-M | ecosystem: Environmental > Terrestrial > Soil >...
CATCCGTGCACACGCGGTCGAAGCGCAGACTCATCGCGCGGCCATGCCATTCCGCCGGGATGGGCACTTGCCGCTGGTACCAGGCGCGCGCCACCCGCGCCCCATCATACAGATCCCACTGCGGGCCGCCGCCACGGGCCAGCAAATCGGCAGAGCGGCCCCGAAAGCTTTGCCAACTGCCCGGCACTTTGATATATGCCCATCCCACCTTTGGGGGTTCTGTGGTTCCTTCGGCTGCAGGTATGAAGCGCCAGATGCCGTCTAAGGACACCCGCTCACGTTTTCCATTCACCGTGGTGACGCTCGCCTTGTCCCAGTTCAGGGTCATACCGGCCGGAAGCTCAGCGTCCGTCAATTGCGTCGTCGCCGCCAAGTTAGGCCTAACCGCCTGTGCCGCGGTCCGTCCCCCTGCGACACAAAGGAACGCCACAATCATTGGTAAGCAGAAACGCGCGGTGTTGGGCAGTGCGAGCGACTTCAGGTTTCCCAGGGCAGCAGCTCCCAGCCCGTTGTAGTGAATGAGCGATCGCGGGGAGAATTGGTTCGCCGCAGCAAGTTTGTCAGATGAACGAACGTGATTCATGCGGTCTAGAGCGGCAAAAGGAATTGACCGATCATGTCGTTCTTCTATTCAAGGATCGAGTATGAACGAAAAGCGAAAAGTAGCCAGAACCCGGCTCATTTTGGAGCGGAAGGCGGCGTACTTCACCGGAGCGCGGCTGTCTTAGCCGCAGCACGTGCAAAAGCAAGACGCCGCAAGATTTTTCGGAGTAAGAACAGGCTCGGGCGCGCTGCGGCTGGGACAGCCGCGCTCCGGAGACCTATTTGTTTAGGGACCTCTCATCTCCGATGAAGCCGCTTCTCCTCCGGCTAGGGGAGATTGTCCTGACTTCTCGTCGACGACATTGCGCCACGCGGCATCCAAGGCGGCACGAACGACCGCTACTTTAGCCGTTTCAAGCTGAACATTCGTCGCTCCTCGCTCGCCCCAAACTCCTGTGCACGGACGAAAAGTGCCGGGGGCCGTCGCTGCGAAAGACCGTTGTTGCTCGGGCGTAAGCTTCACCATGCCCCAATTCTCGTCGGGATACCCAAGAGTCGCGATAATCCTGCCTCTCACGCGAAAATCAGGATGGCCCATGTGCTCTTTTTCAGTGACTCCCGGCAGGTCCAACGCTAACCGGCGGAATTTATCTGGAGTCATAACTCGCTTTCTTCGCAGAACCGGGAGGGAGGTTCAAGCAACACGTTTGCCATGCGGGAAGCGAGAAGGGATATCTGCTAAGGGACTCCACATCATCCGTTTTCAAGCGAATATCCACAATGTATCGCCGCGAAATCATGAGAGCCGCTGATCCTCATGTGCGGCTGGCTGGGGTGCAAGGGAAAACGAGGGCTGCGCCGGGAATTCTCGGCAGAACTGCGCCGATCGCGCCATTCTGCCGCGGCGTGTCGCTCGGACAGTTCCGCAACCTGGAAATCCGATCGAAATTGATGCCGCTGGTGCGGCACCACCGCCGCCTCGCGGCCTGACTTGACGCGGGGCCTGCGGTTACCTACCGTGTCCGACTCGCTGAGCGGTGACTTTCGCGGACTGGCCGCCCCACTGGACAAGCTCGGCGATCAACGGAAAGGTTTGTCTGTGAATATAACGGTTGAAAATCTGGCGCCCTGCAAAAAGCTGGTGCGGGTGGAAGTCGAAGCCCAAAAGGTTGACGAAACATTCGATACCATTACCAAGCAGTTTCAACGCGAGGCCAGGCTTCCCGGGTTCCGACCCGGCAAAGCGCCGCGCGAGATGGTGGCGCGCAAATATGGCAAGGAGATCGAGGACGAGGCCAAACGCAAACTCATTTCGGAAGCCTACAAAAACGCGTTGGAAGAGCAAAAACTGGACGTGCTGGGCCAGCCGGACATCGAGGAGATTCAGTTTAGTCGGGGCCAACCGCTGCAGTTTGCCGCTACGGTCGAGACGACCCCGGAATTCGAATTACCCGAGTACAAAGGCATCCCGGTCAAGCGAGAGGCGCGGACGGTCACGGACGAGGACATGGAGCGGGCCATCCTGGTCCTGAGGGAATCGCATACCACTTTCAACAAAGTGGAACGCCCCGCGCAGACCGGGGACATTGTGGTGGTTAATTATTCGGGCACCAGCGACGGTAAGCCAATTACTGAGATTGCACCCACAGCCAAAAGCCTGACCGAACAAAAAGCTTTCTGGGTGGAACTCGGCGCGAGTTCATTCATTCCCGGTTTCGACGAGCAATTAATGGGAGCCAAGGCCGGCGACAAACGCACCGTAACGGTGGACTTTCCGGCGGATTTTGTGACCCCGGAATTGGCGGGCAAAAAAGCGACGTACGAAGTGGAGATCCTGGAGGTGAAAGAGAAGTCTCTGCCGGCGGTGGACGAAGCCTTTGCAAAATCCTATGGCGCCGAGAACCTCGAGAAGCTGCGGGCTGGCGTGCGCCGCGACCTGGAAAATGAGCTGACCTACAAGAACAACCGATCCGTTCGGACGCAGTTGGTTCGTTCGCTGCTCAACCGGGTCAATTTCGAGCTGCCGGAAACGGCGGTTGCGCAGGAAACCCGCAATGTCGTTTATGACCTGGTGCAGGAGAACGCCAAACGCGGGGTAAGCCGCGAGGTTATTGAGCAGCAGAAGGAGCAGATTTATTCCGCCGCCACCCAGGGAGCCAAGGAGCGGGTCAAAGTCGCTTTCCTGCTTCAGAAAATCGCCGAGAAGGAGGATATCAAAGTTTCTCAGGAGGAGATCGCCCAGCGGGTCGCGCAACTTGCCGCCACCTATCAAATCCCAGGCCCCAAGTTCCTGAAGGACCTGCAAAAGCGCGGTGGACTCATTGAAATCTATGACCAGGTCATGAATGAAAAGGTGATGGACCTCCTGCAACAAAACGCCAAAATCGAAGAAAGCGCCGAACCACCAAAAACCTGAACCGCTGAAATTTCAGTGTTTCAGCGTTTCAGCGTTTGTCTTATTGGCTTCTCCCGAACTTCCGCTCCAATTCACGGAAGTTCATCTCGAGGATGGTGGGCCGGCCGTGCGGGCAAGTATAGGGCATGGCGCAGCGGCGCAGATCGGCGACAAGGTTTTCCAATTCCGGGCCGGAAAGAGGGTCATTGGCTTTGACCGCATGCCGGCAGACCGTTTTGGCGACCATCTGCTCGCCCAGGCGCAGAGTATTGACTTCCTGGCCCGTTGATTTGAGTTCGTCGAGAACTTCGATGACAAATCGCCGTGCGTTGCCCGCTTTGACGAACGGCGGCAGTGCATCGAGCAAAAACGTCCGCTCGCCGAACTCGCTCAGGCCGACCCCCAACCGTGTGAGCACCGGCAATTGTTCGCGGAGGAAGATCGCGTCACGGGCTGAAAGCTCGACGGTCTCGGGTAACAACAATTTCTGCGAATGCGAGTGATCGGCCTGTTCAAGCCGGTTGAGCATCTGTTCGAACAAAACCCGCTCATGGGCGGCGTGTTGATCCAACAGAACCAGGCCGCGATCGGACTCCAACACCACATACAGTTTGCCGATCACGCCGAGCAGGCGCAGAGGTACCTCCAGCAACGGAACCGCGCCGCGTCCAGGAACGGCCGTGGGAGCACTCGGCATCGGTGCGGGGTCTCGCCCTTTTGCTGGGAGCTCAGCTTTAGCAGCCTGGGCCTCATCGCTGGCGCTGATCGCCACTGAGGAAGCAGGCAAAAAGGCAGGCCCAGCCGATGTTTGAGGCACCGGATTTCGTGCAGCAAAGCCCATGGGCAAGCCAGCTTGCTTCGCTGGGAAGGTGTCTTCCGGGCGGGGCCTTAACTCGGATGGAAACTCCGGCAAAGCTGGCTGGGCGGTGGTGCCGGCAGGTAGGCCGGCGGCTGCGGGCCTCGCGGAGCCAGGCTGAGTTCTTACCGAAGGCGTGACTTCAGCTTTGGCTGAATGAAACTGCAGCAAAGCCTGCCGGACAGCCTGGCTCACCAACCGTCGTACCTCGCTTTCGCTGTGGAACCGGACCTCGCGCTTGGCCGGATGAATATTCACGTCTACCGCCGCAGGATCGATCTCCAGGAACAGGCAGCAGACTGGATACCGGCCTTTCATCAAGGTGGTATGATAACCCTCGAGCAGGGCAAAATTCAGCCCACGATTCTCCACCGGTCGGCGATTGACAAAGAGATGTTGATCTTCGCGGGTAGCGCGCGAAACCCCCGGCGCGCCGATGAGACCCCACACCCGGAGAGAACTTGGGACAGGCCTTTCCAGGCCGGCCGCGCTGGGATCTCGATCCGCCGTTTCAAACGAGTTATCCTGCGCGACTGAAAAGTCCACTTGCACCAACTCTTCCTCGTTGCTATAGAGCGCGCGCATCCGTTCCCGCAGGGCGGCCAGGCGGCCCGCGTTATCCGCCCCGGTTTTGACCGACGGCAACTGCCAAACCGTTCGCCCATCCTTTAAAAAATTGAAAGCGACCTCCGGAAAAGCCAGTGCCGCAAGGGTCAGATAATGTTGGACGTGCGCGGATTCGGTTTCCTCGGTGCGAAGGAACTTGCGGCGGGCCGGAAGATTAAAGAAAAGTTGGCGCACTTCGAGGATCGTTCCCGGGGCGCCGGCCGCAGCCTTCACCTCAAGCATCTTACCCGCACCCATAACGATTTGAGTCGCCTCCGGCGAGTCGCTCTCGCGTTCGCGCGTGGTTAGAATGAACCGGCTGACACTGGCAATACTGGGGAGCGCTTCGCCGCGGAATCCCATCGTCGCAATGGCCGCCAGATCCTCCGCGCGGGTAATTTTGCTGGTGGCATGGCGTTCCAGGCAAAGCAGGGCATCGTCCCGGCTCATGCCGATCCCGTCATCGCTCACCCGAATGAGGCTCCGGCCACCCGCCTGGATCTCGACGGTGACACGCCTGGCCTTGGCATCGAGCGAGTTTTCGACCAACTCTTTGACCACGCTGGCAGGCCGCTCAATTACCTCGCCTGCCGCGATCTGGTTGGCCACTTGCTCCGGTAAAAGCCGAATGCGGTTCATGCCGGCGTCGTAGGCGGTAGCGGCAGGCCAAATTCGAAGATAGCGCCGCGGCCGGGCTCCGTGCGCGCGGCAATCCACCCCCGATGGTCTTCAATAATTTTTTTACAAATGGATAGGCCCAGCCCAGTCCCGTTAACTTTGCCGTAAGTCGCGAAGGCCTCGAACAATTGGCCGGCAATCTCCGGAGCAATGCCCGGCCCGGTGTCTTCCAGGCCCGTGATTAGTTCGCGAGGTGTGGAATGAAAGCGCAGGATTATTCTCCCGCCCCGCGGCATGGCATCCGTCGCGTTGGCGAACAGGTTAAAAAACAGGCGGCGCAGCCGCTTCGGGTTCAGCGGAAGAGCAATCGATGGGGGGGGATTTTCCAGTTCCACAGTTGCCGATTTCAGGGCGGCTTCCGCGCGAAGTTCCTCCAGGACTTGTTCCACGAACCTGGCGTAATCGATGGGAGGCAGCATGAGTTCCGGCGACCCACCCTGAGTGAAATCCAGGATTTCGGCCACCAAATCGTTGATCCGATCGACTTGCTGGCGAATGGTCTGGAGCGCGGTATCGCGCGCCTCCGCCGTCACCTGCCCCATCGCAGCCATCTCGGCCGTCAATCCAATGATATTGAGCGGATTCTTCAGGTCATGCACAATCGAGCGCGCAAAACGGCCGACTACCGCCAAGCGCTCCGCCTGTAACACCTCTCGCAGGTATTGCCGGTTGAAAGTCCTCAGCCGGTGACTGGTTTCCTTGAGCAGGGCCATGGCCAGCTCCGGGCATTGCTCCATGAGCCGCAAGATTTCAGCACGCGGCATGAAGTACAACACCGATTCCTTGCGGGCAATCGCGTTCGCCGAGCGCGGCTGATCCTCGATCACCGCCATTTCTCCCAGCAACTCTCCCGCCCCGGCCTCGGTAAAAACATAACGGCCAGTCTGCCCGCCGATGAACGAGATTTCCACCAGACCTTCTCTCACGACGTAAATGCCGTCCCCAGGATCGCCTTCCTTGAAGATTTCGCGGCCCGGCGAAAAAGTCTGCTCCTGCGCAATCCGGCGCAGGTTGCTGAGATGCACCGGGCTAAGTTGAGAAAAGAGCTTGTTGTTCTCGAGCGTGACCACGCCAGCACTTTAGGACAAAAACATGTATCGTAAAGCCATTTGCCAGGATAGGTTCTGGTCTCGAAGAACCTGACATGCGCCCCTTCCGCTGTCCCCTGCCGGTGCAAACTTGACTGCACCGTTCAGCGAACATAGGCTTTGGCCCGATACTGGTGGTCGTAGCTCAGCTTGGTTAGAGCCCCAGATTGTGGATCTGGCTGTCGCGGGTTCAAATCCCGTCGACCACCCCATCTTTTTTGAGTTGACTTGGACTGTCTTGGTTCGAATGAACAAGTGCTGGGATGCAAAAGGGCAAGCTAGGAAAGGAAAGTCAAGGGCAGGAAGGCCCGTTTTGCTCGAAAGCTGTAAAATGGCTGCGGTATTCTCGAAAATACACGGCCCCAGGAACCGTTCGAGCTGGAGGCATGCCAAATGCTGCTAGTTCAAAGGCATCGCGGTCAGATTCCGGCGGGTAGGGAACTAGAAAATGGAAAAGAAATCACACGACATTCTCAAGGCCGTCGCTGCTGGCCAGTCGTGCGAGCAGATTCTCGCTAGTGACGACACGCTCACTTACCACGACATTTTCCATGCTTTAACAGAGGCTCCCACAAGCCATTGGAAAAAGACCACGGCAAGAAGCAAGGGCGAAGCATTGCCTAGCGATGCCCCTTCAGTCCGAACGCCTACGAAACACCGAAGGGACTGAGCAACCGGGTTGGATTCGGGGCGGAGGCCGCCTCGGGTGGTCATTCCTGGATGGCTGCCTCGTTCTGCCTCCTGACGGCTTGGAGGACAGCCACGCGGGCCTTCACGGCCAAAGGATGGTTGCTGGCGGTGGTGGATAACGCCCCCAGCTCCAGAAGCGCTTGGTCAACCTCACCAAGCTCCAGCCAATAGTGCGCGCTTTTAATCCTGAGCGCGTGGCTCATCGAAAGCTCAGTCCCTCCCCCAGCGCGCTCCGTTTGCCGGGTCACCGTCGGGTTGAGCTTTTGCAGCGCAACTACAAGTTGGAGGGCTGCTCCGCCAGGGAAGGCTGGCAGGCTCTCTTCTGGAACGCGCTTTGCCGCGTTGAGAGTGAATTGGTCACCTGGTGCTACGATTTGAACTGCTCTTAAGAATTGTTGTTTTCGTTTCATGCGCCCATGGTCGCAAGACCGCATGGACAAAAACTGTCCAAGTGAAATCATTCCTCCTGGTACAAATTCAATTTCTCCCGCGGTGTTAGCGCGGTTTGAAAATGCGGATGGTAAATGGGCACAAATGCCTGCGTGTGCGACGGTAGCCCAGGCTGCAGCGGAAGGTTGGTGGGGGACGTTAATGAATTGGCGGCAGTTCTTCCGGCGCGATTTTCCGTAGTGCTCTGGCGCATTGCTCGCGACCGAGGGGGTTCCATAAGGCTGCTTTGAGCGCAGCGGCGGCGGGCCGGGCGTCAGAACCCATCTTGGCCAGCACCTGGGGTGCAACCTGGCAGGCAAAGTCATCGTTGGAGTTGAGGGCCTCCAGCAGAATTGGCAGGACCGCATTTGTATCGCCAGTGCGCTCCCACAACCATTCGGCGGCAATCACACGGTCGAACCAGTTTCCTTCAGCGGCATGGTGACGAAGGGTTGCCAGAGCTTCCTGGTGGTCCGGGACAAGTCCCAGAATGATGTAGGCCGCCGCCGTGGCATTCGGCCCGTTTGTAGAGTGAAGCAGCGGTGCCAGAACGGCTGTTATCTGCGGCGCGACTGCCATGGAGCCGCTCAGGAGTTGCACCGTCTCCCAGTTACGAAGGTCCAGCGCTGTCGAATCAACCAGGTAATTGGGAATTTCTTTTGGTTCCAGGCGGCACAGCGCCAGCGCGGCAGTCTGGCGCAAGACTTCGGGCTTTACTGCGAGGTCCCGGCCAACCGTAGCCTGGACGCCAGCCGAAAGCCCTTGCACATAGGAGAGGGTGGTAAACTGCCGGAGCCACGGTAAGGCTTCACCTCCCTCGTTTCCCAGCGTTCCGAGCCACTGCATAATGTTGCAAAAATCCGCGCTGTTGCGGGCAGTAAAGCTATCAAGGACTGCGGCCAGAGGCTTTCCCAGCGGTTGATGCAAGGTATACAGAGACTTTAGCGCGGCAAATCTCACGCGTTCATTGGTGTCGGTCAGGCTATGGCGCAGAGCCGCGACCACCTCTGGCAAGGCGACCCCAATTCTCCCTAAAGCCATCAGTGCGTGACTGCGGTTGCGGATGCCTTCGGAGCCCGCGAAGAAACCTGGAGCGGGGCTCACCAAGTAATCAACATCATGGGAACGAAATGGGCCAGGACGCCTGTAGCCGACCCGCACCTTAATAAAAGGAGGTCCGTTCGTGTCAAATCCGTTTTCGCAAACAGTGATGAGGCCTGGTATCGCTTTGACCGCCTTCGCTCCAAATTCACCTAATACGTCCGCCACCTCGCTAGCCACGCCGGAGTGCGGGTTTTTCAACCACGCGACCAGTAGGGGCACAGCGTCGGGCAAGTCGGCGAAAAAATCATATTCCTCAGACATCCCTAGCAAATGGTCCCGGGCCGGGTTGGCCAGCCAGTTGGTTACAACCTTGTTCACTTGAGCCGACTCTGGAATGGACCAGCGCAGGGAGCGCAAGGCCATAATGCTGACGTTAACATCGGGGTCCTCCAAGGCAGTGCAAAGCGCCCCGGCCAAGGGACGGGCCGCCACCGGTCCCAAGTCGTAAACCAGATTCACCGCTGCGGAGTGCATTTGGCGTTGGAAGGACCGGTCGGGCATGCGCCCCTTGAGCCAGTCGGGGAGAGTTTTCCTTGCTCGTTCATAAGCCCGGTCGAAACAGGGTTGTTTTTGCGTGATTAGGACACCCAGCGTGGGCAGCGACTTAGGACCGAGCCTAGCAATCAGTGGCGTGGCTTCCGGTAAAGACGGCGGGTAGCTACCGCTCAGGTTCAGGTTGGTTTGAATGATTGCTAACACCAAGGCCTTTGCCGGGTCGTGTGCTCGATAGCTGAATGCGATGTAGGCTACCCCCACCGAGATACCACAGGTGAGCAGGAGAAAGAGAATCCAACGCCCCTGGACTTTCATTCCGTAATCTTGCCAGAAACAGCAACCAATGCAATTGGAAGCCTAGAATGTGTTCAGTTCACCGTTTTACTGTTATCCAAACTCGAAATTCAGAATCTCGAAAACCTTCGGGAATCACACGGCGTTGCCTACCTCGATATTAGCCGATAAAACGCAACGGCTGGGTTTGATGAGAAAAGGCCCCAGCGCGGTTGGTGCGGTTGGTGGGTAGTCGAATTCTTGACAAAAGTAGAGGTAGAATCGGACCCATTTATGTATTCGGGACGTTTAGAGGTTGGCACGTTGGCTCCATCAAGCCGGCGCTCGAAATTAGTCGCCAATTCTGCGGGAAGCTGCTCCATGTTCATTGGGAAAAGGACTCCGTTTCGCCTCGTGCCAGGCGATTGTTTCCCATTGTGAATAAATAACTTGTGGAAAGTCAAAGCCAAAACTCACAATGTGCTTTACAACGCTCGGGCAAGACACGAAGGTGGCTTTGGTGAAAAGTCAACCGTCACCCTTCGGAACGGGTTTGTTTACCTATCTCTCCCAATGGCAGGATCATAAGATCTCTCTACTCACTTAGGCATCGAGAGGCATCGAGACACACATGAAGATTTCGAAGCGCAGATGGTTTGGGATCACAGTCATCGCCTCGGCATTCATTACTTGGTTCGTGCTGGTATGCTTCGTCTATCGCGGACGAGTCTTGGAGTCGCATTCGTATTCCGACTCTCACAGCTCTTTCAGCTTTACGGTTACAGCGCAGTCGGTTCGGTTGCCGGCACGGATACATTTCGGTCTGATGGGCCTTGGCGGTCTCGGGATTGTTTTGCTTCTCATGCCAACCCGGAGGCAGATCGATGCCTAACGAGTCGCTGATGACGAACCGCTGCCTGATTCCGCGCACCGCCACACGAAAACTTGAACGCGACGGATACGCTCGACTCTCGGCGGCGGTCGCATACCTTTTCCGTTCGATGTGAAAAGGACGTTTCAATTCAAAGCCGGTGATAGAGTTACCGTGGCGAAGGTTCCGACAGGTTTGCCGAGCGGGGAAGGTCTCGACACCTTAATGGTGTTCAAGCTTTCATTGGGTAAGACTTTCCGGGTGGAGGCAATCGACGAACTCGGGCACCTTGAACTTGTGGTGGATGAACGCAGGCCATCGACCGACCAGTATGAGTCGGACACGATCTGGATTGAGCCCGAATGTGTGGTCCTGGCGAATGAGTCTGGTGGTGGGGAAGGAAATCACCGAACCAGCCAACTGCAGTGAACGCGCCGATTACGTTTGCAAGCAACACCGGAGCATCTTACCGGCGCGTCACTGAGCGGCAGCGTTCGGCCCGAGCAGCCTACCACAGTCGACAGATCAATTGTCGTGGGTTAACGTCTCTGACAGCCATGAGAAGAATTCTCGCCAGCAGCCGAGCAGAGGCGCGGTGGGAGAAACGCGGACTGGCGCAAGGGATTGGCTTCACGCTCATCGAACTGCTGGCGGTTATTGCCATCATCGCCATCTTGGCCGCATTACTTTTACCAGCATTGTCCAAGGCTAAGGCTACAGCGAAGCGAGTATACTGCACCAATAATCTCCACCAGATTGCTACAGGGCTTTATATGTACACCGAGGAGTTCACCAGGTATCCGGTCTTCGATACTCCTCGGCCCCCTCCTATCGGGCCCGGATTTCCCCCGCCGTACCTCACTCATGAAGAATATCGCCTCAACTACTGGGACGGCAAGGTGCTGCCCTATTTGAGTGGGAACACGGCGATTTTTTTGTGTCCAGGTCAGGCGGGAACCAACAACACCGTGCCCCGGAATTGGGACCCTCCACCCTTCGCCATCGGTGGCGACACGATATATGAGTCTCAGAATCTCAGCTATACGCTCAACAGCATCGGCGTAGGACCAGTCCCCCTGGATAATAGCGGCACCAACGACACGTTCCTCGGCTTGAACGGCTCGTTACCCGGCAACCAGGGGCGAGTAGGACAACCTCAGTCCAGCATTGTGGCCCCGGCGGATATGATCGCACTGGCCGACTACGACCCGTTTGCCAATGAAGACCCGGAATGGCTGTTTTTGTTGACGCTTACCGGCAAACGCCATAACGGGGGAGCAGTAGCAGGCTTCTGCGATACACATGTCGAATATGCAAAGACGAAGCGTTGGGGCGCGCCCATGTTTAAGCCCAATTGGTACGGTCCTCTCCTGCCGAAAGATGCCCCCACCCGGGTGCGCTGGAACAATGACCATTTACCGCACCCTGAGGCTTGGCCCTAACAGGTTCGGCCTGGAGTTGAGCGAAATGTGTTCGCCGAACCAGTCGTGGCAGCCGACTCTGTGGAACTATGACCACCAACCGCACCCGGAGTTCTGGCCGAGTTTCTAAACGAAGTCGCCGACCCCTCTCGCCGCAGCCAACCGGCGCTTTCGCTTTCCGTCCGGTGCGTTATTATGGTTCAAACATTCTGTCTGCGCTCGGCACCTGCTCACAGCGCCGGTGGCTGAGCGAGACCGTTCGGCGCGAGAATCCTTTCCGTTATCTTAATCGTTCGGCATCCACACCCACATGCGTAGCGAATACTTTTTTAGCTTGATTGCAGCGAGTGCCACATTCGCAGCGCTTGCGGTTGCTGCGTTCGTTCTGTTCGCGACTCACTCGCATTTCCGCCAGACGGTTGGACACGACAAGGCGAGCTTCGACAAGTTCACCACCAGGGTAGAAAGCGGGAGCTTTACGCGTGAGACTATGACACGGCTCACGAATGGTTGGTTTTTGGCGCAGAAGCAAGCCCATCAGGTTATCCAGATGGAAGAGACGGTCAGCGACCGGCTGGCTACGCGAGTATTGTTTTTGGGGGTGCTCGGTTTGCTGGCAGTCCTATTTCAGGCGTGCCTGATTTTTTCTTTGAGAAAGGATTTAAAAAAGCTGTGACGCCGAACTATCCAACTGAAGCAAGCCGGAGCGGACCGTTACCATCTGGATGCGGGTTCTCTTGGCTGTCGCCCTGTGAAATTTGCGCCCCGGTTGCTCGTTTGGACCGTTAAGCGGTCACCCGGATTGTGCGAATTCGAACGCGGCGGTGTCTATAAAGTAGAATAAGAACGTTGGACAAGTGCCAAAATGAATAACAAAAATAAGCGCTGGAGTGGAGTCCTGATCACGTCCGTGGGGCTGATTTTGTTGGCATGCCTTCTCCCTCCCGTGCCTAAGACCAAAGTGCGAGCATCCCGGATTCAGTCTGTGAACCATGTGGCTAGCGTGACGTTTACTTTACCCGAAACGAATGGGCTACCCGCTGCCACGAAGTGAGCCTTACTGTGCGTAACAACCCCGCCGCAGCGGACCGGGCGATGACGTCTGGGTGCTATGCCGAGGACCACTCGCGCCGGTTCGATGACCGGGACCGTTCGGCGCAATAGCGAGCTCTGCAACGGGACAGACCTTTCAAAACCTGGATTTTGAATCCGCGTACAACTTGAGTTTTCCGCCGTGGAACAGAAGCCGGAATCGTCCAGCAAGTAACCCTTAACGGAAACCCCGCTGGCGAATGTCGGCCGGTTGTTCTATTCTCTATTCGCATGAAAACGAAACTTGAGGACCTACAGCCCGGCGATAAGGTCGTTATTCTCTCAAGGTCAGACCGCCCGGCCTCAGCGGCGGAGCATGATGCATTCACACCTCTGAGTATTGCGGGTATTGTAGCGGTTACGCCAGAGTTCATCGAAACAGCCCTTTATAAGTTTGACCGCTCAACGGGGATGCCCGCAAACCAGTTCACGCAGGGCCATCGTCTCTCCATTGACCCCAAACACGAAAAAACGGTTCTAACGAAACAACAGTTGAAACTGGCCGAAATCACACAAGGTGAGGCAGCCCAAAGAGAGAAACAATCAAGGGTCACTTTTCAACTGGCCTCGCAAATCGTCAATACGGTTGAACCGGAAAAGACGATTGAAGCGCTTGAGGGTTTAGGCGAAGACCGGCTGCGCCAAATTGTGGAATGGCTCAAAGTCCAGAAAGGTCAATCCATCAATTCTCCCTAACCCCAAGGGTCAATCCTTGGGCGTTGATTGTTGCTTGCTCATCATCTCGATCATCTGCACCGGGATCCGGATCGTGCGTGCCTTGCCGGCAATACTCCCTCACAGAGATCCTATTCAACTGCTTTTCTGGTCGCCATGGCACACCATATCGACGACAACTGTGCTGGCCAGGATGAGCACGTCGTCTCCGCCTTCGTGGATGTCAACGCCGTAGGTATCGGTATAAGCGAACCACCGCTTCGAGACCTCGGCGATAGTCTGCCCGGCGCGAGTGAACGTGTATTCCATGTCCAGGAAACTCCCTTGGGCTTCGAGGTCGTCGGGACCGGGCACGTCGACGGTGAACTTGCGGCGCAACAACGTGAATAGGTGCTTTTTAACCACAGCCGCCACCACACCGCCGCGGGTGATCTCGTAAGTTGGTCCCCACGCCAGCAACTTCTGGCGGATGAAAGCCAGTTCGTTCTTTTCCATGTCCTGGAAGGAGAGCTTGTCACCAAAACTGAACGCCTTGCCATCCACGAAGAAGACGTCTTCCCCCGCTTCATTCTTGATGGTGAAGTCGTCCCCCCAGCTAAACAGTTTCTGCTTCATCGTGTAGCGCATATTGCCATCTCAATTCTGCTAAACTTCAGCCGTTCGCCAATCGTATGACCCGCAAGCATCCAATGCAGTGAAAATATAACGTCAACACCTTCCACCCTGTTTTGAGCAGTTCGATCAGCGGAGCCCATCCCCGTGACATCCATTCTCATCTCTTTCAGTCGGTCCGATACCCCGTACGAATCGGCGCAGGCCACACAGGCCTTGAACCTGGACCGGCTAAAGGTGCCGAATTAAGATGGTTCTCAGCCGGGCAGGACTTTGACGCGAATGTTCCTAAAGCAAGCTTTACTGATTTGGCCGGGCATCGGAGGATGTCCCTGAAGAGCGAAAGTGCCTTCGGGCAGCCAGGTAGCGCCGCTGGAAAGACGGTGTACAGAATCGGCATCGGAAATCTGGTAGGTGAACATGGGTTGGCCATTGAGTTTGACCGTCACTACGCCGTCCCGGCAGATAATTTCCTGGGTGTACCAGACCTCGTCTCTCACTGGAGCATTGGCCAAATACACCACGGTTTGTTTGTTATCGGCGGACGGCGTTTCCGGTCCCCAGGTCAGATTGAACAAGCCGTAAAGACTGCCTGTGCGGCGCCAATCGCCATGGCTATTATCCACCTGGCATTCGAGTCCCTTCTTTGGAAAGCCGGCATCCTGGAATTCTGTATGGAAGTAAATGCCCGAATTGGCGCAACGATAGGTCATCACGTCCACGCGCAAGTCGAAATTCTTAAAAGTATGCCCGCTGACGTCTCCATCATAGAACAGGTGGGCCGGCCGATGGTCATCGGCCGGACAGTTCATGACGATCATGCCGTCCTCCACGTGGAAGAGTTCGGCGTTATCGCCTACTTTCCAGCCATTCAGGGTCTTGCCGTCAAAGAGGCTCACAAAGCCTTCCTCCGGAGACGGGGTTTGGGCGGACAGTGGGTTGGTCGCCAGGAGCGCCAAACCGGCGGCAAGCCCGCATCCGAGTCGAAGCAGGAGTCTGTCACCAAAGTGGTTCGGGGTAGGCTCTTTGGACAACAGACAAGCAGCGGGGTGAGGGGCAATGAAGTTGGCAGTGGGATACAGCATGGTGTTTTTCATAATTGTTGACGTATCATCGAACAACCACGGCTCTTTTTCAATGACGAGCCTCGCTCTACGACCAGATACGAAGATTTTGACCCTGTGGGAGCCAAACACCCAGCAAAGCATTGCGACATTAAGATTAAAACCTCTACAGCTTCGACTTGCCCGCTGCCTTTGCAAGCGATCAGGATGTAGGTGCCTTTTTCTTCGGGCAGTTCCATTCAGGCGTGTTGCTCTTCGTGTCGGGCACTCTGCACAAACAACTCCTTAACGGTGGGGCGGTTAAGAACCAGAATCGTAAACACACCCAGCACAGTTCCAAAGGGCATGAAGATGCATTCCACACAGGCTGCGACAAAACAGAACTGGTAGTGTTTCCGACGGGCGATGAACCTTCCGGCTATCAGCACCAGAACCGCAAAGGTCCACCCAACCAGAATAAAAAACGAAGCTATGCCGACGAAAAACCAGCCGATGAATGCAGGCGGCTGATTGTTTCCTGGACCAAACTTCTGCGGCGCAAGAATCATGAACAAACCAATGGCCAAGTGGATGAAAGGGATGCACGCAAAGAAAGCTGCCAGGCCACTCACGATGTAATGGAAAATGGAAAGGAGCCTGAGGTGGTCTTGGTCAGAGTTCTGCTGCTGGACGGGTGGACTTTCGAGCATGTCCGGATGATGCCAGAATGGTGCGAAGGGCACAGTTCTAAAGTTGCAGAGTTATCGCCCTCTTTATAAAGCTGCTCTCCTGTTCAAAGACGGTAACACTTTCTAAACCCTTGTCTTGAATCTGCTTGGCCAAAGACATCTCCAGGTTGACAGTGATCGTTGCACCAGATCTTTTTAAACGCGAACTGTCATTTTGGGTTGGGCTTACGCCATTATGGTCGCTTTTATCGGAGCGTACTTGGGGTTGCTGTTTGATTTGGACGGGCAGTCTTCTAACGCCGATGGTCACTCACGCTGTTTATGATTTCTGGGCTTTGGCGTATTGCTTGAGAGTCTATCGACCTGAACCAAATACTCCGGCTTTAGAAAATATCAATCAGAATTCACCCGGCACTTTCATCGGTTGAACCCCTCGGTTTATCGGCTGGACTCCTCGAATCGATTTCGCCCGTGACCAGGCTCGCGTTTTTCAGCATCCGGCAGAATTCTTTCTTGCTGGCGCGCTGATGTGTACCGGTGCGAGTTTTGAGGCTCTTAAAGGTTTTGTAGCCGACTTCCAGGCGTTGCAGATCGACGATGCGAACATATTCATCACCGCATTTCCAGGTCTGCCCTTGTTTGAGTTTCATGCACTCACGGTACGTTTGAGAAGGGGCGCATGCTATCCCACCATCGTTATTGAATGCGGGCCGCCTTCAGTCTGGATGCGAGACAGCTTCAGATTGGTTCGTGGCCATCTGCGCCAGTTCTGGTACCTCCAAAAGAAATGAGTGAAATCCTTCATGAGTTCGCCCCGTTTGGGTTCAGCAGCATACAGGCCGGAGCCAAGGTCGGGCAAGGGCCGAGATCCGTCGTCGATACGAGGGCAGCCAAAAGCGAGACGATGCCAATGACCACCAGGAGTTCGAGCAAGGTGAACCCGGCAAGCGATCCATTCCCTCGTCGTGTCCAGGCCATCATTATTGCTTGGCTGTTGGTGTTAATGGCCAGATGCAGTTCAAATTAGTTCATCCCACGACTCCTCGATTTAGGGGATAGTTCCCAGAATAAACCTATGGTAGATTACCTGCATCACTTTGCGGTACGGTAACATTCCAACAAACACCGAGAAACCCGAAACAAGAAACCCGAACAAACCTATGAGTACGGTTGTCTTTACCCACGTTACAGTCCTTCGAAACCTTCTCTGCGGCGCAACCCTCCTGACGTTTGCTGGCGGTATGAACAGCCTGCACGCTCAGACCGGACCTTTTGCGCCCACAAACTGGCCGGCGACGATCAATGCCAGCGCCACAGTCGATTATGGCGTTTTCGATCCGAACGCTTCCTTCACCACCCCGGCCGGGTGGAATTCAACAGTGACATTGGCGGGCGGCGGTGATCAAGCCTTCCAGACAATCACGCTGGGCGGCTTGTCGGGGGATCAATCCACGAGCACCTACGTGAATATCGCCGACACCGGATTCGCTGCCTGGACCAACACACCCGTTCTGGATGTTTTGATCCAGGTCTATGGCAATGGGAATCTTTATCAAATTACCGGCGCGGGGATAAATGTCAATTTTCTCACCGGCACTTTGCTCAACCCGACCCCGAACAACTTGAACGGAGTAAGCGCCGGCCTTACGCCACCCGGGGCGGACAACAGCCAATGGAACTGGATGTTGTTCAGTATCACCAACGCCATCAGCCCCATCACGGGAGAGCGTTATGTTGGGTTTGTGCCGGCCAACGCGGGTGGCGGATCTCAAAATAGCGGGGTCAACGGCGGCACGCTGCGGATCCAGAATCTTCCCGGTATTATTGTGCGCGCCGTAGCGATCGGAGCCCAAGGCAGCTTTGGCACCTCCAACCAGGTGAATGTGTTTGCCCCACCGCCGGCTTGCCCAGGTGAGCCGCCGGTTAACCTGGCCTTCATAGACGTTAACGCGCGTCTGACGAACCACTTGACGATTCTGAACAACGGAGATCAGACCGTGAGCTACCAGAGCGGCGTCGGGCCGGCCAACGACCAGCGCATGGCCGTCCATGCCACCTCCACCTATATGAACTTCGGCATTCTGAGCAACTATCTTGGGGCGCCCTGCAATTTTCCACGGCCGATGAAGGTTTGCACCGAAGTCTATGACGATCCTGCGCTGGCGGGAGCGAGTTTTGGCCCAGAAGCTTACGCCGCCGACAACTCAGGAGATACGAGCGTATATAAGGGCCCACTTTTTACTCTTCAGGGCTCGGGACAGTGGTTGAGAGTCGCCTTCGTGGTGCCAGGTGTGAACCTGACTGGCACCAACACCGCACCGCTGACGGGCGGTCCACGCCTGGTCTTTAATGGCGGATTTCCGTTTATCGACCGCATCGAGTTGGGGGTCTATCGCACCGGCACAAATGCGCTGGCGGGTCTCGACCCTGATCCAACCTTTTTCCTGGATCCGAACATTTGCACGACCAACTACGGGAACTACGCGGAGCTGGACCTCCAAAATGGAATTAGCGACAACCTGGCTGCGGGCAGTTCGGGCGGCGACCAACTGATGGCCCAAGAGATGGCTGGGCCGGCAAATGATCAGCGGCTCTCGGTTCGGCCCGATGGTGGCGATAACAATATCCAATTCGCCATCCAGAACCAGGTGTTTGGGCCCACCTACCAGGATAATGCCAGGGTGGCGCAGGTTTTGACCTATTATGACGACCCGGCTATGGTTGGAGCCACTTTATACCCGCAAGTCTATCAGAGCTGGGTGGGGGGAGTATCCTCGCTCAAATTCCCCAATGCTCGCGCCGTGGCGGTGACCTTAATGGGTACAGGAAAATGGTTGGACGCCTATTTCGAGCTTTCGGACGCAAATTTCGCTGGTGTCAACCAGGGACCTCAATCGCTGGTGCGTTACGAGACAACGCCAGCCAAGGCAGGAGACCCCACCTCCGGCTATGTTCATGTCACCCGGGTACGCTATGCCGTCATCCGGCCATGCGGTCCGTACGCGGGAGTCAACCTGCTCCAAACCAACAAACCGATCGCCGAATATGGCGATACCGTGAGCGGGTATCAGGACGATTTCACCGGCGCAACGAGAAATACAAACTGGATGGCGCTGGGAGCGGGCGGCGACAACTATTCACAGCAAGGCGGGCTGCTCAAGGTTTTCGCCAGTCATGGCGATCCCAATCACTTGGTTTATTATGCGCCGGGCTACAGCAACGAAGTGCAGGAAGTGCTGGCGCGAATCCGGATCGTGGGCTTCCAACCCGGGGATGGCTCTCGTGGCGGCATCGGGGTGGGGATCGGAACGAACAGCCAGGGGATGAACCTGGTATTCCGCGACTACACGAATGAAGCGCCGGTCCGACACTTGGCCTTCCGTGATGACGCCCGGGCGTGGAGCCCGAGCTACCTGACCAACGCCTGGAGTAATACCAATTGGTACTGGGTGCGGCTGCGACAGGATCCCAAGATGGACGGGACCAATACGGTGTTTGGCAAAGCCTGGTCGGCCGATTGGGCTACGCCCGAACCGGCCGACTGGCAATTAACCTGGGCAGACGCGGCAGTACCCACTCCCTATCGCACCGGGTACGCCGGCCTGACGGCGTCGAGCAACGACGGGCTAGCGGAATATGAAGTGAGTTACATTTTGATCAAGGCCGGCGGGTTGCCCAGCATCCAAGTCTCTGCCGCAGCCAGCGCCCCGGCGATGCAACCACCGGTTTTCATCGGCAGCGGCGTGACTTCCACTCCGACTAACGTGACGGTCACTTGGTTTGGGCCGGCTTCGCTCGCAGCCTCTGATGTGGTGACGGGCCCCTGGACCAACGTGGTGAGCACCACAAACAGTTACGTGACGCCTGCGTCCAAGCTAAAAGCCGCCGAGTTTTACCGGCTTCAATACAGCCCTTAAGAACCGGTTGTCCGGACCACCACTGGATCGCCGACATGCGGGAAGCTCTCGGCTTTGGACGCAACGCTGCGGCTTGCCGTGCGAGCTGGCCCCAAGTGGAGTCCTCTCATTTTGAAAATGAAAAACTGGATGTGTTGCCGACAGCTAGAAGACGTGATACGGGGAGGCGCAATCTTCGTTGCGGCTGTACTATGTGGCGGAAGCCCCTTCTCGCTTCTTCAAGCGCAGGTGCCCTCGGTGATCAATTACCAGGGCAGGCTCAGTGCGGCAGGCACCAATTTCAACGGCGTCGGCCAGTTCAAGTTCGCTCTCGTAAATGGTAACGGCAACGCATCGTTTTGGAGCAACGACGGCACGAGCGCCGGTGCAGCTGAGCCAAACGCGGCAGTGGCGACAACGGTCACCCAGGGTTTGTTCGCTATTTTCCTCGGAGACGCTTCGGTGACCAACATGCAGTCGATCAGTTCGACGGTGTTCACCAACGCCGATATCTTCTTGCGCGTCTGGTTTAGCGATAGCACCAACGGCTTCGTCCGTTTGTCACCGGACCAGCGTCTGGGCGCTGTTGGTTACGCCATGATGGCTGCCAATGTTCCCGACGGATCGGTCACTGGGAACAAGTTGGCGCCGGGAGCAGTGCTCAGCCAAAACCTTGCGAACGGCTCGGTCACCAGTGCGCAATTGGCTCCCAACTCGGTCACGATCTCCGCCATCTTGAACGGCGCGGTGACGTCCGCCAAGCTGGCGGCGGGATCAGTGACCTCGGCGGCCGTTGCCGATGGGTCGATCAGCCAGGCAAAGCTTGATTTCCAACTTGGCTACCTCAACGCGCAGAATCCTCCTTACGGAGCAAGGGGCGATGGCGCCTCGGATGATACGGCGGCGATCCAATCGGCGCTGAACCACGCCGGGGCGCAGGGAGGAGGCATCGTGTTCCTTCCGCGTGGAAATTACCGGATCCAGACGCATCTGAGTGTTCCAGCGCAGACCACCCTGGCAGGGTTGTGGCGCGCACCCACAGCCAGTTCACAGTACCAGGGCACCACATTGCTGGCAGTCGAAGGAGCCGGAAACACATCGGGCGTTCCCTTCATTACTCTCCAGGGTAACAATTCCACGCTGGAAGGAGTGACGGTGTATTATCCCAACCAGGTCATCACCAATGCTCCCATACCCTATCCTTGGGCGATTCGCGCCGGCGGTGGAGACAATGTCACGGTTCAAAATGTACTTCTGGTCAACCCCTATCTCGGGATTGATCTGGCGACCTATCCATCCGGACGCCATTTGGTGAGGGGAGTTTACGGCCAGCCGCTGCTGATCGGTATCGCCGTGGATCAGTGTTACGACATCGGCCGGATCATGGACATCCATTTTTGGCCGTTCTGGACGGGAGACGCACGCATTGTAGCATTCCAATCCTCCATCGCAGTGTCCTTTGACTTTATGAGGACCGATTGGGAGGTGGTGCAGGATATTTTTTCCTGGGGATACAGTATTGGCGCTCGCTTCCGAGCTTCTTCGCATGGCGCCATGAACGGCCAGATGAGCAACATTAACTTTGACAATGTCGACATTGGTCTTGAGCTGACCGGAACTCAGCCTTATGCGGTCCACATCTCTAATCTGAATATAGCCAACGCCGGCGGAGGTACTCATCACATTGGCATCCAAGCGTTGCCTGGCGCGAGCGACTTGAACGTGAATGGCGCGAGCTTTTGGGGCGCGATTCGTCAGCCGGTCTCCTGGGGCAGCACCGGCCTGCTCACCTTCTCCAACGCCCGCCTGTTGGCTTGGGACTCGTCCGTGCCCGCTATCGCGATTCTGGCGGGCCGCGCGGTGATCCAGGGCAACTACTTCACTGATACCATTGGAACGGCTATTCGTGTCGGACCGGCCGCTGACCGAGTGATGATTCTGGGGAACATGCTCACGGGAAACGTCCTGTCCCTCTCAGGAACCAATACCCTGACGGCCAACAACCAACCTTGAGCTGTGGACACCGGACTATTCGAAGACTCGACCAGCTCTCATTCACGCGGCTTTTAAATAGTAGTAACGCAGAAGCAACGGTCTCAGGTATCCGCCCTTTGATGAGCACTCCGTCCCGCTTGGAGTGTAATGCAATATCGTCCGCTCTACATGAATCTCCCGGCGTGGAGTATCCCTTACTACCTGGCGGCTGAAGGCGAGCGATGTCGGAGCGCGTGAAGGGAATCGAGGAATTTACCTATTTCAACGATTGCGCTAAAATGAATTGAAGGTATTCGTTATTTAAGCGTGAGACCCCAGTCCGCAAACAAAAATCCTCGTTGTTCATCGCATTTGACCGTTCCACACACACATGAAGAAGATTAAAAATAGTACTCGCTCAGGCGCCATAACGCGGCGTGAGTTTGTTGGCCGAGCGCTAGCCATCGGGATTATCAGCGGAGCCCCTGCGTTTCTGCGCGGGCAAAATCTGAACAACAGACTAAACATCGCGTTCATTGCCTGTGGCGGTCGGGCCAACGCAAGCCTGGCTGAGCTCACCGTCGTCCCTGGTCGAAATCGAGGCGGAGGCGGCCGGAAGGCCGACTCCGCCCCAGCAGTGCCGCATCCGGATGAGAATGTCACCGTTCTCTGTGACGTGAACGATTTGGCGTTGGACTCCGCGTCGCAGCTTTATCCGCAGGCCAAAAAATTCACCGACCTTCGACGCGTCTTTGATCGACCGAATGACTTCGACGCCGTTGTCGTGTCCACCGCGGAACACACGCACGCGTTTGCCACATATCTGGCGCTGACGCATGGCAAACACGTTTATTGTGAGAAGCCGCTCGCCTATAATATTTGGGAAACCCGCCTGATCCGCGAAACTGCGGCAAAATATCCAAACCTATCCACCCAAATGGGCAACCAGGGGCATGCCTCGCCCGCGCGACGGACGATCAAAGAGATTCTCAACACCGGAGTCATCGGCCCGGTGCATGAGGTCCACGTTTGGGCGGACCGCGCCTGGGGTTTGCAGGACGCCGCGTCAGCCCAGAAGTTCGACCAACCGCACGGTTTCTATAACGGCATTCAGATCGTGGACCGATTCAAGGAAGAGATGCCGATCCCCTCGAACATGCACTGGGATCTGTGGCTCGGCCCGGCGCCGGAGCGGCCATACCATGCAACCTATTTTCCAGGGCCTCGGTGGTATCGTTGGTGGGATTTTGGCAACGGCACAATGAGCGATCTTGGCAGCCATGACAACGATGTGCCTTATACCGTGCTCGACTTGTGGAGGCCGGACGGACAAAGGGGCCGGGTGCTGGCGCCACTCACCGTGGAAGCCGGTTCGCCCAATGTGCCGGTCCCACACAAGGAACTCGCGCCGGCGACGATGATCGCAACGTATCATTTCGCGGCCGTCGGCGCGCAGCCCGCACTTAAGCTGGTCTGGCATCAGGGAGACAGTAAGCCGCCGGGCTGGGTTCCTTCCTGGGGCGGGCGCTCGTGCCTGTTCATCGGCGAGAAAGCGATGCTGCTTGGCAACGGCAAACTGCTGCCCGAGGAGAGTTTCAAAGATTTCAAAAACCCGCCCGAGTCGCTCCCTCGTTCGCCGGGACATTGGATAGAATGGGTCAACTATGCCAAGGGGAACGGTCCGGTACCGGGATCAAATTTCCAATACTCGGGTTGGACGACGGAAGCTAATCACCTGGGTAACGTCGCTTACCGCACGGGAAAGAAAATCGAGTGGGATAACCATAAATTGCGGGCAACCAACGCGCGGGACGCCGCGCCCTTCATCAAACGGCCTGTGTATCGTAAAGGTTGGGACGACATCCTGAAGGCATAGTTGTCGAGGAACCAAGGAGGCATAACCGAAAAGCATGTTATGAATCGACGATCCTTCCTGCAAATGACGATGGCCGGCGCCGCGGCAGCGGTATTCGCTTCAACCGCCTCAGCCGCGTCGAAGCGGAATTTGCGCAAGGCCATCATGTATTCCACCATCGGCCTCGAAGGCTCGGTGCTCCAGAAATTCAGAGCCATGAAAGAAGCGGGATTCGAAGGCGTCGAACCGATGGGCGCCATGAATCGCGACGAGGTGCTGGCCGCCTTCAAGGAAACCGGTCTGCAAGCCGCCAGTGTTTGCGACCACATCCACTGGGTGAAACCATTGTCCGCTCCCGACGAGGCTACTCGCAAGTTGGGCTTGGAGGGACTGCTGCAGAGTTTGCGGGACGCCCACGCCTATGGGGCAGGCAGCGTGCTGCTCGTTCCCGGGATTGCGCGCGATGGCGTGAGCTACGAGCAGTGTTGGCAGCGGTCGATTGTGGAAATCAAAAAGGCAATTCCGTTGGCAAAGGATCTAGGCGTGAAAATCTCGATCGAGAATGTCGGCAACAATTTCATCACGACTCCGGAACAGGCAATGGATTTCCTCGACGCCATCAACAGCGAGTGGGTCGGCTGGCATTTTGACATCGGCAACGTGGGCCGCAATTACGGTCCGGCCGAGCGTTGGATTCAGGTGCTCGGGAAACGAATCGTCAGAATCCACGTCAAGGATTTCAGCACAAAACCGAGGGTTTCGGGTGCCCGGGGTGAGCGCCCGAAATTGCTCGATGGCGAAACGAATTGGCCGGCGGTGATGAATGCCTTGGACCGCGCCGGCTACCAAGGCTGGGCGATCTCCGAGCAACCCGCCAGCCAGGCAGCCGACGTCCAGACCGCCCGTGACCTGGCCGAGCGGATGGATAAGATTTTTGCTTCGTGAAACTGAGAAATCCGGGCCCGGCCCGGTTGGCAGTTTAACCGTTCTGAGTTTTGTCTCTTGCCCTTCCGGGAACAAGGTGCGAAGCTCATTATCCAGACTTCTACCATGATTTACCGCGACTATTGTGGCTCCGAAAGGCTCAGCCTCGCTCTTTGGCTGCGCCCGACCGAGCCTTGGCTCTGCCCAGCCGCGGTCTGGCCGATTTCCTCCGCTGTCCATAAGGCGCCGGAGGGATTAACTGATGAATCGCGCGACAGGTTGCGCGTGATTTGACTTAGGTCATCAGCCGAAACAAACGACAACCAATATGCACAATCGAGAAGAGATGGGAGACACAGCTCTGTCGCGGCGCGACTTTGGAAAATTGACCATGGCGGCCTTCGGCGGGGTTCTGCTAGGCGCCACGCTGGCCGGACACGCGGCCGAGGGCGAAGAAAAACATGACCCTGCGTTGTTGCTGCAGGAAAAACACGTTTGCCGCGGCCTCAACACCTGCAAAGGCAAAGGCAAAAAAGGCGATAATTCCTGTGCCGGGATGGGCAACTGCGCTCTGGCCGAGGCACACTCCTGCAAGGGCGACAACGCCTGCAAAGGACAGGGCGGCTGCGGAGATTTCGCCGGGCAAAACTCCTGTAAAGGAACGGGCAGTTGCGAGGTGCCGCTCAAGGACAAAACCTGGAAGAAGGCCCGCAAGGCTTTCGAGGCGCAAATGAAGAAAGCCAGCAAAACATTTGGCGACGCGCCCAAGAAGGCCTGAGGAGCTTGGCTACGGATGAGGGTTGAAAAGCGACTGGGATATCCGCATCTGGGATTGGGAGTTGGGCTGCGCACAGTCCACTTCGATTACATTCTCGAAAACCATCCTTCGGTGGATTGGTTTGAGATCATTTCGGAGAACTTCATGGATTCGCGCGGCCGGCCGCGTCACATCCTGAACCAGATTGCGGAGCGGTATCCTGTCGTGATGCATGGAGTGTCGCTCTCGATTGGGAGCACAGACCCCCTCAATTTCGAGTATCTTGGCAAGCTCAAAGCACTGGCTCGCGAGATCCATCCACACTGGATCTCCGACCACGTTTGCTGGACCGGCGTCGCCGGGCGAAACACCCACGACCTGCTGCCGATGCCCCTGACCGACGCTTCGCTCAAGCATGTCGTGGAGCGCATTCGCACGCTGCAGGATTTCCTGGAACGGCCGTTCGTTCTAGAGAATCCGAGCACCTATGTCGGGTTCACCGGCTCGACCTTAAGCGAGTGGGAGTTCATCGCCCGGATGGCTGAGGAGGCAGACTGCGGCCTGTTGTTGGATGTCAACAACGTCTACGTCTCCAGCGTGAACCACGACTTTGATCCCGAAGAATTCATCCGCTCGGTACCCCACGAGCGGGTCGTGCAGTTTCACCTGGCCGGCCACACCAACTGCCGTACCCACCTCATCGATACCCACGACAACCACGTCGTTGACCCGGTCTGGAAATTATACCGGCTCGCGCACCAGCTTACCGGCGGGGTGTCGACCTTATTGGAATGGGACGCCCGGATCCCACCTTTTCCGGTGTTGCATGCGGAGGTTTTGAAGGCCAAGCGCCACATCGGCGAGGGGTTGGCTGACACAGCGATATCCGCGGGCGATCCCGAGCCAGACGGCGCAAGCGTGAGCGAAGGTGAAATCGCCGGATGGGTCGAAGAGGAGCACGCGGTTCCGCATCCGCTGCACCATGTCGCCGCGGTAGTTGAATGAAAGATGCCGGTGCGCGCCCTGAAGCGATGCAGCTTACCCAACTCCAGCGCTGGTTCCAAACGGTCGTTACTCATGCGGAGGGAGTGGAGGCGGGTGCCTGCTCGGAGGAAGCCCAGCGCCTGATCCAGCTCGCTCCGGGCGAACTGGAACGAGTGATCACCCGTTCCCGCGCGCTCACCGCGGCCGAGCGCCTGGCTATCTACGCGAATGCCTACCACACGCGTTTGCTCGAGTGCCTCGGGGAAGTTTTTCCGATGCTCAAGCGAACGCTCGGAGAAGATGGGTTTGATGGATTGGCGTTCGGATATCTGCAAGAGTACCCTTCGCGCAGTTATACCCTGAACGAATTGGGCCGGCATTTTCCCCAGTACCTCGAGCAAAGCCGTCCCGCGCCGGAGGATGCTCAAAGCGCGGTGTTCGACCCTTCCGCGCCAGAAGACGCCGCGAAACTTCAAGAATGGAACGAACGCTCGCCCCCTCCCCAGCCCTCTCCCCCGGGAGAGAGGGAAACCCCAATGGAAAACTGGCCGGACTTTCTGATTGATCTCGCGCGGCTCGAATGGGCGATTTACGAGGTGTTTGACGGCCCGGGGATTGAGGGCAGAGATCCTCTCGCTGCGAACCAACTTTTGGCAATCCCGCCCGAGCGGTGGGAAGGAGCAAAGCTCGCACCGGTGGTTTGCTTGCAATTACTGGCGACGCGCTTTCCGGTAAATGACTACTACACGGCTCTGCGCCGAGCCAAAGCCGCGGACGCCGTTCCCATCATCCCTTCAGCGGAGGAGTCTTTCGTTGCCTTAACTCGACGCAATTTCGTCGTTCGCCGTTATAACCTTTCGAGAGTGGAGTTCGAGCTGCTCCGGGCGTTGCAGGCAGATCACCCGATAGGAGAAGCTATTGCTTCGATCGCGCCGGCCCCTGGGATCGAGTTCGATCAGCTGGCGGCGCAATTGCAGCTCTGGTTCCGTAATTGGACGGCCGAGGGCTTCTTCCAGTCCGTCAGCATCGACCCATCCAACGAAGGTGAACGGATCTAAGGGAGAAGAACTTTGTTCGGAAACGCCGGGCAAAGCCGGGACTGCTGCAGAGAAGCGCCGGGCGCCGAAAAGCTGATTTCACCAATGGCCGAGCACAGCCAGACTTCTTGCGCTCCGGCATCGAAGTAAAGGGCTGTCTTTTCCTGGATTTCGGCCGCCGTATTACCTGGCGAGAAAATCTCCACGCAAATCTCGGGCGCCTGTGGAAAACAAGCGCGGTTGCCCAGCTCGCGCATGCGCTCGGGCGAAGCCCAAGCCACGTCGGCGGCCTTCACACCGTCGGCAGTCGAAATTGGGCATTCAGTCAGGACACGCCCATGAGACATGAAAGTTCGTAGCAAATGCGCAATCTCAACCTGGTAACAGCCATGCGACGGGGCGGGCGGGGGACTCATAATGATATGGCCGTGCCGATCGGTCTCGATCCGGCCTTCGATTTTCGAAAGCTCATG
>Ga0210409_10001750_pt1 | contig 27448 bp, 24 predicted proteins | sample IncBWH17MmetaG_FD_161649 | JGI IMG/M metagenome (GOLD analysis project Ga0210409, IMG submission 161649) | Forest soil microbial communities from Barre Woods Harvard Forest LTER site, Petersham, Massachusetts, United States - Inc-BW-H-17-M | ecosystem: Environmental > Terrestrial > Soil >...
GTGCAATCTCAACGAGTTGTTCGGGAGTCGCGTGGCCGTCGGGAACATCGAGCTGAGATTCCCGCTCGAGCGCGACATTCCTGTCGGGTTTCTTCCGGTGGTCTTCCCGCCACTCGACGGGCTCATATTTGCCGACATCGGCATGGCCTGGAGTCGCGGGCAGACGATCTACTTTCAGCGGCCCGGCAACTACAACGAGGCGCTTCAGCGATATCCACTCGCCAGTTATGGCGCGGGGCTCAGACTCAATCTCTATAACATCGCGGTTCTGCGATGGGACTATGCCATTCCACTCTCCATCCACGGCTCGGGATATTGGCGGTGGTCCATCGGCCCTAGTTTTTGAGGGTGTCCGCTCATAGCTTCCGCGTCGTGCGCACCTCTTTCGCGGCGGTGGCGCTCGCGATTGTCGCTTGCGGTCGATCGGACCGGCCCGCCACGTCAGCGGCGAAGCCGGGGGATCACTCCGCCGCCCCCGCACCGACCGTCACACCGCCAGGCCCTGACCCGATAATCCTTCGCGTCCCTCGCGTAGGCGGTGGTCCACTGCGCGCCTACGCCTACGGCGCCCTCGACACGGCGATCTGGACATCGGTCGACAAGGCGCCGGCGGTTGCGCGCGTGCTGGCGTTCGACGATGACGCCGGCTCGGTCGCCGTCGTCGACGGGCGCGGCGCGCTTCGACGGTTCGACCTGCGCGTCGGCGATATCACGCCGCCGCCGCAGGTCAAGCTGACGGGTATGGCGACCGCGGACGGCCAGGCTGTCTACGGAATCAACGCCAAGGGTGAAGTCGCGCGGCTGACGCGTACGGACGAGACGCCGTGGATCCTCACGACCCCGGCGGCCGCACGCGATGTGGCACCCCGACCCGACGGGTCGATCATCGTGGTGGCCTCGCGCCGCGGGGGCGCCGGCACGGTCCTTTGGCACGTCCGCCCGCCCGAGAGCAAGCTGCTCGACTCGGCCCTGTTGCCTCCCCCCGCGGCTGACCGCGTCGTCCGCACCCAGCTGGGCGACCGGGTCTACCTCGTCGCCGATTCGTCGATCGAGGGAGTCCGCGGCCGCGACCTGGTCCCGGTGGCCCCTATCTCGTTCCCCCGGAGAATCCGCGCGGTCGCGGCGACGCCGAGTGGCGACCGGCTGTATGTCGCGCTCGACTCGACCACCACGCTACAGGTGATTGATCGCTACTCCGACCGGTTGACCACCGGCGTCGAGCTCCCTGGCGCCGTCATCGACATGCGGATGGACCCCCTCGGCCGGTATATCCTCGTCCGCCCACTGTCCGGCGACTCGGCGTGGATCCTCGCCGTCGGGACCGACCACATCGCGGCCACGATCCACACGGCGTGGACGACCGATCTGCCATTTGTCGGGCCTGACGGCCAGGTCGCGACGGCTGTGAAGAACGATGTCGTGTTTGTAGACGCCTCGACCGGCGCCAGGAGACACGTGGTGGTGGGCGGGGCGAAAGACTATTGGATTCCGATCCGCTGGAACGGATTCCGCCCCCGCCCAGCGAGCCTCGACCAGCCGGTCACGTTCAACGGCGTGCAGCGCGACACGTCGGACACGATCGGCAAGGCCATCGAGAACAGCAAACATGACTCGACCTTGAATCCTTCGGCGTCACACGCCATAGTCGACACCGCGCACGGCAACATCGGGCGGGCAGGCCCGGAGTTCACCGTGCAATTCGCGGCAGTGCTGAATGCTGACGCGGCCCGGTCGGCTGCCACCCTGGTCGCAGGCCCGGGTCGGAATCCACGCGTGATCCAGACGAAACGAGAGGGCACGGTCATCTACCACGTCGTCGTTGGCCCGTTCGCGACCCGCGAGCAGGCGGAAGCCGCTGGACGCGCGGCAGGGCGCCCGTATTGGGTATACGAGGGGGCGCCATGACGCTGGCGGTCGAGAACGGCGGTCATCAGACCGGCACCGCGATCGCCCGCGTCGGGCTGTCCGGCGTCGCCGAGGCACTGTCCGACGTGACATCGGCCGTCGTGGTCGGCGAGAGCTCGCCGGGAACTGCGCTCGCCGCGATCGCCGCGGGGCGCGCGATGGCACGGCACCGCATCGTCACGATCGTCGACTTGATCGGCGATGTCCCGCCGCTTCGCGCGCTGGCTGAGGACGACGATCCCCACGGCGTCTCGGATTGCTTCGAGTACGGGATCTCGCCCAAGGCGGTCACGCGTCGCACGCACGCCAACGAGCAGATGTACGTGATCTCGGGTGGCACTGAGCCGATCGACTACGCCCGCGTGTTGCCGAGTGAGCGGTGGGGGAAGCTCGTTGGCGAGTACGGGAAGGCGGGCGCGCTGCTCCTCTTCGTCGCGGTCGCGCGCAGCCCGGGTCTCGCGGAGCTCATCGCGCGCACGGACGGCGTGATCGCGGTCGGCGCGGTCGAAGGGCAGTTGCCTGCCGGCGTGACGGTGCTTGCCAATGCGACCCCGCCGCCGCGTCGGATCGTCGCCCGCCACCCGGAAGACGAGCACGAGGCGGGAAATCGGTTGGCCCGGCGCATCGCAGTCGTCGCCGCGGCCGCGGCCATCGCGTTCGCGGCCTGGCTGTTCTTCCCACGCCGCACACCGCAAGTCGCGGCCGCGGCGCCGACGCGCCCCGACACCACGGTGACCACAACGGCCAGCGCCCAACTCGGCGCCCCCGTCCCGGGTCCCGCCGAGCACGTGCCGGGAAGCGCAGAATTCGCGGTGCGCGCGTCGACCGCGCCCACGTACGCGGCGGCGCTCCGCCTGGCACGCGACAGCGCGATTACCGCGGTTGGCCCAGCCACTGTCGTGCCGGTCGCCGACTCGAATGGGACGCTTCGCTACGAGATCATCGCCGGTGCGTACCCGGACTCGGGAAGCGCGGAGGCCGCGGTCGCCGCGCACGGCGGCAGTGTCGTCCAAGTGCCCCTGGCGCTTCGGCTCGCCGACTCGTTGCCGACGGACTCGGCTCGCGCCTTGGCCGCCCGCTACATGAGGCGCGGGATTCCCGCGTACAGGCTGGAGATCAGCAAAGGCCTCGCGGCCGTCTATGCCGGCGCGTTTGGCGCGGGCGATGACGCGCTGCCGCTCATCACATCGCTTCGAAAGGCCGGACTCAACCCGGTCCTCGTACTCCGAACAGGCCGACCGTAGACAGTAGATGCGATTGACCAAGCTGGAGCTTCACGGGTTCAAGAGCTTCGCCGACCAGACTCACCTGCTCTTCGAACCCGGAGTCACCGCCATCGTGGGCCCGAATGGCTGTGGCAAATCCAATGTGTCGGACGCCGTCCGGTGGGTTCTCGGCGAGCAGCGCATCCGGGCGCTGCGCGGCGGGGCGAAGATGGACGAGGTGATCTTTCAAGGTTCTTCGGCCCGCCGCGCGGTCAACGTGGCGGAGGTGTCCCTTCACTTCGACAACACTGATGGGACCTTGCCCATCGCGTTCCACGAGGTGGTGATCACCCGCCGTCTGAGTCGGTCGGGCGAGAGCGACTATTTCTTGAATCGCGCGCCCTGTCGCCTGCGCGATATACAGGACGTGCTGCGCGGAACTGGACTCGCCGCGGACGCCGGCGTCGTCATCGAGAGCAAGATGATCGACGCCTTGTTGTCGGACCGACCCGACGAGCGGCGTGAGTTGTTCGAGGAAGCGGCGGGTGTTGGACTCTATCGCGACCGCCGAAGGAGCACCGAGCGGCGGCTCGAGGAGACCGCGGTCGATCTCAAGCGACTCGATGACCTGCTGAGCGAGGTGCAGACGCACGTCCGGTCGCTGGCGCGGCAGCGGAGACGCGCCGAGCGGTATGCCGAGTTGATGACGCGGCGCCTGGTCGTCGAGGTGACGCTGGCCTTGCGCGACCTCGAGTCGACCGATGCCGAGCTCGCGGCCGTCGCCGCGCGTCTCGAGCAGCTCGCCCTCGACGTGCCGTCATCACAGCAGGCGGTGGCCGATGCGGAACGCTGCCGCGACGACGCGCAACTGGCGCGCAGCGAAGCCGAGGCCCGACGCGCCGAGCTGTCCAGGCTCGTCACCGAGTTGCGGCAGCGCGTGGCCGAGCGTCGCGCCGAGATCGCCGTCGCCGAGGAGCGTCAGCGCAACGCCTCGACGCGTCGCCAGCGCGCCGAGGACGAGCGTCGCGATGGCGTCGCGCTCGACGAGCGGGTCCGGGCCGAGCGCGATCAGGCCGATGCAGATCGGGTCGCGGCCGAGCAGGACGTGGCACGTGACGGTAGGAGTCTGACGGACGCGACGGCGGGCGAAGAAGCCGCCCGCGCCGCGGTCGGGCGCGCGCGTGAGGCGCTCGAGCGCGAGGAGCGCGAGTTGCGGGAGCTGCGCGATCGCGTGGGTCGGTTGGCGATCGAGCAGGCGGCGGCGCAACGCGAGCATGGCGAGGTGGGTGATCGCGTGAGGGCGCTCGACACCGAACACGAGTCCTTGCGCGATCGCCATCAGGCGGTCGCTCGGGAGCTCGAGGTGGCAACCGAGCAACTTGCGATCGCGACGGAGGCGGCCGAACAGGCGACGGCGGCCGAGGCAACGGCTCGTGTCGCCCTGCAGTCGGCTCAGTTCACCGAAGCTGACCGCCGCGCCGCGGTGGCGCGCGCGACCGAGGCTGTGACGGCCCTCGACGGCAAGGTCACTGCGCTCGAGGCGCTGGAGCGCGAGCGCGTCGGCCTCGCGCCCGCCGCGGCCAAGCTCCTGGCCGCGCGGGGCAATCGATTCAGCAACGACACTGTTCTTGGCCCCCTCAGTGACTTTCTCGTCGCCGATCAGGAAGCCGCGGCGATCGTCGAGCGCTTCCTCGGGGCCACATTACACGCGGTCGTCGTACGTGATCGCGCGACGGCTGACGCCGTTCGCGCGTGGCACGCCGAGACCGACCCTGGACCGCTACTGCTTCTCCCGTTGGACATCCCGACGACGTCGAGTGACGGAGCAGGGCTAATTGAGCGAGTAAAGGCCGAGTCTGCCGTCGCCGGTTGGATCCGCGTGCTGCTCGGCGGAGCGCGGGATCTTGGCGATGGTACGGCGTTCGAGGACGGCCGGGGAGCCGTGTGGCTGCCTGGCACTGCCGCCGGTCCGGGCCCCCTGCGTCGTCGCGGCGAGATCGCGGCCTCGCGCGTCGCGCAGGCGGATGCGATTCGTGGGCGCGATGAGGCCGTTCGCGAGGCCGAGATCGCGCGCGCGGCGCTCGCCGACACCGCAGAGCGTACCGTCGCCGCGGCGGAGGCCGCGTCAGTCGCCAAGCAGGCGGCCCGGCGCGCGACGGAGCATCGCGATGACGCCGAGCGGCGGCGCGCGCGCGCCGAGCGGGATCTGGCGGACGCGGCGACGCTGGCTGAGTGGCTCGGGCAGCGCGCGCAGACGCTCTCTGAAAAACTCGCGGGTTTGGCCGCGCAGACGGGTGAGGTCGAGGCGCGACTCGTCGAGCGAGAGGGCGCGGCCGGCGGTACGCGGGCGGCGATCGACGCGGCGACGGTCGATCACGAGGCCGCGCGCGAGCGGCGCACCGCGGCGCAGGTCGCGGTGGCGCAGGCCGAGGCGCGATTGCACGTCGCGGCTGATCGCGCGCGGCGGCTCGGGGACGAGCATACCGCGGCAGCGACCCGGCTGTCGGCACTCGAGACCGAACTGCAGTCCCTCTCGGCGGCCGACGCCGAGCTGGCGGCACAGCTCGCCGTGTGGCGGGTCGATCTCGCCGCGCGTGAGGCGACGCTCGGCGATGGCGAGACGCAGCTTATGAACGCCGAGCATGCCGTGACATCGGCGGACGATGCCCTCACGCGCGGCGATCGCGCGCTGCATGACGCTCGGGCGGCGGCGGATACCATGGCAGCCGAGTCGCACCGCTGCGAGCTCCGGAGAGCCGAGCTTGTCGCGCGGTCACAGACCGTGCGGGATCGCATCGAGACCGAGTGGCATCGGCCTCTCGCCGAGCTTCGCATTGAGGCCGAGCGCATCGCCGCTACACCTACCAAGCGACGGCGCGAGCCTCGTGCTGAGCTCGAAGAGCACAGCGCGCCTGACGGCGCGACCGCTCACGTCGTGGATGCCGATGCGCCGGTACCGAGTGCGGAGGACGTGCAGAGCATCGAGGCGTTGCGCGTGCAGGCAGCAGAGCTGCGGGAGCAGATAGCGGCCCTGGGCCCAGTGAACACGCTGGCGATCGAGGAGCATGACGAAGAGGTCAAGCGCCTCGAGTTCCTGACGACCCAGCGAGCGGACCTCGCTGATGCCAAGGCGTCGTTGCAGCAAGCCATTCGCGAAATCGACACGACCGCGCGCGAGCTGTTCCTGACGACGTTCGCCCAAGTGCGAGACAACTTCCGTCAGATCTTCATGACGCTGTTCGGCGGCGGCGAGTGCGAGCTGCGCCTGGAGAACCCCGACGCGCCTCTCGACTGCGATATCGAGATTCACGCCTCGCCGCGAGGAAAACGCACGCAGCGGATCCACCTGCTGTCCAGCGGTGAACGCGCGCTGGTCGCCCTCTCCCTGCTCTTCGGTATATTCTTAACGAAGCCGAGCCCGTTCTGTCTATTGGATGAGGTCGACGCGCCGCTCGACGACCAGAACATCGGCCGTTTCGTCCGAATGCTCGTGGAGTTCAAGTCCCGGACGCAGTTCATCGTCATCACGCACAACCCGCGGACGACGACGGAAGCGGCGGACGCGGTCTACGGCGTCACGATGCAGGAACCGGGCGTCTCATCGCTCGTCGGAGTGCGTTTACGCCAGGAGACCGCGCTCGATAGCGCGGCGGATTGACATAGATATGCTCGTCGTCATGAAACACGGCGCGGCCCAGGTCGACATCGACCGCGTGGTGCGCACGATCGAGGAAATGGGGTACCAGGCCGCGCCGATGCCCGGCGCGCAGCGCACGGCCGTGGGCCTCGTCGGCAATGATGGCCGCGTCGACAGCTCGCGCATCGAGGCGCTGCCCGGCGTGGCGCAGGTCATCCATGTCACGCAGCCGTACAAGCAGGTCTCGCGCGAATGGCGCCAGGAGAACACGGTCGTCACGATCGCGCCTGGCGTGACGGTCGGCGGCACGGATGTCGTGATCATTGCGGGGCCGTGCTCGGTCGAGAACGAGGAGCAGATCCTGACCGCGGCCCGTGCTGTCCGCGCGGCCGGCGCGACCGCGCTTCGGGGCGGCGCGTTCAAGCCTCGGAGCTCGCCGTATGCGTTCCAGGGGCTCGGACGAAAGGGGCTGGAGTTGTTGGCGCTGGCTAAGAAGGAGACCGGGCTACCGATAGTGACCGAGGCGATGGACGAGGAGGGGGCGCATCTCGTCGCCGAGTACGCCGATTGCATTCAGATCGGCGCGCGGAATATGCAAAATTATTCTTTGCTGAAGTGCGTGGGTCGACTGGATAGACCGGTCTTACTTAAGCGCGGGCTCGCGGCTACGGTGAGCGACTTGCTCCTCTCGGCCGAGTACATTCTGGCCGAGGGCAACGGCCAAGTGATTCTGTGTGAAAGAGGCGTCCGGACGTTTGACCCGGCGGCACGGAATATGTTTGATCTGACCGCCGTGCCCATTGTTCACGCTCAATCGCACTTGCCGATTATTGCCGATCCCAGTCATGGAACCGGGGCCAGGGACAAGGTGACCCCGATGGCACGGGCGGCGCTCGCTGCCGGCGCCGATGGCGTGATGGTCGAGGTGCATCCAACGCCGGATCGCGCTCTATCGGACGGCGCGCAATCGCTGTATCCCGATCAGTTCGCGCAACTCGTCTGCGAGCTGCGCCTCATCGCCAGCGCGATCGGGCGCGCGGTCGCGCCCGTTCTCCTCTTGATCATCGGGCTTTTCGCGTCGCGCGCCGGCGCGCAGAACGTCGATGATGTGCTCAACCGCGCGCACGCCGCGTACGAGCATGTCACCACGGTCAAGGCGTCGTTCGAGCAGACGCTCACGAGCGGGCTCACGGGCGATACGTCGAACGCCAGGGGCGATATGCTGCAGCTTCGCCCGAACCGCCTGTCGGTCAAGTTCACCGAGCCGGCCGGCGATCGCATTGTCGCCGACGGCACGTGGCTCTGGGTCTACGCGCCGAGCGCGACTCCCGGCCAGGTGATCAAGATGCCGCTCGCCGGCGGCGACGATAACGAAGCGGCGGCCGTCGACTTCGTGCGCGAGTTCATCGATTCTCCGCGCACGCGGTTCACGGTCTCGGCCGGCGTGGCGGACACCGCGCTCGCCCACAAGGCGCACACGCTCGTGCTCGTGCCAAAAAAACCGGGGCAGTATACGAAGGCCACGGTGTGGGTGGACGACGATGATGGCATCGTGCGGCAATTCGAGGTCGTGGACGGCACCGGGTCCACGCGGCGCATTCGGTTCACCAAGCTCGCGTTCAACGTTCCCGTCGACAAATCCCAGTTCAGCTACACGCCGCCGAGCGGCGTGAAAGTTGTCGATCGCCAGGCAATGCTGAACGGCTCAGGGATGTAGTGACCGGTCGATCTCGTCGAGTCGTTCGGCATCCGTGCCGGCGGCTCTGGCGAGCTGGATCGCGATCCGCGTCGCGGCGACGTAGAGATCCCGTACGGCGGGGTCGCCAGCGAGCGCCGCGAGGTTCCGTTGGATCGTGCCCGCATCGCCTCGCACAACCGGCCCGGTCAGACCCCGTTCGGGGCCGAGCGCCGCCACGTGCTCGATCGACGTCCGCATGAGATGCGCGACGGCGGCGTGCGCCGACCGCGGCTCGAGGCCCGCCCGGCACATCTCCCGCTCCGCCGCACCTGCGAGCACGGCGGTGAAATTCGCGGCGATCACGGCCGCGGCGTGATACCCCGCGGCCTTGGCTCCCGCGGGAATCCTGAGCACATGCGCTCCAATGGCCGCCGCCAGCGACTCGGCCGTCGCAATCGCTCCCGGATCGCCGTCGACGCCGATCCATGCTCCACGCATGACGCTCGGCCCCACCTCGGGATCGGCCAGCGGTACGAGCGGATGGAACGTCCCCGCGGGATGCCCAGCGCGTCGCAACGCGGCGAGCGCCTCGACCGGGTCGTCGGCTCCACTAGCGTGGAGCACGACAGTACCCTTTTTGAGAATGCCCAGTCCGCGCAGCGCGTCCGGCAAGTCGGCATCACGTACGGTGACGAGTACGACATCGGCCGAGCCGATGCGTTGACCTCGACCAATGAGGCCGGTGATCTCGATACCAGCTGCGCTGAGCGCAGTGGCGAGCGATCGGCCGGCGCGCCCCGGGCCGACGATGGCGACCCGTGGGGTCACTTATGCGTCGTCGCGGTCAGCCGCAACAGGTCAGCCGGCGAGGTGGCCCGGCTGGCGAGATCCGCCGCGACGACCATCACCGAATCGTGTGTCAACGAGCGCGTGAACAGTCCGTCGACACCGAACACGTATCGCGTGACTTCCGTCGCCAACTGCTGATCGACGTAGTGTGACGCGGCGTCATACGTGGCGCGATCGAGCGCGATGCCCCTCGCGCGCATGCGCCGGAAGAGCTCATCGCGCATCGCGGGCGTGACCGGGAAGTCCGGCGACGCGAGCGCGTGCGTGCCCTCGAGCGATAACGCATATGCCGTCAACGCATCCCGGAAGGCCGCCAACTTCGAGCCGAGCGCGGCCTCGAAGGCCGCTTGCCCTTCGGACACGCTGGTATCGCCCACAATGACGTCGGGCTTGATGCCGCCGCCGCCAAATACGATGCGGCCGCCCGACGTCTGATACCGGGCGTGGCGCGCCGTGTCGGCGGTAGTCGAATCGGCGCCGCCGCTGCCATCGTCGTCGTCCGGTTTCACGGTCGGGCGACTGATGCTGCGCCCCGATGGCGTATACCATCGCGCGGTGGTGAGCTTGAGCGCGCCACCGTCCACGTGGAAGATCGACTGCGCACTGCCCTTCCCATAGGTCGGCGTGCCCACGAGCACCGCGCGATCGTGATCCTGCAGCGCGCCCGCCACGATCTCGGCCGCGCTCGCGGTGCCGCGGTCGACGAGGACGACCAGCGGCATGTTCGCCCAGAGCGACGGATCATGATCGACGAACTCCTGCGTCGCGCCGGATGTCCGGCCGCGCAGCCGCACGATGGTATCGCCGGGTGCGAGGAAGAGCTGGGAGACCTCGACCCCCTGGGCGAGAAGCCCACCCGGATCGTTGCGCAGGTCGAGGAGGAGCGATTTGGCTCCGTGGCTCCGCAGCGAGTCGACCGCGCGCTTGAGCTCACGCGCGGTGGAGTCGCTGAACACCGTCACGTGGACATATCCGACGCCGGGCCGGATGATGGCGGCGCGTGGCACCGCGCGCACGTGAATCTCGCGGCGCGTGACGGTGATCGGGATCCGCGCCTCGACGCCTGGACGCTCGACGGTCAGGTGAACGATCGACCCCGGCTCGCCACGCAGCGCTTTGCTGGCCTCGTCCTGGGTCCACCCCTGGGTGCTCAGCCCCTCGACCTCGACGAGCCGGTCTCCAGTCCTCAGGCCGGCGCGCTCGGCGGGCGACCCCGGAACGGGAGCCAGGATCGTGATCCATCCGCCGCGGATGTCGATCTGCACGCCGAGACCGATGTACGAGCCGTTCGTGGTCTCTTGCAGCCGCATATAGCGGTCGGGCGAGAGATACGCGGTGTGCGGGTCGCCCAGCTCGTAGAGCATGCCGGTCACGGCGGCGTGATACAGCGAGTCCTGGCTCAGCGAATCGACATAGTCGCGCTTGACGTGGTCGGCGACCTGGTCGAAGAGCGCGGCGCCAGTGCCGCCAAGCCGGGCGGCGTTCAACGGCCGAGGGTTTCCGCGCAGGCCGTTCTCGAAGAACCACCCGCCGCAGATGACCGCCGCACTCAACGTCCCGGCGACTACGACTGCCCGTGATCGCACCTACACCTCCGCCACTTGAGCGACTGCCGACCAGACGCGATCGGCGACCTCGTCCTGGCCCCCGCGAGCGTCGACCCCAACGATGCGCCCACACTCCGGGTGTTCCCGCTGCCAGGCTTTCGTCTGAAACATACCGAACGCGCCGGCCACGCGTTCGTAGAAATCAATCCCCGCGCGCTCGATTCGATCCCCTTCGCCGGCCCTCGCCCGGGCTTCCTCAGGGGGCAGCCCCAGCACGATAGTCAAATCCGGGACCTTCCCCCGAGTCGCAAATGCGTTGATCCGGCGGACATCCTCTTCCGGCAGACCCCGGCCTGCGATCTGGTAGGCGTAGGTCGAAAGAAAGAATCGGTCCAGGACCACCGTCCGACCCTCGGCGATCAGACTGGCGACTTCGGGAGCGATCTGGGCGCGCGCCGCAAGAAACAACAGCAGCTCGGCCCGGTCATTGATCGCCTCGTCGGGCAAATCCAGGAGCAGCGAACGAATACGCTCGCCGAGCAGCGTCCCCCCGGGCTCGCGAAACGCGATGGTCGGAACGCGGTGGCTGGTGAGTCGGCTGACGAGCCGCTCGACTTGCGTGGTCTTGCCGACGCCATCGGCGCCTTCGATCACGATCAGCCGACCCGGGCCCGACACGGGTCAGCCGAGGGTAATGATCGAGCTCGTCGCGCCCTTGCGAATGCCGTCGAGGATCCAGTTGTTCACGCGCAGCATGATCTTGTCGAAGTTCTCTTGCGCGGCGACGGCTCGCTGGTAGACCGTCTTCCCCTGGATGTTGCCAAGGAGCTCGTCGAGGCGCTGCTCCATCTCGGGCGTCGGGCTCTCCCCGCGCTCGATCAGCTGCTGGGCTTCCTGGCGCACGCGCTCCATCTGCTGCAACGTGGCGACCGCTTCGCGATCGTCGTTGAGCGCTTCATTCGCGCGCTTTACCGCCTGATATTCGGAGCTCTGGCCGATCATGCGGCCGAGCTCCACGGCCTTTTCCTCGAGCGTCATCGTGCGGATCCTATGTGACGTGCGATCACGAATCGTTCGCGACCTGCCAGATCGAGCTCGACGCGCACGTCCTCGTATCGACCGTCCGACAGGACGCTCTCGACCGCGACCGATGCGCGTCTCGCATCAACTTCCAACGCGAGCAATCCACCTGGTTCGAGCACTGCCGGCGCGTCCGCTACGATCGTGCGGATCGCCGCCATCCCGCCATCGGCCGCGAGCAGCGCGACCGGCGGTTCCCAGTCTCTTACGCTCGCATCCAGGGCGTCTTCGAATGAAATGTATGGTGGGTTCGAGACAATCGCCTGGGCTCGGACGCCTCGTATAGGTGCCAGCCACGAACCCTGGCGCAACTCGACCATGTTGGCCACGTTGGTGGCGGCAACCGCCAGGGCGTCCGTCGAGATATCGGTGCCGATGACGCGGTCGAAAGCGCCCTCCGTGGCCAAGGCCAGGGCGACAGCGCCCGACCCCGTCCCCAGGTCGACGACGGTCCCGGTCCGGCACTCGGCTAGCACCAGGTCAACCAGCACTTCGGTCTCGGGCCTCGGTATCAGCACCCGCTCATCGACATGGAGCGTGAGATGCCTGAACGAAGCCCGCCCCACCGCGTAGGCCAATGGTGCGCCCGCAAGGCGCTGCCGCGCCGCGTGGCGGGCGCGTTCAATAGCTCCCGGTGAGGCTGGCTCCGACGCGTGAACGTTCGGCCAGGACCGAGGACGATCGAGCAGCGCCGCGACCAGTTCTCGCGCCTCCGCCTGGGTGCCCAGCATAGCCGCGACGTCTGCTACGACTGAACTAATTGTCAGAGCCGCCAAGTCGCTCCTCCATGCTCGCCATCGCCAGCGCATCGATGAACGGCTGGATCGACCCGTCGATCACGGTATCGAGATCATGCCGCGTGAGGCCAATGCGATGATCCGTCACCCGACTTTGCTGGAAATTGTACGTGCGGATCTTGGCCGAGCGATCCCCAGTGCCAACCTGGCTCCGACGCATCCGTGACCGCTCCGCTTCTTGCTCGGCGATCTTGGCGTCGAGGAGCCGCGCGCGCAGGACTTCGAATGCCTTCTGCTTGTTCTGCAGCTGAGACTTCTGGTCCTGCTGACTGACCACGATTCCCGATGGGAGGTGCGTGACGCGGACCGCGGAGTCCGTCGTGTTCACGCTCTGGCCGCCGGGTCCCGACGAGCGAAAGACGTCGATCTTGAGATCCTTGTCGTCCAGGTGAACGTCGATCTCCTCGGCCTCCGGTAGGACTGCCACGGTCGCGGCCGATGTATGGATCCGACCTTGGGCTTCGGTCACGGGGACTCGTTGCACGCGGTGGACACCGGACTCGTAACGCAGCGCGCCGAAGGCGCCCGCGCCATCGACCTTCATGATGACTTCTTTGAGTCCCCCGAGCGTTCCGTCGGAGTAGGAGAGGTGTTCTACTTTCCAACCGCGGCGCTCGGCGTAGCGGGTGTACATGCGATGGAGATCGGCCGCGAAGAGCGCGGCCTCGTCGCCACCCGTGCCGGCGCGGATTTCGACGATGGCCGGGCGGTCATCGAGTGGGTCGGGCGGCAACAAGAGCGGCTTGAGTGCGGCCTCGACCTCGGCAATCGCCTGCTGCAGGCGCGCGACCTCCGACCGGGCCTCGGAGGCCAATTCCGGATCATCAACGAGACCCAGGGCCTGGGCTAGCTGGTTATCCAATGTTGCGAGTCGGCTCCCGAGTTCGACGACTTCGGTTAGCCGCTGGTGCTCCCGCCCGAGCGCGCGACGCGCCTTGGCGTCGCGCATGGTCTCGGAATCGAGTAACTGGCGCTCCACCTCGGCCGCACGTGCGAGCGCGTCGGCGAGACGGTCGCGGAGGCTCAGCCTTTCTTCCCGCCGTATTTCTGCCGGAAGCGCTCGACGCGTCCTGCAGTGTCGACCAACTTCTGCTTCCCAGTGAAGAACGGGTGGCAGTTGGAGCAGATGTCCGTATGGATCTCCGCCTGGGTCGAGCGCGTCTCGAACGTATTGCCACACGCGCAAACGACCGTCGCGGTAGCGTATTCAGGATGGATGTCGGTTTTCATAGCCTTTTAACATACCCTGTTCTTTGAGAAACTGATAGGCCTTTCCCGCTGGGGCCAATGACCTATGTTCCCGCCCAGCATGGAAATAGCCGATTTCCTCGCCACAGTTCCCTTACTTGGGCAGATCCCGCCTGAGGAACTGCAGCGCTTTGCAGAAGTCACGCGGGAGAAGGACTACCCGAAAGGCAGCGTCATCCTCTTCGAGGACGATCCTGGCGATTCGCTTTACATCGTCCGCGAAGGGCGGGTGAAGGTCGTCCTCGTTGGCGAGGACGGGCGTGAGGTCATCCTCGGCGTGCTCGGCGTCGGGGAGCATTTCGGCGAGCTGTCGCTCATCGACGATCAGCCGCGGTCGGCGCATGTCATCGCCATGGAGGACTCGAAGCTCCTCGTTCTGCGACGCGATGACTTCCGCCGTCGCGTCGAGGCGACGCCCGCGGTTGCTTGGGCTCTCTTGTCCGAGCTCTCGCGCCGGCTGCGGCGCGCGGACGGGAAGATCGGCGGGCTTGTGCTTCTCGACGTTCCTGGCCGTATCGCTCGGCTCCTCCTCGATTTCGCCGACGAGTCGGGGGGCGGTGGGACCATCGACAAGCCGCTCACGCATCAGACGATCGCTCAGATGATCGGCGCTAGTCGCGAGACTGTGTCGCGCGCTATGCGGGAGTTTCAGGACGCTGGGTGGATTGGCGTTGAGCGGCGGCGCATCTCCGTCACCGATCGTGCCGCGCTATTGGCTCGGGCTCAGGCTCGCGAGTGACTCCCGGCTTCCTGCTTCGCGAATTACGCGGCGCCTTCGGCGACCGCTTACTTCGCGTGTCCCAGCCGACCACCAGATCACGTACGACCGCCAGATCGAGCACGAACGCCAGATCGCTTAACGGACCGCCGATGCCGCTAGAATGGGCGCTACAGACGGTCGCGCGAGGCGCGCTGTGTAGTTCGCGCCCGGTGTGACGCACGTCACATGCGCCAGGTGACGGAATGCCTTTCTTCTCCGACAAGTTGCCCGCACCTTTGACCGCATGACCGGAAGACTCGGCCGCAGGCGATGACGCTCACCGTGCGGTTCTGGGGCACGCGTGGCTCGATACCCAGCCCGGGCGCCCAGACCGTGCGCTATGGCGGGAACACGCCGTGCGTCGAGGTACGCTCGCCGGAGGGCCTGCTCGTCGTGCTGGACGCAGGGACGGGCATCCGGGAGCTGGGTCGCTCGCTGATCGATCGAGCGAACGGGAAGCCCATAAGGGGCGACATCTTCCTGACGCACGCTCATTGGGACCACATCCAGGGGCTGCCCTTCTTCGCCCCGGTCTTCCAAGAGGGCAATCACTTCACGATCTGGGGCTCCAAAGCGATGGAGACGAGCATCGGCCGCGTCGTGCGCGACCAGATGTCGCCCGTCGTGTTTCCCGTGACCTTCGACCAACTCGCGGCGACGATCGATGTCAAAGAGCTCTCGGATCGCTTGTCGCTGCACCATGCGTTCGACGTTCGGGCGTTTCCGGTACAGCACCCGGGCGGGGCGCTGGGGTACCGGTTCGCGCAGTTGAGCAACGGAAACGAGCCTCAACGCGCGCTCGTCTACATATCGGACAACGAGTTGAGTCAGACAGAGCATTATGAGTCACTGGTCGCCTTCTGTAAGGGGGCCAGTGTCTTGGTGCACGACTCGATGTTCACGGTCGAGGAGTACCGGCAGCACGTTGGTTGGGGACACTCGACGTATGAGGACGCGGTCGAACTGGCCCTGAAGGCTGAAGTGGAGCGGCTCGTGTTGTTCCACCACAAGCCGGAGCGCACGGATGACGAAGTCGATCGTCGGACCGACGAGTGCCGTGCGCTTGTCGCCCGGCGGGGTGGCCGGCTGGAAATCCTGGCCGCCGCTGAAGGGCTCACGTTGAACGTTTAGGCACACTCCCCCGGGAGGCAGCACATGGTTCGCCACGTACTCGTTTCACTCGCTCTAGTTGCCGGAGTCGCGGCCGCGCAAGCGCCGGACAGCCGGCCAACCGTCGCGGTGATGTACTTCGACAACGGCGCGATGGGCAAACAGCACGAAGATTTCGATGCCCTCACCAAGGGCATCTCCGGCATGCTGATCACGGAGCTCGCGCAGGACAACCAGATTCGCGTCGTCGAGCGCGATCAGCTCCAGCACCTGATGGACGAGCAGAACATCGACCCCAAGCGCGTCGATCAGTCGACCGCTGTGCGCTTGGGCAAGCTGCTCGGCGCGCACCACATGATCTTCGGCGGGTTTATCGCCGATCAGAGTGGGCGTATGATCCTGAATAGCCGCGCGGTCAACGTGGAGACGTCGCAAGTCGAGTACGTCGCCCGCGTGCAGGGCAACACGAACAACGTCCTGACGATGATCACGCAGCTGGCCGACACGATGATCAACGGCATGAAGCTGCCGGCGCTGGACGCGAAAGTGAGTGAGAGCCGCGTCGAGGACAGCAAGAAAGTGCCGTTCGAGACCGTCATGCTGTATTCGCGTGGGCTGGCCGAGGAAGACAAGGGCAACAAGGACAAAGCGGTCGAGTACTACAGGGCCTCGTTGACCAAATTCCCCTACGAGCCGTCGCGGAAGCGGCTGGCGACGCTCGCGCCACAGAGCCCAGGCTGAAACCCCTCATAATCGTCGTCGGGCAGGGTCTTCCTGACCTGCCCGGCTTCGACGTGGAGTGGCGCCGCGTGCGGTCGGTTCCGGCCGCCGCGGCGCTCGACCCGGGTCGCCCGACGGTCGTGGTCGTCGACTGCCACGTGTGGAGCGACCACCAGACGCTGACCGCGCTCACGGAGCTGGCCGCGATCGTGGCCCGCGGTTCGGCTGACGATGAGGACGCGCCGACCGAACTTCTCACCGCGTACATCCCACCCGACGCGTCGCGGAGCACGATCGTCGCTCAGCTGCGTGGCGCCTTTCGGCACGCGGCCGCGCTCGTGGCGGTGCAAACGGCGCGTAGCGCCGAGGCGCGACGATATAGGGAGCTGACGGACCTGACGCAGATCGGCGTCGCCTTGTCGACCGAGCGCAATCTGCTGACGCTCCTCGAGAAGATCCTGACCCAGGCGCGAAGGATATCGGACAGCGATGCGGGCTCGATTTATCTCGTCGAGCGCGGCGAAGATGGCGAACCGACCGGTCTCAAGTTCAAGTTGTCGCAGAACTTTTCTCTGCCGAACCTCCCGCTCGCCGAGTTCACCGTCCCGATCGATCACGGAAGCCTGGCTGGATACGCCGCGGCAACGGGAGAAGCGTTAGTCATCGACGATGTGTATCTGCTGCCGGGCGACGTCGCCTATAAGCAGAACCGGAGCTTCGACGAGAAGTTCGGCTATCGCACCAAATCGATGCTCGTGCTCCCGATGAAGACTCATCGGGACGAGGTCGTCGGGGTCTTGCAGCTGTTGAATCGCAAGCGCGTGGCCGACGCCCGCCTCGGGGATCCGGCGATCACCGATCGCGAAGTGATCCCCTATGACCAACGGTCCGTCGAGCTCGTGACGGCGCTCGCCTCACAAGGCGCGGTGGCGATCGAGAACAGCCTGCTCTACGAGGATATCGAGCGACTATTCGAGGGGTTCGTGACGGCGGCGGTGACCGCGATCGAGTCTCGCGATCCGACGACGTACGGGCACTCCTCGCGCGTCGCGCACATGAGCGTGTCGCTGGCCCAGGTCGTGGACCGCGGCGGCCGCATGCGATTCTCGCGCGAGCAATTGCGCGAGCTGCGTTACGCGGGGCTGCTCCATGACTTCGGCAAGGTCGGCGTCCGCGAGCAGGTGCTCATCAAGCAGAAGAAGCTCTACCCGTTGAACGTCGACCTCATTCGCCTGCGATTCGCGGTGCTCGCGCAGACCGCCGACGAAGCCACGCGCGCCGAGTTGGATCGGCTCTTTCAGGCCGTGCTCTCGGCCAATGAGCCATCGCTCGACGGCAAGCGGCAGAACGAGGCGCTGGAGGCGGTGGCTGCGCTGACCTATCAGGACCTGGACGGGGAGTGTCGACCGGTGCTCACGAACGACGAGCAGCGGTGGCTTTCGATCGCGCGGGGGACGCTCGACGAGCATGAGCGGAGGGAGATCGAGTCACACGTCACGCACACCTACCGGTTCTTGCAGCGCATCCCGTGGACGCGCGAGCTGCGGCACGTGCCTGAGATCGCGTTCGCGCACCATGAGAAGCTGAATGGCCGCGGGTATCCGCGCGCGATCGCCGGCGATGCGATTCCCGTGCAGGCGCGCATCATGACGATCGCGGACATCTATGATGCGCTGACGGCCGCCGATCGGCCCTACAAGCGAGCGGTGAGTCCCGAGCAGGCGCTCGACATCCTGCAACGCGAGGCCAAGGCCGGCGAGATCGACGCCGACCTGCTGCATACTTTTATCTCAGCACGAGTATACGTGCTGTAGCGGCGCCTAATGCCGGTCGCCGCCGTTTGGATTGGCCAGGCGGTCGAGGTCGGCCTGGCTCGCCGCGCCGGCCTCGAACACGAACCGCTCCTGATACATCGCGGGCACTTTCTGTCCGTGGTATATGCCGGGACTGAACGCCATCTTGACCCACGCATCACAGACAGCGTGACTCAGCGGGATGCTCGATGATTGCGTAATGATCGCCGTCTTTGGATCGATGTGCCCGGCGGTATCGACGACGCCGGTGATCGTCACCCACTTCCGTGGCCCGCCGGCTTCGCTCTCCTTGTCGAGATCGAACTGTGTCAGCATGTGAAACTTCATGTCTTGGACATTGGGATAGACGCCGTTGTCCTGGCGGCGCGGCTTCCGGTCAGGCTTCGCCACGATGCTGGCCTTGGTCGCCGAATCGAGCACGTCGGCGCCCGCGCATGGACCGAGCGCGGGGTTCCCTTGAGCCCCCGCCGTCGCCGCAGTCGCGATGAGGCCCGTGATCACAAGAAAGTTGCGCATGTAGTCAATTCTGATCGGTGCGATTCGGACTGCTAGGCTGCGACCGGCGGCGTGATCGGTTCGTTACGTACGCCGTAATGCAGAGCGCGAGCGTCAGCACAGCCGAGAGCGTGCCAATCCAATCACCCCAGCTCACGTACAACGTCCGGACGCGCGACGTTGCGACGTCGAACGTCGGCGCCCCCGGGACGAAGAGTTGCGTCGCGCCATGGACGCGACCCAGGGGGTCCACGTACTCGGAGATGCCGGTGTTCGCCGAGCGGACGATGCCGACCCGGTTCTCGATCGCTCGGAGCCGCAGGTGCGCCACGTGCTGGTACGGGGCGAGGCTGCGGCCGAACCACGCGTCGTTTGTGATGTTCGCGAGCAGGTCGGCGCCGTGCAGGCGGTAGTGCCGCGAGAGATCTGGGAAGGTGGACTCGTAGCAGATCAGGACGCCGATGCGTCCGAGCGACACGTGATATGGTTCGGGGTCATGTCCTCTTCCAAATCCACCGAAGTATTTGAGGCCCTCGAACCAGCGCGGGTTCACGAACGGGACTCGCTCGACGATCGGGACCAGGTATTCCTTGTGATACGACGCCTGCGCTCCGACAATACCCGTCGAGTCCGCCAACTCGGCCGCGTTGTATATCTCGTATGCGGTCTGTGACGACCATACAACATCGAGCACTCCAAACAACAGGGGCGCGTGCGTCGTCGCTGCCAGCGCGCGAAGCGAATCGCGCCACTCGCTGTGCTGCGACATGAAATCCGGCAGAGACGCTTCCGGCCAGACGATGAGTGATGGGTGGGGTGCACGGGCGATCGCTTCACGGGTAGCATGCGACATGATGCCCATGAAAAAAGGCCGATTGGCCTCTTGGATCTTCTCGTCCTCTGGGACATTCGGCTGCACGACCGTCACGTGGCCGAGGGGGACAAGAGACGTGCTGTTCAGTCGCCAGGTTCCGTACCCATAGACGCCGACCGCCAGCAGGACCACAATGGTTACGTTCGCCGCGTAGCGGCGACGTGCAATGAGGGCATCGGCGAGCAGGCCGTTGGACAAGGCCAGCCAAAACGAGAGGCCATGGACGCCGCTGAGATCAGCGAGCTGCGCGAAATGCGGGAATGTGGAGACGCCGAGGCCGAGTGGAAGCCAGGGGAACGCGAGATCGGCCAGGTGGAGCAGCGCCAGCTCTGATGTGACCCAAATGACAGGCAGCAAGATCGCCATGGGCCATCGCGTCAGCTGTCGAGCGGCGAACAACACGGCGGTCGTGAGCGCCAACCATGGCGCCAGCCAGATGAGCGCGGCCACGTAGCCAAGGCTCGCCAGCCACGTGAAGTGGGACAACGCGACCGCGATCCAGTACAGGTTCACCCCATAGCCGAGGAGCCCAAACCAGAGGCCGATGCGCGCGGCGCTGCCGATGGTCCCATCGGGGCTATCCGCGACCCGCGCGACGCCGACAGCCAACGGGACCAGGCAGACCAACGCGGGAATGAGCAGCGCAAACGGCGGAAACGTCAGCGCGAACAGCAACGCCGACGCCGCGGCCGCGACCAACTCTTTTTTGGAGGGTCGCAGCGCCTTCATCACAGCTTGATCTCTTTGCCCTCGTCCGCCGACTTATAGATCGCCTCGGCGATCTTGTGGACCACGACTTGATCCGTCGGCGGCTCGTACTTGGTCTCGTCCCGCACGAGCGCCACGAGATGCGCCAACTCCGCGCGATAGGACTGGATGAACACACTCTCGCGGGCCGCGGCGCCGGTCGGCGACACGTCGGTCGGCCGGCCGTTCAACGATTTCACGACGCGGAGCGGCGCGAGCCGCGCGCTGCCGCGGGTCGAGAGGACCTCGAACCACCAGCGGTCCTCTTCGCCGATGTACGACCACGAAAGGTCGAACGACAACGAGAGCCCCTGCGCGCATTCGAGATGCACCAGGAGCGAGTCCTCGACCGTGTTCGCGCCACGGCCGCGGTCCATGTGGGCGGTCACGCGAACCGGATCCGGAAAGTCGGCCAGCCACAGAGCGAGATCGAGCAACGGGATGCCGTGCTCGAAGAACACGCCGCCCCCCGCCTCGGGGCGTCTGGATCGCCAGCCCTCGGAGGGCCGGGTGACCTGATAGGCGCCGGCCCGAATGCCCGACAGGCGCCCCAATTCCCCGCCGCTCAGGAACCGTTGCAGCGTCTGCACATCGCTCCGGAAGCGGTGATTGTTCGCTACGACGACCTTGCGCTCGGCGCGAGTGGCCGCCGCCAGAATGCGCTCCACGCCTCGCGCGCTCAGCGCCAGCGGCCGTTCGCAGAAGACGTGGACGCCGGCCGCCAGGGCCCGCAGCGTTTGCGGCTCATGGAGGTGATTCGGCGTCGCGATGACCACCGCGTCGAGCTCGTCGAACTCGAGGAGGTCGTCGATGTCGGTGTACACATCGCGAACCTGGAACCGGTCGGCCAGCGAGCGCGCCTTGGGTCCGTCGCTGTCGCACAGCGCCACGACCTCGACGCCGCGCATCTTGGCGAGGACCGGGAGGTGCGCCAGCTGCGCGATCGCGCCAACGCCAAGGACACCGAGCTTCAAGGGGGGAGGGTTCGTCGGACTCACCGGGCCCTCCGTTCGGGCTGAAAGAGATAGCGGATCCCACCGCGGAACGTCGCGAACCGGTCGCCGCTCAGCACATCATATCGGGCCTGGCCATCGAGAACGAGCCAGCGCGCGAGGCGCATCTCGAGTCCGGCCGCGCCGGAGAGACCGGGCGAGATGCCATCGAGTTGTTTCTGAACGATGGTTCCACGAATCGCGGCGCCCGAGGCGTCCTGCACGTTTACCGCCACGCCGAAACTCAGGTAGGGGCGGAGGAAGCTTTGCGCGCGGAGCGGCGAGTAACGGGCGTCGATGTTCAAGATCACGTCGGCGATCGAGATCTGTCGGTACCGAAGAGTATCCGCGGGATTCGGATGCGTCACGCTGTTGGCGTAGATCGTGTTGATCAGATTCCGCACGGCCTCGTCACTGAAATGCGACGACCAGACCGCCGCGCCGAAAAATAGGCGCCAATGCGGAACCAGCTCGCCGTAGTCCGCTTCGACCGAATAGACCGCCGCCGTCTTGATTTGGAGCGGCATCGCGACGCCGCCCGCGGCCTCCAAGCCATCGAGGCGCAATTTGTCGAGGTCGAGGTACTGGGCCAGTGACTCACGTTTACGCGGCGGCTGCGCCGCCTGCGTGGTATCTCGATGGACCGTCGTATCCCGCCGAGCCGTCGTGTCCTGCGCGCGCGCCGTCACCACTGACGCCGCGAGACACACGACCGAGCCGAGGCTATTCCACGGGCGCAATCACTGTCCCCGGATAGTACGTCTCGAGGATCGTCCGATAGTCCTGACCCGCGCGCGCTCGACCGATCGCCCCCGCCTGGCACATCCCGACTCCGTGTCCATTTCCGAGCCCGCGTAGCGTGAGCGACTCCACATGACCGTTGACGCCGCCGTCGACATCCAGCTCAAAATAGGTCGAGTTCAGGATCTCGCCATTCGGCGAGCGGAGCACGCTCCGCATCTCGTTCCCTCGGAACTTGTAATAGTTCCGATCGGTCACCAGCGTCAGCGATGCGACGCGGCCGGACGGAGTCGGTCCGTCGGCAATGACTGTCTTGACCGCGCCGAGCGCGCCCGCGTGGCGATGCAGATACTTCTCGAGGAGGGCCTCGAGCTGCGAGCCGCTGAACGTGCGGGACCATCGGAATTTTGATGAGCCTTGGCAGTAGTACTGGCCGCCGCTGCCAGGAATGAGGTCGCTGACAGGCCGCAGATAAGGTAAGTCGCCCTCGCGCCAGATCTCCGATGCGGCCGCGGTCATCCCCCCACAGGCCGCGAAGTACGGCGCATTGACGACGCGGCCATTGTACCGGATCACCTCGCCGGACGTCTGCTGTACCGCTTCGTCGCCCAGCCGCGACTCGGCGCTGGCGCCGCCGTAGACCTGGTCCGTGGTCGTGGCGACGAGATCGTACGCGCGGCGGCGCAGATCGGGATCGGCGAGGCGCACGTACGTGTAGCTGCGCGCGGCCACGGCCTGCGCCTCCATCGCGGCGAGCTCGGCATCGGTGATATCGCCGAGCTCCAGTGGGATCACGCCCCGCAGATAGTCCTCGACTGGCAGTCGATTGATGACGAGCAGTCCCTCGCTCGTCGCGCGGATCTCGAGCTCACCGCGATAGCGCTTGCCGTTCCAGGTGACGAATACCCCGTCGTCGCCGGCCCGTGCCACGAGCGGGCCCGGACGCGTCGCGGTCTCGCCCCGCTCGTTCGTGACGCGGAGCTTCCCACCCGAACGGCGGGTGATCGTCCACGTACCCCGGCCCGTGCCGCGCACGAGCGTTTTCTCGCCGCCATTCGCCAGGAGCAGCCACGGGCCGGTCGCAGATACTTTGGCATCGTGCACGCCATTGGCGAGGGCGATACGTGCAGTCTTGGGCGGTGGGCTCGTCGCGATCGCCGCGGCCAGAGCCAACGCGGCGAGCATTAGCCCAGCGCGGCGTCGAACACGTCGAGCGTCTCGGCGATTTCATCATCGCCGTGGGCTGCTGACATGAAAGCCGCCTCGAAGGGGGATGGCGCGAAATACACGCCGTGCGTCCGCGCGTAGTGGAAGACTTTTTTAAACTTCTCCACATCGGCGCTCCGCGCCTCGTGGAATGAGCGTGGCGGCGTTTCCCGAAAGAAGAAGCCCCACATCGTGCCGGCCGCGCCCGCTGCGAATGGGACGCCTCGCCGCTTCGCGGCGGCGGACATTCCGCTTACTAGGGTGGCGGTCCGGCGCGCAATGCGCTCGTGGAGTGCGGGCGTGAGAGTGCGTAAGGTGGCGAGACCGGCCGCCATCGCGAGTGGGTTGCCCGAGAGCGTGCCAGCCTGGTACATGGGACCCGCCGGCGCGACGAGCTCCATGATATTGCGTCTGCCGCCGAAGGCGGCGACGGGGAGTCCGCCACCGATGACTTTGCCGAGCGTCGTGAGATCCGCGGTAACACCGAACCGCTCGCGGGCGCCGCCCGGCGCGATGCGGAACCCGGTCATCACCTCATCGAAGATCAACAGGGCTCCCACGCGATCGGCGAGGCGACGGAGACCAGGCAGGAATCCGGGATCAGGTTCGATATAGCCCGCGTTGCCGACAATCGGCTCGACGATGATGGCCGCCAACCGCTCATCGGCCAGCGACTCGACGGCCGTGAGATCGTTGAACGGCGCGGTGAGCGTCAGGGCCGCCAACTCGCGCGGCACACCGGGGCTATTGGGGAGCCCCAACGTGGCTACGCCGGAGCCGGCATTGACCAGAAACGAGTCGGCGTGGCCGTGATAGCAGCCGTCGAACTTGAGTATGCGCTCACGACCGGTGGCCGCGCGCGCCAATCGAATCGCCGACATCGTCGCTTCGGTGCCACTCGATACGAACCGGAGCATCTCCAGGTGCGGCATGCGCTCCCGAATCCGCTCCGCGAGCTGCACCTCGAGCTCGGTGGGAATGCCAAAGCTCGTGCCTCTCGCCATCGCCTCGGCCAGCGCATCGAGCACGACCGGCGCCGCGTGGCCGAGGACGAGCGGGCCCCAGGAGAGGACATAGTCGATGTACGATCGACCATCGACATCCCATATTCTGGCGCCTTCTCCGCGCTCTACGACAAAAGGCTCTCCGCCGACACCGCGGAAGGCGCGCACCGGCGAGTTCACCCCACCAGGGAAAATCTCTCGCGCGCACTTCATGATTTCTTCCGAGCGCGTCATCGGCCCCAGCTCGACATGCTCGTGGCGACCGGGAGCGCTCGGCGACTGGTGCGCGCTGGATTCGGCGGCACCGCGCCAGTCACGCCGCGCATCGTCGCGCGAAAATCGTAGTCGTCGACTACGTCGTCGACGTGGACTGAGAGGATCGTGCCCGGGGAGGCAGAGCCAATGACGATCGTCGAGCCATCGATGTCATCGGCTTGGCACGGGAGACGCCCTTGGAGGCCATCGTCGGTCACCCGATCAACGATCGCCGGAACAACCGAACCGACGAGTCGCGCGTATCGCTCGGACGTGATGCCTCGCTGGAGCTCGGTCAGTCGTTCCAAGCGTTCGCGCTTGACCGGCTCGGGGACATCATCCGGCAATTCGGCGGCGCGAGTGCCATCCTGGGCCGAGTACGTGAACGCGCCGACACGATCGAACTGGACTTCTTCGAGAAGGTCCAGCAGGCGCTGGTAGTCTTCGTCGGTTTCGCCCGGGAACCCCACTATACAGGTCGTCCGAATGGCGATATCCGGAATGGCGTCCCGCACCCGCTCGACGGTGCGCCGGATCGTGGCGGCCCGCTCGGGACGGCGCATGCGGGCGAGCACGGCGTCGGAGCCGTGCTGCATCGGCATGTCTAGGTATTTCACTATGCGCGCTTCGCGCGACACACACTCTAGGAGCGCTGGCGTGATGCCGGCCGAGTACAGATACAGCATCCGGATCCATGGGATGCTCGTCTCGGCGACCAGTGCATCCAGGATTTGGGGCAGACCGATGCCATCCCTGCGATCTCGGCCGTAGTGCGCTAGGTCTTGCGCGACGAGATTGACCTCTCGCGCGCCTTGCAATTCTAACAACTGCGCTTCTCGCACGATGTCATCGAGCGCGAACGATCGATGCTTGCCACGCATGAGCGGGATGGCGCAGAACGCGCAGCCGTGGTCGCAGCCCTCGCTGATCTTGAGATAGCGCACGTGCGGTAGGTCGCCAACGAACACGCGCTCGCCTGGGTGTTCGTACACCTCGGCGTCCAACCAACCACGGGAGATCATTTCCGGCACCAGGCGCTCGGCTTCGCCGGCGCCAAGGAACAGGTCGACTTCCGGGATCGCGGCTTCCAGCTCGGCTTTATGGCGTTGCACCATGCAGCCGACCGCGATCACGGCGCGGCAGGTGCCTTTGGCTTTGAGGTGCGAAGCGGCCACAATCTCATCGATGGATTCTTTCTTCGCCGCATCGATGAACCCGCAGGTATTGACGACAATGATCTCGGCGGCGGAGAGATCCGTGACGGGCTCGGCGCCGTGGGCCACCAATTCCGCCAGGTATCGCTCGCTGTCGACGGTATTCTTGTCGCAGCCGAGCGTCACCACCCCGACGCGCATGGTCAGCGGTAGTTACCGAATTTGAGCTCGACGCCGAATTCTTTGCCGCGCAGGAGCGCGATCACGTCCTGCAGCTCGTCTTTCGACGACGACGACACGCGGACCTGGTCGCCTTGTATCGACGCCTGGATTTTTTTCATCTTGGCGTCCTTGATCGCCGCGACCACCTTTTTGGCGGTCTCGCCATCGAGCGCGGTCTTGAGCTTGATCTCGCGCCGCACCGTGTCGCCCCCACCCGGCGTGTTCTCTCCGATCTCGAGGTTCTTCACGGGGACGCCGCGGCGGATGAGCTTGGATTGGAGGACGTCGAACAGGGCGTTCATCTTGAAATCGTCATCGGCCACGAGCACCAAGAGCCCCTCGGCGCGTCGAAAGTCGATCGACGCCTTGGAGCTCTTGAAGTCGTAGCGCTGGGCAATTTCCTTCTGCGCTTGGTTGACGGCGTTGTCGACCTCTTGGAGGTCGACACCGGTCGTCACGTCGAATGAGCTCGTGGTCTGCGCCACGCTTATCCGAGATACGATTCCAACGCCCGGGCGCGACTGACGTGGCGCAGTCGCGACAACGCCTTCTCCTTGATCTGTCGCACCCGTTCGCGCGTGATGCCCATGAGTGAGCCGATCTGTTCCAGGGTCATGGGTTCTTCCCCGTCCAGTCCAAAATACAGACGCAAGATTTTCGACTCCCGCTCCTTGAGGCCCGCGAGGGCTTCTTCAATCGATTCGGTCAGTGCTTTCTCGAACGTCTGCTCGTCCGGCGTCGGATTCAACGTATCCGGGAGATAATCCAGCAAGCGATTATCCTCACCGGGCGTCAATGGAGCATCCAGCGACAGATGCGTTTGGGAGATGGACATCGTCTTCGCGACTTCTTCTTCCGTGATGTCCATTCCCTCGGCGATCTCCTCGTGCGTCGGTTCGCGACCGAGTTCTTGGAGAAGAGCTGAGGCTCGTTTGCCGATGCGGTGGAGTGTTCCGGCGCGGTTCAATGGGACGCGCACGATGCGCGATTGCTCGGCGAGCGCTTGGAGAATCGCTTGCCGGATCCACCAGACCGCGTAGGAAATGAATTTGATGCCCTTGGTCTCATCGAACTTGTGGGCCGCCCGGATCAACCCGAGGTTGCCTTCGTTGATGAGGTCAGACAGGGCAACGCCCTGGTTCTGATATTTCTTCGCGACCGAGACCACGAAGCGCAGGTTGGACCGTACCAGCTTGTCCAGCGCTTCTTGATCATCCAATCGGATCGCTTTTGCGAGGCGCACTTCGTCCTCACGCGTAATCAGCGGATACGCGCTGATATCGCGGAGATACTGATCGAGCGACCCCTCTTCGTACGACGTTTTCTTGTTCTTCGTCGCTGCCATGCCGCCAGCCGCTCCTTGATGCGTCGGGTGGTCGCCCCTCGAGTGCTCAGTCGATCCGTTCAC